>Ga0190283_1001417_pt1 | contig 10717 bp, 12 predicted proteins | sample 48691801_MG_FD_161669 | JGI IMG/M metagenome (GOLD analysis project Ga0190283, IMG submission 161669) | Hydrothermal vent microbial mat bacterial communities from Southern Trench, Guaymas Basin, Mexico - 4869-18-0-1_MG | ecosystem: Environmental > Aquatic > Marine > Hydrothermal vents >...
GGAATAAAGTCGATTATTCCAATTATGTTATCAATTTTTTAAACGACTCAGCGAGTGTAGCGAGTGTAGGGTGGGTAGAAAATCCACTTAATCAATCAGAAAAGTTGCGGTGGGTTTAACTACCCACATGGGGTGTTAAATTTGCCACAAAATGCCCTATCTTTTTTCACCCGACATTTACAAATACTATTTCTTCAAGAAATAGTATTTGTGTGTTTTTACCTATTTACAATGGAACAAAAATAGGGTGAAAAATACCAGGAAAAATCAACCCAAATTTAACACCCCACTACCCACTCTACGCTCGCTCGTTAGGAAAATTACCTAAAAACTGTATTGAATCTGATAATTCTTTGATTTTTTGTACTTTTCTAATATGTTTTTCATCAGCAGTCATGAATATTGCGTTCTTCAAAAGTGCAAGAGCATCAAAAGAAGAAATATATCCCTGCCCCTGTGTGTCCATATTCGCAATTTCATCAGCCTTATTAATGAGTTCTAAAGAAGGATGAATTATTTTTATAATCCCCATTTGTATTTGTTCTTGAAACTCAGCAAATTTTTCTTCTGACTTTCGGCATTTGCATCTTTGAAAAGACACTTCCAAGCTCATACCATATGAGCGAAGGTGCCATTAGTTCCGCTTTTTCATCATATAAAAGTACATTATTTTTCATAACCACTATCACGAGATTCTCGTATTATTTCAGTCGCGGACAATCCAGAAGTTGTTTCTATTTTTCTGCTTTTGACAAAATGATGAAACGCTTTTTTCCGTTGCTGTCTTTTTATCATTTTTTCTTGATAAATTTTTCTTAATTCTGTTATTTCAGAGTCTGCGTTGGGAAGAGCTAGTAAATTATGAATAAACTCCTGATTAGATAGCTCAATGCCCTCGTTACAGTCAAGTGTATTAATGTCATTTAACACATATCACCTCGTATTATTTTTGAATACCTCTTAAAAGAAACCCGCCAGCGTAGGGTGAGTAGCGAGTGTATAGCTCTACCCACCCTACATTAACCGACAAAATTAATTAAATTGACTAGGGTGACGCAAGGAAGCCCAATATTAAAATCATTCACCTGTATCAAACAGCCTATATCACAACCTTACCAACAGATTGTAATTTTAATCTGGCATCTTCAGCACTTAAATTAGTTGCAATTGCAATTTCCGAGGTTCCATAACATTCATGAAATTCACAATTAAGTTTTGAAATCAAATTTTCTTTAATTTTTGTATCTAATCAAAATTAAAGGGGCAGGGTCGAATTTTTTAAAACATTACAATTTGTATAAAAATTCAAGATTAAAAATTAAATCGAACCTGGCCCCTTTTCACTATTCGTTTCATATGCCCCTGTTAAGAATGCAAAATCTTTAACTGAGCTTGTTGTTGCTTCTCATGAATTAACTCATCTATTTCTTGTCTATACTCTATTAATTTTTCTATTGGCATAGCAAATGGTTTCAGATAAAAGCCTCTTTGGTCTGTCGTATCCAAAGCTAACTCCCCATTCCACAAAGTGTTTATATCAACCTTGTTAAGGAACAAGTTATGATCCATGCATTGTTGAAAAACCCGTGTTCCTGGAAATGGAATTAAATTGAATACGTTCACAAGGTCCAGATCAAGTTCCTTGATCATTCGTATAGTCTCTCTTATGGTTTCATCAGTTTCTTCCGGAAATCCAATAATAAAAAAACCACGAGTCATGATCCCTTTTCTCTTAAATAATTTTACGACTTCAAAAATTTTCTCACGAGATAGCTTTTTTCCAATGACTTTGTTCCGAATAAAATCTGAGGCATGTTCGATGGGAATGATGGCATGTAAGTATCCAGCCGCACATAATGCTTCTACTACTTCTTGGTCAATCGTCGAAATGTGAAGTCCACTGAGGGAAGTAAATTGGATATCCAAATTCCTTTTTAATATGTCATTGCATATTGTTATTAGACGAGCCTTTTTAATGCCCATATTATCATCAATAAACTCGAAATAATTGACACCAAATTGCTTGTGAAGTATTTCGATTTCATCAACTACACGCTTATGGCTATGATAACGAAAGCCACGACCCATCAAAGTATTAAAAGCACAGAAATTACAGTCAAAAGGACAGCTACGACTTGTTAATATGGGAGCTACGAGGTCAATTTTATGTTTTTTCGGATTGTACCATGCGGAATAATCAAACCGATAATCACTGATAGAAATGTCTTGCCATGCAGGCATTGGTAATTCATCAAGATTTTTTATGAATTCAAGACGCTCTCCTATAACAATTTTACCATTTACAGTTCTCTGACCCATTCCTGGAATAATAGAGTTTGTATCTTTACTGTCAAGTATATCGCAAAGTTTCACTAGGGAATTGTCTGCCTCACCAATCGCAATATAATCTATGGCTGGACAATTTTCTAAAATTTCTTTGGGAAATAACGTTGGATGCATACCTCCAATCACAATTTTGATATTGGGAAAGGATTCCTTGATAGATATCGCACTTTTCCTTATAAATGGAAACGCTGAACTAATCAAGCATGTAAAACCAACAAGTTCCGGTTTATGTTCGCTAATTGTTTGAAGAACTATTCCATTTAAATATTGGTCATTTGCGTCAGTAAACACTCCAAGATCGGATATAAAAGGTTCATGACCAAATTTTCTTAGGTTAGCGGCAAGATAAAGAAGAGATACGGGTGGAAATAGCCTTCCAACATTATCAGGATTAGAATATGGTGGTGAAACTAAAAGGCATTTCATTTTTAAACTCCTGTTTCTAGTCTATTGAGAATTGTTTCCCTTATTTCCAAAGAGTCTGCTTTTGAAAAATCTTCATCTTTACAATTATCACAGGGTATGGATTTTTCACCAAAAGTAAAAAGGTTTTTCCGCCATTTTGCCAGTACGTGCGATGCATATATCTCAAAAATACTTTTAAAGGACACATTATTAATTATGTATTTCTGATTTTCTATGCTGTCAGGAAAAAATTGGCAACAAGGAAAAACATTACCATTATAGCTAATAGTAAATTCACGTAACGGACGTACACATGGAAATATTCTAGCGGTAGAAGCATTGAGAAAGTTAATAGCACCAGCCCGTGAATTTCCATATTTTAACCAATTATTAGCCATGATACGAAGTCTCATACCATTCCAGTCAATATTAGATTCAATATGTCCATTTTCTAAAGGAGCACTAATCTCATATTTGCTTATATCCAATCCTATTTTTTTGAAAAATTTTTGAAAATCCTTCATTCTATCATCTAATCTGTAAAACTTATCAATTGGCGGATGTAGCGTTACAAACAGGGCATTTAAACCGAGTTCACTTAGTGTGTTTAAGCTGTTGGAATCAACATAGTCACCATTGGAATTGAACATGAGGAAAGAATTAGGTAAACTTTTTCGTACCTGTTCTATTCTAAGATAAATATTTTCATCAGCTAATGGTTCATTATAAAGATTGAAACAAATAGTTGATAAATAATTTATGTGAGTCAATTCAGTCAAAATCTTATCAAAAATTTCATTCGCCATATAGACTTGTTTTTTTCTACTACTTAAAAATGGCAGTTGAAAAAACTAAAATTGACAATATATACTTTAAATAAAATAAATTTAAACAAGTCATTCCGCTAAAATAGGACACCTAAAAGATGAAGAGATTTCAAGTGAAGTTTACGGCTAAAAATCTAACTGGAAACGCCGGACTGGTTCATCTTGGCAAATTTGCTGAGAAATTGCAACTTTCTAAAACGTTGAAAAAAGTGATCTCGATAGAACGAGGGCATACCGCTAACTATGAAGTAGCTAATATCGTCATGATGTTAATGATGGGTGTACTTGCCGGAATAAAACATATGAGCCATCTTGCTATTTTGCGGCATGATTCAGTGATTCGCAAGCTTTTTGATTGGAAAAAATTTCCAGATAATAGGACGTTTGGACGGCTTTTTGAATTATTTAACCATAAACATTGTCATGAATTACATCAAGCAGAACAGATAAGTCGGGATAAAGTCTGGTCAAAAAAATGGTTTGGACGTGTTACATTAGACTTCGATTCAACCGTCATTGGAGTACACGGTTCACAAGAAGGAGCCACTAAGGGGTTTAACCCAAAAAAGAAAGGACAAAACAGTTATCACCCTTTACTGTGTTTTATCGCGGAAAACAAAGAATGTCTTCATAGTTGGTTTCGTACTGGCTCAGCTTATACCGGTAATGGAGCACCTGAATTTATAAAAGAATGCTTTTCTCGTCTTCCAAAACGGGTATGGAAGGTATTTGTTCGCGCTGATAGTGGTTTTTTTAATGGTGCTTTGCTTGATGTTTTGGAAGAGAAAAATAGTGAGTATCTTATCAAAGTCAAGATGAAAAACCTAGTTAGCCTATTAATGTCGCAAAAATGGAAAAAAGTCACCGGTAAAAAGGGGATTGAAAGCACTGAATTCACCTATAAATGTGACGGTTGGAAAAAAGAGCGTCGATTGGTTACAATCAGGAAAGAGATTGATTTTACAACAGAAACCAAAACGTTATTTCCTATTCCACAATACGATTTCTTTTGTTATGTAACAAATTTGAAGAGCAGCCCCTGGAAAATTCATAAGTGTATTCGAGGCTAAAGTTTTTCTTCAAAAAACTTTAGCCTCGAATGGAAAACGTTCAACGAGCGAGAATTGGATTGAATGGTGTAAAAATCACTTAGCATCTGGAACCATAAGAACCCAAGATTTTTGGGCGACTTCAGCTATTTTTCAAACCTCTATTTTAGCTTATAACCTTATGGTTTGGATGATGTGGCTGAATACCAAAAACAGCTTTCATGAAGAACCAAACACGATTCGAGCTTGGTTGATTCAGGTGCCTGCAAAGCTGATCAGCCGGGCACGTCAATTAATTTTAACGCTTTCAGAAGATTATGTTTTTAAAGAACGCTGGTTAGAGATTGAAGAGTCAATCTCTACATTAAACTTCGCTTAATTCCGTGTGGCTCCAAATTTTTTTGATTCCTAAAAGGAGTCAGGAATTGTTACGTCTGTTTTTTAGTATTTAGGCCCAGTGTAGACTTCTTTAGACACAAATTGAACGTTTAATTGGCCAGTTTTTCATTTTTAAGAAAATAATCGCTCAATTTGGGGGAATTTTTCTCAATTTGACTGAGTTGAAAACTCTCAATTCTTAATTGCCATTTTTAGGTACTATTATCTAAGGATACCGGGCAGTATTGACACTTTCTATTACAGTATGTGCTGGTTTCTAAATTGACAATGCAAATATGCTTTTTAAATAGGGCTATTTTTTCATTAAGAGCAATATCCTTAGGATAAAATAAAGACTTAGGAATATTGTCTTGTTTTAAAAAATAGTGCCAATAATAGCGTCCTGGTATTTTATTTAGGTTTACTTTATCCCACATAAATTTTACTCAGTTATTTTCTTTCTGATAATATTAACTAAACCACCAATAGTCTTAAACTCTGGCGATTCCATATCCGATTCAAAGAAATTAAAGGGGCCAGAGTCGATTTTTTAAAACATTACAATTTGTATAAAAATTCAAGATTAAAAATTAAATCAAACCTGGCCCCTTTTCATATGCTCGCTGGTTTTTTAAACCTTTTGCCTTTTTGGAATAAAGAACATGACGGTTTCATCAACTCCTTCCGTATAATGGCGAAGATAAATGTCATAGTCGTTTCGTATTGATAATATTTGTTCAGGAATTCTCCAAAAATCGTCAAACTTATGATAAACACAAATAGCAAGTCTTGGATGATTTCTCAAAATGGTTTGTTTTGCACCTTCGATTGCTAAACCCTCAGCACCTTCAATATCCATTTTTATGAAGGTCACGGAATCGCTTACACTCTGATCTAACGTATTGACTTGTATCTCAATTTCACCATCTTCGCTGATTGCAGAATATATTCCCGCCACAGAAAATCTAACTGTCTGTTTTTTGTTTGATAAGCCTTGTTGGATGAAATTGATATGAGCGTACTCTGCGAGTTTTGCTTTTGCTACTTCCATATTCTTGGCTTCAGGCTCAAAAAGATAAACAGCTCGATAATCAGGGCATCTTTTTATAAATTCCAAAGTGGTGAAGCCGTCAAAACCTCCCACATCCACAAAAACCTCGTCTTTTTCTTTTAAACCAAGAAAATCTTCAAAGTATTGTTCCTCAGGGCGGTATGTAAAACCTTCCATATAGGATAATTTTCCAGAAAGGCGAAAGTTGACAATCTGGTTGTAAGTCTTTTTTGATTCCGCATCGCTTAGAAGTTCATCTACCCATAGATATTTTGTTTTGTTGTTTTCAAAATCATTTCTAAATAAGTCCCAAAATGTAACAGGTATAATTTCAAGTCCTGAATATTCATAAAAAGCAAAGTAATCTAATTGCTTGACACCTGCATCAGATAATTTTTTCCTAACGGTCAAAGATCTGGCACTTGTCACTGTTACCACTACCAGACCATCAGATGGTATGTCTTCTGTTTTTATGATTGATTTGCCCAGATAGGTGACATCTCTGGTAAAATCATCTATAAATGCTTTGACTTCAATTTGGTTTGCAATACTCTTTGCGTATTCATTTCTGCCAAGAATATAACGTTTTTTTGGGTTGGCATCCAAAAATTCTTTGCAGAAATTGATTGCTTGGATGTTGGGCTGGTATTTAACTTTATTCCACATAATTCCACATAAATTTTACTCAGTTATTTTCTTTCTGATAATATTAACTAAACCACCAATAGTCTTAAACTCTGGCGATTCCATATCTGATTCAGTCAATTCAATCTCAAATTCAGCTTCAATATTGAGTACAAACTTAATTATTCCCATTGAATCCACATAACCAGAATCAATGTAATTGAAAGAATCTATCTCACAATTATTGGGTAATTTGCCCTTCTTTTCAATAGTATGAATCACAAATTTTTTAATTTTTTCTGACATTTATAAATACCTTTATAATTGATCAACAACTTTTTGCCAAACTTTTTGCTTCGATGAATTAGAGATAGCTTCAAGAAAATATAATCCCTCCAAAGCCAACTCAGGACCATAGACTTCGTTTGACTTCCAGAATCCTGTCGCTTTATATTGCCGCAAACACTCCGCTATATCGGTATAGAGATTGGCAAATGCCTCCAAAAAACCGGCTGGATGTCCCGATTTGAACCTATTATATCTCAGTTCATGAGCAATGTCAACATAGGAAGAAGCACGATCCAGTATTTCACGTCTTCCATCTGAATAAGACAAAAGTAACTCTTCCGGATTAGCTTGATACCATTCGGCTGACGCTTTTGTACCATATAGGCGTAATTTTAAACCATTTCGATGCCCAAGTGCCGATTTGCTAAACCAAAATTGACCTTGAACATTGTTATTGTAACGAGCCAGGCATACGACATTGTCGATAACGTCAAACCACCCATGACTGGCTTGATGACCAATGACTTCAATGGGTTTTTTATCAATCAAATAGTCAATTAATTGATGCAAATGCACGGCAAGATCGAGATAAATTGTGGGTATTTCTTTTGTGTCTGAAAGTCGCCATGATTGTGGTAGCAACTTATTACTGTTGGCATCGGTCCGGATAAATCCTTCTTGTGGCATTTCTGCTTGAAAGTGTCGAATTTCACCTAATATGCCGCTACGAATTTTTTGTCGTAGTTCACGAACCATTGGATATCCTGAATAATTATAGGTTACTACTAAGAAACCTTGATTCGCTTTTTGTATATCAAGAATTTCTTTGGCTTCTACACTGTTTAAAGCTAATGCTTTTTCACAAATGACCGGCATACCTTCACTTAAACAAGCTACAACCATTTCATAATGGGAGGGTGTTGGAGTCAGGATTAGAATGGCATCCAGTCGGTGTTTTTCATTTGCTAACATTTTTTGCCAGGTATTGTACACCCTATCTGGATTAACACCATAAAATTGACCTGTTTCTTGATTAATGTGAACATCTATACTGAAACACCCGGCATCAACTGACCAACGGTTATCTATCCTGCATGATATAAAATGGGTGTAACCGATAGCCGATTCAATTGCTCCCCCAATAAAACCAATAGAAAGCGGTTTAAAATTTAAGCTATTCATATCTTTAAGTATATTTTGATAAAAGTATATGCTTCATAATCTTACCTAGATTATTTTTTGGCAATTCTTTAACCATAAAAAATTTTCTAGGTTGTTGATAATCTGCTAAACGTTCTGCACAATGAAAACGGACTGTTCTTAACTTAAAGTGTTCGGGTTCTTTGGGAACCAGGGCAACGGCAATTATTTCTCCCAATTTTTCATCGGGAAAGGGAAAAGCAGCACTTTCCTTCACAGCAGTACATTCTGAAATGACTGACTCAATATCTATTGGATAGACATTAATGCCACCGGTAATAATGATTTCTTTCTTTCTACCCAAAAAATATAGAAAGCCATCTTTATCAAGTTTACCCATATCTCCAGTACGAAAGTATTCACCAAACATGGCATCCTTTGTTAATTCAGGGTGTCCATAGTATCCACTAAAAATCATGGGGGTTTTACAGATAATTTCTCCCGCTTCATTTGGGGCAGCAATGGTACCATTTTCCCTTAATATTTTAATTTTAACTTTTGGCACAGCCTTACCAACAGATTGTAATTTTAACTTGGCATCTTCAGCACTTAAATTAGTTGCAATTGCAATTTCCGAGGTTCCGTAACATTCATGAAATTCACAATTAAGTTTTGAAATCAAATTTTCTTTAATTTTTGTATCTAATAAAGCGGAAGAAGATACGACACATCGTAAACTCTTGACTTTTTGTGAATGAGTTTCATCATCTAACAGGTGGGCTATCTGACTTAACTGTGAAGAAACCGCTATTGTAAAAGAAATTAATTTTTCTTCGACTGTGCGTATCCACTCTGAAGGTGAAAACCTTGGCATTAATATTGATGTGCCTCCAGTCAGCAAGGCAATCAGTACTAGCCTTTCGGCAAGTGAGTGATAAAGCGGTGTTGCAACAAGCGTTCTATCCGTATGTGTTATCTTATACATTTCCACTGCGGCACTCACTCGACTCAATTTAGTGTCTTGTGTAAGAATAATTGGCTTTGGCTCACCGGTTGAACCTGATGTCATGGTTAAAATAAATGGCTCATCGTCTGAGGCAATCCATAATCCATTAATATCTGAATCAGACTTGACGGAATTTAAGAATTGATAGGATAAAAACCAAATAACTGAATTCATTCTGAAAATTTGGTCATTCTGACAATTCTGATTCAGACAAAATGACTGTAATAGATCTGCTGTTGCCACAATATGTTTTATATTTGTCGTTTGACACGCTCGACGTATTGCATCAGGTGGCAAAGAAAGATTGAGTGGAACAAGTACTGCTCCAATATTTGCTGCCACCAACATAAGTGCCACATATTCAATGCAGTTGGGAAGTAATATAGCTATATGATCACCATGCTGAACACCTTTTTTCTGCAAAGCGGAAGACCATTGATTTACCAAAGTGGCAAGGTGTTCATAGCTTATTGAGTTTTCATCACAATAAATCGCGGGTTTGTTAGGCACATTGCGAGCCTGTTTGAAAAATGTACGACTGATAACACTCATCTTTTACCTAGCTCATGGCGGAACTGAATTTAAGAAATGCTTTGCTTTTCATTTTTAATTGTTGCCCTACTTCTGACAAATATACCTTGCCCTCTTGAGTATCTTTACTTATAAATGTATTAGCCGCAATGAAAGTTTGTTTAGCAATATGAACACCGTGCCCTACCGACGCATTAACCCCAAAAAAGCAACTTGGACCGACATGGCACCCTCCAGCAATTGCTACACCAGAGTTAATCCAGTTTGAGTGCTCAATTTGACAATCATGACCAATATTTGTATTGCTTGATATGAAAGTACCGTGTCCAATGCGACTGCCAGGATGTATTGAAACATAGTCAAGAATGATGCAATTTTCATCAATAAAAACATCTTCATGTATTAATACTGACTCATGAATATAACTTGTAAATTGATATCCTTTACTTTTGGCTTCTTGATATTTTTTTTCACGCAATTCATTCATATCTATAAAACCGACTGCAATAATCATTTTGTATATTTCAGGACTAAACTGATATTCCACTTTACTAAATGGCACTAATGGCAATCCACAAAAGTCATTTTGCTTAATACATGAGTCGTCCACAGTGAATCCACAAACATCCATGCTTCGCTTAGCGTAAGAATAAACCACTTTTGCCATTGCGCCATTACCATATATTATAATTTTCATTGTAAAAAAACAAGCTGTTTTTTATTTTTCGTTAGAAATTAAAGTTAGGGTTGCATAATAGCAACCACACGTCAAGCATTATAAAACAGAAAATACTTATGTCAACCATTTTTTTGCCTAAAAAATATAACGTAGTGATTTTACTAATAATTTTCTTAAAAAGTTTTTCACCCAAATAATACATTCGTAGGGTGGGTAGAATGAAATGAAACCCATCATCCATCTAATAAGGTGGGTTTAGCTTCGCAGACCAGTCCAGCATTTTATTTTTTTCAATTTTTAAGTGGATCAAGCACCGATAAATCTTCAATCCATTCAAAGTCTTTAACATTAGAAGTTACTAATGTCAAGCCATGAATCAAAGCGGTTGCTGCG
>Ga0190283_1001418_pt1 | contig 10706 bp, 8 predicted proteins | sample 48691801_MG_FD_161669 | JGI IMG/M metagenome (GOLD analysis project Ga0190283, IMG submission 161669) | Hydrothermal vent microbial mat bacterial communities from Southern Trench, Guaymas Basin, Mexico - 4869-18-0-1_MG | ecosystem: Environmental > Aquatic > Marine > Hydrothermal vents > Microbial...
TGAGAAACAAAATCGACATCAATGCGGTCATCGAGCACCTGGAGATCCCGTGGAAAATCCGTGATGGCTACGTGCGCTTCCTCTGCCCGCTCTGCTCAGAATTCGATACCGCTACCAATCCACGCACAAACCTCGCGCGCTGCTTCCGCTGTGAAAATAATTTCAATCCTATCGACCTCGTCATGATCGACCAGAGGAACACCTTCCTACAAGCCGTAAACTACCTCAGACAACTACAACACCATCTGCAATCGCGCAACCAACCCTCATAAAGCGCAAGAACAGCACCATCGATTACCGTGAGCACGCTCAGAGATTTCAGTCGCAACCAATCGATCCGGCACGAATCTGTGTTCGGTCTAATATCGGGACCCTGCGGGGTTCGACTTTTGGAAACAGGATAATGATCGCAAGATGCTGGATCATCATCTGTGTCGCTGTACTCCTGTCACAGACTTTCCTCCGGTCTCAAGAGCACCAATCATATTTTCCACCGGAAGAGTTCAAGGAGCGCTGGGAGAAGTTTTTCGACCGGGTTGATGACGGAATCGAAAACCTGACCCGCTTCGCGCCATCCGATCTGGACGAGACCGCGGAGATCACCGGCAAGAATGGAATGATCCAGGCCTACCCGCCCCTGTTGAAGCCGCTCGATCTATTCGAGGGAGTATGAAAATGAGACCGGTATCTCGACTGATCCTTGTTCTACTGGCCGGCCTCGCCCTTCGCCAGGCTGTCCCGGCTCAAGCTATCGATGTCTACTCCCGGCCGATCCGCCACGAGCCGTCACGGACCTACGATGCGCTTCACTACCGCGTCGCCTTGACCTTTGACCTGGAACAGAAGCGCTTCTGCGGATTCTCGGGGAGTCAGCGGATCCTGGCTTGGTAGATTTCTTCGAGGACCGTTTCTCGAAAGACAGCAGCTACATGGCGCAGGCCGAAGCGTTGAGGGCACTGGGAAAGTGCGGCGACTGCTCGCAAATTCCGTTCTTGCAGAAAGCAGCCGCAACGGACTCACCGCGGCAAATCATCAGGAGCGCTGCAGAGTGGGCCCAACAGAAAATCACGGAGTCCCGATGACCAGGACCAAGGACAGGAGTGTTCATCTTCGCTTCTCGACGCGCCTCGAAGTGATCCGTATCGCAACTGACCTACCCCCGAAAAATTGAATGGTATCATTCTCGGGGACAGGTCATTATCTATGCGCTGAATACCGCTTACATGGAGAGGAAGCGAGAAATATCCATGAGCAAAAAAGACTGCTGCTCTGCATCCATTGCCGCTTTGACGATTGTTGCGATTCTTGCCGGGCTGATGCCTGCGGCTGCGACCGGAAAAGAACGGAATATACCCGATTTCACCAAGGGAGACAGGATTCCGGAGGCGGCACCGCACGACTGGAACCTTGGCCCGACCGGTGCGCGCGGCTGGATCTACTGCGACAAGATGGAGACGAGCGACGCCCGGCAGGTTTACATTACCCAGGTCGAGAAAGGGTCTCCTGCCGATCGTGTCCTCGAGAAGGGAGATGTGATCCTGGGGATCGCCGGCAAGCCGTTCTCCTATGATCCACGGACTGAAATCGGAAAAGCCATCACGGAATCAGAATCCAGCAACGGAGCGTTGTCCCTGATTCGCTGGCGGAAAGGCAAAACACGCAAGGTTGTCCTGCGGTTATCGGTCCTGGGATCTTACAGCTCGACCGCTCCATTCGGATGCACCAAGTCGAAACGGATCTTTGAACAGGGCTGCAGGGCCTTGGCCAAGAAAATGAAGAAGGATCCCGACAGGGGTAACCCGATCGAGCGATCGCTCAATGCTCTTGCCTTGTTGTCCAGCGGTAGGCGCGAATACCTGCCCCTGGTCCGCAAGCAGGTGGAATGGGCGTCGCACTATTCCGATCCGGAAAGGAAGACCCTGCACTCGTGGTGGTACGGCTATGTGAACATGCTCGTCGCCGAATATATTCTGGCCACGCAAGATCGCAGATTCATGCCGGACCTGAAACGCATCACCATGGAAATCGTGCATGGACAGAGCGCAGTCGGTTCGTGGGGACACAGGTTCATTCAACCCGTTAATGGTCGCCTTGCCGGTTACGGGATGATGAACGCCCCGGGTTTACCTCTGACAGTCTCGCTCATCCTGGCGCGTGAAGCCGGTGTGAGCGACCCGGCGCTGGACAGGGCCATAGAGAAAAGCGCGCGCCTGATCCGTTTTTACCTCGGCAAGGGGAGCGTTCCCTATGGTGACCATCATCCGTGGATCCAAACACACGAGGACAATGGAAAGAACGGAATCGCCGCTCTGATGTTCAATCTGCTCGGTGATAGCCGGGCGGCCGAGTTCTTCTCACGGATGAGTGTCGCTTCTCACGGCGGCGAACGTGATACAGGGCACACGGGCAATTTCTTCAACATCCTCTGGGCCATGCCGGGCGTCTCGCTGTCCGGCCCGCAGGCCACCGGCGCGTGGATGAAGGAGTTCGGCTGGTATTATGACCTCGCGCGACGCTGGGACGGGACCTATCTCCACCAGGGCGCACCTGAAAAGAGGCATGACTCGTACAAGGGATGGGACTGCACAGGTGTCTATCTGCTGGCTTATGGCCTTCCGCTGAAAAAGATCCTTCTGACCGGAAAGAAGAGCACCATCCCGCAGGTCGATGCGGCCACGGCAGAACGTCTCATTGCCGACGGGCGCGGTTGGAGCCCCAAGCATCGGATCGCTTCCTACTCTTCACGCAGTGACGCAGAGATTTTTGCTGGCCTCAGAAGCTGGTCTCCCGTTGTTCGTGAACGCTCGGCAATGGAACTGGCCAAGCGCGACGGCGATCCGACGAAAAAGCTGATCGAAATGCTCGATGCTTCCGATTTGTACACACGCTATGGCGCCTGCCAGGCACTGATCATGCTCAAAAGACGTGCAGCTCCCGCCGTGCGGGCATTAAAAAAAACACTGACAGCTGAAGATCTCTGGCTGCGCATCAAAGCCGCTGAAGCGTTGGCGGGTATCGGTTCCGTGGCCTATTCGACGGTGCCGGACCTGCTCGCGATGCTCACACAACGAAACCCGGAATCGGACCCACGTGGCATGCTGCAACGTTATTTGTGCTTCGCGCTATTCAACCGGCGCGACGGCATGCTGGGGCGATCACTGGAGGGAGTGGATCGTGATTCGCTCTACGCCGCCGTGCTGGCCGGACTTCGCAACGAAGACGGTCGAGCTCGGGGAAGCATCGAATCTGTCTACAGCAACCTCACCTACGAAGAGATCGAACCGATACTGCCCGCCATCTACCAGGCAGTCATCGAGCCGGCTCCCAGCGGTATCATGTTCGCAGATGGCATCCGCCTGAGCGGTCTCGAAATTCTCGCGAAGCATCGAATCAAAGAAGGTCTTCCCATCTGTATTTCGCTCATCGATCCCGATCGCTGGGGCATGAGAAATCGGATCAAACGCTGCTTCAAAGCACTCCGTGTTTACGGTGGAGCCGCCAAATCCCAGGTTCCACGAGTTCAGAAACTCGAAAAGGCGCTGGTGTCCAAAAATTGGAAACCTGCTGAAATCCAAGATCTCGACCTCCCGGGCATCATCAAAGAAATCACCGACGACCGGGATCCACCGGTCCTGCGGTCGCTGAACCTTCCCAATGTTCAAGATGAGTCCGCCGGTCGTGATCGGACTGATCAATGGAAAAAGTAACCGCGGCACTTCGGGTGGCGGCAGAAGCACGAGCTACCGACCGGCCGATCCCGAAGACGTGTCATCTCACCTCCTCAATAATACGCTCGCCCCATTGATCAAGGATGTACGGTACACCTCTGGAATCAACGAGAAGACGATCTGACCCGGGTGAACCAGGCGAGTTACGAAGTGCCTTCAAACCCAAGTACCGATGTTGTGAATCTTGCCGGGAACGACCATTAATCCGAAGGCGAGGATGGGACGGCTTCGGGACGGCAGTCACGCGGATTTTCCTTACGTCTTGATGCGCTCCATTTTCGGATCGAACATGGGTCGCAACGAAACCTCGGCCGGGTACCTCTTGCCGGCGATGTCGACCTCCCACTTGCCCTCTCTCAGATAGGCCTTGTTGACGGGCTCGCCGGCTTCGATCATGGCCAAACCGACGGCGCCACCGAGGGAGAATCCGTAGCTCGCCGCGCGGATATAGCCAACCGCCTCGTTGTTTCGATAGATGACCTCAGCGTGATAGAGCAACGGCTCGGGATCCTTGGCCAACACCTGCAACAGGCGCCGGTTGTAGGCGGGCCCTTGCGCTTTCTTCTCCAGGCAATAAGCCTTGCCGAGAAAGTCAGGCTTGACCAGATCCACGAAGAATCCGAGACCGGTCTCGTAGGCATCGTCGGTGTTGTCGATATCGTGACCGTAATCGCGGTAGGCTTTTTCCATGCGCAGGCTGCCCAGGGCTTTCAGGCCGGCGTGGCGCAGGCCAAATTCTTTGCCCGCCTCGACCACGCGGTCGTAGACGTGCACGGCTTGTTCCGAGGGAATGCACAGCTCGTAGCCGAGCTCGCCAACATAGGTAATGCGGTTACACAGCGCGCGTGCGAACCCGATGTCGATCTCTCGCGCGGTGCGGAATGGGAAGGCTTCGTTGGACATATCCGTCGAGGTGATGGCTTGCAGGAGCGCGCGTGATTTGGGGCCTTGCACGTTGAGCTGTCCGATGCCGCCCGTGATGTCGGTGACAAAGCAGTGCGCATCGTCAGGGATGTGGCGCTTGATCCAGGTCTCGACGTGGCGGTGCATGGTGTCGGTAACGACGACTATGAAACGCTCCTCAGTCTGCTTGGTCACGGTGACGTCGGCTTCCAGCTTGCCACGCTCGTTGAGGAACTGGGTGTAAGTGATTGTCTCGACCGGACCGTTGACGCTGTTGGCCGAGATGTAGTCGAGCACCTTGCCGGCATCGCGCCCCTGCACCAGAAATTTTCCCATGAAGGACATGTCCATGACGATGACGCCCTCGCGGCAGGCCTTGTGCTCCGCTTCCCAATAGGGAAACCAGTTCTCACGCCCCCACGATAGTTTTTCGACCTTCGGTTCCCGACCTTCCGGCGCATACCAGGCCGGGCTTTCCCAACCGCTCACGTCGGTGAAGTAGGCGCGCTGATCCTTCATGCGCTCGTAAAAGGGCGAACGCCTGCAGTCGCGCGCGGTCTGGGGCACACGGGAGGGGTAGTGGCGCCGGTAGACCAGACCCAGCGTCTCGACCACGCGTGTCTTGCGGTATTCGGGATTGCACTGATAGGGGTGGAAACGATCGACGTTGATGCCGGTGATGTCCTCACCCGGGTCGCCGGTGGTGATCCACTGGGCCAAAATCTTGCCGAGGCCGCCTGCAGTGATGATGCCGATCGAGTTGAGCCCGGCGGCGACGAAGTAGTGCTGAATCTCCGGCACCTCGCCGAAAACCACCCCCATATCGGGCGTAAAACTCTCTGGACCGCAGAAAAACTTCTTGAGGCCGGCCTCCTGCGCGACGGGGATGCGGCTCATGGCTTTTTCGAGGAAGGGCGTCATGCGATCCCAGTCAGGCGGTATCTCGCCAAAGGAAAAATCGTCGGGGATGCCGTTGACCTTCCACGGGGCGCAGACCGGCTCGAAGAGGCCGATCATCAGGCCGCCGCCTTCCTCCCGGTAGTAGCCGTGACAGGAGGGGTCCTCGATGATCGGTAGATGTCGCGTCATCCCTTCGATCGGTTCGGTCATCAGATAATAGTGTTCGGTCGACTGGTTCGGGATGCTGACGCCATTGAGAGCACCAAACTGTCTGGCCCACATGCCGGCACAATTGACCACGAACTCCGCCGCGATGTCGCCTTGCGTGGTGGTCACGCCTGTGGTACGGCCATTCTGGGTCGAGACGCCCGTGACCGACACGCCCTCGACGATCTGCACGCCCTTTTGCCGGGCGCCTTTGGCCAAGGCCATGGTCGCGTCCACGGGATTGACGCGCCCGTCCTGTTGCAAATAGAAGCCCGCCTCGATGTCGTCCACTCTGGCCAGGGGGAAGAGCTTCTTGATTTCGTCAGGGCCGATCTCCTCGACGTCGTTGCCGCACAAGCGGTTGAAAACCGCCACGCGGCGGTACTCTGCCAGACGGTCCTTGTCCGCGGCCAGCTCGATGAAGCCCAAGGGTTCAAAGCCGGTGCAATGCTCGGTTTGCGCCTCGAGGCGTCGGTAGAGATCGCGGGTGTACATGCGCATCTCGACCGAGGTCTGCGAGGTCGAGCCGAAGGTGGTCATCAGGCCCGCCGCATGCCAGGTGGTGCCGCTGGTCAGTTGGTCACGCTCGAGCAAGACGACGTCCTTCCAGCCCAGGTGACCCAGATGGTAGGCCACCGAACATCCAATAACACCCCCACCCACGATCACGACGCGGGTTCTTCGAGGAATATCTTGATTTGCCATAAAAGCTCCTTTGTATCTTCTCTCGAAGACTCTAAGGATACCGGGCCCAAGGGTCAATTGAACAAACCTCGAAGGACGCCGGTGATGGGGTTTGATGCCCAACCAACTTCGGTTGGCTGATCTGCGGCCGGAATTGGGTTGTTATGGGAACCGGGAGATCCGGACGCCCAACTTCGACGAGCTGCCCGGCCGAAATAGTAATTCATCAAAACGACACGTATTTTTTCTGGGCAAAAAAGAAGGGCCTGGGAATCCTCCCAAACCCTTGTCTCGTATCTAGTAGCGGGGGACAGCTCCGCAGCCTCCACCTGGCACTTCAGACTTACCCCACATATGGGCAAGGTCTGGTCCTGTATGGTGGCCCAAACGGTGACCGCCCCGAACAACTGTTGCGGCTCATTCCGCTTTACTACGCAGGAATAGTTGGCTCCAACCCGGCAACCCGGCCGTGAGCGTTGATCGTCTTCCTGCATCTTTACACCCCACAAGACGGCTAATCCTGTGTACGAATCCAGTTGACGGCCGCCTCCAGAACAATGTCTCGTCCTTCGAGCAACGAGCCTTGTGTGAGGGCGACTTCGATGTCCGGCGCAACTCCGACACCCTCCAGTCTCTTTCCGGCTCCAGTCACGAAATCGGCGACGGCATAGAGAAATACGTCGCCGTTCGGGAGCGTCGTATACTCAGCCGGCAGCGCTTCACCCTTCGTCCGTGTGCCGATGACGCAGGCCCGCCCCATCTCCTGGAGTGCGGCGGCCACGAACTCGGCGGATGATCCCGTGAGACCATCGGTCAGAACGGCGACCGGGCCGTCGTAGGCCCGCGCTCGCGGCCGGACGGTCATCTTGATCTCGTTGCCGCGTGTCCGCAGTCTCCCCGCCATCCATTCGCTGGGCGCCAACCACGCCATCATGCCCAACGCCATGGCATCTTTCCCGCCACCGTTGCCGCGCAAGTCGAGAATGATTCCATCCGCGTCCATGAATGATTCCAACGCATCGTTGAACGTTTTCATGACGTATGTCGGGTCGAGAAACTTGTTGACCGCGATGTATCCGATGTTGTTCCCAAGGGTCTTGACGTCAATCCGAACGCGGGCGTACCCGAAGTTGCCGACTTTCGCGCTGCGACCGCGCGGCTCGCCGAAGGGGATGGTCAAGTCGGCCAAATCGCCTTCGCCGTTACGGAACGTGACAGAAACCGATTCACCCACACCCGACCTCACGCGAACAACCATCTCACCAGCCATCTTGACGCGTTTTGAAGGGGTGTCGGGCAGTTCGCGGTCGAGCGCCTTCAATCTCGCGACGACGTCGAAGTCGTTGATACGGATGATCTCCCAGCCCGGCCGGACGCCGACCCGCTCTGCCGCGGATCCCTCGGCGACTGACGTGACCAACGCCTTGCTTTCGATCACGCGGGCATCGATCCCGGTTTCGCCCCCTGGCGCGCCAACGTTGCTGGCCCGCTTGCCTTCTTTTTGGCTATCGGTGGGAATGATGGCGAAGTGGGACAGCTCCAGGCGCGAGATCATGTTGCTGATGAGACTGGATTTCCTGTTGTAGTAGTGCGTTTCGGGATCGCCGATTTCCGGTGTCAGAACGACCTTGAAGCACGGCTTACCATCGATAGACTCGATGCCGACACACTCAGCTTTCTCGAAGAGCCTGCGCCACTGTGTGATTCGGTCGAAGGCGGCTGACCGAAGCATGTCGGCTCTCTCCGCACCCTTCTTGATGACTGGGCCGGCAGTAGGCGACGATTCCCATGCCACGTCGCCGTCGGTGCCCTTCTCCATCTTCCCGATGGTCTCCCCCTCGATCAGGAAATACGCCTGGTCGGGCCTGGCATAGAACGCGATCATTGAGAACGTCATGCCCGAATCGACGAACTCGATGGTGGTCTCCTCGATGCGATTTCGGAGACTGGCGTATGCGGCCTTTCCACCGGTGACTCGGACATAGGTGTCGAGAATCTGCTCGGCCTTGGGCAGTTCATCCTCTGGCGCTCGAGGGGCTTCGCCTCTGCGTTGACCAAGCTCATTCGCCGTTTCGATGAAGAACAAGCAGTCTACGTGCCGCGGCAGCACGGTGTGGACTGGTGCCCCGCCGTAGGAGACGGTGCGCTTCTTGTCGAGCCACGCCGCGCGCGGATCGGTGGAACCGAGCGGCAGCATCAGGATCGGGTGGACCTTGGCAAGAAGACGTTCGACTGATTTTTGCGGGCTGCGAAAGCTCTGGATCGGGGGCACTCCGCACGGCACACCGTGCCGACCGTGGTCGAGCAGGAGCCAGATAAAGTACCTGTCGGGGTCTTCCCAATCCTCGCTGTTGCCGCCCAGTGCAAGCTTTCCGTCGTAGGCGAGGAAAGCGGTACAGGCGAGAGCCGCGGTCTGCTGGAACACGATGGCGGCCACTAGTGCGATTCTGAGAATTGTACGCACGCGTTTGAAATCATTCATCATTTGACGACTCCCATCAAAGGCAGAGCCAAAGAAGTCAAAACCAAAATCAGGAAGGTCCCCATGAACAGCACAGCCTTCAGGTTGCCGAAGTTGATCGAGTAGCCGATCCCGAAACGACTCTCCACCAACATCGAGGGATCTTCCTTGTTGACATACATCACACCCAAAATCCAGTGTGCGTTGTCGGCGAGGCCGCCGGTCCGTGGGATTTCCACAGAACCCTCTTCGAGCAGTGCGCCTCCCTGCCCAGACGGAGCCTGTCAACAAGTTTGAGACACTTTTCGTCAGCATTTAATGTAGAGCCGCCTTCCAGTCACGTGCATGACGCGCGGTCGCTCCCAACTCAGGGTCCGTATCGACCGTTTGGTGGACGAGCAACGGAATCTAATAGCTCCGGCCAGGATCTGGAACGGGCTCGGTTCTGCGGGGCTTCTCTTTCCGGCATTTTGCTTGGCACCCGCCGTAACTCCGGCAAAAGAACATCCTCATGAGACGTCGGTTTATGGAGAGCATACCGCAATAAAAAACTCGGTATCGGCAGACAAGCCGGAACCGTTCGATCACCACCTCAAAGAAAGGAAAAGAGAGCATGAGAATTAGTTGGAACAAACAGATCATCATTCTGATTGTCATCGGGCTTGGTGTTGCGATTTTCGGCATCCCGGCCTTGACCCAAGAAAAACACGATGAAAGCACTGAGGGCTCACACCGGGAAGGACTCGTCGCACAGGACAAGGAGAAGGCTACGAACAGGGCCGACGACATCGAAAAGCTCTATAATTTGGTTCGGCAGGCGCGTGCTGACCTTGAAATCCTACGTGTGCAAGCCGGTATTCGCCATGAGGTCACCGAAGGCCGTGGAGCGCATGGCGAAAGTGGACGTGAGGGTCGTGGCGAACACGGCGAAGCCCGCCGCGAGGGCCGTGGTGAACACGGCGAAGGTGACAACTACCGCTCGAAAGATCCGGCTCTTCGACCGCTGTACAATCAGCTCCAACTCCTGCGCTACGAGATCAAGTTGTTCTCAAAGGGACTCCAGGAGAGGAAACGATAAGGGTGTATTGATTGCTCCGAGCATCCGCTTCAGACCCTCGTCGGCTCTCGAGGTGGCCCCTGGACGCGGCGAATAAACCTGGAGGTGTTATAGTGGTTGAGTAAAACCTATACCTTCCGATGAATACCGAGGCGCCGGGTACGTTACACCCGGCTCCTTCGGTATTCGCAGCAAAGGTGAAAGCCAGCCGTTTGACTCTCATGCACGCCTGCTGAAAGTTAACTTCCGAACCATTCACAAGAAGAACTTAAGCTTTTCTGGCCACTCCGATATGCTGCAAATCCGGTCTGGGGCATGGTGTGGGGCACGGCCGATTTTTACCAAAAAAACAAAGGCCTTAGATTCATCCCAAGCTCTTGTCATTTTTCTGGTAGCGGGGGTAGGATTTGAACCTGCGACCTTCGGGTTATGAGTGCGAGGCGCCGGCCATCATCTCGTACAAGACTCCTAACCTTAATCCGTCAAAAGATTTCGGCATAAAACGCTTCGCTCGGCCGATGGCACGACATCTGGGACGAAAAACAGATTTTTTAAAGCATCCCGTTGACATGGCAGTTTTTCACCAATACAATCGCTAAATGTCATGCTATATGGCGAAATAGATGTTGTTCAGCAGGAGAGTTCCTGTCCATGGAAGTTCCAAGATGCCTGAATCTGCCTGAGATCGTGGAGAAAAAATCATGCTTTCTTTTCGGACCGCGTCAGACGGGCAAGACCTTTCTTATTCAAAAGGTTCTTGCAGAGC
>Ga0190283_1001421_pt1 | contig 10696 bp, 6 predicted proteins | sample 48691801_MG_FD_161669 | JGI IMG/M metagenome (GOLD analysis project Ga0190283, IMG submission 161669) | Hydrothermal vent microbial mat bacterial communities from Southern Trench, Guaymas Basin, Mexico - 4869-18-0-1_MG | ecosystem: Environmental > Aquatic > Marine > Hydrothermal vents > Microbial...
GTTCCTGCCAATTATCACGGTCGAGGATCTTGTCATGCCCCGGTCGCCCGAGATCTGCGCGGAGGGTGTCGATCAGGGACGCCAGCCATGCACCGCGAACCATCCCCGCACGTTCCACTTCTGCGCCGAGTGCAGCCTCGAGCCAGGTACGCAGATCCTTGAAATCCTGTGTTGCTCCAACCTGCTTGTCGAGGCTATCCAGCCAGAACACATTCAATTTTTTTTCATCATAGTCACCTACATGTCGCCCCAGGCTCTGACGGAGCCGCGCCTCGCTCGGTTGATGCCCTGGCGTGCACCGGCAGACTACCGCCACCTGGGGTTGGCCATACTCCACGGACGCCGCCTTGACGTAATCCAACCAGTACGAAAGAGGGCGCCTCACTTGCAGAGCCTGCCAGTCCCGCTCATCCACACCCTCCGGGCATTCGTCTCCCGAGACCTCTTCATCGGTCCACACGATCACGAAGACCGATCCAGCGCCGGCGAAGAGGCGGTGGGTGTTGTGGAAGATCTCCTGACCGCCGAAATCCCATATATGGATGTGCGCGCTCGATTCCGCCCCCTCCCTCAGACATTCGATCTGCTTCAGATGTTTTATGGTTGTTTCCGACACCGATACCTGAGCCTCCCAGTCGACGAAGGCGATCGGATGCGTGGACGGCTCGTTATCGCGCGGCTCCTCTTCCGGACGCCGGCATCTCTCGACGGTTGAGAGCGTTTCCCAGACCAGCCGCTTGCGCAGACACGTTTTGCCGACACGCCCGTCCCCGAGAATGAGGAGTTTACAGCGCGCGAGCGCCGCCAAATCTCCACCCTCTTCCTGCTGCAGACGGATCCACTCGGCTACATTGTCGTCCTCGCTCTCACCGTAATCCGCCGCTCCAAGAATGACGTCCCCGAAAGGCAGTCTCTCCGCCGCACCCCATAGCGCAACATACTGCAGCTTCTCGAACGACATTTTCGGCAGCGAGCTCAACGCCTTGCAGGCCCGCAGATCCAGATGGCGAAGCGATCGAAACTCCTCGAGATCGGGCGGCAGTCTCTTCAGGAATCGACAATCGCGCAGAACGAGTTTCTCCAGCGAACGCGGCAGGGGTGGAAGCTTGGACACAGTCGTCTTGCTCAGATTCAATTCCCGCAACCGGGAGGATTTTCCGCGCGGTAGATCGTTCAGCAGCAGCACGAGATCGCCGTCGCTGAGATTCGCACAACTGTCTAGAAAAACGTGTTGAAGCGCCGATTCCCCCGGTTGGTCGAACTGTGGCAGCCCGTCGAGACCGCACGCTCCCAGATCCAGCCACTCCAGCGCGAGCGGCAGTTCAGGGATGGCGGCCAGTTGGGTGGCGCCGCGCAGGTCGAGGGTGAGCAGAGTGGCGGGCCAGGCGTCGGGGAGAGCAACGAGATCGCGCGCGTTCCAGAGGTGGAGTCGCCTCAGATTTTGCGGCCAGGCCGTTATGGCTGTGAGGCCCTGGAGAGTGCTTTCATCGCCGAGCTTGCCCAATACGATCTTGCGCACATCGGCAAGGCCGCTCAGGTCCAGGGCGTTCGGATCAACGGCTGGGTTATCCTTACGCAGGTCATCGAGAAACGTCTCGAGATCAGGCCAAAAACGGACGTTGTCGCTCATGATTTCCTCTTACCCTCTGCAACCGGCCGCTCGACGAGCCGCAAAAAAATCGAAAGAAAGACAAACGAACGACCTGTCATCCATGAGAGATACCCTCCGAAAAATCGCCGGGGCGGGGCACTGTCCGCGCCGGGGCTCCGCCTTTTCCGTCACGGCCCTTGCCCCGCCTCTCTTTCTCGACTGTCTATCCAGTCTTCACTGGCTGTCGCCACGCCGAACTGCGGACAAGACAGACCCGGAAGCCATCGAACCAGTTGCGGTCAACGGGCAGCCCCCAGAAGCGGTACGAGGCCCGGCAATTGACCGGGCCGTCGATCCAGGAGCCCCCGCGCTGCACGCGTTGGGCGTCCGTAGTACCGGGTACAAAGGGATCTACGGCACCGTCATCGCGGCGCGCATAAGTGTCGTCATCCGAACGGTCCAGGCACCATTCCCACACATTGCCGTGCATGTCATGAAGCCCCCACCGATTGGCATTCTTCTCCCCTACAGAATGAGTGCCTCCCTCATCCCAATCCTCACCGTACCAGCCCGCCTTCGCCAGAGCCGCCTCACCGTCGCCGCTGTGATACTCCGTTTCGGTTCCTGCTCGGCAGGCATACTCCCATTGCGCCTCCGTCGGCAGCGTGACCCGCCAGCCGGCAGGTGCCAGCTCGAGCTCTTCCGCCCGGGCACAGAAGACTAGCGCATCCACCCAGCTCACGTGCTCCACCGGCCGGTTGTCATCTTCGAAGTGCGAGGGACTCCCGATATTCTGTGGCGGATCGGAACGCTCGAGCGCTGGATTGATTGAGACGGCCAGCCGTTGATATTCGGCCTTCGTCAAGTCCCCCATCACCGCCCGCCACTGCGCCTGCGTCACCGGCGTTTGACCGAGCCAGAACCCTTCGGATATCGTCACGCCATGTACCGGCTCCTCCCGATGGAACTTTGCACCGCGTGACCCCATGAGGAACTTACCGGGCGGAATGAAGCAGAAGGTAAAATCTGTACCATCGATTGTGACGGACCACGTATCACCGCTCGACGGATTATGAGCTTCAGAGACGGTTGATGCCGCCAGCGGCCCGAAACTCACCCGGTCACGAAGCCCAGCCGATGGCTTCTCCACTCGCGTCGCCGTAATTTTGTCGGTATCACGGTGTCGCTTTGGTTGCCCAGCAGGATCAGCTCCGGACGATTGGTTCATGGTTTTTGTCCAGCGGATTTCACGATACCGGCCAAGTCACGATCGACGCCCTCCGGCTCATACCAGCAAAACCGGCACTCGAATCCCTTTCGGTAGATCATATTAATAAATATCAATGCCGGGGAAGGCGCATCGTTCCCAACCCCGCATTCTTGTTTACCATGCCGATGAATAGTCTGTCCAGACATCGCGCACTCCCCTCACCTCCCGGACGACCTTCGGCCGGTGGGTTTGCCTATCCGCCGGGGCGATTTATCGCACGTACTTACCCTTCGGTGAGTTCGTTGCAGTCTTCTCCGAAGGCCTCCCGGAGGGCTGCGGCCGTCTCCTGGTTACTCATCGCAGCAGCACTCCAACGGGTGCCCGTTTCAATTGCAGTGACCGCAATCTGCGGTGGATCGCTTCGGCCGGGATCCCCGGCGGGTGCGGCTGGTTGTGACGAGGATGCTTCGGGCCCCGCACTCCAGGCAGGTGATAGTGGGGTCTGGAAACATTTTAGAGTGGATGTACTGAAGATTTTACATTGATCTGGCTTCGCTGATTCCTTGAATGTAAGATGTAAGAGGAAAAAGGCCGACGCCGAAGCACTGTGAAGTAACTCGCAAGGCCTAAAAGCGGATTAAAAAGAGGGGATAGTGATGTAGCTCCTGCGTCGGCTTTTTTAGTCTAAAGTCCCCCGACTGGCGGACGTCGTGGGTGCGTTAGTATCATTGCGCTCCCGCCAGGAAGTATTGATTTGTTGTGAATCACCGCAGCTCCTCCGAGGCGCTCCAACAGTCGTCGGCGAGTTGTTGATACTGCATGCCTCGTCGATCGCCGCGGTTGTAGATATATTGATTGATATTTCATGTTGACCTGCTTGTTACCAACTTTCAGTCTCGACAGGTCACAATATTGACGTTTTTATGGTCTCTACAAAGTATAGATGAAAAATCGATGGCGGTAAAATTCCGTCGGCTAATAGATTGCGACAGATAATTGTCGATAGAAGTAATCAAGAAATCATCGACATGATGAAGATCTCTAAGAGAAGTGTGCGCTCCTACTTGAGCGGCCTCAGCGCCCCGCCACCCGGCGGCGCCCTTGAGAGCGTTGTCCGCACTACCGGGTGCTCCTCTGCCTGGCTACTCACCGGCTATTGCGAGCCTTTCCCCTAAAAACACCTGCCGGTCAACCCTCGCACACTTAGGAGGTAGCAAAAGGGTCTACTGAAATACGTACAGACCCTGATGCATTAATCGAAAAAAATGATAAACTTGACGATTATAAGAAAAGCATTTAATCAACAATGTTCGATATGCCCGGGGAGGGTGATAGTCCTGGTGGAGCTGGCATGCCTTCTGGGACTTTCCCCTTCGATATTCGTGTTTCACTGCCTGTTTCAATTCAAGAGGTCGAGCTTGTATCTTGAGTGCCGGTCAATAGCAGAAACAGCAGAAACATCTGCCCTAGCGAGTTAATGAGGGGGCCGCTGAAAGGGAACTACGTCCGCAAGGTTATGTTGCCAACGGAATTATCGTTCTCTACCCGATCGGCTCCGAAGGTGAGCCCATCGCGATAGGCAGGAACCTCGTGAAGTGCACGAAGGTGAGTAAATTGGTAATGAAGTAATGGCTAGCTGGCCTAGATAGGCACCGGTGTTGTAAAGTGCGTCAATGTGATGGATCTGCGGCTTCAGTAACGATAAGAAAGGAGCGACACCCTGATCGGCGTTGAACGGGGTGCCGTGAATTCTCTCACGTTAGTCGAAGCGACAAAGTAGCCCCGGCAAGAGACATTGAAAATGATGCGGCAGGGAAAATGGTTCCCGAATAGTATAAAGTACTTCGTTACAAAATAAAAAGGGATCAAAAGGAGATGAATATTTGTGCTCCGAAATAATTTACTATGAATACAATAGCATCCTTCATTCACAATCTAACAAATTCCATCAACGAGCCTGAAATTACTATCGACTTCTCTGATCTCAATTTCTCCTCCCCGTTAGCCGCTCTTATTGCTGGATGCCAGATCCGCCGTTTCGTAAAAATTCTCGAACACAGGATGAAGAAATAATCTACAATGGAACGTTTGTTGGAATCCATTTAAATACTACCGACTTTAGCTTCAAAAATGAGTTGGACAAAATCATAAAAGATGGAGAACTCCAAGCTATGCTCACGAGAGGTAGAACGGAAGCTACTTCAAGTTCCAGGATGCCCTTTTAACGTATGCGGATTATAACGTTATGCAACTGACTTTCTATTCATCTCCCCGGATCGGCCGGCTTTACTGGGTATAGCTGTCGAGTAATCCCGTCCGAGATCGGTTCTTCAACACCTACGAAGGTGCATAGTGCCCGGCAATATACAAAGCCAACGATTCTCGAACAGGCTAAAGTATAACTACTTAACAGGATATCATAATATGACTGAATCAACCAGACCGAGACCATTTGCTTTTGTCCTCATGCCTTTCTCGCAGGAATTCCTCGATACATACGAGCTCGGTATTAAGCAGGCGTGCGAAGAAGCGGGAGCGTATTGTGAGCGTGTCGATGAGCAGATCTTTGACGAAAGCATTCTTCAACGTATCTACAATCAAATCGCCAAAGCAGATATTTTAATCTCTGATATGACTGGACGAAATCCGAATGTTTTTTACGAAACTGGCTATGCTCACGCTTTAGGTAAGCGTGTGATTCTTCTAACGAAAAGTGCTGCAGACATTCCGTTCGACCTCAAACCTTTTTCACACGTAATTTACGAAGGTAAAATCACTTCTCTAAAAAATAAACTAAAAAGCCGAGTAGAATGGTGTATTGCTAATCCCTTGAAACATTTAACGACCGCTAATGTCGCCGTTGAATTGCGAGTAAACGGAAATAAACTTGAAAACAAACCAACAATTGTGTGTAAAAACATTCGTTTAGAGGAGCGATTTGCGCGTATTGAAATACAAGTACATAATATTGGGAATTCAATTCTACATTCAGCTAACTGTTCACTTGGCATGATAGTTCAAACGTATTTGTCTCAATTACGATTTAAGAAACCATTCGAGGAACTAGCTACAGGTATAGGTACCTACGAGGTTAGCAAAATAGATTCGAAATCCCAAATAATCGAATTACCTCTTTCGCGAACATTATTACCAGATACGCGTCATACTCTTGTTCTTGCGCTGGGTACTGATCGGAGTTGGGAAACTGATGCTATGATTCGGATGTTCACTGAATTCGGACCAAGCGACTTCGAATTTCACATTCAATGTAAGTCTGTTATAGATTAATCGCCTTGCAGCAGATCATTTGATTCTTTTAATCGCATGCTGCTCATCGTTCAAGAAGCCCTAAATTGAGCTCCTCGGCACTCCAACCAACCTCTGGCAGCACGGCCGGTATGAGATCAGTTCATTGGCCGCTGCGAAAGTGCTTGAGTGACGCAGTAATTTGAATGTAAATTTCTTTACGCAGTGGAATCAGATTTGTAGAGTCGTCACTGAGTTAACTGATGGTTTAAAAACGTCGATTGGGGAGGTCAATAATGGACTAACCACCCAGAGAAATCTCCTATCTTCTGCTGGTTCCACTGCACCATTTAACACCCTTTGTGTCATAATAGTTGTAGCCTGATTTCTGGCTCTTCTCTCTCTTCGAGAAAAACAACGCTGAGTAGATTCACCGGCGAACATTCGAGCTACCTGTTGCTTCGAAGTACTCTTCGAAGTACTCCAAGTATCGGCAAACCCTCTCTGCCAATATAGTGTGAGACACCAGGTGCGCCTTGAATTATTGTAGAGGGCGAGCGGGAGGCGAGAGCGAGCACTGGAAAAAGAGTAGGGAGCCTTCTTTTCCATCGGTCCACGTCCAACATCGACTGGCTCAGTCAGACGTTCTCCATGTCCGAGTAGAAAATTGGGGCCGGGCATATCAGGTCTCCTTTACATATCGCCGAATGGTATCCCTGCTGACGCCGGTGATGTCGTGTGCCTGACGTTGAGAAGCTAGTCCGGATTGAACTAGATGGACAGCGATATCTGCACGGGCGGTTCTTTCCATGGTAGCAACGTGGCTGCAAACGATATTGCGGAGGGTTTCCTTCGCATTAGAGCCATTTAAAGCCGCAGCACGCCTGAGTCTGAGGATCTCTCGTTTGATGTCACTAAACGAGCTGCCAGCGAGGGCGAGAACTAAAGTTTCGCACCATGCATGTTCATCGGCAAATCCATCTCCGATAAACGCCGTCACGGCCTGGCGAGCGGCTCTCTCGTCCGGCATGGGAAAGGAGACCATCAGGTCGAATCGCCGCCAAACAGCCGGATCGAGAAGGGAAGAGTGATTCGTTGCTGCAATCAGAAGCGCAGATGGAGGCCAGTCGTCAACCTGAAGCAGAACCGTGACAAGGCGTTTGAGCTCACCGACCTCTGTCGCGTCGTCGCGTCGCTTGGCGAGGGCGTCAAGCTCGTCTATCAGGAGGACACAATCCGTGCTCTTGGCGTAGTCGAGAACGTGGCGGACGTTGTTTCCGGTGCGACCGAGAAAGCTGCTCATTACTGCAGAGAGATCGAGGGTGAGCAGGGGGAGGGAAAGCTCTCGGGCTACCCACCTGGCAGCAAGAGATTTCCCCACACCTGGGTCTCCAGTGAAAATCACGGTGCGGGTGGGATCGAGGCCTTCTCGCTCGAGGTCGTCAATCCTTTTGCGCTCCAAGATGAGTTGTTCAAGCTGCGCAGAAACAGCTTCGCTGAAGATCGGCTCATTCGGTAGCTCATTGACAAGCTCATGTCGAACGAGCTGCAGGCGAGAGTCTGTATCCACAGGGATTGCGGCAACTGCTCCCTTCCTGAGGGGGGAAGAGCGGGTAGGGGCTTCTCGAAGAAGCTTCGTTAGGGCTTCAGCAAGCTCGGGTTGTCGCGTTCGGTAGCGCTTCGAGGCGCGACGAAGGAAGAGCTGAACGTCTTGCATTCGGTCAGATAGAGCAATCCTTGCCAAGTGGACCAAATCATCAGTTATTGTTTTTTTATCGCCCATATATTCCATAACCTATTTTATTTCCTAAAATAAAATCGTAATATTATACGGACTACTTTACAAGATAATTTTTATAAATAGTCCATTCTAAGCAATTATGGTCGGGTTGGCGTCGATTTCAGCGGCAAGATTATCGCTTATCCGTTGGGCATCCCAAAGCCTGGTTACCGGTGCCTGCCGAGCCTCGCCAGAATCACACCAGGCAGAGACTTTTCAGCGGACTTGATGTTCCTCCCCCCCCCTTGCCTGGCATAAAGAACGCGCCACAGGAGCCGTCAGGCGGCTGAGAGAGTCGGTAGATTACCAGTAGTGCATCTCGCCCTGGCGTTCCCGGAACCACCATAGCGCCAAACTCGTCATGTCGCCCTGGCCTTTGAGCGGCGAATTCGGGAAGGCATACATCTCGAGGAGGTAGTCCGCGAACCCCGCCGCCCGCTGCGGCAGAAAGACGCGGTCGAAGGGGCGGCAAAAAAGGCTCTTTCCGGAGGATTCCGATTGATTCTTGACAGAGAATTAGGGTAGGCTAACACAATTCTAGTGGTGAGAACAAAGCAGGAGATCTCCACAGAAGAATCCCCTCTGTCCCAATTGATGTTTGAGAGAGTGAGTTCCATGAACGCCTCCACTCTGGCCCGCTGGGCACGCGCGAACGAGTACAATGCCACGATCGAAGATCTGACAGCGCCGGTCTATGAAAAACTCCGGCAGGTCATTCCCGAAATCGAATGGCAGGTGCATGCTCCTTACGTGGCCGCTATCAACGCTTTCAAGAAAGAGCGCAACGCCATCATCCTGGCCCACAACTACCAGACTCCGGAGATCTTCCACGGTGTGGCTGATCTGACCGGCGATTCGCTGGCGCTGGCGCAGATGGCCGTCTCCACCGAAGCCGACGTCATTGTGCTCTGCGGAGTGCACTTCATGGCCGAGACAGCCAAGCTGCTCAACCCGCGTAAAGTGGTGCTGATCCCCGACCTGGAAGCGGGGTGCTCGCTGGCCGAGTCGATCACCGGCGCCGATGTGCGCCTCCTGCGGCAGCGCTACCCCGGGGTGCCGGTGGTGACGTATGTGAACACCTCAGCCGATGTGAAGGCTGAGACCGACGTATGCTGCACGTCCGCCAACGCCGTGGAGGTGGTGGAGTCGCTGGGCGTCGACAAGGTGATCTTCCTGCCCGATGAGTACCTGGGTCGCTACGTGGCATCGAAGACCTCGGTTGAGATCATCCTCTGGAAAGGTCACTGCGAGGTCCACGAACGCTTCACGGCCGAGGAGATCAACGCCTACCGCGGCCAGCACCCGGGAATCTACGTACTAGCCCACCCCGAGTGCCCGCCGGATGTGCTCGATGTGGCCGATTTTGTAGGCTCCACCTCCGGTATGATCAACCAGGTGGGTCGCGTCTCCCCCGAGCGGGTGGTAATGGTCACCGAATGCTCGATGAGCGACAACGTGGCCCTGGCACATCCCGACGTCGAATTCATCCGACCCTGCAACCTCTGCCCCCACATGAAGCGCATCACGTTGCCCAAGATCCTCGACTCGCTGGAGAGCCTGCAGCACAGAGTCGAGGTCCCCGAGGACGTGGCACGACGCGCGCGCCTGTCGGTGGAGAGGATGATCGCCATCAAGAAAAAGCCTCAGGTCTCATCGCCTTCCGCCGCCGTGGCGCGGCCCGGTCGAAAAGAAATCCCCCACGCCCCCGACGAGGCTGGAATCTCGCAAAGGACATGTTATCCTGAGCATCGTCCTCAGGGAGGTTTCAGTCGCGGCAGTCCTCATTTTCCCGATTCTCAGATCTTCTCGCGGCAAAACCTCGACGCGTTGGCGACCGAGCGCCGGCTCACGGCCCGTCGATCGCAAAACCAATAGTCAAAACAATCGATCGACCGAGGCTGAATCATGGATAAACCGACCGTTAAATACCTGAAAGACTACCGGCCGCCGGAGTACCTCATCGAGGGCGTCGAGCTCCATGTGAACCTGAAGGAAGAGCAGACCGTGGTCACCTCCACGCTCTCCGTGAAACGCGGTCCCGGCTTTCCCGATGGCGGTGCACCGCTGGTGCTGAACGGCGAGAAGATGGAGCTCGTCTCGATCGCGCTCGATAAGCGCACGTTGAGCGAGGATCTTTTCCGGCTCGACGCGGAGACCCTGACCGTACTCGATCCGCCGGCCTCTTTCGAGCTCGAGACGGTCAACATCATCCACCCCCAGGAGAACGAGGCACTCGAGGGGCTCTTCAAGTCGGGCGCCATCTTCTGCACACAGTGCGAGGCCGAGGGTTTTCGCCGGATCACCTGGTATCCCGATCGCCCCGATGTGATGGCCCCGTACACCTGCACCATCGAGGCCGACAAGACCAAATACCCTGTGCTGCTCTCCAACGGCAACCCCGTCGACTCGGGCGACCTTCCGGGCGGGCGCCACTGGATCACCTGGAAGGATCCCTTCAAGAAACCCTGCTACCTCTTCGCCCTGGTGGCGGGCAACCTCTTCTGCTTCGAGGACACCTTCACCACCCGGTCGGGACGCGACATCGCCCTCAGAATCTACGTGGAGCACGAAAACCGGGACAAGTGCGCCCACGCCATGGAGTCCCTGAAAAAAGCGATGCACTGGGACGAGCAGGTCTTCGGCCTCGAGTACGACCTCTCGATCTACATGATCGTGGCGGTCAACGACTTCAACATGGGTGCCATGGAAAACAAGGGCCTCAACATCTTCAACTCCAAGTATGTCCTGGCAAAACCGGAAACCGCGTCGGACAACGACTTCTGGAACATCGAGCGGGTCATCGCCCACGAGTACTTCCACAACTGGACCGGCAACCGCGTGACGCTGCGCGACTGGTTCCAGCTCAGCT
>Ga0190283_1001422_pt1 | contig 10694 bp, 9 predicted proteins | sample 48691801_MG_FD_161669 | JGI IMG/M metagenome (GOLD analysis project Ga0190283, IMG submission 161669) | Hydrothermal vent microbial mat bacterial communities from Southern Trench, Guaymas Basin, Mexico - 4869-18-0-1_MG | ecosystem: Environmental > Aquatic > Marine > Hydrothermal vents > Microbial...
ACCGTTTCCAATGGCCACTACATGGCATCCATAAGAAACTAACTCCTTCACCAGATGTTCTTTAACATCGTTTGTTATAATCATCCCATATCGACCAAAGCTTGCACCTCCTATAATTGAGTATTCACTTACACCCTGAATAGCCTGTTTCCAAGCACAAGGAATTCCGCTTGATATAAACACAATATACACATTAAGTCGCTCTTTTAATTCACTCAATTTTGCGGTCATACGTGTATTCATATTAAGGCGTTTTAAGCCTTCATTGATAATCGAATCTAATTCTTCTCTGTTTGTTTGAATTAAGCATGAAACCTCATAGAATGCATTAAAACAATATTCGGGGTATGATTTGAATATTTTGGTAACGGCATCATTATTAATCGTTTTGTTGGCAATCAAGTTAAATGCGTCATCTCTGTTTAAAGTGCCATCACAATCACATAAAACAATATTTTTATGTTTTTCTCCTATCCTTTTAGCGTATATTGCAATTGCATGAAAATAAATTTTCTCAATAACCTGTCTTTCTATTTTATCAACAGCCTGATTTCCACTCAATCTTACTAAGGGGATTCCGGCTTTTTCACAGGCGAAGCTTAAGCCCTCTTCCTCTACTTCCATCCATTGTCTCAGTATATAAGGGGCGGTGTCTCGCCGGCGAAACTTATCTTTTTCTACTTGAATACAAAGTTGTTCAACAGTAGGCTGCAAAAGAAAAATCAAATCGTAGAATTGAGCATCGTTTTGAGTCCACACAACTTCTAAAGAAGCATTTTTTAAAAAGCAGTAATGTCCAGTTACCAGTAAATGCTTGCCTTCCCGTTCAAACTGCTCTTGCAAAGAATCTAACGAGAGTTGTCGATAATATTTTTGTTGGGATTCATCAAATTTTTTGAATGCAGTTAACCCACCAGGTGTCACTTGGGCAATGGCTTTTGAACCATCAATACTATTAATGACTTCTGCATAGTGAGAAAGCTGCTTACTCAAGCGGCTTTTTCCGGCACCACTTACTCCATAAATACCAATTCTTAAAGGCTGTATCAGCATTACAACACTCCCTTCATAGCACGTAAAAACTCTTTTCTGGGCTCGCAACTGTAATTTTCAGCGTGATATTCCAACAAGCAATCACGCACACAATACTGGCTCACATCACAAGTCTTGCAGTCTTCTCGTTCTGGCCAGTGTTTTTCCATTCGCTCGGGAAATACCTGAATGGGATCGTGGATATCGCCAAGCTTCCAATGTTCTTTACCAAACATACGCCCACAGGGGTAAACGTCACGTCCCATGTAAATCACAAAGTTACTGCCGGCACCACAACTGCCACCAAACAGGGTGCAAACTTTATCAGGTTTACTTTGAAAATTACGCGAATAGGCCTCTAAGTTACCAATTTCTACATGATTTAGCCCTTTGATTAAAAACAAATTTCTAACATCCGTTAAAAACGGGTAATACTCAGCATAACTCAAGGGTTTGACATGTTTAGGAGTATCAACTAGGCGATCAAAGATAACTTTGTTGAAGCCATGTTCTTTAACGAACTTGACATATTCTGATAAGTTCTCTAGCAATTCAAATGTTAAGGTAGTGTTGATCGCAATCTCAAATCCATGTTGACGCAAAATATCAATACCCGCCATAGTGCGATCAAATGTGCCAAGACCATTATGATCCAGTCGATGGGCATCATGTATCTCTTTAGAACCATCGACTGATACTGATGGATAAACTTTCAATAGAACCATATCGTTGGCAATTTCATCTGTAATCAACGTGGCATTGGTAACGGTGTAAAATTTTAAAGACTGCTGTTCTGGGAAATGAATCTTAAACCTTTCCAGTGCTTGTTTTATGTTCTTCCAGTGGATTAATGGTTCACCACTGCCGACAAAGTTTACTTTAATTTTTTTTGGAAAATCATATTGACGATGGTAATTCAATGCGTTTTTTAAAATGGAAAATATCTCTATCGGTTGTAGTGCTTTTTCTTTTTCAACGCGATTTTCAGGATGAAAGAAATAACAATAATTGCATCCTAAATTACAAATAGTATTGACTGAAATACAAATACGTTCAACTTGCTCCATGTCTTACTGCTCCAATAGACGAATAATGCTCTTGTGTGTGTTTTCTACCGCATAATCGTATGCAGATTTATCATGTTTGTCTCGAATGTGGCGATCAACCCTTCGCTTCAGCAAATATTCTACAATCTCAGTATGACCTTTAATTGCGGCTTTAATGAGTGGAGTAAAACCATTGCCATCGGCTTGGTTGGGGCTGATATTGAGACTTGGCGTTTCAAGTAAAAACTTTATGACATTCAATGCATTATCCCATGCCGCAATGAGCAATGCCGAATTGCCTTTGTTTTTGCCTTTTGCAGTAATGTGGTAATTGGTACCGGCTGCCATTAATTTTTTCATCATAGAGATATTGCGGCGCTGTGATGCATGCATAAACGCCGGCATGACTAACTTTGCATTGTCCAGCAAGTTAAAATCGGTACTGGGCTGTGAAATGATAAAATCTGCGGCCTCAACTCGTTTGTTGCAAATACAATCAATTAATGGAGTAAAGCCATTACTCAGATAAAAATTAAAGTTGATTTGTTTGTCAGTAGCGATCATTTCTTTGCACCGCTCAATCTGCCCTTTTAATAAGGTTTCGTACAAATTTTGTTTGGCTGGTGTTGTCTTAGTATTGGCTTCTGACAGAAGCTTAATAAAGTCATTAAGACTGATTGATTCAATGCCACGATTTTCGGCTTGCAAACGCATACCAGTATCATTACTTACTATCAATAATTTCTGCTTTGGATATCGACTGAGTGCATCGATAAGGATTTTTTCATCATTGGAACCACGATTATCATTAGAACTGATGATTGATAATTCGGCTCGTTCTATATTATTCAGTGCAAGTTGAGCAACCTCTTGATGCTCTCTTTTGCCTTTACGGTAATCCAATTCATCTAATATGGTTTTTGTCATCACAACACGGGATGAGTATTGTGTAACTAATGCTGGGTTTTTTAGCAACACATTTGTATCAAACACAATTTTTTTAGTAGAACTCATTCAATTTTTCCTTCTAGCAAGAGTCTTTATTTTCTTACCACGTAGACGTAGAGTTGTCTATAAGCAGCTAACGACACACACGACACCCTAAAAAGCGTCATATTTTACACTTGTCAGGTATCCAATCCAGTTTGACATAACCTATAAATGCTCGCCCATCGCCCAAATTGCCCAGTATTATTCACCGCTGGCACCCACAGATTTTTTATTGTTTCCATTTTAGTATCTTTATCGGGCAGTTTTTCCCTTGAGACTTCAATGATTAAGTTTAACAAATCATCATGCCCATCGTCAACTTTAGCAATGAAGTCAACGAGCGTAGATATGACGAGGCGATTATAGATAGTCTTTGATAACAAAAAATCAACCCCCTAAAAAAATAAAATGAGGGCGGGTAATGTATTTGGCGATCTCAACTTACCTTAGCACCATCAATCCATACACATTATATATTATATAATTAAATTGTGCGTTGGACGCGCCCGACGCTCGCTCATCATCGTGTTTGATGCTGTCGATTGGGATGGGTTTGGGTTCTGGTTTTTTACGTGGCATAATTTAACAGTTATTGGTGGGCAAGGTGTTGCCTTCCATCCTGGATGGTAACGTTATCAGTTACCCGTTATCAGTAGAAATGAGGCCTTATCAATTAGAGTCGACAAAAATTTTTCTTATCAGAGTGCATTATTTTGATAGATTTACAAAAAAATGTCAATAGAATATTTGGACATCACCATATCCATCAATAGGAATCGGGATCAACGCCCCGTTTTTTAAAGGCATAAACGATTTCAATCAACAAAATCCAGAAAGCACCAAGTAGGGTTCCCACCCAATACCAAGGAATCCCCCGAAATTCTGTCAGCCAATAATAGGATACCACCAAAGCAAAAATAAACCCTACAAATTCCATTATGATTTTTTAATACTTATCATAAATTTATTTTATAGTCTTAATCCGTTGCAGCTTTTTTGCATGTTGGCGGTTGAGAGTTACCCGAACTGCCCCCCTCACGGCTGTTCTGAACTGATACCGAGGGCTATCAGATACCCGCTTACCGCGCTAATGGAAAATGAGTTAAGCAATGGTAAGTTGCTAAAATTGTACTCTTTCTGTGTCGCTTTCAAACGTCTAGTGCCCAAAATATCCATACAAAAAGTACAACTAATTAGGCGCGACTGAGGGCCATACTTTGATTTGAAATTTTATGGCCCTCAAATCAGGTTGAGTACAGCGAATTGCGCGGATAAACGAATTAGTACAGCGAATTGCGCGGATAAACGAATTTTCAAGATATTTTATGGTCCTAAAATCAGACCGTGCCAAATAACTACAAAACCGGGCGCATTCCCATTTTTCGGGTAACGTCCACAATGCAATAACAACAAGGATTGTATTTTATAAGGGATTTCTCTGCACAGGACAAAAAATTGAGCAAGCGTAGGGTGGTAGAGGATTGATCCCCACCTTTTCAGCAAGCATAATGGAAATCTGTCATTGAGCGAGCAATACCTAAGAGAGTGCCGCTGTGATGCCCGCTGGATGTGATTGATTGCTAAAGCTTTTTTGGCCTGTTCTTATATGATATTTCACGAAACATAACCTTTGCAGATGACGGACAAAGCGCTTTGAATTGTTTTGTTTCCATTATTGATATTGGAGTCTCTGCACGATCCTTAATTATAAAACCCAACTTGATAAAATATTCGATTGCGGACTCTGTTAATAAATAGAGCGTATTGATACCTAAACTAGACGCCTTTTCTTCTATTAACTTGTCTATTTTCTTAGCGATTCCTTTTCCTCTTTTCTCAGGAACAACCACAATTGAACGAACTAAACCAAATACACCACGGATTTCAAGGCCGCCAACACCAATAATTTTACCTTTTTCTTCGATAACGATGAAATTTTCTATATGTTCTTCACAATCTTCTGAAGGTAGATTACTGCTACTCAGTAATTCCTTAATTGCTCGTAAATCTGTGTATGTTGCTTCTCTATGGTTCATTCCGTCTATTGCCCTAACTTTCATCCGATAATTTCTACTTCAGTACTTACCTTTACTCAATTTCCAACTATTTTGTTTAAGTGAGTAGAAAATAAGGTAGGGTGGGCAAAGCCTTTTCTTGCCCACCATTTCGCAAGGTATGAATAATAAATTCTTAAATATTTTAACGTTTTGGTGGGCAACAAAAATACGTCGCCCGCCCTACCTGACTGTTCGCTAATTATTTCAGTCGGGTAGGCTGGGCTAAGTGAAAATGAAGCCCAACATTATATAACAGTATAAAACATATGATGTATGTAGGGCTTCCTATCGTCAGCCTAACCTACGAGCTAAAGTATCTGCACCCTTTGTTAAGTGCCTTTATCAAATGTAAACGAGCCAATTGTAATATTTTTTGCGCCTGATTTTTTGATGATATCAAGCAACTCTGTAAATGACTCTAATTCTGATGTTCCAAAGTCAATCGAGAAGCTATACCCTTGTTCACTGATTTCATAATTGAAGGAATGTATAACCGATGAAAATCCACTTTCATTTATAGGTTTTTCATCTTCAATGTCCATCCATTTTCCGTACCACCGAAGCAACTTCGGTTCATCTATCGTTTTTGTATCTGTATATATTTCAATACCGTTCCATACGATTGGATGCAATGATATGGTTTGGCCAAAATAATCGTACTTACTATTTTTTGACTTATATGCTTTATCAAGGTTAACTTCTACCATTTGAAGCTGATCATCTTGTTTATAGACAATATCAACGCGAGACAGAGAGTTTATGGCATCCTCTGGAACACCATTTATTCTAATGAGTAGCTCTCTCGAGACCTTCCCTACCTTATCCTCGTAATATAAAGCCGCTTTTTTGTAGAAGGATATGTATTCAACCCTTGCATTATCTATATTATCAATGATGTCCATGTTTTCTCACTTTGTATTGTGAATAATGAAAATCATAGGAACTTCTGTAATCTTCTTTAGCAAGCGTAGCGAGCGTAGGGTGGGTAGAACGAAGTGAAACCCACCACAACCCCAATTTATAATAAACAAAAGTCAATAGAAATCAAACAAAATGGTGGGTGCAGTGAAACTACCCACCCTACGTTTGCTTAACACTTAACACTTCACATCTAATACAAAATTATTATATGCCAGTTCTTGACCATTTACAATCACAGCAAGCCCATGAATTCCAGCATAATATTTTCGGGTTGATATGCTTTTAAATGAATGATGTTTTGTGATCAGTTTTTTCGGCCCAGAATAATCGGCCTCGGATATTTTAAACCGTTTTCTTGATAGTTTTCCATTGTTTTTCATGAAATCAACAGCGTACTCAATCCGTAACAAACCAAGTTTGCCTTGCTGTGTTTCTAAAATAAATGAAAATTCCATATTTTCGCCCATGTAAACAGATTCTTGAACCTTAAACGCTTCAATACTGATATGACTTGGTTTAACAAAGGCAAATAATGCTAAAATTTCAGGGTTGCCCTGTTTGAGCAGAAAACGGCAGGCGTGTTTGACAAGCCTATCCGTATCCGTGTTCAGGCCTAACCACTTTTTGGCGACATCAAGCAATAGTTGAGGATTATCTTTTGAAATATCATTGAGGTTATTTGCGACACTTCGCCTTACATATTCACTTTCATCATGCTTTAATTCCTCAAGAATTTTTAGAACCGGATCAGGATTTTCCTTAAATTCTGGCAGTGCCATTGCCCAAGGTAATCGGGGACGGCATCCTTCAGACGCAAGCCGACGTACATGAGGGTTACTTGATTCAGCCCATATTGCCATTTGAGCCATCATTCTGTTTGGGTATTTTTTGATAAACGGTCTCACTGCAAATTCAGAACTTGAATATTTGGTAAAATGTTCAAGTGCAGATATTGATTCCTCATACGCATCCAGGCCATAAAGCGCAACATAACCGGGAAAAAACATGTATTCAAACCCACTAAAGCGTGATGAGACTGATTTCAATATTTCAATGGCTTCTCGGTAATTACTTGGTAAAAATTGATGCAATGTGACCGAAATATATGTCATTCTTTCTTTAAGTGCTTTTTGATCCCAGTTTTCACTAAATATGCTTTCTCGGAATCTTTCAGAATCGAATTGGCCATAAACGGATTTTAACTCAAGAGATAATGAGGCGATTAGTTCTTCGCTATACAAGTTTTTTAATGGTTCTGGCATAGTTGGTATTTTTCCGGAAGCCTAACGTTTGATTTGAATTCGGGACGGTACACCGTCCACTGGATTGATGGATAAACGAATTAATAAGACATTTAACTGAGCTGAGTACAACGAATTGCGCGGATAAACGAATTGTTGAGTACAGCGAATTACGCGGATAAACGAATTAGTACAGCGAATTGCGCGGATAAACGAATTGTTGAGTACAGCGAATTGCGCGGATAAACGAATTGTTGAGTACAGCGAATTACGCGGATAAACGAATTAAAACCCTACAAAAAGTATTCATATTAGAGGCGATTGAGGGCCATACTTTGATTTGAAAGCATCCAATGTATTTTATGGCCCTCAAATCCGATTGAACTGAGTTGAATACAACGAATTGCGCGGATAAACGAATTGTTGAGTACAGCGAATTGCGCGGATAAACGAATTAATAAGACATTTAACTGAGTTGAGTACAGCGAAACGTGCGCACTTAATTGACACTTAATTGACAAAAAAACCAATCCGTTTAATCCCCAAATCCGTTGTACTACTATGGCCTTTTAAGTTGTTGAACTGAGTACAACGACACAAACGTGGATAAACGAATTTTGTCGGATTTTTTTGACAGTTTGAATGTGGTAAAAATTTTTCGAAACAAAAACTCTTAATTCGTTTATCCGCGTAATTCGTTGTACTACTCAGAGGGCTTTTTGCCACGCCAAAAAGTTTTAATTCGTTTATCCGCGTAATTCGTTGTACTACTCAGAAGAACAATCTTAATTCGTTTATCCGCGTAATTCGTTGTACTACTCAGAAGAACAATCTTAATTCGTTTATCCGCGTGCGTCATTCCTTGTACTCAGGGAATTTAACTTCTTTCGGGATTGACCTGATTTTTAATTAATCTTGTTGCTTTTTGAATTGCTTGAGGTACTCTTCAATCACATCTGGCTCTAAACCCGCCAATCTATCAACTGGTTTGATATGGGATAACAGCTCATCTTGTCCAAAACGAGCCAACACGTCATCCACCGTTAATCTCGCTAACCAAGCCTCTTCCAATTGTTTACCCAATTCGGTAACTTTTTCTGGCATCATTTCAATGGGCATTTTTTCTTCTCCTATCGCACTCCCAAACAAAAGCGACATTAAACCATTGATAAACCCTCCTAATTCATCGGCTATGGAAACCAAACCCAGTTGGTTCAGCTTCTCAAAGGCTTGTTTTTTAACAGCTTGACGGCTGGCAAAACATTTTATCCAAAGATTATGAGGCTCGTTGGACAGTTCATTCAATGACAATAATAAAACCTTTCTGAAACCCGGAGATTGAGTCCGATAAACCCCCGAATATTCGGTGAGTTGATAAGCCATAGAAGTTAAGACGTTAGGCTCTGGTTTTTTCGCAAGTAATAAGACGGTTTGCACATCGAACTTTCGTAACTGTCTACCTTCTTTGTAAAACCAGTCATAACACAGTGCCTGGGTAAATGCTTCTTCATTGAATGATTGCGTGTACTTAAGTTCTATCAAAATATGAGGGGCTTTACTGTCCCTAATGCCATCAGGCAAACGGGCGCGTTGAGCAGCAGTCCACTGAGGTGTCTTTCGCCTCAGTAACAAAATATCCGCATCTAGCGGAGGCTTCGTCACACTCACATCGGATTGGACATCGATATCAACAGGAGACAGAACGAGTTCTAGCAATCTCGCCAATAAACGATGCCATGAGTTGTCTGGCTTGTTTTCCGTCGAATCAGAAGCATTATTGTCATCAACCATAAAGCGCCTCCTGTGGCGTGGGTTTTTCTCTTCTTGAAAAGCCAACTTTTGGCAATATTTCTTGTGTCATTGTTTTAAATTCCTCTAAATGGTCAGTTTTTGAACAGGGATTGATAGGATTATACGACTATACTGAGTACAACGAATTACGCGGATAAACGAATTTTGAACGAATTTTTTTGACAGTTTTGTTAATGTGGCACATTTTTTTCTTAACGCATTTATTCGTTTATCCACGCTTGTGTGGTTGTACTCAGGAGATTTAACGGATTAAGGGATGAACAGGATTATACGACTACACTGAGTACAACTTAACGGATTAACGGATTGACAGGATTCATTTTTTTGTGTTTTAATCATCTCTATACCGAGTTAACAGAATAAAAAACCAAATCAAATAAATAAAAGCAAAAAAAGTCTCTTCTGAAAATTCTAAAATTCTGGAAATTCTGATTCAGACAATTAATTAATTAATGTTGTTGCTTTTTGAGTTGCTTGAGGTACTCTTCAATCACATATGGCTTTAAATCGGCTAACCGTTCAGGCAAGGTGAGTCCCGCCAATCTATCAACTGGCTTGAAATAAGGCAACACCTCTTTTGGCTCTAAACCCGCCAATCTATCAACTGGCTTGAAATGAGATATCACTTCTTCCGGCTTTAAATGGGATAACAGTTCATCTTGTCCAAAACGAGCGAACACATCATCCACCGTTAAGCCCGCTAACCAAATCTCTCCCAATTGTTTACCCAATTCGGTAACATATTCTGGTGTCATTTCAATGCTCATTTTTTCTTCTCCGGTTGCTGTACCAAACCAAAGTGCATTGATAAACTAATTAATAGACTTGTGCATTCATCCCCGTAACCCATTGAAAAAGACTTTGAAATAAAACTCAAGCAGAGGTTGGGAACTAGGCTATGTTGACATTTGCCAATTTATCAATGAGTTATAACTATAAGACGGTTATGAGAAATCAATGACGTATCTGAAATGTCAACACAACCTAGAAAACAGACAATTAATGTTGTTGCTTTTTGAGTTGCTTGAGGTACTCTTCAATCTCCTCTGGCTTTAAACCGGCTAACCGTTCAGGCAAGGTGAGTTCCGCCAATATGTCAACTGGCTTGAAATAAGGCAACACCTCTTTTGGCTCTAAACCCGCCAATCTATCAACCGGCTTGAAATGAGATAACACCTCTTCCGGCTTTAAATAAGGCAACATCTCTTCCGGCTTGAAATGAGGTAACACCTCTTCCGGCTTGAAATGGGATAACAGTTCATCTTGTCCAAAACGAGCGAACACGTCATCCACCGTTAAGCCCGCTAACCAAATCTCTCCCAATTGTTTACCCAATTCGGTAACATATTCTGGTGTCATTTCAATGCTCATTTTTTCTTCTCCTTTCGCATTCCCAAACCAAAGCGACATTAAACCATTGATAAACCATTCTAATTCATCGGCTATGGAAACCAAACCCAGTTGGTTCAGCTTGTCAAGGGCTTGTTTTTTAACCGCTTGACGGCTGGCAAAACATTTTATCCAAAGATTATGAGGCTCGTTGGACAGTTCATTCAATGACAATAATAAAACCTTTCTGAAACCCGGAGATTGAG
>Ga0190283_1001425_pt1 | contig 10690 bp, 7 predicted proteins | sample 48691801_MG_FD_161669 | JGI IMG/M metagenome (GOLD analysis project Ga0190283, IMG submission 161669) | Hydrothermal vent microbial mat bacterial communities from Southern Trench, Guaymas Basin, Mexico - 4869-18-0-1_MG | ecosystem: Environmental > Aquatic > Marine > Hydrothermal vents > Microbial...
CTATTTAGGAGAATCAATCAGAACAACGGATATATGGGGGAAAGATCATGTTTGACTGGATAAAGCACCGCATATGGATGAAATTGGCAATTGCCCAGTTTTCACTTATCGTTCTTGCCATGGCCGCCGTTATCATTTTCAATGTAAAGAAACATTCAGATACCCTAACAGAGCAGAGTATCCACGAATCCGAGATCCTTGCCGAATCATTACTCTACGGGATCAGCGAGGCCATCTCAGAGGGCGATAACGAGTCAGTGATCAAGCAATTTGAGATGATTGGACAAAATGTCAAGGGAGTGGAAATTTCTGTTTCAAGCTTTGACGGAAAGGTGTTCTTTTCATCAAAAAGGGAATTGGTTGGCGAGAATTTAACTTCCATAATCAAGGATCCGCGGCCCTTAGAAGCCATTGACTTAATGGCAAGAGAAGACGAACCTCCCTATGCAACATTCGAAGAATCTGTAGAAGATAAACCCTACCTGAACGTCCTTCGTCCTATTCTCAACGCACCACGATGTTTCCACTGTCACGGGAGTTCTCGGGAAGTCTTAGGGAGTATCATGGTTCGGGTGTCTGCGGAAAAGATGTTTTCCGGAATCCGTTCTGTTCAGAATGTCAATATTTTGATCGGCATTATTCTGATTATCATTTTGATTGGGGCTCTTTACTTTGTGCTGAAACTCCTCGTGAACCGACCCCTTGAAAGCACTGCAGCCATGCTCAAAAACATCGCAGAGGGTGAAGGCGATCTGACCGGGCGTCTTGAGATGAAAACCGAGGACGAAATAGGGGCATTTACAAGATGGTTTAATCTCTTTGTGGAAAACATCCAGGCGTTGGTTAAGGCCATAAAAGACGATGCAAAAGAGCTGGCGTCTTCCTCCGCCGACCTCTCTTCCATTGCCCAACAGATGTCTTCAGGTGTTCAGCAAACCTCTCAAAAAACGAACATGGTTTCCAGCGCTGCGGAAGAGATGGGAAGCAGCATGAATACAGTGGCTACAGCCACGGAGCAGGCATCAAGTAATGTGGAGATGGTCGCCACAGGCGCTGAAGAGATGACTGCCACTATCAATGAAATAGCACAGAACGCTGAAAACGGCCGCAGGATAACCAACGAGGCCGTATCCCAGTTCATAACCACTTCTGATACGGTGAATCAATTAGGTGAATCGGCAAGGGGTATCGGCCAGGTCACGGAGACCATCACCAAAATCTCAGAGCAAACCAACCTTTTAGCCTTGAATGCCACCATTGAGGCGGCTCGTGCAGGCGAGGCAGGAAAGGGGTTTGCCGTAGTGGCCAATGAGATCAAGGAATTGGCCAAACAGACGGCCGCGGCAACTGGAGAGATAAGAACCAGGATTGAAGGGATTCAGAGTTCCTCTCTTGAGACGGTGGATCAAATCAGGGACATTTCCAAGGTAATCGACGACGTGAATGATATTGTTGCTACCATTGCAACGGCAGTGGAGGAACAATCAGTTACCACAAAAGAGATCGCGGTCAATCTGGCACAGGGATCGCAGGGGATCCGGGAGATCACGGAAAACGTGGGGCAGAGTTCAAGCGTAGCTGGAGAAATCGCCAAGGATATTGCGGAAATAAATGAGGCGACAACAGAGATGGCAGATAACAGCTCAAAGGCAAGTGTGAAAGCAGAAGAACTTACCAAGATGGCAGACCGGTTAAATGAACTGGTTGAGAGGTTTAAGGTTTAAGGGAGTGATATCATGAACGCCCAGGATGATGAAACCCTCCAGGTTTACATTGAAGAATCCCTTGAACATCTGGCCGATATTGAAAATGACTTCCTGGCCATTGAGGAACGGGGAGCTAACTTAGATGAAGAGCTTGTCAATAAGGTTTTTCGCGCAGCCCATTCTATCAAAGGTGGGGCAGGTTTTATGGGTCTTAACAACATCCGTGAACTTTCCCATAAGATGGAAAATGTCTTAGGGATGATTCGAAACCGGGAATTGATCCCCAATCCGGAGAATGTCAACATCCTGCTATTGGCCTCGGATGCCCTCAGAAACCTCATCAACGATGTCAGTTCAAGTGAAGAAACCGACATCTCCCCGTTTATTGACGGTCTGGAGTCCATTGTCCAGACCCCGTCTCCCCAGGATGAAGAGGAGCCTCTCTCCGAAATGATCGACATTTCATTTCCGGCTGGAGATACTATTTTCTCTGTTGCGCAAGGGGATATCTCTAAAGTCAGGAAAGAGGGAAAATGTATTTATTTAGTCAAGATAGACACAAGCCATGATGGAAATCTGAGGGATATGAGCCCTGAACAAGTTATGGATAAGATGAGGAATTCTGGTGTTATCCTCAATAGCGCTATCCATACAGGTCTTCAGGAATTCCCTGAAGCATCCCATGACCAACCTATCGCGGTCCTTTTTGCCTGCGTGCTGGAACCGGATGACATTCATGCCCTCCTTGAGATTGACAGGAAATTTATCTTTGAACTGACCCAAGACCTAAATATAAGACCGATCACTGAACCAGAGGGCCCGTCTAAACCGGTTGTATCCAAGAAAGATAAATCAAAGATTACGGAACCGGCAACTCACAAGGTAAAACCGGAGATCGAAATAAAAAAGCAAACGATCCCTTCTGAAAAAGAAAGGGGGAAAGAACAACCGGTCTTGGAGACAGCACAACCGGAAGCCAGCTTGCGAGTAAAGGTGCGGCTCCTTGACTCACTGATGAACCTGGCCGGTGAGCTTGTGCTCAGCAGAAACCAACTTCTCCAGGCAGTATCCTCAAAAGATCCACATGCCACAGAAGTGGTCAGCCACATGGTAAATCTGATTACCTCTGAGCTGCAGGAAACCGTCATGGTCACCAGGATGCAACCGGTGGGAAATGTATTTAACAAATTCCCCCGTGTTGTGCGCGATCTTGCCAGGGATCTGGGAAAAGATGTTGAGCTGATACTTGAAGGGAAAGATGTGGAATTAGATAAAACCATTATCGAGGCTATCAATGACCCGCTTACTCACTTAGTCCGGAATTCGGTTGATCATGGGATAGAAACCCCTGAAGAGCGTATAAACAAAGGAAAGGATCCAAAAGGGAAAATCATATTAAAGGCCTACCACAAGGCCGGGCAGGTCAATATCGAGATTTCCGATAATGGAAAGGGCCTAAACGGCGAAGGACTGGCAGCAGCGGCCTTAGCCAAAGGGTTGATAACTGAAGACCAGACAAAGGTAATGTCCCAAAAAGAAAAGATCAATCTTATCCTGCTCCCCGGCTTTTCTACTGCTGAGAAAGTGACAGATGTATCCGGCAGGGGAGTGGGTATGGATGTGGTTAAAACCAACTTAGACAGATTAGGGGGCCGGATAGATATCGACTCTCAACTCGGGAAGGGGACAATAATCCGCATAAAACTGCCACTCACTTTGGCTGTCATCCCGAGTCAGGTCATTGTCGCCGGGGGAGAACGATATGCCATTCCGCAGGCCAACTTGGAAGAACTGCTCAGGATTCCCGCAAACCAGACCAAACAGAGGGTGGAGAAAGTAGGAGACGCGGAGGTGGTAAGACTGCGTGGCAAGCTCCTGCCTCTCATTAAATTGGCTGATCTGCTCGGGCTTGAAACCCTTTATCTTCACCCCGCAGAGAAAAGGCTGACAATTGATCGACGACAGAAAATCGCAGACAGACGGTCCCGGGAAAGCCCACTGTTTGGCTCTTTGGAAGCCTTTGAACCCGCAACAGACGAGATCGCAAGAGGACCTTCAAGCACTAATGCGAACAGTCTTCAATCCGAAACCCAAGCGTTGCGCACCCTCGATGACCGACGTTATCGCGCCTCGAGCGCCCTCAACATCGTGGTGGTCTCCACTGGGACCATTAAGTATGGCATGGTTGTAGACCGATTGCTGGATGCGGAGGAGATTGTTCTAAAACCTTTGGGGCGTCATCTAAAACACTGCAAGGGATATGCAGGGGCCACTATTATGGGTAACGGCCGGGTGGCCCTCATACTGGATGTGACAAACCTTGCCCATTTGGCTGGACTGACATCAGTGGAAGGGAGTGACAGGGCCGCTGAGGTGGCCAAAGAAGCCATCACCGATAAGGAAGAAGACACCTTGCCTCTGCTGGTTTTTAAAGGGGCTGAACAGGAGCAGTTTGCAGTTCCTTTAAGCAACGTGGTGCGCATTGAAAAGATATGTACTTCAGATATCGAGAATGTGGGGGGGAAAAGGGTTATTCAATACCGAGGAAGGAGTCTTCCTCTATTTGCCATTCATGAAGCAGTTCATGTGAAACCTCTCATACTCGAGGAAAATTCCTTAGTCATTGTCTTCATTCTTGCCGAGAGAGAGATCGGCCTTTTGGCCAACGGTCCTGTGGATGCTGTGGATGTATCCGTTGAAGTCAATGATACAACCCTGAAACAACGCGGCATCATGGGATCCGTAATCATCGGCAAACAAACAACACTCCTTGTGGATATCCATGATCTGGTCAATACCCTAAACCCGGAATGGTTTTCTGAGCAAGAAGCGGTCAGTGCGCTGGACGGGAAAACAGCCACAATTCTTATCGTGGAAGACTCCAAATTCTTCCGCAACCAGGTTAAAGGATTTATAGAGGATACGGAATACAACGTCATTGAGGCTGAAGACGGGTTGGCAGCATGGAATCTTCTTCTGGAATATGGAGATGAGATATCCTTAGTGGTCACAGACATCGAAATGCCCAATCTTGACGGCGTGGGCCTGACCAGAAAGATCAGGGCCGATAAGCGATTTTCCGATTTGCCCGTTATTGCGCTGACGACTTTGGCCAGTGATGAAGAGGTGGCTAAGGGAAAAGCGGCCGGCATTGATGACTATCAGATCAAGTTAGACAAGGAAAAGCTGATAGGGAGTATTTACAACTTCCTGAAGAATAACCCTGTGGCGAGTAATTGACCAAAAAAGGAAGGTATTGAAAATGCTAAATAATATGAAAATTGGTGTAAAGATAGCATCAGGCCTCGCCATAACTACCCTCCTGGCAATTATAATAGGTATCACCGGATATATGATCATCGATCACATAAATGATCAGATAAACATATCGAAGGCAGCCCATTCGATTAAACATACTTGTCTTAAAACAAGCGGGCAGGGGAAAAACTACATCATCAACAAGGAAGAAATCGATTTTAAGGTCTGGATGGACAATGTCAAATCAATTGGTGCAATCATAAAAAACACCGAGGAATTTGCCGATGACGGGGAGGTTCAGAGTTGGTTAAGAGAAGGCTTAGAGGCAGTTAAGCATTATGAAAGTCTTGGTCATAAAATCCACAAGCTAATTTTGGAAGAGATGGGGATAGATAGTCAAATGCGTGATGCAGCCAGGAAAATTGACGCCCATCTTAAAACATTAGAGAATTCGGAAGCGTCCATTACAGCCCTTCTAAATGCCCGAAGAGAAGAAAAAAATCTACTCATATATGGTGACAGTCCCCTGCATCAGGAAGAAAAGAGCTACCTTCAAAAATGGCAGGATGAGATCGGGAAGATTGAGAATCTGGGAATCAAAGATGAGGGTCTTAAGAAACTGATAGATAACTATCGTGATCTGGTTTTGCGCCGAGAAAAAGGACTGGAACAACTTGGGGCGACTACTCATGAACTGGAAATGGTATCCCGCAGCCTGTTGATGACCGCTGATAACATATTAGACAAAAATAAAGAGGCTGTACTCAAAGCACAAAACCGTGGAGAGATGTTGATTATATTTATCATGGGAATCGTGGTGGTAGCGGCCGGGATCATGACCTATTTTATCACCCGGACCATTACAAGACCCATCGCCAAGAGCGTCAACTTTGCAGAGACGCTCTCGAGAGGGGATTTTACGGAAACCCTGGATATCAGGCAGAAAGATGAGATCGGCGTTCTGGTCAAGGCCCTGAATAATATGGTCTCAAACCTTGGGAACATGTTCAGGGAAGTTGCCGTTGGCGTAGGCACCTTGTCCGCCTCTTCCACCGAGCTCTCCGCCATTTCTCAACAGATGTCTTCGGGTGCAGAGAACACCCGTGCAAAATCCAACATGGTGGCAGCCGCAGCAGAAGAGATGAGCGCCAACATGACATCCGTGGCTGCCGCCACTGAACAGGCATCCACCAACGTCACAATGGTTGCTGCGGCAACGGAAGAACTCACAGCCACCGTCAATGAAATTGCCGGGAACTCAGATAGGGCCAGCGCCATAACCCATAAGGCTGTTTCAGATGCTGATAGCGCGTCAGAGACTGTAAATGAACTGGGCAAGGCTGCCCGGGAAATAGATAAAATTACTGAGGTCATCACCGAAATCTCAGAACAAACCAACCTTTTGGCCTTGAATGCCACCATTGAGGCCGCTCGTGCAGGCGAGGCTGGGAGGGGATTTTCCGTAGTAGCCAGTGAGATAAAGGAATTAGCCAAGCAAACTGCCGAGGCCACCCAAAAGATAAAGAGGGAAATTGGTGGGATTCAAGATTCTACAGAGGGAACGGTCTCACAGATCAAACAGATTTCAAAGGTAATCAATGACGTTGATGAAATTGTATCCACAACTGCGGCCGCAGTAGAGGAACAGTCGGTGACTACCAAAGAGATTGCCACCAATGTGGCACAGGCTTCGCAAGGGATACAGGAGATCACCGAAAATGTGGCTCAGAGCGCTGTTGTTGCTGGGGAAATTGCCAAGGATATCGCCGGAGTGCACCAGGCCTCAGAAGAAAACGTGACCAGCAGCTCTCAGGTAAGTATTAGCGCAGAAGAACTTCATAAACTTGCCGAACAGCTAAAAGATATGGCAGGAAGATTTAAGATTTGAGCATTGATCATTTATCATTACTCATTTATCATTTGGCATTTATCATTTCAGCAACGTTCTGATAGGATGCAATCAATGGCACACGAGTCAGACACCAAGACAAAGAAAGGACCTGTTGAGTTAGCCACTTTTTATACGGGTGAGGTATATTGTGGCATGGATATCCTCAATGTCCAGGAAATCAACAAGCTTTCTGAAATAACGCCAGTACCTCAGGCGCCAGATTATGTAAGGGGTATTTTGAACCTGCGAGGTCAAATCATAACCCTTATAGATCTTGGGAAAAAGGTAGGGATTTCCTCTACAGAGCTAAGCGATACGAGCAGTAATATTATTGTCGATTCAAGAGGTGAACAGATCGGGTTCTTAGTGGAACGAATCGGTGATGTAATCCAGGCAGACTGGAATGACGTGGAGCCACCTCCGGCCAATATGGGCGGCGTTCAGGGGAAGTTCTTCAAAGGCGTCTTAAAAACCGAAGGTATCCTGATTTGCATCTTGGATGTGGAAGAAGTGCTGAAATGATAAATGGGAAACGCCTCCGGGTGCTTGTGGTAGATGATACCGTGGTCTATCGTATGATAATGAGTGAGATCTTATCTGAATTTCCTGATGTTGAAGTGGTAGGCACGGCTAATAATGGCAAAATCGCCCTTTCAAAGATCGCCCTGTTAAAGCCGGATCTTCTGAGCCTGGACATCGAAATGCCCGAGATGGATGGACTTGAAGTCTTAGCTAATATGAAAAAGGACTTCCCCGGGGTTGGGGCTGTTATGGTAAGCGCGCTTACCTATAGAGGCGGGGAAATGACCATGAAGGCCCTGGACTTAGGGGCCTTTGATTTTATTCTCAAGCCTGAAAACAGGGGTATGGAGGAAAACAAGCAGGCTATAAGGGATACCATTGCCCCCATTCTAAAGGCCTTTGCCCGCCACAGGGAGATCAAAACAATTCTAAACAGGTGCTCCTTTCCTTCAGCTGTTAAGCGTAAAGAGAAAAGAGGCGTAGAGAGACAAGGGGTAATCCAGCGTATGGAAGTCCTTTCCGCCCGGAAGAGAGGAAATTCAGAGATTGTGGCTATCGGGATCTCCACTGGCGGACCAAAGGCCCTGGGACAGATGATGCCGCGTCTTCCTTCTAATCTGGGAGTACCGATTTTCATTGCCCAGCACATGCCACCGCTTTTTACCAAGGCCCTTGCGACCAAACTTGATTCAGAATGTGCGTTAGCGGTTAAGGAGGCCCGGGACGGGGAGACTGTCAGACCAAACACCGCATTTGTTGCTCCTGGTGGAAAACAGATGAAGATCGTGGCCAGTCCTCATAGTAAAGACAGAATTGTCAGAATCACGGATGATCCTCCGGAGAACAGCTGCAGACCGTCTGCGGATTATCTGTTTCGCTCCGTTTCAGATCTCTATGGGACCCGTGCCACGGGCGTGATTATGACCGGAATGGGTTCAGATGGAACGAGCGGCCTGAAGCTTATGAAAGCAAAAGGCGCCGCTGTCATAGCCCAGGATGAAAAGACATGTGTTGTGTATGGCATGCCTAAGGGACCCGCTGACGCCGGGATCGTTGATGTCATTGCGCCATTAGATAGAATAGCAGAAGAGATAGTGAAGACTATCCGTCATTAAAAAAACCCAGGCGCTGGCTCTAACTTCGGCGACTTGGGCAAGGTAATCGACAGTACGTTCAAAAGTTCATAATCATACTCGTAATCTTAATCATACTCTTTTACAATCTGCTTGAGAGATGTTTGATTATAAGTAAGATTATGATTATGAGTAAGAGAATAATCTAAATGGCCAATGACCGAGATATCCCCTGAAGAATTAAATACCGTTTCCAAATACATACACGAAATAACCGGGATACGGCTTGACCAGAGTAAAACTTATCTCATAGAAACCAGGCTCGAGAGCCTCCTTGAGGAATATGACTGTGTCTCTTATGATGAGTTACAATATAAGGCCAGGGCCGACCTTACCAAATCCCTTCAGCGAAAAATCATAAACAGGATTACGACCAATGAGACCCTGTTTTTTCGTGATGCTGGACCATTTGAACTCTTGCAACACAAAATCGTACCTGATCTTATTGACTTGCGGACGGTTAACTCCTCAGGCCTTTTTTCCGTACCTATCCGAATTTGGAGCGCCGCCTGTTCCACAGGCCAGGAGATCTACAGTATCGCCGTGGTATTAAAAGAACTTTTGCCTGATATTGAAGGATACAACATCAGATTGTTGGGGACAGATATCTCTGATGAGGCCATTGCCAAGGCAAGTTATGGCAAATACAATAAATTTGAAATTGAGCGAGGTCTTTCAAGGTATAGGTTGAATAAATATTTCACCCCCCATGGTGATATGTGGAAAATCAAGGATGAAATAAGGGCAATGGTCTCTTTCAAGAAATTCAACCTGATGCATCCCCTCATGGGATTAGGAAAGTTTGATATCGTGTTCTGTCGAAATGTGGCAATCTATTTTGGTCTTGAAGACCGAAAAAAGCTCTTTGACAAAATTGCAAAGGTTCTGGAACCTGACGGCTATTTAATTATCGGGTCTACGGAATCCTTAACCGGCGTGCATCCCGGTTTTGAACCTAAGAGGCATTTGAGATCTATTTTCTACCAGTTGAAGAGGCCTATCCATGAACAATCTCAAGATCCTGGCCGTTGATGATGATCCGAGTACCCTTAGTCTTCTGGAAAAGAAGCTCAAAAAGGAGGGCTATGAGATTGAGACAGCCGGCAATGGCGCTGATGCTGTCCGTCTCATTTCAAAATACCGTTTTGACGTGGTCTTAACCGATTTGATGATGCCGGGAGGGCCGGATGGTATAGCAGTATTGGAAGCCGCCAAAGAAAGACACGGTAACACGGAGGTTATTCTCATAACCGGGTATGCTTCTGTGGATAATGCAGTGGAGGCCATGAAAAAGGGGGCATCAGACTACCTCCAGAAGCCCATAAACCTTGAGGAATTATTTCTGCGCTTAGAAAAGATCTGCAATTTGAAAACATTGGTCAGGGATGCCAGCGATCTCCGTGAGGCCATGGATGTAACTGAGGCGACTGCTTCGGAGACCATACAGGAACTGGAGATACAGGTGGCAATGTTGCAAGAAAAACTACAGAGGATACGGGAAGTAATATTGAAGTAAAGCATTGTCTGACTGGATTCCGGCTTTCGCCGGAATGACGAACAAAAGAAACGGCTACCCTTCAAGTTAGCGCCCAGCCCTGAAAAGGGCTTAGAATTCCCTGCAATCCGTTCAAGCAGAGCCATTTTGCTCTGGCTCACGCAATTCAATAGGAGAGGCCATGCCAGTGGAACCTATGAACATCCTGGTAGTGGATGATAGCATGACGGTGCGAAGGACCATCCGTGATGAATTAGAGCATGGCGGATATGATGTGGTCGAGGCTGCTGATGGGATCGAGGCCTTAATCAAGTCCGCGGAGGCACCGCCACCGGCCCTGATCACCCTTGACATTGAGATGCCCAAACTGAACGGTTTTGACACATGCAAAAAACTTCGCAAGGAGCATTATGCGCGTTTTTTCACACGCAGCAGGGACGGGCAGGTACCCATCATCTTTGTAACGGGCAACGATACCATTCAAGACCGCAATCGCGGTTTTGAACTCGGGGCAGCCGACTTCATCACCAAACCCTTTGAAAAGGGGGAGATACTTGCCGCGGTAAACAAGATGCTAAAACCGGAAAGCAGTTTACAGGACTTGGTGGCGCTGGTGGTGGATGACAGCACAGTTGCCCGGCGAATCGTGTCGGAAGCCCTGCAGCGGGAGGGATTGACCGTTGTG
>Ga0190283_1001428_pt1 | contig 10680 bp, 13 predicted proteins | sample 48691801_MG_FD_161669 | JGI IMG/M metagenome (GOLD analysis project Ga0190283, IMG submission 161669) | Hydrothermal vent microbial mat bacterial communities from Southern Trench, Guaymas Basin, Mexico - 4869-18-0-1_MG | ecosystem: Environmental > Aquatic > Marine > Hydrothermal vents >...
CATGCCCTCCGGCACCTGCAAAGCAGACTGAACGCCTACCTCAACGACGAAGCATCCCTCGTCGACCCAGAAGCCGAGTTTAAGTCGGCATCGCTCGAATACGCCAACAGCGGCTTAGAAGACCAGATCGCAGCAGCAGAGAGAGCAAACAATCAATGAGCCCAGTTGATGAGATTACTCAGGCTTTGGATCAGTATGCAGGAGCAGTTTGGCAGCCATCGGATCTGATCGAGATCCGCGCGTTGCCGACTCGACGGGACTCTGCGACGCACCCGCGGTCGCTGTGGGCCAAAGCCTGCGACATCCCGTCGCACGCCGGGAAGCTACAAACTTGGAACGACGAGGGCTTGAACATCTATGCCGGAATCTGCCCGCGTCGATGCGACGGCGGGACCACCGACGGGGATACACTTCCCGGCCGAGCGATCTGGGCCGACTACGACCACATCGAGCCTCGAGCGGCCTGGAAGAGGGCGATCAAAGCTAGCATGCCCCGCCCCACCATGGCGGTCAATTCCGGACATGGCTGCCACATCTTCTGGGGCCTCGATGATCAGCCGGACCTCAAAGAGCTTTGCGAATTGGTCAGAGACGTGGCCCGGCTGACCGACGGCGACCCCAGCGTCAAAAACGCATCTCGCATTCTCCGGCTGCCGGGATATATGAATCTCAAAGATCCACCGATGCCATGCAAACTGCTGCACGTCGAGCCAGAAACCCGATACGAATTTGGTGCTCTGCGTAGACAGATGCCATCGCAGATCAAAACACCGACGATTGCTAAAATACGCCCTCGATCCGAGTCCTCTGCTCCCGATGAATACGCGCAGCTCGTCAAACGAGGTCGGCTTTACGCCGAGACAATCGAGGGATCAGGTCCTGGTGGCCGCACACACGCAGCCTATCGCGTAGCGGCAGCTCTACGCAATGATCTCGGGCTCGCTGAAGCCGATGCCCTTCCGATCCTCGAAGATTGGGATGTTTCTTCGAATCAGCCGACTATTGCCAGCGACTATGGGCCTCGTGAGCTTCAGCAGATCATCCGCAACACGGAGAAGTACCACAAAAAAGAGCCGCTTGCGCTCGTGCACAGCTCTCGGCAAAACGGCACATCGCCATCAACAAAGAGCCCACCGATCCCCATTCCGGCGGATACTGCCGGCTCGACTGCGAGTCTTGCTGCCGTCTTCGACGCAGAAGCGAAAGGTGAGCGCGAGACCATCGCGCTACCGTGGCCCCGTCTGTCCACGCTGACAAACGCCTTGAGACCCGGAACAGTCACTATACTGGCAGGGCCGGCTGGCAACGGGAAAACACTGTTTGCACTGCATATCGCCGTCAATGTCTTCAAAACCGGCAAGCCTTTCATGTTTCTACCGCTGGAGGATTCTAAAACCGACTTCCAGCGGCGCGTTCTGGCGCACCTCGCCAACGATTGGCGGGTGATCGATGACAGTCGCGACGACGCCGCACACCGGAAGGCCGCCCTCAACACCTTTGAACAGCAGCTGGTGAAACTCGACCCGTGTGTGTGCGAAAATCCTCGCCACCCTGTCAGAGACAACACAGGCCGGCCAACTGTGCCCCCACTTCCCTACCAGAAAGTGATCGACTGGATCGGTCAAGCTGCAGAAACCGCTCGTGTGATTTTTATCGATCCGATTGCTCAGATAGACTTTGGCGATCGTAACGAGTGGCGCGGTCAGTCTAACTTCATGAGGCAGGTCACAGGCCACGCAGCCTGCAGCGGCTGCTCCTTGGTTCTCGTTGCCCACACCATCAAGCGACCTGGTCGAGCAGCAACTCCGTTGACGGGCGAGGACGTTCAGGGCGCAGCCGAATTCAAGCGGCTCTGCCACACCACCCTTTTGCTTGATGCCCACGACGAGAAGGCGAGTGAGGTTTGGCGAGAGGGTGGTTGCCGGGAAACCGTGCTCCACGACAAGACCGTGATCATTGACAAAACACGCAACGGTAGCGGGCGCGGAAACCGGGTGGCCTTCATCCTGAAAAACCCGGTGTTCGAAGAGATCGGCATCATCGCCCCGAGTGACGGCAAGCGAAAAACGAACACATCGAAGAGCGCTGATGATGCTCGGATGCCCTACAAGGACTGAATACGTTGGAGGTACGAATTGCGTATCCGGATGACTGGAAACGATAGCTGTAACTCGATCAGAGCAAGGTATGCGAGAGGGCCTCCATCACTACGATCGATCGATTGCCAAGAGTGGACGCCAACCGAATCAAGTCTGCTGAACACGAACGGAGCGAGAAACAATGAGATCCGACAACGATCAACAACGAGACAACATCAAACTGGGGAGCATCCGGTATACAGCGGCAGGACTCCATGAATCCAAGTCTGGACTCCTCGGCTGGGTCTCATGCCTGCTGAACGGCTCGATCATCCTCGACGGCCTGTGCATCCGTCGGGCTCAGAGCGGCCACCTCTATCTGAATTTTCCTGCTCGTACCGATGCCAAGGGAGACCGGCATTTCTACTTGAAACCTCTCGACGACGCGACCCGTCGATCGATCGAGGACCAGGTGTTCCAGGCCCTGGGCCTTGGCCGGGAGGGCGCCGCATGACGGTCACCATCAGCACTCCCCTGTTCGACCGAGGCCTGACCGGCCGCCGCGACCCGAAGACCATGGCCGCCACCGACCTACTGGCCGAGATCGCGGCGACCTTGACCCGGGGATACCTGCGGCTGGTCCTTGGTGGAAAAGAGGGCCAGAAACACCTTGAGCTCTCGACCAAAAGTACGGCTCCATGTGTCTCCACGGTTAGCGGCAATGGTGCCCAAACCGGAGAGGAGGCAGCATGAAGAGCATTGTCGGTGAGATCGAGGAGCTTCGGGCCATGACCGGGCCCGAGCTCGTGGACCGGTACCTCGAGGTGGTCGGCAAAGAGCCGCGCATCAAGAACAAGGACTGGTTGTGGCGACGGCTGGCGTGGAAGCTGCAAGAGCAGCGGTACGGAGGCCTGTCGGGGGCAGCAAAGGCCCGTCTCGAAGAGATTATCGCTGAGCTGGACAAAATCCCCCTCAACGGGCGTCCACGTCGCGTCACAGGGGCCATCAGAGGGCCTCGGCGGCCCGCGACCTGCCGGCGGTCGGAACCTTGCTGACGAGGCAGTGGCATGGGCAGGAGATACGGGTGGAGGTGCTTGAGGACGGTTTCGAGTGGGACGGGGTTGTCTATCGTTCGCTATCGGCAGTGGCAAAGGCGGTTACCGGCAGCCGCTGGTCGGGTCACCTGTTCTTCGGGCTCAAGAAGCGGAAGAGGGCAAAGGCATGAGTGGGGCCAATGGACGAAAACGCCGTGACGCATCCCGTCCACCCGATACTGTCCGTGTCGCGGTCTACACCCGCAAATCAACCGACGAAGGATTGGACCAGGAGTTCAACACGCTCGACGCTCAACGACAGGCTGTCGAGGCCTACATCCAGAGCCAGCGAGGTGAAGGATGGATCGCGTTGCCGCAGCAGTACGACGACGGCGGGTACACAGGAGCCAATGTCAATCGGCCGGCGTTTCAGAGACTGCTTGCCGATATCGAAGCCGGGAAGGTCGATGCGGTTTGCGTCTACAAGATCGACCGCCTCTCTCGTAGCCTTCTCGATTTCGCACGGATCATCGAGTTCTTCGAAAAGCACAACGTCACGTTCACGGCTGTGACACAGCAATTCTCGACGGCCAACGCCATGGGAAAACTCACGCTCAACATCTTGATGAGCTTCGCCGAGTTCGAGCGGCAGGTCATTGCAGAACGAACGGCGGACAAGATGGCCGCATCACGCCGTAACGGTCTGTGGATGGGCGGCCGGCCCGTGCTCGGGTACGACATCGATAACAAACGGCTCATCATCAACGCTGACGAGGCCGCACAGGTCAGGGAGATCTTCCGGCTGTACGTCGAGACCGGTTCGATTGTGGCCACAGTGACCGAGGTGAACCGGAGGGGCTGGACCTCCAAGAGCTGGCAGACGAAGGGCGGCGAGGTCCGCGAGGGCCGGTCCTTCGACCGCGTCTCCCTCCGGCGACTCCTCACCAATCCTGTCTACATCGGCAAGGTGCGGTCCGGTGACGAGGTGTTCGACGGCGTCCACGAGGCCATCATCGACGCGACCACCTGGGAGGCGGTGCAAGCCATCTTGACATCCCCCGAGGGCAACGGCAACGGCGTCCGGTACAGCGACAACGCGCTGCTGAAGGGATTCATCAAGTGCGGAGCCTGTGGTGCTTCCTACAGCCCTCACAGTGCGAAGAGCGGCGATCGCCGGTATCGATACTACGTCTGCCAGACCGCGCAGAAGCAGGGGGCTGCCGCGTGCCCCAAGAGCCGGGTGGGCGCCGAGAAACTCGAACAGTTCGTGGTCGGGAAGGTCATGGCGATTGGCCGAGACTCGAGCGTGGTAGCGGAAACGTTGGCGGCCACGAAGACAGAAAGGGAGGTGGAGCTGCGAGGGCTGCGACGGGAGCTCAAGGGGCTCGAAAAGGCACACGGCAAGCTGCGGGACCAGAAGGGCAACCTTGTCGATTCTGTGGTCAAGGCCTGCAACGGCGCACCAGCGCTGCTGGAGCAAATCGGGGAGGTCGAGCTTGAGATGCAGGAGGCCGCAGCAACCATCGAGGAGGTCCGGGGGCTCATCGCGAGGCTTGAGCACGAAGCCATCGACGAGAAGGACCTGAAAACCGCGCTGGCTAGTTTCACACCCATCTGGCAGGAGCTGTTCCCGAGGGAGAGGGCGCGCATCCTGCACCTGCTCATCGATGAGGTCGTGTTCGACGCACGGTCAGGGGAACTCGAAATCGCCTTCCGGCCTAGCGGCGTCAGGGCGCTGGTGGCCGAGGCCGAGGGGGTGATGGCATGAGCGGGGTCAGGGTGAAGTACACGGCAAGGTTCCGGAATGCGCGGCCTGACGAGGTGAATGGCTCGACTGTAGACGACCAACCGCGCCCCCTTATCACTCGCCTGGCACGGCAATTGGTGCTGGCGCACTACGTCGAGCGGCTGGTCGAGGCAGGGACGCTGACGAGCCATGCTGAGGCGGCACAACGACTCGGGGTGAGCAGGACGCGGATGGCGCAAATCATGAGGCTGCTCACTCTGTCGCCGGTGATTCAGGAGGCCATCCTTTGCGGGGAGCTTGAGGCAACCGAACGAGCAACGAGACCAGCGACCACCGAGGTCATCTGGAGCAATCAATCTTCACACATATTCTCAAGGGAAAGGGGAGCGAAATGAACTACGAGTACAACGCTGATGAACGGAAAATCCGGGAGCCTATCACCAACCCTCTGAAGGCCATTCGCGCTTTCTGTCTGGAGTGCATGGGCGGGAGTGCGGACGGGATCAGGGAATGCACGGCACCAAACTGCTGGATCTACTCCTATCGGCTAGGGAGAAATCCATTCCGAGCAGCGAAAAGCGATAAGCAGATGGAGGCGGCACGGCGGTTGGGTTGGAGTTCCCGTGAGGACTCGTAGTCTACGGCAGTTTGCGCCCGAGATTGCGCGTGAAGAGAAAAAAGGTATCAAGGGTCCACTTGGGTGTCGGAAGCCAAAATACGACGATTAGACGTTTTTCACCAATTTCCCAACACCTTTCAACAAGGAGTCTACCATGCTGTTCGCTTATATCCCTCTTGTCGTCATCGGGTTGGCGGCTCTGTTCTCGATCCCCGTCGCGTTCGTGAAGCCGGAGTGGTTTCGGATGGCCAGCCGGCGAGATGCAGTGTTCTGCATGTCGCAGGTGGCTGTCAACCATTTAAAAGTTTTTGTTGCGATATAGCATCTACGATATTAATTATATTAAATACATCAAAAAATATTTTGACTTTTTCTAGCACTTGAATACACACCTACGCTTTTAGTCAGTACGAGCAAATCAGTCTCACTGGAGCCGTCTTATCTTGGTGGTTTAGGTGGTCTTATTTTATTCTGTCGTATAAACCCCAATTCGACGCATATCAATGATCATTGATATCGAGAGGTATTGTCAATAAACAAGTTACAACGACTCAAAATGGCGAAAATCGACTCCAAAGGGTTCTTACGAGCGAGTCAATAGTCTCTCGATTGAGAGGTTTTTCATAGATCAACTCTGCAGTGTTGAATCGGTTTTTTCTGTACGACATGACTCGTTAGATTTTCACTTTTTACAGGAGGAGTATTTCCATGAGATCATTTTTATTTATTGCCGGGTTCTTCTTGTTTTGTACACAAATGTATACAGCCACAATTTATGTACCCGATGATTTTGCAGCGATTCAAGGTTCGATCAATGCCGCGGTCGATGGCGATACCATCATTGTCAGGCCCGGAACCTACTACGAAAACATCGATTTCATCGGCAAGCCAGTCCACCTTAGAAGCGAGTTCGGCCCTCTCGTAACAACAATTAATGGTCAACGAGTTGGAAGAGTGGTCACCTGTCATCGCCAAAAGAGATCTAGGTCCATTCTCGAGGGATTCACAATTACGAACGGATTAGCAGTCTACGGTGGTGGGATCTCTATTTATAATTCTTCACAACCCCCGGTTATCAAGGATAACATCATCACAGGAAACGAAGCAATAGAAGATGGTGGCGGTATTTTTTGTTATGGAACAAACTCCATAATCGTTGGCAATATCATCGAGTACAACTCGGCTACATACAGTGCCGGTGGGATTTATGCTACTAACGCCAATCCCACAATAATATACAACAAAATCTCCTACAACTTAGCCAGTTTTGGGGCAGGAATTGACTTTTATTACGCTGATTCCAGTATCACTAGCAATATTATCTATGAAAACACCGCAACATTACATGGAGGAGGGATCTCAACTAACTGGTCCAGGGCACGTATAAATAATAACATAATTTACAATAACACTGCAGCTATGAATGGTGGTGGAATCAATTCTATCAACGAAGTCGCTCCAATCCTAATCAACAACACAATTTACGGTAATCACGCCGAAATAAAAGGGGGAGGCATCTACGACGCCCATTGGGAAGGGGAAATGAAAATTACGAACACGATCATCTGGAATAACACAGCACCAAAGGATCCTCAAATCGATGGATCCCCGGTAATAAACTTCTGCTGCATCGAAGGTGGATGGCACTCTGGAACAGGCAATATTAATAGTGACCCTGTTTTTATCCAGCCATCCCAAGGCGACTTTCGACTAACTTTCCCGTCGCCCTGCAAAGATATGGGAGAAAACAACGTTTCAGAACTTCCCGCCGAAGACTTTGAAGGTGATTCCCGAATCTATAATTGGATTGTCGACATCGGAGCCGATGAGTTTGCTCCCCGATTGTATTATACCGGTAATATCATTCCAGGTGAGAGGATCTGGCTAAGGGTAATCGGCCAGCCAGGATATTTAGCAACGATCGGTTTAGGCACTGACCTTAGGAATTTTCCACGTTTGACCCCATATGGACTTCTCTATCTCCAGTACCCGATTCAAAGATTTGCTGAAGGCACAATCAGCAGCCTCGGTTTGTTTTCCATTGAACGTGAAGTTCCTACTTATTGGTCCCAAGGAGAGAACCACTATCTCCAGGCTCTCATCGGCAACGAGCTGTCGAATCTTTTAACCGTGACAGTGAAGTAGGAGAGTCCTCTCGCGTAACGAGCCGTTAGATGACGTGGCGGGATTTATTTCCATCTCTGTTCCTCTCGAGGCGCTGGCATGGAATGAACTGGTGAACCTGATGGTTCTGACTGTCGAGTAAAAAAATTCCATCACTCATTGTGATGACTTTGAACACAACGGGCGGGTTTCCTACCCCCGCCTTTTTTAATTGAGCGTTCACCACCCGGGCTCTCTATTTGTTTTTGCGAGCGAGTCGGAGAGCGAGTGTGCCGGGGGACGAACGGATTTTGAGGCGTTATCGACGGTCAACTGAGAAAACCGCTAGCCACCGACAGCAGCCATCACTCACCTATCCACCAACTCCACAAACACTTACAACCATCACTCCGCACCACCCCATCCCCCACCTGTTCACCACCTGTTTGCAAACGCGCCACTTCGGGTCCCCGGGTGATACAGAAAAACAAACGGGCTCGCTGTTTGGGAGAGATGGCGATTACTGTCTTTTGACAAGCAGGTTACACCAATTACTCGCAGTTCGCAAAGTGTAGCATTCGGTACCGAATGTCGGGATGACAAACTGGTGAACGGCGGGAGATTGCGTTTTGGAGAAGGCTATCGACGCAAGCAGCCCGAGGGAATCGCTCGCCGACTACGTCAGCAGAGTGGGTCCCTCGGGCTGCTTCGAGTAAATGGGCTTAGTTGCTTTTCCTTCTGTAGAAATAGAACCGCGTGCTAAACGCTGGAGTCATGCAACTCATCTGTACGTTTACAGTGAAATCACTCCAGGACCAGGCGGAAGCCGAGATAGAACCAGGGGTCGCCTGGCACGGCAAAGTAGCGCCATGCAGAGCGGCAACGGTCAGACCAGTTGTCCCAGCCGCCGCCGCGGCGGATCCGCTCATTCCCACTCGCTGGGCCGTGCGGATTATCGTAGGGGCTCGAGCTGTAGTAGGTCGAGCTGTACCAGTCGTTACACCACTCCCACACGTTTCCCGCCATGTCATAAAGCCCGTACCCGTTGGCCATGTCCACTCCCGGCGGCGTCTGATGGCCATCGTAGTAACCCACTGGTGTCGTCCAGGGGTAAAGCCCGGCTTCATAGGGATCGCTGGAATCCCAGTAGTTGGCCTTCGAACCGTCAATGTTGCTGCCCCAGTGATATTGGTAATATGGATTGTGCTCCCCGCCGCGCGCGGCTTTCTCCCACTCCGCCTCGGTCGGAAGTCGAAATCCCCTAGCACCGAATGTGCACTCCCACGTTTCGAAGTCGTAGCAGGCGGAAAGACCAAACTCACCGCTTCGCCAGTTGGCATATGCCACCGCGCCATACCAGCTCACCATCACCATGGGGTGATTCTCGTTACCAGACTCTACTTTAAAACAGAAATTAATATCATCCCATATTATCCGACTGTACGATGAACTTTTTTTCGTATCGCAGTACGGCTCGGTATCACCGGCCTTGTAGACCACGCCGCCAATCACTTCGATCAGGTGTTGGCCGTAGGCCGAGTTGAGGTAGTCGCAGTACTTCTGATTGGTCACCTCAAAGATGTCCATCCAGAATGCGTCGATGTACACGGCGTGAACGGGTAGTTCATCGGGATTCCCCACACCATAATGATCGCCCATTTCGAACTCGCCCGCAGGTATGAAAGCCAGACCTTCTATCCCCGCGACAATGTCCACGCTATCGAACGTGTAAATGAGATTCTGATCGAAAAAACCGTCCGCCCACGTATCGATGACGACATAGGCGACGTAATCACCATCCGGTACAGGCGAGTCCAATGCAGTGTCGTTCATGTCGACAAGCGGGTCGGTGTAATAGGCGTTGTAAATGCCTTCGTTCCAGCCCTGGATTGGGCCAAAGCCGTTGTAGCTGTAGTAACCTGAATCGGTCTCCAGAATAACCCAGATGTCCACAGTGTTGCCGAGACCAGAACCGGCCGTGATAGAGAAGTCGATTTTCGCGTTCGAACCCGGATCGATTACTACGTTTGAATCGAGACCGTTGCATTTGATATCCACGGTCGGTATCTGTGCCAGGCCGACTGCAGGGCAAAAAACAAGAATAGCGAATATGGCGACGTAACGCATGACGATCCTCCTTGTTAGAAATTCTCCCTCTACTCCGTTTCGAAGCCGTGTGATGTAAATCGTAGGGTTCTGCTGTTCTCGGTGACGATCCGGACCACGTTTTCAGGTACGCCATCAGGGACCTCGGCCTCGATCTCGAGCGAAACCTTTACTCTGGAGCCGACCAAACCCGCGAGGTGGGCGATGACCTCCTCGGCGATGCGACTCGCGTCGAGGCCTCCCGGCCGAATCGAGTGAGAAATGGCGCGTACCCACATGAGGCCGCGAAGTTTGTTCCGTGTGTCGCCTCTGTAAGCATACTCCTGCGCAGGGCTGACATTTGTTGTGCGCTCCACTCCAATCAGCACACGCCGGCAGCTCTTCCTCCGTCAGGTCATCCCAAGATTCTCCCGCGTGCTCGTCTTCCTGACCTTTGTACTTTTGGCGCTCCTCGCGGATGCGTTTGATTACCATGCATCAGCTTTTTTTCGATGGCGCCTGGCAAACTCTTCCTGTCCAGTCTGTATCATGCCAGGGGAGACGGATCGAGAGGTGCTAGATCGGAAGCTGCTGCGCGTCTTGATGCATCACTCTCCTCCCTGCAAATCGACAAAGCCTCAATTGGATACCTGATCCACACGAAACACTTTCATGACCTCGTCACCCAGATGGTTGATCACCTTTACGGCGATGCGACCGCTCTTCGGTTTGTCGAACGGCGGTGATGTGTCGCTGTGCAGCGTTTCCCACGCATCAGCGTTGATCTCTGCCTTCAGTGTGGTCTTCAGCGCCTTGTAAGGATCGCTAACTCCCAGGAAGTATGCCTGGCGGACGAAAAAGCTCTCCTCGTTGTAGTCGGTGTCGATGTGATCAGCGACAATCATTTTTCCTGGCCCCGTTGCCTCACTGACGAATGTTACCATAGGACATACCCTTGAGTAAGTCAAGTTCCCTAGCTGTCTCCATTCACTTAGGAGTCACGCGTAGCGGAGC
>Ga0190283_1001430_pt1 | contig 10669 bp, 8 predicted proteins | sample 48691801_MG_FD_161669 | JGI IMG/M metagenome (GOLD analysis project Ga0190283, IMG submission 161669) | Hydrothermal vent microbial mat bacterial communities from Southern Trench, Guaymas Basin, Mexico - 4869-18-0-1_MG | ecosystem: Environmental > Aquatic > Marine > Hydrothermal vents > Microbial...
GATCATTTTGAGATCCGCAGCTGGCGTGGAATTCACCGGCATCTGTATGTCAGCCAGTTGAGCAGGTTCGTCACGCCGCCTGCGCCTCGGTCGCCGCACAATCTTTATCGCCGCCGGCGCGGAAGATAATATACCGACAAGCCGCCCGCCGGATTACATATTATCAGAAACGGAATCGACAAGCCCGCGAGAGCCACACGAAACGAACTCTTCACCGTCTGCAAGAACTGGGCATCGAAGCCGATCAATTAACCTCGTGTATCCCGGATAAATTACGACTACTTCGCGCTGTAGTATTAGCGACCTGCCGAGACACTCGACAAACCATAGCAGCCAATCTGTAATATCCATGTCGCCCTTTTAGGGCTTCTCAAGCACATCATAGTGGTCCCGTTACTCAGCTTCAATTTGCCAGGACATGCTGTAGAAGCGTTGAGGTGTACCGTCAACCCGGGCCAGGGCCATGTCCGCTGGCCCGGGCGATGCGGCCATTGCCATCTTCAAACGGATGTATCGTAACAAACCAGAAATGGGCCAAGGCAGCTTTGATAACGGGGTCCGTTTCGGGCTTGGGAATTCGTCATTGATTCGTCATTCGGACTTCAAAATTCGTCATTAAGTCCTTCTTATCTGGTTGCCTGAAAAAAACCTCAAACTTTTGATTCTCTTACTTAATCGCTGTGTTTTTCTTGCCGAATATAGGGGTGTGAACCAAGTTGTGCGTTCGGCCCGGCGTGGAGGCGCTTGGGCATAGCCGTGGACGCTATATAGAAAAGGTGGATATTTGTGAGCATACTTCTGGAGGCGATGGGACGCGGTCTGGACTGCGATCTCAGGGAGATACTTAGGCCGTTTTATTGGCAGGGACACCAGGACAACACAGAGCTTTCCCAGGGAGACACTTGCGATTATGGCGGCCCAACGCCTAGCGAGTCGAGCTTTCTTGCTGGGCTGGAGCATTGGCGAGAGGGTCGTTGCGACCAGGCGCGGGAGTTGTTTTCGCGTTCATGTGGCCACGATCATCACAACGTCGCTGCCCGGGCAGCCCTGGCGGCGGTGCTGGGGGAACAGGGTCTCACCGCCAATGCTTTGGAGCAATTGCGGGTGCTGGACCGCAGCGATGCCGAGCAGCCCGCGGTGCAGCTGGCGATGGGATACTGCTACGAAAAACTCGCCAATCCAACCGCAGCTACGGTGCACTTCCGCCGAGCTTCTTCGCTGGACGAGACGCTTGTATCAGCCCGGTTTCGCCTGGGGGCCATTGCTATACAGGCTGATAAAATGGACGAAGCTATCGACCAGTACACCCACATCTGCCACGCTATTCCGGAAGACACCTGGCTACGTTCGACGCTGGCGAACCTGCAATTCCGAGCTGGTCAATACGACCAGGCGGTGGAGACTTTTCAGACCGTCCTGGCGATGGAGCCTGAAAACTGGGCACTGGAGGACGAGCGGGTTACCGCACTGGTCGCCGCGGGGAACCTGCGCGAAGCTATTAAACTCACGCGGGATTCGATCGAGGAGCAAGGGCCTTTCGCGGACCTTCACGTCAGGATAGCGAACCTTTACAGCATGGCTGGCGACGACGATCTGGCGGTGAAAAACTTCCACGAAGCGTTGGACATTCAGCCTGGCTATGTCGAGGCGCTGGCGAAGTTGGCGGTGCATCACACCGCGTTTGGACGATGGGAAGAAGCTGCCGAAGCCTTTGGCCTGGCTGGAGCCCAGCAGGAAAAACTGTTGGCTAACTATCTCGGGCTTGGTGTTGCTCAGGCATCAGCTGGTAGGGCCAGCCAGGCTGCCGGCAGCTTCGACCAGGCGGTAGCTTGCGAGCCTGACTGCACCAGGCTGCACGTTCAGATGATCAAGCTGCACTGGAAAATCACGGTCGCGGATGAGTTTCTCCAGCGGGTCGAGACCGGTGAGCATACGTCCGGGCCTGTCCTGCCGGAAGACAGGCTACAGTCCGAACTGCAATGTCATGCCGAGTGGGTAGACCGCCAGGGCGATCGGGCTGACGCTCGGTTCCACTATGGCGTGCTGCTGCGGTCGCTTGGGCGGTTCGAGGAGGCAACTCGTCAATTCGCCCAGGCTGTGCGATATCACAAAACCCATCTGCCATCGCAACTCAAGCTGGGCGTGGTCTTGCACGAACAGGGTAAGGACAAAGCAGCTGCCAACGTATTCCTCCGCATAATGCAGCCTGGCCAAGCCCAGATAGACTTCCATTATCGCCTGGGCGTAGCATATACCCAAGCTGACCTGCTGGAGAAGTTGACAGAGGAAATGCAAGCTAACCAACCCGAGTTTCCACACAAGCCCGAAGTACAGCAGACCCTGGCAATGTCCTTAGAAACGCTAGGTCTACTAGACCGAGGAGCAAAAACCTGGCGAGCACTAAACCAAGCCCATCAGGTAGCGAGATGATAGGCAAGTAGGGAATAGGAGTTTTGGGTGGCGTGGCTACACCGTGGCTGTATGCGGGGTAGCCACGGGGACTACCTCGGCAACAGACGCTTCGATAATCGGCGGGTCCACAGCCAGCGTATCGGTTCCGAAGGCTTCTACATGAAAGTGCAGTGCGGACTTGAGGTCCGCGACCGCAGCTTTGTACGGATCACTTTGGCCGACCACAACCCCTTTGATTCCGAGTGGGTAAGCTACGTATGTGTCAGGGTGCCGCTCAACTATAATTTTCATAGGTTTCATTTGCGTCAAACCTCCACTAAAGCTATCAACGATGGTACCACGGCGATGGGGTGAGTGGCCTTTTTTCTGGCGGAGTTGAACAATTTATCTATGCGAAAGTTGCCCTGGGCTGATATGTTTCGCCTTTTCAGGGCTGCTTCGATGGGCAATCCTTAACCCAGGGGGCGGGTGGTGTGGTTGCGGTATTTGCAGCCACGATATCGGGCTTGTTCGTGAAACAGCCGAAATCCGAAATCTGCAATCCGAAATAAATTTCACACGTTCTGCCAGTGTTCTGTGTAGGCCGCGGGTTTTTCCGCCTTGGCGATGACAGCCAGCGATACGCAGGTGGCGCCAGCTTGGAGCAGCGTTCTGGCGCATTCGTTGGCAGTGGCGCCGGTGGTGGTTACGTCGTCCACCAACAGCACGCGCGAGCCTTGCACTGAAAGCGGGCTGGGGGCGATGAAGGCGCCGCGCACGTTGACTATTCGCTTGGCCCGGCTGAGGTACACCTGCGGCGGAGTGTTGCGGACGCGTCGAAGCTCCTGTCCGCACGGTACGCCCAAAGGTTTGGACAAGGCATTGGCCAGGAGGGCTGCGTGGTCCGCGCCCCGGACAAGTCGGCGAACCCAGTGCATCGTAGCGGGCACAATGACGTCGTACCGCTCCAGCAAAGGCTCGTGGGAATTGGCCCGGACAACCTGGGCCAACATGCCGCCGAGCCGTCCGAGCAGGTCTTGGCGACCGTGGTACTTTAAGCTGCGTATCGCCCGGCGAAGCGGGCCCGCGTATGGCCCGAGTCTAAACACGCGGTCGAACCTCGGCAGGGGGTTTGGACATTGCCAACAGCCGTCGTCGTAGGCTGGTATTCCTACCCCCAGCGTCGAGCCACAGCGCGGGCAGTAAGGCAAGGCTACCAGAGAAAGCAACTCGACGTTGCACGTCTGACAAAGCCCGTCAGGTCCGGGCTTGGCTTGGCTGCACCCAGGGCAAAGCCCCGGCACAAACAAATCCCCCAGCCCCGCCAAGGCAGAGCGAACCAAGCTGACAGATTTCACGAATCGACCCATCTTTGGATTTCGGATTTTAGATTTCGGATTTGCCAGTAGAAAAAAGGTAACCGTTCACAGAAAAGAACCACGAATGAACACTAATAAACACGAATTATCATAAAAAACAAAGTTTACCATGAAGTTTTTTGTTTTTTCTTTCGTGTTTTTCGCCGTTTTAAATATCTGTGTCTATCTGTGCTTATCCGTAGTTCTTGTTTTTGTGTGAACGGTTATAAAAAAAGTTATCAGTAATCAGTTATCAGTAAAAGCAAAAGCAGCGTAAAACAAATGACATGGGAGGAAGTTGTGTTTTTCGTAGCATGGGCGTCTCGCCCGTGTTTTTCTGTTTGTTTTTCCACACAAACTTCCCAGCCGAGGGCGGCTGGGCTACATCTCTGCAATAGGCTCGCATGTTTCTTTTTTACTGATTACTTTTTTCTACGCGTTCTTTCGTGGTAAAAAATTTTTTGTTTTTTTGTCGGGACATCACATCAGGCTGAAGGAAGTATCGTTGGATGACTTTCATCGCGGGTTTGTCGCAGGGTCGATACGAGGTGTCTTCCGCTGGGCTTGTTTTCTGGTTCGGATGGTTCCGCCATTCCCAGACCAAAAAACCAGCCACCGCCTGCTCACCCGCCCAGGCTCGGAAGAAAGACTCGAAACAGTCAGCCTGGAGTTTGGGGTCGGGTTTGTCCGCAGCGGCGTAGTAGTTCCAGGGGAACTGCGCCGCGGTCTGCTGATTAGGCCAACCTACCTCAGTAAAAAGGATAGGCCTGTTTACCGTCTTCTGCCAAACGAGGACTTCCTGTTTGATCTCGCGCCATGCTTCGTCCAGCTGGGCTGGCGTGGGATTGGCTTGCTTGGCCAATGTGAAGTAGCTCGTCATGCCGACCAGGTCAAGCTGGGCCCAGAACTTCGGCACATGGTAGTGGTCCCAGTTTGCGGAGTATGTGAGCAGGCCTGGAAACACGCTGCGAACCTGCGAGATGAGTTTTTTCCATTGGCCTGTTTGCGTTTCGGTGGAGACCAGTTCCGAGCCTACCGAAAATATTTCCGCCCCGCCCAGGCGGGCGAGTTTCGCGTATTTCATAATGAAGGCGGTGTATTGGCTCCACCACTCGTCCCAGTTGTCAGGCTTGATTTTCCCCCGCCATTCGTTGTTGCGAGGGTTGCTCAGCAACACCATGGGCATGAGCATCACGCGGAGTTTTTTCGACCGGGCCAGGCGGATAAGTTCGACAAGTTTTTCGTCGGTAACGGTTCGGCCCGGCTTGACGCGAATGCTTACAGAGCCTGCGTTTTCCTGATAACCCGGCACGACGAGGCAAAGCACCCCAGCTCCCCCTTGGGCGATTTCGTCTATATATTTCGCGTATGGATGATCTTTCTCGGCGTTGTGAAGCTGGAGACACATGCCACGAAACTCGCCAAACCCGGCGGCGCCCGGGCCAACAGGGGCGATGGCGGAAGAGTCTTTAGTTACCTCAGATCCCGACCCCGGCATCAACCCCGTGCAAACAATCGAAGCAAGAACCAAGCCGCAAGCTGTCAAAAGTATCGTCCGTCGTTTCATTTAGTCAATAACCCTGCGAGAACTCACCGCAAAAGAATATCAAGCTCACCATGAAGCACATGAGGAGCATGAAGTTCTTTTTTTTCAAACAAAATTCGTGTTTGTCAGTGTCTATCCGTGGTTTGCTGTTTTGCTTTTACTGATAACTGACTACTGATAACTTTTCATCGTTATCAACGGCAGTTCCGGGCGGCAGTTAAAGCGGATGGGTGCCCCCACCATGCCCAGACCGCGAGAGACAAAAACCCCGCATCGAGGCCCAGTTACCAGCCCAGCCGCGTATTTGCGATGTTTTATTGGCAACACCGGCGGGCCTATGAATGGCAAGACCACCTGCCCGCCATGCGTATGGCCTGCGAGCATCAGGTCAACGCGAGGCTCGGCGGGGAGCTCTTCGGCGTAGTCCGGGTTATGACAAAGAAGTATCCGAGCGGTTCCCCGCGGGACCCCAGCTAAGGCCTGGGCAGCGTCAGACCGGCCTGTGAACAGGTCGTCCACGCCGGCGAAGCACAAAGGTTCGCCCGCCCGGGTAACGATGCGATGGCTGTTCTTCAGCAGCGGTATCCCAGCTGACCGTAGCGAGGCGATAACGCCGGTGGCATTGGCCCAGTAATCGTGATTGCCCAGCACAGCGAATTTGCCGACCCCGGCTCGCAGGTCTCGCAACACCTCGACCAGAGCTTGCGTGATAGCGTTGGCTTTGCTCACGTAGTCGCCCGTTAAGGCTATGACATCAGGCCTGAGGTCGTTGCACATGTCCACTATCTCGCGGGCGTGGGCGAGGGTGGAATTAGGCCCGACGTGAATATCGCTGATCTGGGCGATGGTAACGCCGTCCCATTTTGACGGGAGATTCGGCACGACGATATTATGGCGGGTTACCTTGAACCAGTGAGGCTCGATGGCCAGGGCGTCTACCGCTCCGCCCACAGTCGCCGCTCCGATGGCCAGGGACGCGCACTTGAGAAAACTCCGGCGACTCATCCCACCAGCCTGGCCTGGCGAGGTCGCCCGCGACTTGGCATCATCGACCATAGCCAACGACTCGTCGTCCGGTAAAAAAGGCTGGGCTGTCTCGTCCATATCTTTCATCAGACCCTTATCGGCAAAACGCCCCCCGCTGCTACACATTACAAAACCCGCGAAAAATTAGCTACGAAAAAGCAGGGGCGGAATGATGTGTAAGATTTTTTCTAGCTGGAATAGCCAGGCCAAGTCCGGTAATCTGTCGGGTGGCAATTCAGATTGGAGAATTTTTTAATGGACAGATTGATCGTAAGTGTTTCGGGCGTTCGTGGGACGGTTGGCGGTACTCTTACCGCTGCGGTGGCGACGGACTTTGGCTGTGCGTTTGGCAGTATGCTCGGAGCTGGCAGCAAGGTTGTCCTCGGGCGGGACAGCCGACCTAGCGGGGCGATGATAAAAAACGCCGTTACCGCTGGGCTGTTGAGCTGTGGCGTGGACGTGGTAGACCTGGGCGTGGTAACGACGCCCGGAGCTGCTCTGATGACCCGCCTGCTCGAAGCCGACGGCGGGGTTATTATCACCGCGTCACACAATCCGCACCCGTACAACGGCATAAAATTTCTTCAGCCTAGCGGCGTAGCCTTGCCCGCAACCCAGGCCAATGAGCTGAAGGAAATCTGGCAGAGCGGCAAGTTCGCCACGCAAGCTGGGCTGGCTGTGGGGCGAGAGAGCGTCAACAGCAGAACCCACCCGATGCACATCGACGCGGTTTGTGCCGTTACCGACGTTACCGGCGTGGCTGCCCGGCGGTTCAAGGTCGTGCTGGACAGCATCAACGGAGCGGGGTGCGTTGTTACGCCGATGCTCCTGAGCAAACTGGGCTGCGAGGTCGTGCATATCAATGGCCGGCCTGACGGCATGTTCGCCCACACGCCCGAGCCTATCGAGGAGAACCTGGCCGACCTTTGCGACGCCGTCCGCAAGCACCGGGCGGACATCGGCTTTGCACAAGACCCCGACGCGGATAGGCTTGTGGTGGTGGACGAAGCTGGGCGATTCATCGGCGAGGAATATACGCTCGCCTTGGCAGCGGCGTTTGTGTTGTCTCATCGCAAGGGTCCGCTGGCGACGAACCTTTGCACCAGCAGGATGATCGACGACCTGGCAGAGTCAGCTGGGTGCGAGGTTTTCCGCACACCCACGGGCGAAGCGAATGTCGTCGAGGCGATGTTGGCCAATGGCTGTATTTTCGGCGGCGAGGGCAATGGCGGGGTCATCGAGCCTCGGGTCGTCCCCGTCCGCGACAGCCTGGTGGGCATGGCGATGATACTGCAATACGCGAGCGAAACCGGCAAGAAGCTCAGCGAGCTGGCGGCGGATATCCCATCGTATCATCTGGTAAAAACCAAGCTGCCCTGCCCGCTCGAAGCTGCGGCGGAGGTGATATCGCTTGCCCGGGAAGAGTTCGCCAAAAACCCCGAAGCGAAGTTTAACGACGCTGACGGCTTGCGGATAGACCTGGCAGATGGCTGGATTAATGTCCGGGCGAGCAACACCGAGCCCATCATGCGAATCTTCGCCGAAGCTCCGCAACTGGCCCAGGCCCAGGCCCTCGTAGGGCGAGTGCGAAAAATAGCGGACAAGGTTATTGGTTGACTGGTTGATTGGTTGACTGGTTGACTGCGTGATTAGTTGACTGGTTAACTGGTTGATTGGTTGGTTTCCCCTCGTGTCATTCCCGCGAAGGCGGGAATCCATTTTTTTTGCCTTAGCTCCTACGAAGCTGTCTACCCGTCTTATCTACTGGTTGTGGGATAACTGCGAAACTTTGTAGTAAATCTAAAGGCAGGCTTTCATTATGCGACCCAGCACTTATTTGCGATGTATGGCAAGTGGCCATTTCGAACGGAAAAATCACAATTTTGGATTTTGGCAAATAAGTGCTGGGCATGACCTACAGCTCGGGCGTACAATGTGGCTATGAATCGAACGGTATTATTCGTGTTGCTGTTTGCGGGCTTGACGGGCCTGGCCTGGGCGGAGTCTGCGGGCGACAAGAACGACGCCCCGCAAGCTGGCAAGACAGCCAGCGACAAAAAATCCGACAAGGCTGCTGCTAAAACAGCCTCTAAAAATACCCCTAAAAAACCAGCCTGGCTTGCCAGGGCGCCTGCCGGGGCGGAAATTACGCCCGAAGGTTGGTTCGCCCCCAAGCCCAAGCTCGACAAGCCCGCGCTGCCCGAAAAAATCGAGCGGGCGTTCGTCATCCCCATCCGCGAGCAGATTCGCAAAAAGACCTACCAGGCTATCAAACGCAAAGCTCTGCGATGCCTTGGCAAGGGCGCTCAGCTTATCATCATAGACATGGACACGCCCGGCGGCGAGGTTCTCTCCGCTCTGAAAATCTGCGAGCTTATCAAGAGCGACCTCAACGATATCTATGTAGTCTGCTATGTTCGCAAGTGGGCTATCTCAGCTGGGGCTATGATAGCCCTGGCTTGCGACGAAATTATAATGACGCCCGTTGGCAAGATCGGCGACTGTGCCCCGATAGCTATGGGCAGCAAGCTCACCGGCGTCGAGCGGGAGAAAATCGAGACCGTCATCCGCGAGGAGTTCGAGTCCTCCGCAGGCCGAAATGGCTATAGCGTCGCCCTGGCTACGAGCATGGTTTCACACGACCAGGAAGTTTGGCTGGTTCGCAGCCGCGACACCCACGAGCTGAGATACGTCCTGGCCAGCAAGTTCCGCCCGAAGGTCAGCAACCCGCCCGGCAGCGAAGCCAAGGCCAGCGGACTTTTCTCCTTCGCTGGCAGGAAAGCCAAGCCTTGGGAGTTTCTGCGTGTTGTCTTGTCCAAGGGCAAGCTGTTGACGATGGCGTCGCAGAAGGCTGTTAAACTAGGCTTCGTTTCCGACCTGGTAAAAGCTCCGCCGAGCGACCCGTACGCTGAGCTTATCGAGCGGTTCAACATCGTCGCCAAGCCTACCGTGCTGGGCGACAACTGGTCGGAAGACCTGGTAGATTTCCTCACCCACCCAGCCATAGCTGGGGTTATATTCTTCGCGATGCTGTTGTTCGGCTACACGGAAATGCACACGCCAGGCTTCGGCGTGTTCGGCTCCATCGCCCTGGCGTGCCTCGTTACGCTTTTGTGCAGCCAATTTCTCGTAGGCCTGGCCAACTGGTGGGAAATCGTCGTCTTCGCCCTGGGCGTCGGGCTGATTCTGCTGGAGATATTCGTCATACCGGGCTTTGGCGTAGCGGGGATAAGCGGTATTGTGCTGTGCGTGCTGGGCCTGGGCGCTATGCTGATACCAAACAGCCCGGACAAGTTCCCCTGGCCTACGACGAACATCGGCTGGTCTCAATTCGAAAACGGCGCCTTCGCCCTGTGCGTAGCGTTCATAGCATCAGCTGGGGCGATGATTATCCTGGCAAAGTACCTGCCGAAAGTCTCCCTGCTGACACGCAGCAAACTAATCCTGGCCCCCGCGGTCGCAGCGGTCGCTTCGCCAAGGACAGGCGACTCGCCGTTGTTGCACCTTGCCCCCGGCCAACGAGGCCTGGCCCTCAGCACGCTCCGCCCGGCAGGGCAGGGCAGGTTCGACGACGAGCTTATCGATGTCATCGCTGAGGGTACATTTATCGAGGCAGGCCAGGCTGTGGAAATAGTGAAAATCGAAGGCAACCGCGCGGTGGTAGCCCAAGTGCGGGAGGGCGTCTGATGACCTGTGAAATTTTCCCGCAACTCATAGCATCTGGCGAGATTACCGACGCGGGCATGATTCTGATCCTGCTGCTTGGCGCCTGTGTGATGTTCCTGCTGGAGGTCTGCACGCCATCTTTTGGCATCCTGGCTTTGATAGGCGTGCTGGCGGAGGCTTGGGCGGTGTATTACGGTTTTCGCATCGGCTCGGGCGTAGGGTTCCTTGTGCTGCTGGGCGTGGTCATCGGCACGCCAGCCTATTTGTACTTCATGGTTCGCCTGCTGCCTGACACGCCGTTGGGCAAAAAGCTGTTTCTCAAAGACGCCCCCGACGCTACAGGCGCAGCTGCACCGCAGTCCGACGCCTTGGCTGAGCTGGTCGGCAAGACAGGCCTGGCTGACTGCGACCTTAGGCCCGCTGGGGTCGTCCGCATCGAAGGCAAGCGAGTTATCGCGCGGGCTGAGCGGGAAATGATTGACAAGGGCAGTGAAATTCGCGTAATTAAAGCATACGGCACGGACGTTGTCGTCCGGGCGGTGCAGGAAACCACAAAATAATAACACCAACTGAAAGGCCAAGAAATGTTGACTACAAATTTACTACTAGCTGCAGCTGCAGCCCAGGGCGGCGGATCGTTCCGATGGATCGGCATTGGCATCCTCATCCTCATCGTAATCGT
>Ga0190283_1001432_pt1 | contig 10654 bp, 7 predicted proteins | sample 48691801_MG_FD_161669 | JGI IMG/M metagenome (GOLD analysis project Ga0190283, IMG submission 161669) | Hydrothermal vent microbial mat bacterial communities from Southern Trench, Guaymas Basin, Mexico - 4869-18-0-1_MG | ecosystem: Environmental > Aquatic > Marine > Hydrothermal vents > Microbial...
ATTGGGATTAGCTGCCTGGATGAAGGTGAACAGGATGCGCCTTTTTCCTGGAAACGTGCTGGACGGCCTAATTGTGGGTATACTGTTCGGGACAGAGTTTGCGCTCCTCTTTTCCTCGCTGCTTTATACAACGGTTTCTTCGGCATGGATTCTCCTCTATAGCACGCCCTTTTTTCATACCTTGGGGGCTCACTATTTTCTTAAGGGAGATCGAATCACCATCCATAAGGGAATCGGGCTGATCATGGCGTTTGTAGGGATTGTCCTGCTCCTGAGTAAACATTTGGGTGTCCCGTCGCTGATCCAATTGAGCGGCGATATGTGTGCCCTGGGCGCAGCCCTTCTCTGGGCCGTTACCACTATCTATATCAAGAAACGATTGGTGGGAAAGGTTTCACATCATCATACCCTCTTTTACCAGACCGTTTTTTCCATTCCCATCCTTTTCATCCTAAGCACCCTGTTTCAGGAGACCCCCATTCAACATATTGATGCCCTCATCCTCTCTTCGGTATTATTTCAGGGGATCATTATAGCCTTCATAAGCTATCTTGTCTGGTTCTATCTGGTGCACGCCTACCCGGTAAGCCTCCTCTCTGCCTTTACCTTCCTTACACCGGTATTTGCCACCATTTCAGGCGTTATCTTTATCAATGAACCGCTAACCCTTACCCTGGTTTCTTCGCTGATACTTGTGAGTCTCGGGATCTACGTGGTGAACCTGAAATAGTGTAAACGTTAACAGGGTCTCCTTCCCATCTTTGTCCGTTGACATCAGGCGCGCTTTTGCCTACCATGCCCGCAAATCAGACCTGTTATTCAAGATTCAGGAGGCTTCAATCAGCTTTGAAAGGCCCTAAAGTCATAATAATTGCCCAGAACCAGCCATTGGACAGTGATGCCCATTTAAGGCGGAAGTTGGCTGATGCCGAAGAGAGGGCCGAGAGGCAGTCGGCCCGGTTTCCCGACCTGGATCTCCTCGCTATTCAAAAAGGGGTGCACCGGAATATCCGGGATTCCCAGCTTTTCTTAGATGGCCGATATATGGACCTGCTCGACCTTATGAATTTTATAAGGGGGGGGCGTCACATTCCGGAAATTACACCGGAGAATGTGACTGAGCACTATTCTTTGGCCAATACGGTTACCCTGAATGGCATATATTTGTATCAATACCTCATCGAGCATGGATATGATCCGATCGTTGTCCAGAATTATGCCACCGGCAACCTGCCCGATCTTCTCGGGGAAAACCCCCTGGCAGTTTGCATTTCCTCTAATTTCATCTTTATGAATGACATCAAGGAGATGGCCGAGCAGATCAAGCAGATTGCTACCGATGTTCCTGTAATAGCCGGGGGCATGCTAATTAAGAAGGTCTTGAATGCGGGGGAAAGGTTCTCAAAGAGGACCTTTGAATTCCTGTCAGGCTTTCACGGTAAAGTGGATGCCTTTGTGGTGGAGGCCAAGGGAGAGCAGACCTTGATGAAGCTGCTCGAGGCCATTAAGCGGGGGCGGGATCTGAGTTCAGTCCCTAACCTGGCCTATTTTGACAGACAGGGACAGATGCTCTTTACCTCTCGACAAGAGGAAGAAATCCAGATGGATCAGATGGCTATTTCATGGGACGAAATTCCACGAGAATACCTGCGCAGCACACTCCCTGTGAACAGCAGCCGGGGCTGTTTCTACAGATGTCGTTTTTGCACCTATCACTGGCTGTTTCCGGAGATCCACTACAAATCCATTGACGTGCTCAAACAGGAGCTGAAGAAGATTGAGACCTTAGGCTTTGTAAAGCACGTACGATTTACCGATGATAATTTCACGGCTAATAAGACCAGGATCAAGGCAGTGCTGGAAATGATGATAAGGGAGGAGTTTGGTTTTACCTGGTCATCATTTGCCCGGGCCAGCGCCTTGAGCCCTGACCTGGTGGAACTTATGAAGAGATCAGGGTGTGAATTTGTAGATCTCGGGCTCGAGTCCGGGAGCCAGACTATCTTAGATAATATGGACAAGAGGCTAAAAAAGGAACAATCCTTTGAAGCGATCAGGATGCTTAACGATTACGGCATTATAAGCAGGGGTAGTTTTATCATCGGATACCCTGGAGAGACCTCTGACACGTTTTCGGAAACCATTGATTTTATTAATGAGAGCGGGTTGCCCTATTATCATCCATACCTCTTTTATTATACCGGCAATACCTTAGTGCACCAGGAGAGAGAGGCCTTGGGTCTGAAGGGACTCGGCCTGGCATGGCGTCACGATACCATGGACTCGGTGGAGGCATCCCGGCTCATGTCTCATATGCTGGAAAGGATCGACAGTAGCCTCACCGATGGCCAGGCCTATGTTGAGGAGATCTATAAACTGCTCAGGGGAGAAGGGTACTCCCCCAAGGAGATAAAGGAACTTTTTAGGTTGAAGAGGGGATTACAGTTGAGTATAAAGAACTCCCGGGCGAATGAACCATCTTCTCGAGAAATCGAAGGTATTCTTTCGGATCTGCAAGTCGTGGTCAAATAATTGGTAGGTCAGGGACTGGGTATTGGATATTTGTTGCCGGATAACCCGCTGGCAGGCAGATTCCCAGCAAGATGCTCACTTTAGCTCACCCCCAGTTAAATAGTGTCTGAACGAAATGACTTCCCTATTTCATAATCTTAATCATAATCGTAATCTTACTCAAAACGATTATGATTAAGAGTACGATTAAGAGTATGAATCCAAAAATAAACAAGCTTCGCATTTTACGGGGTAAACTTTAGCTAACTTCCCCGGTACAAACGGGATAAATAGGCACTTTCCTATGATAATCGGGATTCTCAGTGTAAGAGACAGGGGATACCACCCCAATCAGAGGTTGATCGAGGCTGCGTCCCAATCAGGACACGGGGTCAGGCTCATACACACAAGAGACTGCCTCTCTGAGATCGATCATAGCCGGCCGGCGCTCAAAATTGAGGGGGGTGACAGACCGGACGTTCTTTTGCCCAGGATAGGGGCTACAATCAATGACTATGCCTTAGGGGTTGTCCGTCATTTTGAGCTTGCAGACGTCCCTGTGGTGAATGGCTTTCACGCGATTCTTTTGGCAAGAAATAAATTCTTGACCCTCCAGACCTTGGTGTGTAATGGCGTAAATGTGCCTGACACCTATCTTGTGGTCAATTTCCGGGGTTTCGAGGAGGCTGTGAAAGGGCTTGGAGGCTACCCAGTGGTGGCAAAGATGCCGAACAGCAGGCAGGGAAGCGGAGTGGCCTTAGTGGAATCAAAGATTACTGCGGAATTTGTCATGCATAATCTGCAGGATAACTCGAGGGGTCTTCTAATTCAGGAGTATATCGCCCCCCGTGGCCGAAGGGAGATTCGTGCCTTTGTCATAGGCGACAGGGTAACCGGGGCCATGGAGCTAATGCCAAACCCTGATGATTTCAGGTCAAATATCCACCTTGCGGGGCAGGGAAAGGGGGTGACCTTGGACCCGAAACTGTCTGAGTTGGCAGTCCGTTCGGCTAAAGTCTTAGGGCTTGAGATCGCCGGAACAGATATCATTGTGGGTGAAGATGGCGCCCCAAGGATTATTGAAGTGAATTATTCTCCAGGTTTCAGGGGTCTCGAAAAGGTCACAGGCCTTAACATTGCCGCCGGAATTATTGGATATGTGGAAGATAAACTCAGAGGGAAATTATGCACATAGCCTTTTTAATGGACAGGCTGGAGTCAATTCAACCTGAGAATGAGACCACCAGTTGCCTGATGTATGAGTGCAACCAGAGGGGGCATAACGTTTATTTTCTCGAACCCCACGATATTTATATCCGCAAGAACGAGGTTGTGGCCAGGATGCGCAATATCTCGGTGCAGCCCGATCTCTCCATGAAAAAATACTGGCGCTCCCTTATCAATTGTCTCAAAAAGGACGAGCTTGTATTCGAAACGATTGCCGACCTTGACGCCTTATTTTTGAGAAAGAATCCCCCCTTGGTCTACCAGACTATGGAGTTCTTATCGTCAGTGAGCGACAAGGTCTTTATGATCAACAGCGCATCCGGTCAGATCTTAGCCAACAGTAAACTCTATATCCTCAACTTCCCGGAAATCATTCCGGAGACGCACGTGTCGAGAGATCCTGTGCGACTCAGAAAGATCATTAATGATTTCGGGGGCGCTATGGTGGTAAAGCCGCTTCAGAGATATGGTGGAGAAGGAGTGATCAAGGTGAGTATAAAGGACCAGGAGAACCTGAATTCCTTGATCAACTACTATGTCAGGGCATACCGTTCCTACCCGGAAAGGGAGCCTATCATGGTGCAGGAATATCTGGATGTGGTGAAGGGAGGAGGCGATGTGCGGATACTCCTGTTGAATGGCGAGGTCTTAGGCGCCATGAGGAGAAAGCCTCTAAAGGGGGAATTTCGGACCAATATCCACGCGGGGGCAAGGGCATACAAGCATGATTTGACCGATAAGGAGCTGCAAATCTGTCATGCGATCAAGGATGACCTGAAAAAAAACGGGCTGTTCTTTGTAGGTGTTGACGTGATAGGCGATAAGATGGTAGAAATCAATTGTGTCAGCCCGGGAGGCATTCCTCGAATAAACCGGTTAGACGGGGTAAAGCTTGAAACCAAAATAATCGATTTTATTGAACAGAAGATCGCCTTAATGTAATCCGGGACAGGTCAGTAAGCGCCGGGGTATAGCACCCGTGAAATCAATTATTTGAAATTCTATAGACTTTTCAGGAGTCTTGTTCGGCTCCTTCTGGATATACGGAAACAAAACAACCCTAACATAAAGAAAGGAAAAGCTATGCCCGGTATAAATGCAAAACAAAGAAGGTCTTCCTGTCGTTGGGTTCTGATTCTTGCGTGTGCCGCCATGTTGCTGACCGGCAGTCCTCTTGCCTCAACCGCCTCTGCCGCGAATATACTCAAGATGGGTCTTTTGCAGGAGCCAAAGACCCTCAATGTCTGGCGCGCAAGCGACAGATGGTCCCGGAAGGTAGTGGGTCTGATGTATCAACCCCTTTATGTGCGGGATCCCGAGACCCTGAAACTTATTCCCTGGTTAGCGGCAGAGCCGCCCCAGTTTGATGAAAAGACCCTTTGCTATACGGTCAAGATCAGGCCTGCCAAGTGGTCTGACGGCGCTGAATTGACCTCAGAGGATGTGGCATTTACAGCCCGTTTCATAAACGAGTTTAAGGTCCCGAGATACCGTTCCAAATGGAATTTTGTCAAAAAGATCGAGACCCCTGATAAACACACTGTAAAATTTTATCTCAAAGAGCCGAAAGCGATTTTTGTGAGCAGGTCGCTTACCACGCCTATTGTGCAGAAAAAGGAGTGGACCAAACTTGCCGAAGAGGCAAGAAAGACTAAAAAGCCTCTTAAAAGACTCTTGAATGAGAAGATAAAGAGACCGGTAAGCAGTGGTCCCTTTGTGCTAAAGGAGTGGAGGCAGGGGACTTTTCTATACCTGGAAAAGAACAAGCATTTTTTTGGAACCGGGAAGAAGGTACAGGGCCGGCTCCTCGGGCCCTATATAGACGGGGTTATTTTTAAGATCTTCGGGACCTCTGATGCATCGATTCTTTCCTTAAAAAAAGGGAGCATTGATATGTTCTGGTGGGGCATCCAACCGGGGTATATTGAGGATCTCCGTGCAAATCCCGATATCGAGTTATTTCAAAACGAGAAGAGCGCCATCTACTATATGGGCTTTAATGTGAGAAAAGCGCCATTTAATGATGTGAACCTGAGACGGGCTATTGCTACCTTAGTTGACGAAGATTTTATCATCAAACGGATTTTGCAGGGATACGGGATAAGGATGTATTCCATCGTTCCTCCGGGAAATGCATTCTGGTACTGCCCGGACGTCCCCCGATACGGAGAAGGGCTTGACAGGGAAGCCCGTATCAAGAAGGCCTTCGGGATTCTCCGTGATGCAGGTTACACCTGGGAGGTTCCGCCTGTTGATGGCTCAGGAAAGGTGGTCAACGGGGAGGGGATCATCCTTCCTGACGGGAAGCCCATGGAGAAATTCACCATATTGACACCCCCGGCGGATTATGATCCGCACCGTGCCATGTGTGGTATGATGATGCAGGAGTGGCTCAGGATGTTGGGTATTCCCGCCTTTTCCAAGCCGATGGCCTTTGGGGCCCTGCTTCAGCAGGTCAAGGTGCGACATGACTTTGATAGCTTTATCCTGGGTTATGGGAGCCTCTCTCTTGACCCCGATTATTTGAGGAATTTTTTCATCTCAACCAATGACAAAAAGCGGGGGTGGAACATGAGCGGGTATAATAACCCTCACTTTGATAAGATCGCCAATGAATCTGCAAGCGCCATGAACCGTGACAAGCGAAGAAGTCTGATATGGGAGATGCAGAAGATAATCATCGGGGATGTGCCCTATATCCCGCTTTACGATCCAAAACTGATTGAGGCAGTCCGCAAAGGACGGTTTACAGGCTGGGTTCAGATGTTAGGGGGAGTCGGAAATATTTGGTCCTTTTGCCAGTTGAAACCGATGTAATTGCGCAAAACGCGAAGAGCATAGCGCATAGCGGGAAGCCTCACGCCATACGCTATGCGCTATGCACTATGCGCCATGCACTATGCGAGATACTATGGAACTGAGAAGATACATCGTCCGGAGGATGATTCAGGTCATAATAATCTTTTTTGTGATCCTTACGGTGCTCTTTTTGCTTTTCCGCTGGGCCCCGGGGGATCCTGTGTCCATGATGGTCGACCCGGATATGACTCAGGAGGATGCGGAAATCCTGATCGTCCAATTAGGCCTTGATCAACCGATAGGGGTTCAGTATTTCATTTATCTAAAGAATTTCTTCACGGGTCATTTCGGGTTTTCCTTTCATTATGGGGAACCGGTTGTGGATATCATATGGAACCGCCTCCCTAACACCATCCTGCTCTTCACCACATCTATTATCCTTTCGGCGTTCGTGGGCGTATTCTTAGGCAAAATAGCCTCATGGCACAAGGGTAAGAAAACAGACTCGCTGATGACTATCGGGGCCTTGGTCACCCACACCCTTTTTCTACCCTGGCTCGCCTTGATTCTGATCTGGGTATTTGGCTACAAGTTTGGATGGTTTCCCATTAACGGCATGATTTCGGAAGAGGTGTGGCTTGACCCGGAAGCCGGTTTTATAGCCAAGGCCATAGATGTTATGTATCATATGGTCCTCCCCTTATTCACCCTCTTTCTGATACATTTCGGGGCCTACCTCTTGATCATGCGGAGTAGTATGTTAGAGACCCTGAAAGAGGATTATATCTTAACTGCAAGGGCCAAGGGCCTTGAAGAAAAAATGATCCGCGACCATCATGCGGCCCCAAACGCAGCCCTTCCCGTGGTCACAAGCGTGGGGCTCAGCCTGGCATTTTCCATTAACGGGGGAGCCCTGACGGAAACGGTTTTCACCTGGCCCGGTATAGGGAGGGAATTAGTCTCTTCAGTCAGTCAGAATGATTATCCATTGGCACTGGCCTGTTTCTTGATGATTGCCGGGGTTGTTCTGGTTTCCAACCTCGTGGTCGATGTGCTCTATGCATATCTGGATCCGAGGATTAGATATTAGGGAGAGTGATTCAAGCAATCGTATGGCAGCAAAAGAAAAATATCCCATGCTGAACTCCTTTTTGGAGGGGTGGTCCATATTTAAGCAGAATCTTTTGGGCAAGATAGGCCTCGTCCTTCTGATTATTTTTGCCTTGATGGCCGTGTGCAGTTACATCCCTCCATGGATAAACCCCATGTACAACCCGATGACAGGAGTCGATCCGGAGATCACATCCTGCACGCCCCCCAGCCTGAGACATTGGTTGGGGACAGATTTCATGGGCAGGGATATCCTGAGCCAGCTTCTGGCAGGCGCCAGGATCGCCTTCATGGTCGGAATCTCCGCTGCAGTAATGAGTATTCTCCTCGGTGTATCCATAGGTATGACGGCCGGATATATGGGTAGATTTGTAGACACCCTCCTTATGAGATTGGCAGATATGATCATGGTCATGCCGACGCTCCTTGTAGTGCTGCTCCTCTCAGCGGTCTTTGGACAGCTTAGCATCTGGACCATCGTCCTGATTATCGCGCTCTTCAGGTGGCCGGGGGTATCCAGGATAATCAGGGGTCAGACCCTCTCCCTGAAGCAGAGGCCTTTTATCGAGGCCGCCAAGGTGGCGGGGGCCTCCCATTTCCGGATAATATTTGTGCATATCATGCCTAATGTGCTACCTCTCGCCTTTCTGTTTATGACGTTTCGGGTCACCTCCGCAATTATTACCGAAGCCGCCCTCGCATTCTTAGGATTCGGTGATCCAGGCACCGTGAGCTGGGGCATGATGCTCCAATGGGTGTGGAAGACCGGCCATATGTTTCAGGCGCCATACTGGCTCCTCCCCCCGGGGATATGCATCTCCTTGATCACGCTTTCTTTTTATATGTTAGGGAGGGCCATGGATGAAGTGCTCGACCCGAGGCTGAGAAAGGAGGACCAGACAGATTAAATGGCCCTGTTAGAAGTGGAGAACGTGAGCATTGGTTATAATACCAAGAAAGGCTATCTCAAGGCGGTTGAAGGGATTTCTTTTACCTTGGAGGAGGGAGCGTCCTTGGGCTTTGTGGGAGAGTCAGGTTGTGGCAAGACTACCATCGGTATGGCCTTGATGGGGTTGCTTCCCCCTAACGGCTCGGTCAGAGAGGGACGTATTCTCTTTGAGGGAAAAAATACGTTAAGGATGTCTGATGAAGAGATAAGAAAGATCAGATGGCGAAAGATGGCCATGATCTTTCAGGCGGCAATGAATGCCCTGAACCCTGTGCAGCGGGTGGGAAATCAGATCGCAGAGGCAATATTGATTCACGACTCTTCCGTTGGAAAGGAAGAGGCGATGGGGCAGGTCGAGGACCTTTTTGAACTTGTCGGGATACCGCGGGACCGCCTGAGAGATTATCCGCATCAGTACAGTGGCGGGATGAAACAGAGGGCCGTTATTGCCATGGCATTGGCCTGTCACCCAAAGTTGATTATTGCCGATGAGCCCACTACGGCCTTAGATGTCATTGTTCAGTCTCAGATCTTAGGAGAGATAAAGGATCTGCAAAAGGAGTTTAATCTCAGCATCATATTCATCTCCCACGATATTTCCATTGTGGCGGATATGTGTAAGGATATAGGTGTAATGTATGCAGGCCAGCTCGTGGAATTCGGGCCGAGGAAAGAGGTCTTTGAGTCTCCTTCCCACCCCTACACAAAGGCGCTTCTTTCATCGTTTCCCACAGTGACAGGCAAGAAGAGTGATTTGATCCCTATTCCGGGTGAAACACCGAATCTGGTAGTCCCGCCAACAGGGTGTCGTTTCTGTGATCGTTGCTCCGGGCCAGGGCCGTCCTGCAAGACAGAAACGCCGGCATGGGTTGAGATAGGCCCGAGGCACAAGACCCTATGTTGCAGGCGCTAAGGGGATTGATGATTGAATATTTATAACCGTTCACGGGTTCAAAGGTTAAGGGATGAGATAGCTTTCCTATTTCATAATCTTAATCATAATCCTAATCTTACTCAACACGATTATGATTAAGAGTACGATTAAGATTATGATGTGCCCGTAAAAAGTCCAAGAACATCACGGCTGAGGCAAAAATGCATAAGCAAGATGAACCTGTCCTCAAAATAAGAGACGTAAGTAAGATATATATGACCAGGGGGGCTTTTTTTGGGAGCTCGGGCAAAGATGTCACTGCGCTTAATCGGATCTCCCTCGATGTATTTAAGGGAGAGATATTTGGCTTAGTGGGGGAAAGTGGCAGTGGCAAGACAACGGTGGGTCGTTTGGTTGTCGGTCTTGAAGATGTGAATTCGGGGAAAATACTCGTTGGTGGCCGCGAAATTGTCGGGTTGAGGGGACGCTCACAAAAAACATTCCGGCGCAAAGTCCAGATGATTTTTCAGGATCCTTATCAATCCCTTAATCCCCAGCGGTCCATCTATGATACGGTGTCGGAACCCCTTAAAATTCACAGAATGGGGAATGCCTCTACCAGAAAGGACTTAGCGAGAGAGACCCTGCAATCCGTCGGTCTTTCGCCGCCCGATGACTTCCTTTTTCGGTATCCTCATCGCCTGAGCGGGGGTCAGAGACAGAGGGTTGCCATTGCCCGGGCCATGATCTTGAACCCAGAATTCGTTATATCTGACGAACCAACGTCAATGCTCGATGCCTCCATTTCAGCACAAATATTCAATATTTTATTGGAGATGAGGAATAGGCTTGGGGTAACACAGATGTTTATTACCCATAGCCTCGCTGCGGCGCGGTACCTTTGCGACAGGATCGCAGTGATATACCGGGGGAACCTGATGGAGGTGGGCCCGGCAGAAGAAGTGATCCGGAATCCAAAACACCCTTATACCCAGGCGCTCCTCGATGCCGTGCCCAAGTTCGGATATGATAGGGACGCGAAGCGTTATGGAACTCTTCTCACCAAGGACCGTGATGTGGATGAAGATGCGGGGTGTGTATTCTTTCCAAGGTGCGCGGCCGCACATGAAGATAAATGCGGCCGGAAGCAACCTGGTTTAGCCCAGCTTAGTGATGGCCATTTT
>Ga0190283_1001434_pt1 | contig 10650 bp, 8 predicted proteins | sample 48691801_MG_FD_161669 | JGI IMG/M metagenome (GOLD analysis project Ga0190283, IMG submission 161669) | Hydrothermal vent microbial mat bacterial communities from Southern Trench, Guaymas Basin, Mexico - 4869-18-0-1_MG | ecosystem: Environmental > Aquatic > Marine > Hydrothermal vents > Microbial...
GGCTGGGAGCCCAGAATATGCATTTTGAAAAAAGCGGAGCATATACCGGCGAAGTCTCACCAGGCATGCTAAAGGCACTTGATGTGGAATATATAATAATAGGCCATAGTGAGAGAAGACAGTATTTTGGAGAAACTAATGAAATAGTAAATAAAAAAGTAAAGTCAGCTATAGAATATGGGCTAAAACCTATAATGTGCATTGGAGAATCCCTGGAAATAAGGGAGAGTGGAAAAGCCGTGGAATTTGTCCTGGGCCAGCTTGTCAATTGCCTTAAAGGGATTGGAGGTAATGAAATTGCAGGATCTACAATAGCTTATGAACCGATCTGGGCGATAGGTACCGGGAGAACCGCTACATCCGAGAATGCAAATGATATGTGCGCTGCAATAAGGCAAAAACTGGCATCGCTTTACAGTCAGGAAATTGCAGCTAAAATAAGGATACAGTACGGAGGAAGTGTAAAGCCATCTAATATAAGTGAACTTATGGGTATGTCTGACATAGATGGCGCATTGGTCGGCGGAGCAAGCCTGAAAGTAGATGATTTTATTGCTTTAATAAACTATTAGCTGATCTAGCGGATCAGGATTAATCCTTGTTGCTTTGCTATATTTAATAATATATTTTAGGCTTGTATATAAAACAAAATGACCTCTAAAAAAAAGAATATAAAAAAACCTGTCTGCCTGATAATACTTGATGGGTGGGGCCAATCCAGGAAAAAGAATGGAAATGCGATCGCACTGGCCAAAACGCCCAATATGGATGATTATAAAGAAATGTTTCCCAGTACAAGCCTGGAGGCATCAGGTGTGTCTGTGGGGCTCCCGGAAGGCCAGATGGGAAATTCCGAGGTGGGACACCTGAATATTGGTGCAGGTAGAGTGGTATATCAGGAACTTACCAGGATAAGTAAAGAAATTGATAATGGCGATTTCTTTAAAAATACTGTCTTAAATTCTGCCATGGATAATGTTAACAGCGGTACTGGAAGCTTGCACCTGATGGGATTGGTGTCTGATGGAGGGGTCCACAGCCATATAACACACTTAAAAGCTTTAATCGATCTCGCAATACAAAAAAAAGTTAAAAATATTTACATACATGCTTTTCTTGATGGGAGGGATGTTCCGCCAAGAAGTGCCGCACCATATCTGAAAGATCTTGATAAGTATCTCAAAAATAAATCCACAGGCGAGATAGCGACTGTCAGCGGCAGATATTATAGCATGGACAGAGATAACCGCTGGGCCAGGACCAGAAAAGCCTATGACGCACTTGTTTGCCGGAAGGGAAAGAAATTCGATTCTGCAGCAAAGCTGGTTCAAAAATCATATGAGGATGATATTAATGATGAGTTTGTGGTGCCAGCGCTTGTGAGGATCAAGGATGAAAAAAAGGGAAGGATAAGGACCGGCGATACAGTCATATTCTTTAATTTCCGGCCTGATAGGACAAGACAGCTGACAAGGGCATTTATCGAACCAGGTTTTTCAAAATTTGACAGAGGTAAAAAACCGCCAGAAGTTTATTTTGTTTCAATGACACAATACGATAAGAAATTTAATTGCAAGGTAGCATTTCCGCCGCAGGTGATAAATAATACCCTTGGAGAAATAGTATCTGCAAATGGGCTCCGCCAGCTAAGAATTGCAGAAACAGAAAAGTATGCCCATGTGACATTTTTCTTTAATGGGGGCGTAGAAAAACCTTATCCCGGGGAGGATAGGATACTGGTGCCGTCACCGGATGTCGCTACATATAATTTAAAACCCGAGATGAGTGCATTTGAAGTAACCGATAGAGTTATCGGCTTGATCAAGAATGGAAAATATGACCTGATCATCTTAAATTATGCCAATCCTGACATGGTGGGGCATACTGGTTTTTTAGATTCTGCCATAGAAGCTGTGGAGACGGTTGATTCCTGTGTTGGAAGAGTGGTCCCGGAAATAAATAAAGCGGGCGGTATAGCGATTATTACAGCGGATCATGGAAATGTTGAAGAAATGGTCTGTCCTGTTAACAATGGTGCGGTTACGGCCCATTCCACATCTCCTGTACCATTTATAGTCTGCAGCAAAGGGTTTAGGATCAATAAAAATACGAAACCATATAAACTAAGTGATATAGCGCCGACTGTATTAAAATTACTGGGACTAGAAATACCTTCCGAGATGACCGGCAAACCCATAGTTTAGAGAGATGCGGCCCGGGTGTTTTTAACTTGAGCGCAGGGAGATATACTGAAATAAATCATATCTCTGATTTTTTGATTAATTCTATATTTGAGTATTTGTAGGCATAATTAAAAATATATTTTATAATATATTAGATTTTTGATAAAATACAAATCAATAATTAAATTAATTTATTTATAATAGTTTTTGATGGAAAGGAAAAGATGGGTTCCATATTGTTGAATATTATATTAGGGGTTCATGTGCTTGTAAGTCTTGGCCTGATCTTGCTTATACTTCTTCACGCTGGAAGAGGCGGAGGTATTTCAGGTCTTTTTTCGGGAATGGCAGATACCTTTGATGGATCCGGTATAGTGGAAAAAAACCTTGACCGGATAACAGTGATACTCGGGTTAGTGTTTGCAGTTACTACGCTTACGCTATTTATTATTTTGTAATTTTTTTATAAAATATATCTATTACCCAATAATAAAATTAAATTAGATAATTCATACAGAGACCTTGCAGGAAAGGAGGGGTCGTAGAGGAAAGGTAATGTAATTTATTAATCAATCATCAAAAAAGAGAAGGAGGCTTAAATGAAAATCCCTAAGAAACTGATCGCAGCAGTAGCAATTTGTATTTCAGTAGCACTTATTGCAACATTATCATTTGGTTGCAAAAAGGAAGAAAAAGCCGGTGGAGAATTTAGAGCTTATATACAGGAGCCAGTAGCGCTTGATCCGCCTAATTCCTATGAAAGTGAGGGCATACAGGTCGTAAGACAGATTTACGACGGTCTGGTAGAGTACGATCCTGATACAGGCGAGGTATTTCCGGCCATGGCAGACTCCTGGGAGATATCAGATGATGGACTGGTGTATACCTTTAAATTGAAGAAAGGTGTAAAATTTCACAGCGGAAGGGAATGTACCGCTGAAGATTTTGTCTATTCATGGTCAAGAGTGTGCCAGGCAGAGACTGCTTCATACCTTGCATATCATCTGGACCCGATACTGGGCTATGATGAGCTGCAGGCCGGTGAAGGAGATATTCTGGAAGGGGTCAAGGCGCTTGACGACTATACTCTGGAAGTAACTCTTAAATATCCTTATGCAGACTTTATCAATACTCTGGGCCATGTAGTATTCTATCCCGTTGCAAAAGAGGATATAGAGGAATGGGGAGATAACTACAGTGAACATGCAAATGGTACCGGGGCATTTAAGCTTGTAGAATGGAAGCATGACCAGTATATCACACTTGAGAGATTTGATGATTACTATGGCGATAATGCTATGCTGGAAACAGTAAAATATGTTATTTTAGCTGATGAAAATACGGCATTCCTTGAGTATAAAGCTGGAAACATTGATTACTGTGAAATACCGCAGGGCAAGATAAAGATTACGCTTGATGACCCTGAGCTCGGTGATGAAGCTATAATAGGTCCGCTACTGGCGGTTTATTATTTTGCCATGAACTATGAGGTCGAGCCCTTTAAGGACAATCTTGCACTCAGGGAGGCGCTTAATTATGCAGTTGACCGTCAGAACATTATAGACGTTATAATGGAAGGCGTACCTTCAGTTACCAGCGGTGTTGTTCCCAAAGGAATTGTTGGATGGGTAGACGGCCAGTCCGAATATACTTATGACCCGGAAATGGCAAAACAGAAACTTGAAGAAGCAGGATATCCTAATGGTGAGGGCCTGCCGGTAATAGACTTTGGAATAAATATAGGTTCCGGCCACGAGCTTGTTGCCGAAGCCGTACAGGCAGATTTTGCCGAAATAGGTGTAGAGGTCAATATAGTTGGAATGGAATGGGGTGCAGCGCTTGATGCATTCAAGAATGGAGAGATCGGATTCTTCAGGCTGGGATGGATAGCAGATTATCCTACCATGGATAATTTCCTGTTCCCGCTATTTTACTCGACTTCTGCTGATAATTATCAGGGATACAACAATCCTGAAGTGGACCAGATGCTTATAGAAGCAAGAAGCATAATAGATGATGACGAAAGAATAGCCAAATACAGAGAGATCGAGAAGAAGGTCCTTGACGACTCTGCATTTATACTTATCTACCAGTATGGCAGCAGGAGAATACTTAAGGATTATGTTAAAGGTTTTGAGCTTTCAGCATCTGAAAATTATGACCTGAGTACCGTATATCTGGAAAAATAGTAAAAGCTATAATTTGATTTTTACCAGATATTATGATAGTTTTTGATAGTTTTTGGGCACAAAATATACAGCCTGCATCGATTTGATGCAGGCTGTATATTAATATAAAGAAATAAATATGATTTACTACATACTTAGAAGATTATTGCAGATCGTGCCGGTACTCATAGGAATAACCATTATATTATTTGTGCTGATGTATATAATCCCCGAGGACCCTGCAAGGCTTATCCTGCAAAAAGGAGCAACCGAGCAGGCACTGGCAAATCTTCGGGCAAAAATGGGAATAGACAAACCTATCTATATTCAGTATTGGCGATATGTCGCCGGACTTGTCAAAGGGGACCTGGGGCAATCATACCGCTACCGGCGCTCCGTAAACAGCATTCTCCTGGACCATTACCCGAATTCAGTAAAGCTTGCTCTATCAGCAATAGTAATTGAAATAATTATTGGCATATTTGCAGGCATAGTCTCAGCTGTAAGGAAATACAGCTTTTGGGATACTCTGGTAACAGTATCCACAACACTTGCAGTATGTGTCCCTGTTTTTTGGCTGGGGATGATGATGCAGGTCATTTTTGGCCTAAAATTAGGTATCCTTCCCATGTCGGGAATGGGTGACGGAAGTATACGCTATTATATTCTTCCTGCTATAGCCCTTGCTTCAGTTTCCACTGCATATGTGGCAAGGATGACGCGAAGCAGTATGATGGAAGTAATATCAAATGATTATATAACGACTGCTTATGCAAAAGGATTATCTTTTAATAAGGTAATAGGAAAACATGCCCTTAAAAATGCTCTTATCCCGGTTATCACACTTATTGGACTCGATCTGGGGGCTCTTATGGGCGGCGCAATACTTACAGAGACTGTCTTCTCGTGGCCCGGTGTAGGAAGGGTCATATATCTAGCGATTTTGCAAAGGGATGCTCCGGTGGTAATGGGTGGCACACTTATCCTGGTTTTAATATTCGTGTTTATAAATCTTATAGTAGATATAGCTTATGCAGTGATTGATCCCAGAATAAGATATCATAAAAAAGAAATTAATGTATAGCCATAAATAGCTGGTCATCATTTTCGGTTTTGGCTTATGTAAATAAATAAAGGTTTTAGAATTAATAGGAAATATTGTGTTTCATGATAATTGAAAAAACAGGAAACGGGAAAGAACCACAGAAACTTATTGAGTCTGCAATACTTGATAATAAATATTCAAGATCTTCATTATACAAAGATGCCTGGAAGAGATTAAAAAAGAATAAACTGGCAATACTTGGCCTGGCTATAGTCATATTCCTTATATTAGTGGCAATATTTGCACCTTTTCTCGCTCCGTATGAGCCTAATTCAAGAATAAAGGAAGATTCATCCCTCAGTCCGGGCAGGACTCATCTATTTGGTACGGACCTGCTGGGGAGGGATATCTTTAGCAGGGTTATATATGGAAGCAGGATATCGATAGAGGTAGGTATTATAGCAGTTGGGATCTCTGTGGCCCTGGGTTTATTTTTTGGAGCACTTGCCGGATTCTATGGCAGATGGTCCGATGCTATTATAATGAGGCTGGCAGACATATTTTTCGCATTTCCCTATATACTTGGCGCTATTGCCATAATGACCATACTCGGTTCAGGAATCGAAAATATATTTATAGCTATCGGGGTCCTGGGGTGGGCATATTTTGCCAGGATATTCAGGGGTTCTATATTATCGATAAAGAACAAGGAATATATTGAAGCAGCAAGAGCGCTTGGTGCAAGCAATGCCAGGATAATAACAAAACATATCTTTCCTAATGCGATAGCGCCGATAATAGTCTACGCAACGATGAATGTAGGTACCGCTATTATAGTGGAAGCAGCGCTGAGTTTCCTTGGCATCGGGGTGCAACCGCCTACGCCTGCATGGGGCAAGATGCTTTCAGAATCACTGGATTTTATAGATATAGCACCCTGGATGATGTTATTTCCCGGACTTGCCATTGTAATAACTGTACTGGGTTTTGTCCTTCTTGGTGATGGTCTGAGGGATGCATTTGATCCTAAAATGAAAAACTAATAATTAAGATACATGGCCGGTATAGTGTAAAAAGAAGGATTTAGCTTGACTAATATGATAGATAGCTCAACAAATAATAAAGTTTTAGAGATCAAGGATCTTAAAACCTATTTCTATACCGATGACGGTGTGGTAAAAGCTGTGGACGGGGTGAGTTTTGACCTGAAAAAAGGAGAAACACTTGGAATAGTTGGAGAGACAGGGTCCGGTAAAAGCGTTACAGCATTGTCTATATTAAGACTCATTCCTGAACCACCAGGAAAAATAGTTAATGGAGAAATACTTTTTAATGGAACCGACCTTTTAAAATTAGACAAAAGAGACCTGCAGGCTTATAGGGGAAACAGGATCTCAATGATATTTCAGGATCCCATGACTTCCTTGAACCCTGTTTATAATATTGGAAACCAGATAATGGAATCTGTAATAATCCATAGGAAACTAAAAAAAGAAGATGCTATAAAAGAAGCTGTCAGACTTCTGGAAATGGTTGGTATATCAGAAGCAAGAAAAAGACTCTCAAGCTATCCCCATGAGTTCAGCGGCGGAATGCGCCAGAGAGTCATGATAGCCATGGCCATTGCCAACTCTCCCGATATATTGATAGCTGATGAACCCACTACCGCCCTGGATGTGACTATCCAGGCCCAAATATTGGAACTTGTTGATGATATTAAGAAAAAAACCAATACATCGATCATTCTGATCACCCATGATCTTGGAGTGGTGGCAAAATATGCAAAACGCGTGCTGGTGATGTATGCTGGAAAACCAGTAGAGTTTTCGACAGTTGATAATATATTTTATAAACCCATACATCCATATACTCTAGGATTAATGAATTCCATCACCAGGCTTGATGAAGAAAAAAGAGAAAAATTAAAACCGATTACCGGTTCACCTCCCAGTCTTATAGATCTGCCAGGTGGATGCGCATTTAAAAAAAGATGTGAATTTTCAAATGATGCCTGCAAAAGTGACTATCCTCCCCTTGAGGAGATAGAAAAAGAACATTTTGTGGCATGTTATAGGGCCAGGGATATTTTAAAAACCAGGACAGGAAAATAATTAATATATATAAATATGAGCAATAATATACTTCTGGAAGTAAAAAATTTAAAAAAATACTTCAGCCTGAGAGGTGGGTTTCTCTTTCAGAGCAGCTCAGGGATCATAAAAGCTGTTGATGATATAAGCTTTTCTATTGAGGAAGGGGAGACTTTTGGGCTCGTAGGTGAAAGCGGATGTGGTAAATCGACTACAGCACGTGTAATACTCAGACTGATACAGCATTCTTCAGGATCTGTGATCTATGACGGTGAAGACCTTTTTAGCTTAAACTATAATCAGATGTTTAAACTCAGGAAAAATATTCAGATAATATTCCAGGATCCTTATGCATCCCTGTCGCCCAGGATGACAGTAGGTGATATTATAAGTGAACCTCTTGAAATACACAGGATTGGAAATAGAAGTAAGAGGATCAAGAGAGTTAAGGAATTACTAGATGTAGTCGGGCTAAACCGTGAACATTTAAACAGATATCCTCATGAATTTAGCGGTGGGCAGAGACAGAGGATAGGAATTGCCAGGGCTCTTGCCCTTACACCGAGATTGCTGCTATGTGATGAACCTGTATCCGCACTGGATGTTTCTGTTCAGGCCCAGATCCTTAATCTTCTGGCCGATCTACAGAAAGAATTCAATCTTACATATCTATTTATTGCACATGACTTATCTGTTGTAAAGCATGTCAGCGATAAGGTAGGAGTCATGTATCTGGGTAAGCTTGTGGAAATAGCAGACAGTGCTGATCTCTATTCCAAACCACTGCATCCTTATACTATGGGACTGCTTTCAGCGGTCCCGATACCTGATCCTGAATTGGAAAGGCAGAGAAAAAGAATAGTGCTGGAAGGCGATGTACCGAGCCCACTTAATCCACCTGCCGGTTGTACTTTTCACCCGAGATGCCCCATAGCAAAGGATATTTGCAGCAAGGAGATACCATCTCTGAGAAACTATGGCAAAAATGGTAAAAATCATTATGCTGCATGTTTTTTTGCGGGTAAGTCAATATAGTTACCGCAGTAATATTTTTATTTCAGGGATCTATAGAGAAATAAAAAATTGATTTCAAATACCAAAATATTTATATTAAAATAATAATCTGTATGAAATGGAAAACTCAAACAATAATATGCTTTTCTATAATTATTTTCTGCGTGGCTGTGTCACTGGTATTGGTGCCCGGGTGTTCCTTGGAGGACCTTGGACTTTCACCCTCAAATGGTGGTTTGAATAAAGAAGAAGAGCCTGATAATCCTGAAGTAATATTGAGTGGGGAAGAGCTATTTTTAGAGATGAAAGCAAGGCAGGACAAGAACCAGCTTTCCGATATAGATATAAGAAAAGCTATTTTTCATGCAGTTGACCGCAAGAGGATAGTGGATGAATTGTTTGGGGGATACGGTCAGGTCGCCAACAGCCTTTTTCCAACAGGCTCACCATACTGGAGCCAATCATGGTCAGGATATGAGTATGATCTTGAAAAGGCAGAGGAGTATCTTTTAAAAGCGGGTTACGGGATTGAAAACCCTTTGTATTTAACAATTAGCTCTGTGGACAATAGTGAGGCCAAGGGAATAATTGAGGATATAATTAAGGAGGACCTGAAAAAGATCGGCATCAATCTCTGGGTATTTAATTTAGCACCGAAGGAGCTATATCAGGAAAGGATCTGCAGCGGGGATTATGAGCTGGGGCTATGGTCCATGTTTGTTTTTGATGAAAATGATCTGAATAGCAGTTTTGCTTCAAATAAAATACCTCCTATGGAAACTGAAGAAAATACGAATTGTGAGAATTTTTACTGGTATAAAAGCACTGAAATAGACGATCTTCTAAAACAAACACATAACTTAAACGATCCTGATATCAAAAAGGAAAAAGTTAGCGAGATGCAGGATATACTTGCCGGAGATGCTGTAGTCCTTCCATTATACAGCAGGCTTTTTGTTCTCGCATATGATGACAGCTTTAGACAGGTAGATCTTGAAATACTCGGCGAAAAACCTTTCCTTAATATCGATACCTGGGAACTTCCTTCTGGTCTTGAAATTCCGGAGGGCGAAAAGTCTGAAATAATCATAGGGTATGAATCCGATAAAATAGATATTATTAATAATTTTGAAAAATATTTCATAAACGACCTTGTACTTAGTGGTCTATGGAAAGATAATCCTGACGGCACGCATGAGGCTGCATTATTGGAAGATTATATTGGTTCTGAAAATGAATATGCAGATCCAGTTGGGTTGACGATCGATGTAAACCTCAAAGACGGAATATTATGGCAAGATGGCGAGCCCATAACTTCCTATGATATCAAATATACATTTGAATATTTTTTATCTTTTATGGAAGAAAATGAATACTTTTCGAGGGTAGATGAGGATTATAAGAAAATTAAGGAAATATCTGTAATTGATGATAAAAAATTTACCATCACCTTTAGTGAGACTTTAGATGATTGGCAGAAGCTTTTTAAACAGATATACAGGAACGGTTCTTTTGACTTTTATGGTCCTGACAGTCTCCCTTATGAAAAGATAATATCAAGTGGACCATATAAAATAGTGGAGTATGATGAGGACGGTTCCCTGGTATTTGAAATAAATGAAAATTATTATGGTGAAACTCCCAAAATAGAAAGGGTTATCATACGGTTTGATCCAGATATAAATAACCTGATAGCCATGCTAAAGGAAAAAGAAATAGATGCGCTGAGCATACCTGTTGATGCTGGACTTATGGCGGAACTAGAACAGAGTAAGAACATCAAATTACTGATAAAACCCGGCAATCTCATGGAGCATCTTGCACTTTCCCTAAAACCATCAGAATAGGGGAGAGTCTGTAAGAAATAGCAGCTATTATTTATTGACATATAAATATATAATCCTTAAAATTATTAAGCATTTTCAGGGCAGGTATTCTATACTAATACCTGTGGGGTCTCATAATGTCGGAGTGGCGGAACTGGTAGACGCGCAAGGTTGAGGGCCTTGTGAGCATTTTTGTTCATGGGGGTTCAAGTCCCCCCTCCGACACCAGAAAAAATTATTATATCCATCACTTAGCGGTAAAAATAATCTGTTTAAAACATGGTGGATCCATGTTTTAAGGGACTTGAAAAGACGGACTGAGCG
>Ga0190283_1001435_pt1 | contig 10647 bp, 6 predicted proteins | sample 48691801_MG_FD_161669 | JGI IMG/M metagenome (GOLD analysis project Ga0190283, IMG submission 161669) | Hydrothermal vent microbial mat bacterial communities from Southern Trench, Guaymas Basin, Mexico - 4869-18-0-1_MG | ecosystem: Environmental > Aquatic > Marine > Hydrothermal vents > Microbial...
GCTCAATTTTTGCACTCCGGACAGTTTTTATTCATGCAAAAAACCGCTTCGCTCAATTTTTGCACTCCGGACAATTTTTTTGTCATGCAAAAAACCGCTTCGCTCAATTTTTGCACTCCGGACAATTTTTTTGGGCACAAACGAAATCATTTGAATTTGCAGAGGAGGAAAAATGAAAAAGATCGTCGCAAGTTTTGGTGCTTTATTGTGGATTGTCTTGGGAATTTGCGAAACAACTCATTCCCAGGATCAAAAACCGGTGAAATTGGTAGTGTGTGAACCCCTTTCAGGGCCTTTCCGGAATATAGGTGAGCGATTCTTGGACGGCGCAAAATATGCTGTGCGGGAAATCAACACTCAGGGAGGTCTGCTGGGGCATAAGGTTGAAATTGTTCCCATTGACAACCAGCTCAAACCGGATATAGCTATTCAGAAGATCAATGAATTGTCAGACAAAGAACAGGTGAGATATGTTATAGTCGGTACTGGCAGTCATATTGCTTTGGCCCTGTCACCCCTGGCCAAAGAGAAGAAGTTCATATTGTTCAGTTATGCAAAGGCCGACAGCTTGACCGGGGAGAAATGTAACCGATATTTTTTCAGAACTGTCGCAAATACGAGCATGCATTCAGGTGCGTTGGCCTTCTGGGTGGTGAGCCATGGCTATAAAAAAGTATTCGGCATTGCCCAGGATTATGCGTTTGGCAGATCAGCCATGGCTGCGTTCAAGAAGAAATTGCAAGTGTTGGATCCTTCTGTGAAAATGGTTGGCGAAATTTTTCATCCTCTGGGAGAAAAAAATTTTGGTTCCCATGTAAGTAAGATCATCTCATCAGGGCCAGAGATCGTTTTCACTCCCAATTGGGGAAGCGACCTTGCACTCCTCCTGAAACAAGCCGGATCATCTCATTTGCAGGCCAAATTCGCGGGCTATTATATGAATGATTCTCTCCTTATCAGAGATATGGCAAATGACGAGGCAGTGATCGGCAATTTTGCGGCTGAAAACTACATGGTTTCCATTCCCACAGAAAAGAATAAAGAGTTCGTGAAAAAGTTTTATAAAGACAAAGGATATTACCCCGACCTGCCACGCGGGACCTCCTATATGGGCACCATGTTCTGGGCCCAGGCAATAAAAAAGGCGGGAAAGAATGATGTCGAAGCGGTCATTGACACATGGGAAGGTCTGATATACGACGGCCCTGCCGGAAAATATTATATGAGACCCTGTGATCATCAGGCCCAGATGCCAATGTGGACGGCAAAAATTGTAAAAGACAACCCCTTTTTTGACCATGCTTATATCGGAGAAGCCACAACCATCCCGACAAAATTCATTGTGATCCCGTGCATGAAAAGCGGATGTCCCGGTCTGAAGAATGAGAGATGAAGTCTGAGGCCCTTTTCAAACTTCAAACTTCAAACTTCAGACTTCAAACTTCACTACTTGACCCATGAAACTCAGAACAAAACTTCTCATAGCGTTTCTGATGATGAGCATCATCCCCTTTGCCATAATCGGAATCATCTCGTTGCTGACTTCGGGTTCTGCTTTGTCAGAGCTGGCTTTTGATCATCTGGAAAATATGCGTGAAGTAAAAAAGACGCAGATCCGTATGTTTCTGGCCGAGCGCGAGGTCAATATGGACATTCTCATGAAAACTGTGGCCAATTTCAGACAGGCCGCATTTGAGAAGCTGAACACCGTCCAGGAGATCAAAAAAGCTCAGGTGGAGGAATATTTCCGCAAATGCAAAAACGATGTGACCGTTCTCTCAGAAAATGCGAATATCCGGGAGATGGATGCTTTCAATGCCGTGCTTGACGGAAACGGAGGCATCAGAAAAGAAGTCTATAAATTCCATGAGGAACAATATTTCGGAAATTCTCTGAAGCAGTTCAGGGATGCTTATGGCTACGCGGATCTGATGCTGATTACGAAAAAAGGAGATATTGTCTATACAGTGGGCAGAAGAGAGGACCTCGGACAGAACCTGCTTACAGGACCATTAAAAGAGAGTTCCCTGAGCCAGTGTTTCCAAGATGGATTGAAAGAGATGGCCATCCGGGATTTTGAGCCGTATTCTCCTTGTTACGGTCAGCTTATGGCATTTATAGCGGCCCCGGTTCTGAAATATGGAATGACAGCAGGCGTGGTTGTCCTGAGATTAGACAACCGTGACCTCAACACCATTGTGCAGCGACGGAGAGGAATGGGCAAAACCGGAGAGACCTACCTTGTGGGCAGAAAAAACGGGAAAATCTCCTACCGAAGCGACCGGCTGATCAATGAAGGAAAAATCGGCCAGACCCTCTCAGGGGATCACATTGAAACAGCCCTGTCAGGCCGGTCCGAAACAGCCGTCAGAACCGACAGCAAAGGGAAGATGAAGTTCATAAGCTGTGACCCGCTGAAAATTTCCGGCCTGAACTGGGCCATCATCACCACGATGAATCTTGAGCAGGTGGTTGCTCCCCGGCTTGAAGGAGAGGAAGACGATTATTTTGCCATGTATGTCAGAGATTACGGCTATGACAACCTCTTTCTGATTCATCCTCAGGGACACATATTTTATTCAGTGGGCCATCGTCAGGATTACGGCACCAATATTCTCACTGGCACATACTCGGACTCAGGACTGGGCAGACTGGTTCAGGAGATAAAGGAAACCGGGAAATTCGGGTTTGCCGACTTTGAGCCTTATGCGCCTTGCAAGGGAAGACCAGCCGCTTTTGTGGCCCAGCCGCTGGTCTCTGATGACACAGTGGAATTGGTGGTGGCACTGCAGCTCTCTCTTGATATTGTCAACAAGGTGATGGGAGGGCGTACGGGCATGGGAGAAACCGGGGAGACCTATCTCGTCGGGCCTGACAGACTCATGCGCTCGGATTCCCATTCGGACTTTGAGAATCATTCCGCATCCGCGTCCTTTGCAAAGCCGGAAAAGGGCAGTGCTGACACCCGGGCAACGAGAGAAAGTCTTGCCGGCAGGACAGGAAAAGAGATTGTCAGAAATTATAATGGTGAAAAGGTTCTTTCTGCTTATACGCCGTTGAATGTATGGAATACGACCTGGTCTCTTATCGCTGAGATCCGGACAGAAGAGGCTTTTGCCTCGGTAAGGACAATGGAACGGTTCATGGGCATGGTCGCGATTGTTGCCATACTGCTCATTGTTATCATTGCGGTCCGGCTTGCCAGCCACATTGTCAGACCTGTCAGGCGGGCCATGGCCGGCCTTGCCGATGGTGCTTACCACATAGCATGTGCGGCAGGAGAAATTGCGGCAACAAGTCAGATGCAATCCGAAAGTTCCACAAAGATGGCCGCGTCGGCCCAGGAGTCATCCGCTTCTTTGGAGGAGATGAGTGGCATGAGCAGTGACACTTGCGAGATGACTCTGGGGGTTGACCGGTTGATGAATGAAAACATAAGGGAATCCGGGCAGTCTTTGAAGTCTCTTGCGGAGCTGACACAGGAAATCATCAGGATCGAGTCGGACAGCGGACAGATGGGCCAGATTGTCAAAACAATCAAAGATATTGCCTTTCAGACAAAATTGCTGGCTCTGAACGCGACCGTCGAAGCGGCACACGCGGGCGAGGCCGGCGCAGGGTTCACAGTTGTGGCCGATGAGGTCAGGACCCTGGCCATGAGAGCTGCGGAAGCGGCCAAAAGCACCCAGCAACTGCTCGGGGACACGGCAAAGCGGGTCAGAAAGGCTGCAAAATCCGTCAGGACCATCAGCAGCAGCTTTGAGGGAATTATCGAGTCGGCCACAGTCATGGGCGAGAAAAGTGTGACAATGACCCAGGCAAGCAAAATGCTGAACAGGGGAATTGAGCAGATCACCCTCGCTGCAGACAACATAGAAAAGATATCCCAGAGAGTGGCCCAGGGTTCTGAGGAGTCTGCGGCCGCGTCTCAGGAACTTTCGGCTCAGGCTGAGGAAATGAAAAAATTTGTCAATGAACTGGCTGCCCTGATCGGCGGGGCGGAACGATATTGATGCAAAACCGCCTGAAGGCGGAACTGCGAACTGAATCTGCAGAGATTTGCAATTGGGAGGAATGAGGAATAATGATCGAAAAAGTAATCATCATGGGAGCCGCGGGCCGCGACTTCCACAACTTCAATGTATATTTCAAGGACAATGCCCGCTACAAGGTCGTTGCCTTTACAGCAACCCAGATTCCGGACATCGGGGGCCGCCCTTATCCGCCGGAGTTGTCAGGAAAACTCTACCCGAAAGGCATTCCCATTTATCCCGAAGAAGAACTCATCGCTCTTATCCGGGAACACAAGGCGGATCTGGTCGCGTTTTCTTACAGCGATGTTCCTCATTCGTATGTCATGCACAAAGCTTCTGCTGTCATGGCCGAGGGTGCGGATTTTATTCTTATCGGCGCAACTTATACCATGCTCAGATCGGAAAAACCCGTGGTGACTGTCTGTGCGGTGAGAACCGGATGCGGAAAATCCCAGACGACCCGCAAGGTGTGCAGAATTATGAAGGAGATGGGGAAAAAAGTTGTCGCGGTGCGCCATCCCATGCCTTATGGAGACCTGACCAAGCAGGCAGTGCAGCGATTCTCATCTTACGAAGATTTTGAAAGACACAACTGCACCATTGAGGAAAGAGAGGAATATGAGCCTCTGGCAGCCCAGGGGATTGTGGTTTATGCCGGAGCCGACTACGGGAAAATCCTCAAAGAAGCGGAAAAAGAAGCGGATGTGATCGTATGGGACGGCGGAAACAATGACACGCCGTTCTATTATCCTGATGTCCATATCGTGGTTTTTGATCCGCACCGGGCAGGGCATGAGCTGTTGTATTATCCGGGTGAGACCAATATGATCATGGCGGATATTGCAGTGATCAACAAGGTGGACAGCGCAGACCCGGCCGACGTGGCCCAGGTCCGAAAAAATATCGAAACATACGCGCCTGATGCCGAGATCGTGCTTGCAGAATCCGCAATCATTGTAGACAATCCTGATCAGATTCAGGAAAAACGGGTTCTGGTAGTCGAAGACGGCCCCACCCTCACTCACGGTGGTATGCTGTTCGGGGCTGGAACCATTGCCGCCAAAACATACAAGGCTGCAACCATGGTGGAGCCTGAGCGTTATGCTGTCGGAAGCATCAAAGAGACTTACAGGCAGTATCCTCATGTCAAATCGGTGTTGCCGGCCATGGGATACGGCAAGGAGCAGATTCATGAGCTGGAGCAGACCATTAACAGTGCGGAATGCGATCTGGTTCTCTTCGCGACGCCTATTGATCTTCCCAAACTGGTTTCCATCAACAAGCCGACAATCCAGGTGAGTTACGAATACCGGGATCACAGCGAGCCTTTGCTGAAAGATGTGCTTGTGTCGCAGTTGGAACGTAAATTTGAGTTATGAGTTATGAGTTATGAAAAAAAAAGAAACGCTTTTGATTGCTCTTGGCGGCAATGCACTGATTCACAAAGGACAGACAGGCACTGTTGAAGAGCAGTTTGAAAATCTGAGAGTGCCTGTCCGGCAAATTGCGAGGCTTTCCGAGAAATACAGGATCATCATTACCCACGGCAACGGGCCCCAGGTTGGCAATCTTTTGTTGCAGCAGGAGTGTTGCGATGCTGTGCCGAAACTGCCTTTGGAAATTCTGGTGGCGCAGACTCAGGGGCAGATCGGTTATATGATCGAATCAACTTTGGACACTACATTTATGGAATTGGGGATCAATGGCAGACAGCATTTCATCAGCCTGATCACTTATGTGGTTGTGGATGAAAATGATCCTGCGTTTCAAAATCCTTCAAAGCCTATCGGGCCTGTCTATACAGAAAAACAGGCAAATGCGGCACCTTATCCCACCCGTAAAACCGTCAAAGGATACCGTCGGGTGGTGGTTTCGCCTGAACCGGTCACCATTGTGGAGAAGCGGGAAATAAAAAAACTCATTGATATGGGGTTTATCGTCATCTGCTGTGGCGGCGGGGGCATACCGGTGATCCGGGAAGGCCGTGAATTTCATGGCGTGGATGCTGTCATTGACAAAGACCTGGTCAGCGCAAAACTGGCCGAGGAAGTCGGGGTGGATATTTTTATCATTGCAACAGATGTCCCCGGGGCTATCCTGAATTACGGCAAACCCAAAGAGAAAGTCCTTCGCTCCGCGAGTCTCAGCCAGGCGGAGCAATATCTGAAAGAAGGCCATTTTCCTCCCGGTTCCATGAGGCCCAAGATTGAGGCTGCCATGCGCTTCATCCAGACCTGCGGCAAAAGAGCCGTGATCACCTCCATTCAAGGCATAGAAGATGCAGTGGCGGGGAAGACAGGGACTGAGATCATCTCCTGAAAATACAAAACAAATTGCAAATTTGTTCAACATTGCAAATTTGTTCAACATTGCAAATTTGTTCAACATTGTAAATTTGTTCAACATTGTAAATTTGTTCAACATTGCAAATTTGTTCAACATTTTTTGCGGCTTTGTGTGATTTTTTTTATGAACACCAAAATTCTGTTGCGGTGTACTATAAAACTTTGCGTGAGCAGATGATTGAGCCAGTGTAGCACAAATTGCTGATTTTTTATTGTTTGTTTACGCAAGCATTTTTTTTGCTGAATTGATATTTCATCAAAAAATGTGTAATTAATTACTCTGAGTAAATCAGACCTGCCTGTGAGCTACATGGATTTTGATAAAAATCCGAATTTCATCAATTTGGAAACTTATGACTACCAGGCAATATCCACCTGAAAATGGATTCTTTGCTTTTAGCATTTTCACAAAGAAAACGCAAGATCAAATCTTGTCAGATGGAAACCACTTGATCTGCCGGATTTCTTTCCCCATCCTTAAATAAAACCCGTCAGTGAAAAAAGATTGCATCCCTGTTTTCTTCCGTGTATCTTCCCCTATATTTGCCAAAAGCGCAATTTAACCAAAGGAGGAACAGATGGAATTAAAAGGCAAAAAGATCATCATCCTCGTGGAGCAGATGTATAATGACCTGGAGTTCCTTATTATAGGCTGACCGAGGCTGGATCTGGCATCACAGTTGTCGGGTCCGGAAGTGCGACATGGATTGAAGCTGAACTAAGTGCGGGCTGAAATATTTGCAGGGTTAGTCGCCCCGCGGGGCGTGGATTGAAACATATTTATTAGTTTTGGAACAAATTGGGGGTAGCTGCTATGAAGAAAAAATATTACGCGCACTCTTTGAAGGACAAAACAGAAGAAAAATGGCATCTGCTTGAAGATCATCTGGTGAAAACCGCGAAAAAAGCCCGCTCTTTTACAGGAAATTTCGATTCCGGCGAGTGGGGGGATATGGTCGGAAAGTTGCATGATCAGGGTAAATATCCTGAATCGTTTCAGAAGAAGCTTCATGCCAAAAGCGGACAGGATGCCCATGTTGAAGGGAAAGCAAAGCGTGTTATCCACTCGACAGCCGGCGCGCTGTATGCACTTCAGGAATACGGCCCTAAAGGGTTGCCATTGGCATTTGTGATTGCGGGGCATCATGCAGGATTGGCAGACAAAGAAGACTTGAAATCCCGCCTTGATGCCCAAGGCGATTTACTTGAAAAAGCCCTTGCCTGCAAAATTCCCGGAAAAATTCTTTCGGCAAAAACGCTTGAGGCACCCGCATTTCTGAACAATCAAAGGATTAAGAATAATAAGGATAAAAAGCGAAGAAAACGAAGCATGGAATTTTGGATTCGGATGCTTTATTCTGCTTTGGTTGATGCCGATTTCTTGGATACGGAAGAATTTTATGACAAACATGACAAAGGCTTGAAAACAAACGTGAGGTCTGCCGGTAACAATCTGTCGGAACTCAAAACAGAATTTGACAGATATGTGGATGATCTTTCAGCAGGTTCTGATGACACTCCCGTAAACAGAACAAGGGCTGAAATCCTGAAAGCCTGCCGGGAAGAAGCCTTGTCTCTACAGGGTGTTTTCAGCCTCACCGCCCCGACAGGCTCTGGCAAAACACTGTCAGCAATGGCGTTTGCCTTGGAACACACCCTAAAACACAAGCTTGAACGAATCATCATTGTCATCCCCTTCACCTCCGTCATCGAACAAAACGCCGGAGAATATCGGAAAGCTTTTGGCGAACTCGGGAGAGACAACCTTATCGAACACCATGCCAGTCTTGACCCGGTAAAAGAAGACCATAGAAACAGACTGGCTTGTGAAAATTGGGATGCGCGGATTATTGTAACGACCAGTGTTCAATTTTTTGAAAGCCTGCTGGCAAATCGGAGTTCGCGTTGCAGAAAGCTTCATAACATCCCAAAAAGCGTGATTATTTTTGACGAAGTGCAGTCGTTGCCCATCGGACATCTCATCCCCATCCTTGATCTGCTGAAAGAATTGGTAAACAACTACAAAGTTTCCGTAGTTCTTTCAACAGCAACACAACCAGCTTTGGCGCAGCGATCTACAGGAATAGGGACGCAATTTCCCGGATTTGAAGATATAACGGAAATCGTTCCCAATCCTGAAAAAATTTTTGATGTTTTGAAACGGACGAAAATCGTATGGCCCGAAAAAACTGACGAGCCATGTTCATGGGAAGCGTTGGCAAAAGAGGTTCGGCAACATAAGCGAGTTTTAGTAATTGTTCATCGTCGTGATGACGCACGAATTTTAACTCGTCTGCTGCCTGAAAACACATTTCATCTGTCTCGCCTGATGTGTGCCGCACATCGCCTGGCAGTTCTGGAGGAAATCCGAAATGCACTTGATGATAAAAGTATTGAAACTGTCCGCGTCGTGTCCACGCAACTTGTGGAAGCTGGCGTTGATTTGGATTTTCCGGTGGTTTACCGGGCTTTCGGTGGAATGGATGCCGTGGCGCAGGCCGCGGGGCGTTGCAACAGGGAAGGAAATCTGTTGCCGGAAAAGGGAAAGGTTCATATCTTTGTGCCGCCGACTCGTCCGCCAAGGGGTACGCCGTCAACAGCTTACAGTGTTTCCGAAACCATGCTGAAAGCAAAGCCGGATATTGATCCTTTGCTCCCGGACATTTTTGATTCCTATTTTCGCCGACTTTATATGACAAAAGAATTGGATGCCAAAGGCATTCAGAGGGACAGGGAAGCACTCAAATTCAAAACTGTAGCCAAAAATTTCGAGATGATCGAGGATGACGGAAGCGAGGCCGTTGTCGCGCCTTTCGGAGACGCGGAGAACCGGCTTGATGATCTGAGAAAAAAAGGAGCCAGCCGCGGACGATTGCGGAGTCTTCAGCCTTTTGTCGTCAATCTGTATCATAACGAGATCAGGCTGCTTGAGGACGCGGGGGCATTCGATCCCACAATAAAAGATACGGTCAGAGCCATTTTGCCCACCCATGCCTATTTGTATGACAAGGTTTTGGGATTGGTGATTGAAGGACATTTGTCTGCTGATCCGGCAACTCTGATAGTATAGAGGATAGTCAAATGAACGAAAGAAGTCGTACATTCAAAGTAAGAGTGAGCGGCGATATGGCCTGTTTCACTCGACCCGAATTTAAAACAGAACGGGTCAGTTACGAAGTCATAACGCCGTCTGCGGCCAGAGGAATTCTGGAGGGAATTTTGTGGAAACCAGCGTTTTTTTGGGTAGTCAGCAGAATCCATGTGCTGAACCCCATCTGCTTTATCAGTTTTCGCAGGAACGAAGTCAAAGATCGGATTCCGCTGTCCAAGGTCAAGTCGGCGATGAAGGGAAAGCCTCTTGATCACTTTTTCGCAGGCGCGGGAAGCAAAGCCTGCTCGCAGCGAAATACGGTGGCTCTGCGAGACGTGGATTATGTGATCGAAGCGCATTATGTTCCCACGCAGAAATGGGGACCGGATGACAATTTTCAAAAATTTAACGAAATGTTCCGCCGCCGTCTGGAAAAAGGACAGACATTTCATCAGCCTTATCTCGGGTGCCGGGAATTTCCCGCGCGAGTTGAACCCGCAGGCGGAGAAATTGTTTATTCTCTGCCGGAGGAACAGAAAAACAAGTATCTCGGATGGATGCTTCATGATCTTGATTTCAGACCGCCCATCCGTCCGAAATTTTTTCCTGCGGAGATAAGAGAGGGCGTTATTGATGTGCCGCCCTTTGACGAATCCTTCTACATTTCCAAGGAGAAACAAATATGATTCTCAGTGCATTGAAAGAACTTGCGGATCGCGAGGGATTGATTGTCAGTCCGGCTTTGGAGTTTAAGCCGCTGACCTACATGATCATACTTGATGAATCCGGACATTGCCTGAATATCGAAGACACCTTTGTCGAGGTGCCGGTGAGCAAAGGCAAACCCAAGCGTAAACCAAAGACTTTAGCAGTTCCAAGACCTTTTCCCGGGGCCAGACGGGCCGGGAAAACCATTGATCCCGGTTTTCTGGTGGATAACGCCTCATTTGTGTTGGGAGCAAATATAAGTTTCGCTGCCTTGAAATCCGTCTCAGATGAGTTGAAAGATAAATTGAGGGATATCCCGGGAGTGATATACGATGCGCCTAATGGAAAACTCTTGTTCCGGGGTCTGCTGACAGATTCGGAAATTTCAAACCTGAAGGCCCTCTCGAATGATACAGGATGGCAGAAGGCTGTTGGAAAAATCCTGAAAGACAACAAGTATGATTCAGAG
>Ga0190283_1001437_pt1 | contig 10639 bp, 7 predicted proteins | sample 48691801_MG_FD_161669 | JGI IMG/M metagenome (GOLD analysis project Ga0190283, IMG submission 161669) | Hydrothermal vent microbial mat bacterial communities from Southern Trench, Guaymas Basin, Mexico - 4869-18-0-1_MG | ecosystem: Environmental > Aquatic > Marine > Hydrothermal vents > Microbial...
TGATTTTTATTTATTGAAACATTTATCAGTAAAAAAGGGGGACCATTGGGACAATATCACTGGCATTATCAGCGTTATAAGAGATAGAAAAAATTCTTGAATCTTATTTTTTATTTTGTTTTTGTTTTTTGTTATAGATAATTGGCCATCTGGAAGACAATCGGGCGATTTTCTCTTCAAGAGGAAGAAATACGAAAAACCTTTTGACCTGTGCGGTTACAAAAACATCCGCAAAAAATGGTGGGTTCCGCTTCGCTTCACCCACCCTACAGCTGGTTACAAAAACATCCGCAAAAAATGGTGGGTTCCGCTTCGCTTCACCCACACTACAGTTGTAATCATTTGTAACCATTGGTAATTTTAAACTCTAACTTTTAATTTGTCAAGGAGATATTAAGAAATGAAAGTTTCACCAATTTTCAAAGTGTTGCTGGCAGGGGTGATCGCTCTTTTGCTCGGAGCAGTCAGTGCCGGCGCGGACAGCAGACGGTTTGATGGTGTGGAAATCACCGTGGGGGTGATGGATGCGCCTGCTATCGGAGTGCCGGCCACGGTTCATGCAAAAAGGTGGGAGAAAAAAACAGGCGGCAAGATCAGAATCATAAAATTCCCTTTCGGAGAACTTTTTGACAAGTTTATGAAGAGTCTGGTGGCAGAAAAGCCTGACTATGATGTGATTTTTTACGCGCCTGCCTGGACAGGAGATTTTTTCCCTTATCTGTCGGAACTGCCGGACGAACTGAGCGATGATGAAGTATTTGATGATATCCATGACACTTACCGGGATCGCCTGATGAGATGGGACGATAACTGGGTCGCGGTCACCATTGACGGTGATCTGTTCAGCGGATATTACCGGAAAGACCTTTTTGAAGATGTCCGGAACCGGAAGGACTTCAAAGCAAAATACGGTTATGCCCTGGCCCCTCCTGACACATGGAAACAATACGCTGATATTGCCGAATTTTTTACAGGCCGCACCGGGCCTGAAGGCAGGAAACTCTTTGGCACGACCGAAGTGTTTGCCGAAGGAAGCCAACGATTCTGGGATGTGTTCAGCCGGGCGTCGGCTTACACGAACCATCCGGATCACCCAGGCTCACAGTTCTTTGATCCGAATACCATGAACGCGCAGATCAGCAATCCGGGCTGGATCAGGGCGGTCGAAGAATTTGTGGATATTTCCCGTTTTTGTCCTCCGGATCCAATGAGTTATGATCTTAACAAAATGCGCGGGGCTTTTGCCGGCGGTCAGGCAGCAATGACAGTCGAATGGGGAGATACCGGACAGATTACGGCTGATCCCAAGAAATCTGCTGTTATCGGCAAGGTCGGATATTTTGTGCTTCCGGGAACCAGCAAAATATGGAATTACAAAACCGGCAAATGGGACAACGCAGACCCGCCTCACAAGGCCCCTTTTCTGGCATTCGGGGGATGGGTGGGGAGTGTGCCTGAAAACAGCCGGAAAAAGGATGCTGCCTGGGATTATATCCTGTGGTATTCAAACCCGGAGAACAGTCTTCACGATGTTGTCACCAGCGGTACCGGCATCAATCCCTACCGTTTTTCCCATTTCACCGGCATTGACGCGTGGACCCGAGCTTTTTCCAAACGCGCCGCATCGGAATATCTGGGGGTGCTGAGGGCCAGCCTGGATTCACCTTACGCAGCTTTGGACCTTCGGATTCCCGGATTTCACAAATACACCGAAGCCTTGGAGAAACAACTGACCCGTGCGCTGAAAAAAGAGGCTGCTGTCAAAGATGCGCTGAATGCGGCCGCCGCGGAATGGGAAAAAATTACAGACAGGCTGGGGCGTAAAAAGCAGTTGGCGATTTACCGCTCTTCCATGGGACTGTAGGGTTAAGAGTTAAGGGTTAAGGAATGCTTTTCCTTAACACTTAACACTTTTAACTGAAAGGAGATATGATTATGAAAAAGTGTATTCGGATTGTTTTTCTGGCTGTTATCTGTTTTAACTTCCTGGCTTCAGGTTCGTCAGGGGAAGAGAAAAAGTCAGGAAAAGAAGAGAAAAAATTTGTGATCGGTTTTTCTCAGGCCACAACGACCGAGCCGTGGCGCTTGCTGTTCAACAAAGAACTGCGGGAAGAAGCTGCAAAACATCCTGAGATCGAACTGATCGTCCGTGACGGGATGGATGATGTTGCCAAACAGGTTGCGGATGTGGAGGGGTTCATCAGAATGAAGGTCCATGCCATCCTGATTACTCCCAAGGTGGCAGAAGGTCTGACCCCGGTGGTGAACAAGGCGTTTGATTCCGGAATACCGGTCATTGTGCTGGACCGTGATCTGACAAATGACCGCTATACACAGTTTATCGGCGGCGACAACAAACTGATCGGACGTGCCGCAGGTGAATATGCCGTGAAATGGCTCGGCGGCCCTGGCAAGGCAAAGGGGAATGTGGTGGAAATCTGGGGAGGCAGTGCGTCTTCTCCCGCGCAAGACCGCCATAACGGTTTCCATGAGATCATTGACAAGGAACCGGGAATAAAAATGCTGACCAAACCCAACGACGGTGACTGGAAACAGGACAAAAGCTATGAAATCATGGCTGATGCCCTGGATGAGAATCCTAAAATTGACCTGGTCTATGCTCACAACGATCCCATGGCTTATGGCGCATATCTCGCTGCCAAAGATATGGAACGTGAAAAAGGAACCGCTTTTCTCGGTATTGACGGCATACCGGCTGAAGGTGTCAAATGGGTATATGAGGGCACTCTGACAGCGACCTTTCTTTACAAGACCCCGGGAGATGAAGGCATCCGCCAGGCACTCAGACTGCTGAAAGGTGAATCTCTGGGAAAACGGGTCATCCTGCCGACAATGACCATTGACAAAACCAATGCAGAGCAGATTCTGCGTACCAACGGAATTATCAAATAAGAGACTTTAGCACCCGGAGACAAAGGGAGTGCTGAAATGAAATTTTAGCACCCGGAGGCAGAGGGAGTGCTGAAATGAAATTTTAGCACCCGGAGACAAAGGGAGTGCTGAAATGAAATTTTAGCACCCGGCGGCAAAGGAGTGCTGAAATGAAATTTTAGCACCCGGCGACAGAGGGAGTGCTGAAATGAAATTTTAGCACCCGGCGGCAAAGGGAGTGCTGAAATGAAATTTTAGCACCCGGAGGCAAAGGAAGTGCTGAAATGAAATTTTAGCACCCGGCGACAGAGGGAGTGCTGAAATGAAATTTTAGCACCCGGAGGCAAAGGGAGTGCTGAAATGAAATTTTAGCACCGCCTCACGCCCGAGGCCCTTTAAAAAAGTGTGCTGAAATTTCATTTCAGTACTCCCCTATCAATTATATAGTTATCGTTTATAATGATGCTTTTGAATCGGTTAAAAACTTTTAAAGCCAGGCTCTTCCTGGCATTTTCCGGCGTTGCCCTGCTGATTCTTCTCTCCACCGGTTTTGCGATTTACTCGTTTAACCGATTCGGAGAAGTTGTTGACAATACAGCGGGAAAAACGATTCCGGATATGGCATCGGCCATGCGTCTGGCAGAACGCAGCGCGTCTCTTGCGGCTATTGCACCTGTTCTTGCTGCTTCCGAAGGAGAGGAACAACTCCGGCAGACTGTTATCCGCGTTGAGAAACTGATTGAGGATATCAGGACAGACATGCGCTTCCTCGGCAGCAGCAGTTGGGCGGATAATAAAATCATTTTCAAAATCAGCGTGGACAGCAAGATCATCGCCGAGAGCCTGCATCATCTCAAAGACGACACCCTTGGACAACTGATACTCAAAAAACGCCTTCACTCTGTTCTGACCCGGATCCGAAAGAACCACAACAATTTGTCGGACACAGTGGCCCCGGTTGTATATGGCGTGTCATCTCTGACAAACCTGTTGGGAAAACGGACCGTGCGCAGGATTTCCTCCTCTGTCAAAAAACTGAAAAAGACAGAACAGACAGAGCTGGATTCATCTGTTAAAAAGACAGTCAGCCTTACCCGAAAATCCATATCAGAACTGATGAAGAACGCACTCAGGGATATCGGATATGCCTCGGATATCAAGGCTGAGGGCAACGTGATTTTCAGTCTGCTCGTTGCCGCGGCAGATGCGGATGAAATTGAAACCCTGACAGATATCCGCAATCGCTTCAAACACTCTTTCTCGGTATTTCGCCAGGCAGTTACGATCTTCAACAAAAGTCCCCTGGCAGAGCGCAACCCGATTCTTGCAGGCAATGTCCGTGAGATTGATAAGAGCATAACCGCCTTGGGTCAGGGAGAAAACAGCATTTTTGCCATACGCGGCGATATAATCTCCAACAGCGAACAACTGCGGAACAGTCTTTCAGAAACCCATGAAATCTCCACGCGCATGACAAGGCAGATTGATGAACTTGTCGCGGAAGTGCAGGCGGAAGTGAGGCTGGTACATATAAAGGCAAAAGAAAGCAAAAAAGCAAGTGAGTCAATCCTGATTCTGATCTGTTGCGGGTGTCTGTTCTCTTCGGGCATGATTGCATTTATTACGATCAGGGTTCTGGGCCGTCATGAGCGGGATATCACGGCTGCCAGAAAAGAGGCCGAGACGGCAGCCCAGGCCAAATCCAGTTTTCTGGCAACAATGAGCCATGAAATCCGCACTCCCATGAACGGTGTTATCGGCATGACAGGCCTGCTCACTGACACGGAACTGACCCCTGAGCAGCGTGAATATGTGGAAGTCATCCGCGTCAGCGGCGACACGCTGATGACCACCATCAACGACATTCTGGATTTTTCCAAAATCGAATCCGGGAAAATGGAGATGGAAGAGCAACCTTATGAACTGACAGCCTGCATTGAAGAAACTTATGATCTCCTGGCAACAAAAGCAGCGGAAGATCATATTGAACTGCTCTATATTGTTGAGCCTGATGTTTCGCCCTTTGTCAGAGGTGACATCACCCGTTTGCGACAGATCCTTGTCAATCTTGTGAACAACGCGCTCAAATTTACTGAAAAGGGAGAAGTTTTAATATCTGTCAGTACGGTTTCACAGGATAACGACACGATTGAACTTGAGTTTGCAGTCAGAGACACCGGGATCGGCATCCCGGAGGACAGGATGGATTCTCTTTTTGAAAAATTCTCCCAGGTGGATTCCTCGACAACACGGAAATATGGCGGAACAGGACTGGGGCTTGCGATCTGTGAACGGCTTTGCAAACTCATGGGGGGACGGATGTGGGTTGAAAGTGTCATAGGCAAAGGCTCGACTTTCTTTTTTACCATAAAAACCGTTGCTGCCCCGGAAGAACCGAGAAAATATCTGAAAGAGCATATCCCCGAACTCAGGAAAATGAGTATGCTGATTGTTGATGACAATGCGGTTAACCGGCGAATTCTGACATTGCAGTGTCAGAAGTGGGGAATGTCTTCTCACGCTGCATCATTACCCGGTGAGGCATTGGAATGGATCCGTAAAGGAACACCTTATAATATCGCTATCCTGAATATGCACATGCCGGAGATGAACGGCCTCGAGCTGGGCCGTGAAATCCGCAAACTCAGAACAGAGGATGAATTGCCGATGATATTGCTCAGTTCTGTGGGGAAACCTGAAGTCTCTGAGGATTCAGAAAATATTTTCGCGAGATATCTTTCCAAACCGACCAAGCAGTCTCAGTTATTTAATGTGCTGCTGGATACGCTTGGAAAAACAGGGCAGACAGTCAGGCACAAAATCGAGTCTGCTCCGTTGCCGGATCAGAAACTCGCAGAACGCCTGCCGCTTAGAATTCTGCTGGCCGATGACAGTGCCATCAATCAGAAAGTGGCTCTTAGGATTTTGAAGAAAATGGGATATGTTGCCGATGTCGCGGGAAACGGCCTGGAAGTGCTTGACGCTCTGGAAAGACAGCATTATGACCTGATTCTCATGGATGTGCAGATGCCTGAAATGGACGGACTGGAAGCCACCCGGCGCATTGTGAAAAAACTGGGCAGACAGCGGCCCGTGATCATCGCAATGACTGCCAATGTCATGCAGGGCGACAAAGAAAAGTGCCTTGACGCGGGCATGGATGATTACATCAGCAAGCCAATCCGGCCTCAGAAAGTACAATCCGCATTGGAACACTGGGGAGAGAAAGCTTCCCATCCTTCTAACCTCTAACCTCTAACCCCTAACCACCATGAACATACTAATTGTTGATGACTCACGCATCATCCGGGCGCGGTTAAAAATGCTCCTTAAATCAGGCGGCTACTCGGACCTGTTCTTCGCAGCCTCTGCCTTTGAAGCTTATGAGTACCTGGAAATGGATCGTCCTGAGCATACGGGTGAAAAGATTGATCTGATCCTGATGGATATTCAGATGCCTGAAATGGACGGCATTGAAGCATGCTCCCGAATCAAGTCGGTTGATCGTCTTCAGGATATTCCTGTCATTATGGTGACAGGGGATGCGAGTGAGGAAAGCCTGCAATCCGCTTTTGAGGCAGGTGCGATGGACTATATCGTCAAACCGGTCAGAAAAACAGAACTGTTTGCCAGAGTCAGGTCATTATTGAAATTAAAGCATGAGACAGACAAACGCAAGGCACACGAGCAGGAGCTGATACATGAGATTGAGGAACGCAAACGGGCAGAAGAAATCGTACGCAAAACAAATAAGGAACTGAAGAAGGCAAACACACGCATTATAGAGAGCATCCAATATGCGAAAAGGATACAGCAATCTCTGCTGCCGAATCAGGATGAAGTTATGACCTATCTCCCCGACAGTTTCTTTATATGGAAGCCCAGAGATATTGTCGGCGGAGATATTTTTTTTACAGAGTGTTTTAAAGACGGCATTGTCATCGCTGTTGTTGACTGCACCGGACACGGTGTTCCCGGTGCTCTTATGACCATGATCGCATCTTCTGCTTTAAGAAGAATCACAAAGACAGAACAATGCCATGACCCGGCAGAAATCCTGAAGCGGCTGAACTTCATCATCAAGACATCACTTCAGCAGGACACTGAATACGCTTCTTCCGATGACGGGCTTGATGCTACCGTCTGTTTTGTGAAACAGAAAGAGAGAACGCTGACTTTTGCAGGAGCAAAACTGCCACTGTTTTACGTTCAGAACAGTGAGGTGACAGTCATACGGGGCGATAAACGAAGCATCGGCTATAAGCGATCCGATCCGAATTTCGAGTTCACCAATCACACGATCCCCATTGAAAAAGGGATGTCCTTTTATATGGCAACGGACGGTTTTTGGGATCAGATGAAAGAAGACGAGACCAGACGTTTCGGCGTCAGAATCTTTGGTAAAAAAAGATTTTCCAAGTTGCTCGGGAAAGTCAGCGGGCTTCCTTTTGACGAGCAACAAAAAAGAGTTCTTGAAGCGTTCTATAAGTATAAAGGTAAAAATGAAAGACAGGACGATGTGACAGTGGTCGGTTTCGGTTTTAAGGATTAAAAGTTAAAGGCTAAGGATTAATGATGATACCTTCACTTTTTATTTGCATGGGAGGAAAATGGCATGACTGTTCTTGATCTGGAGATCATCCAGGAAACATTGGACGATGGAGGAACTGATTTTCTGGAAGAAATGATTGATATGTTTAATGAAGAATATGCAGAACAGACAGAATCGCTTAAACAGGCTGCCGAGCAGGCCGACAGTGGCAATATCGCCGGAATTGCTCATAAATTCAAGGGGGAATGTGCTTCATTAGGTCTCACCGCTCTTTCAGAAAAATATGACGAGATTGAAATCAAAGGCAAAAATAACGACCTCTCCGGCATCGAATCCCTGGTCGGACAGTTGGAGGAAATTTATGAACAGACAATTTCGGAGGTAAAAGGTTTTTATGAAGCACCAGTTGCGGATATTTGAGAATAGCCCTTTTGCCTGAGATATGACAGCGGATCGGAGGATGAAACAGATATCCGTTCAATCCTTCAATCCGTTGTCATATTTGCCTGATCGGAGGATGAAACGGATAATTCCACCGAGGGTTCCGATTTTTTCTGTCGGGAAAAAACGGAACTTTGTTCCTGTCCTTTCTAAAAAACCTTGACGGATTCAGGCTTACAGATTATTCTGATTATTGTTTCCATAAACAAAATCGAAAAAACCGACTCTTACACTTCAAGGAGCGAGAATGATTAACAAAGACAGAATGCCCCTGGCTGAATGGGCGATGAATTACGCACTGGAAAACGGCGCGGATGAGGCTGCTGTTTCAATATCGGATCAAAGAAAAGTCAGCGTGGAGTTCCGTGACAGAAAATTGGAACAGGTCAGGGAATCGGCCCAGCGTTCTCTCGGCCTGACGATATATGCGCAACACCGCTATTCCAACCATTCCACCAATGATCTGAGAAAGGAATCCCTTTCCAGATTCATTGAAGACGCGGTGACCATGACCGGCTATCTCGCGGAAGATGAATATCGCTCTTTACCTGATCCCAAGTATTACCCCCGAAAATCTGAGGCAGATTTAAATATCTGCGATAACAATTATGACAAGGTTGAATCGTCCCATCGCATGAAAATAGCGGCCGATATCGAAGAGGCTGCACTGGCCCAAAGTGACCGGATCATTTCCGTGTCCGCGGGGTACTCGGACGCATATTCCGAAACTGTCAGGATTCACAGCAACGGCTTTTCAGGTGAAACGCGCAGCACAATATTTTCTGCGGGCGCGGATGTCACAGTGGCGGATGATAAGGGGCGGCCTGAAGGCGGGTTCGGCGCAAGCAGCAGGTTCGGTAATGAACTTCCTGATTCTGAAATACTGGGCAGAAAGTCGGCGGAACGGGCACTGGGCAAGATTGGCCAGAAGAAGATTGTGTCAGGCAAGTATGATATGATTGTCGAGAATCGTGTGGGAGGGCGGCTGATTTCGACACTGAAAGGGCCCATGGGCGGAGGTGCTTTGCAACAGAAAAATTCCTTTCTTGAAGGAATGGTCGGCAAAAAGGTCGCCTCCAAAAAGCTGACAATGACTGACGATCCTTTTATCAAAAAAGGGTTTGCTTCCCGTTTTTTTGACGGCGAGGGACTGGCTGTCCAAAAAAGGACGATGATTAAGAAAGGTATCCTTCGCCACTACTATATTGACACCTATTACGGCAAAAAACTCGGCATGAAACCGACTTCCGGCTCATCGTCGAATACGGTTTTTGAATACGGATCAAGGCCCCTTGAAGAGATGATCCGAGACATTGAAAAAGGTATTCTGGTGACTGGCTTTATCGGGGGAAATTCCAATTCCACCACCGGAGATTTTTCATTCGGCATTATTGGTGCGTTTATTGAAAACGGCTCCATTGTCCAACCTGTGAATGAGATGAATATATCGGACAATGCACAGGTGTTCTGGAACCGCCTCGTGGAAATGGGGAATGATCCTTATCCGTATTCTTCCCTGCTCAGTCCCAGCATGTTTTTTGAAGGGGTGAACTTTAGCGGGATTTAGTATCTCTGACCCTTAGGCAGGCTCAGGCCGGTCCCTGAGCTTGCCTAAGGGTGTGATTGTCAGGGATCCCCTGAATCCGTTATAATCAGTATTTATTTACTTAAATCAGAAATAATATCCCGAACCTTCTGAAGCAGAGGCATTTTGATCCGAACTTTCAGATACAGGTCCCCGGATTTTCCCCCGCCCTTTCCCTCAGTCCCCATCCCTGCCAGACGGATGCGCTGTCCATCCCTGACTCCGAGGGGTATTTTCACCACCAGCTTTTTAGACTTTTTCTTATGAAAATATGCGTAAGGTCCTCCTTCCCGGGCCAGTTGGGGGCTTAAAACAACGACATCAACACTGTCCGCCCCGGATTCGGGAATCTCAACTCCGCTTACTTTTTCGATAAAAACCCGGGACAGCTTTTCAAGGTATCCGCCTGTGGAAGATTGTGTGACAGATTTTGCTTTTCCTTTGCCGAAACCTGAAAAAATAAATCCGCCGCCGAAGAAGCCCTGGCTCTTAAATTCAAACGTCCGGTATCCCTGGCCGTAAAATTCTTTGAAAATGTCATCAAAACCCCTAAGACCGAAGGCTTTGGCTATTTCCTCAAAAACCTGGTTGATATCCGAACCGCTGAAAATATCCTGATCAGAATAATTGCTTCTGAACTGATTGTAGGCCGAAGATCCGAACTGCTGCCTGAGTGCGTCGTATTCCCGTCTTTTTGAAGAATCTGAAAGAACAGCATAAGCCTCATTGATCCCTTTCATTTTTTCGGCAGCCCCGGGATTTTCTTTGTTCCGGTCCGGATGGTATTGAAAGGCCAGTTGCCGGTAAGCATCTTTGACCGCCTTTGCGTCCGCGTCCGGTTCAACTTCTAAAACCTGATAATAATCTTTCTCCATTACACCTCCAAATTCTCCAAATTTCAATTCCCCAATGACCAAATTCCAAATAAATCCCAATATTCAAATCTCAAATTACAATGTTGGCAGGAAATAAATATGAGTGAATTCACGTTTCACATTTCAAGTTTCAAATCAAGCGGACTTTTGGCTTCTTTGTTAGTCGTGCTTTTGACTGTATGAGTGTAAATCATGGTCGTTTTCACATCGCCGTGACCCAGCAGTTCCTGAATGGTGCGGATATCATAATTGGCCTGCAGCAGATGACTTGCACCTCTGTTCTGACAGCCGGTC
>Ga0190283_1001438_pt1 | contig 10637 bp, 10 predicted proteins | sample 48691801_MG_FD_161669 | JGI IMG/M metagenome (GOLD analysis project Ga0190283, IMG submission 161669) | Hydrothermal vent microbial mat bacterial communities from Southern Trench, Guaymas Basin, Mexico - 4869-18-0-1_MG | ecosystem: Environmental > Aquatic > Marine > Hydrothermal vents >...
CGATCCCATACGGCCTGTTTTTATTACTCCTCACATTCCCCTCAGTTCACGCCAGGACACCCTCTTTTGATAACCAGCCTTCATGGACCGAACGCAGCCATCACAAGGTCAATCAAAGTTTACAGGCAACGGCCAACTGGCTGGATCATTTCTTCGCCGACGAACGATTTGAAGAAGAACATGCCTGGACACGACTCAAGCTGCGATGGACTTTCACTGACAGCGAGACTGAAGGTTTTGAAAATGACATCCGCCTGCGTGGTAAAGTCATCCTGCCCAATCTTGAGCGCCGCTGGCAACTGGTGTTTGAGGGCGACCCCGAAAAGGATGATATTACCGGTTTAAATAAAGACGAGGAATCGACCGCCTCTTTACGTTTTATCGCAAAGGAAAACTTAAAAAGTCGCCTGAGCTTTGACGCAGGCATCCGTGGCGGATTTACCGACCCACGTTTACGACTCAGCGCTCAATACCGTATGCAAAAAGAAGCCGGCCTTTGGCTGCATCGCCTGCGCCCGACCATAGAGTTTGACACGCGGGATAAATGGCAGGTTTTTATCCGGGCTGACAATGAACGGAAACTCAGTAATGATCTTTTTTTCCGCAGCAGCACAACCCCTCGCTGGCGGGAAAATACGGATGGTTACTTACTCTCACAGAATTTCACTCTGTTTAAAAAAATCAATGATCGCCGCTATCTAGCTTTCGACTGGATCAACCGCTTTTCAACCGAACCAAACGGCAAGCTGGATGAGTTACGTCTGCGCGTACGGTACAGGCGTGAAATCTGGCAGGATAAATTATTCCTGGAGATTGGTCCCGGAGTACGTTTTCTGGCGGAAGATCACCATGAAGCCGAGGCCGTAGGCTACCTGCGGTTTGAGCTGTTGTTTGAAAAAAGGCCAGAGCCTGTTGCACAGACACCAAATGCTTCGAATACCGAAGCTGATGAGGTAGTGGTAGACTCAGTAAAAAACACCGAGGTGGATAATCCTGGAAACCGCACAGATCACTACGAGGATTTGCAAAATGATTGATACTATTGAACGCAAAAGTAATGCCTGGATTCACCACCAGGATGAAGACGCTACAATCTGTAGAGTAGCCCTGCAGACTGTTCTGCTACGATTTCCAGGATAATGGAAACGATCAACCAGACCATCAGCCAGATCAGTAATATCGTCTGGGGTCCTTATATGCTGGCCCTGCTGGTTGGCGTGGGTATCTTTTTAACCATCGGCCTCAGAGCAATGCCCTGGCGAAAGGTCCCGGCAGCATTTGCTTTATTGTGGAAAAGTCGTAAGGGTGATGCCAGCAGCGGTGACGTGCCTCCCTTTCAGGCGCTAATGACTGCCATGGCAGCAACTGTTGGTACCGGCAACATCGCGGGTGTCGCCACCGCCATTTTTATTGGCGGACCCGGTGCCGTATTCTGGATGTGGATCACCGCCCTGTTCGGCATGGCGACCAAATACGCAGAGGCCGTGCTGGCAGTGCATTTTCGCGAAACAGATCATCGCGGCATGCGGGTCGGTGGGCCGATGTACTACATCAAAAACGGACTGGGCAAACACTGGCACTGGTTGGGCTTTTTATTCGCACTGTTTGGAATGCTGGCCGGTTTCGGCATCGGCAATATGGTGCAGTCCAACTCCGTGGCCGACGCCCTGCAAAGCAATTTTGCCATCAAACCATGGATCACTGGCGTGGGTATTACCGTTGCAGCGAGCGCAGTGATTCTCGGTGGCATTAAAAACATCGCTAAAACCGCAGCGGTACTGGTGCCTTTTATGGCGCTGGCTTATATCGCCGGCTCACTGATTGTTATTTTCCTCAACTTCAGCGCTGTTCCTGATGCGCTGGCTACGATCGTCCGCGATGCCTTTACCGGCACCGCAGCGGCGGGTGGTTTTGCAGGTAGCACAGTCTGGTTAGCCATTCGTATGGGTGTTGCCCGAGGTGTTTTTTCCAACGAAGCAGGCCTGGGTAGCGCAGCCATAGCGCACGCTGCCGCACAAACCGACAACCCCGTGCGCCAGGGTACGATTGCCATGCTCGGCACCTTTATCGACACCCTGATTATCTGCACCATGACCGCGCTGGTCATCATCCTGACCGGCGTCTGGAACAGTGGAGAAAACGGCGCACAGCTATCCACTCTGGCTTTCAACACTGGACTACAAGGCTACGGTGGCTATATCGTCGCATTTGGCCTGAGCATTTTTGCCTTTAGTACAATCCTCGGCTGGAGTTATTACAGCGAACGCTGCGCTGAATTTATTTTTGGTGAAAAAATCATCCTGCCGTTTCGAATTCTGTGGATTACCGCCATCCCACTCGGTGCTGTTGCCAAGCTCGGACTGGTCTGGGCGATTGCCGACGTGCTCAACGGCCTGATGGCGATCCCTAACCTGATAGCGCTCATATTACTCAGTCCGCTGGTTTTTAAACTGACAAAAAAAGCGCTGGCCGATGGCAAAATCTGACAACCCGTTACTTGAAGGGCTGGAAAATACTGTCACTATCGCCCTGGCCGAAGACATCGGCTCTGGTGATGTTACGGCTGACTTAATTGCCACTGACACGCAGGCTGAAGCGCATGTCATTGTTCGTGAAGCGGCGATAATCTGTGGTCGCCCCTGGTTTGATAAGGTTTTCCACCAGATTGATAAAAATATAACAATTCACTGGCTTGTCGAAGAAGGCAGCTACCAGACTGCCGAGACTAAAGTCTGCGTACTAAAAGGGAACGCCAGACAGATACTCACAGCTGAACGACCCGCGTTAAATTTTTTACAAACCCTATCTGGAACAGCAACAACTACCGCTCGCTATGCAGCTGAATTGAAAGGCACAAAAACACAGATACTCGACACTCGCAAAACAATTCCGGGCCTGCGTCTCGCGCAAAAATATGCGGTCGCCTGTGGTGGCGGGAAAAACCACAGAATCGGCTTGTACGATCAAATTCTGATCAAGGAAAACCACATCATGTCTGCCGGGTCGATCAAGGCCGCTGTAGAAGCTGCACGCAAAAAATATCCCAAGCTTTCAGTTGAAGTCGAGACGGAAAATCTGGACGAATTTGAACAGGCGCTTGCTGCAGCTGTGGATATGATTATGCTGGATAATTATACTCAGGAAGACATGATAAAGGCCGTTGCCATCAACCAGGGAAAAGCAAAAATTGAAGTCTCTGGCAATGTCACACTGGAGAACCTTAAGCTAATTGCCACAACTGGCGTAGATTATATTTCCAGTGGCGCGCTCACCAAAAATTTGCAGAGTATTGATCTTTCGATGCGATTCAAGATGGATGCCTGATCCGCATATTACATAAAGGCGTACCGAGAAATGTTAAACCAATATCCCTTCATGCAATATGCGGGTTAAGAAAAAAAAATTCCGCAGCGTTAAAACCCGTTTTGGCGTGCTGGGAACCGATGGCCTGTTTACATTTTTTTTATCCAACAGCATACTGTTTTTTACGGCAGGGCTTTCGCTCATATTTCCGTTACGGCAGGTAGTTAAAACGGCACAAATCACCAGTACAAAAGCTCCCCCTGACTTAATGCTGGTTGTTCTGGGTAAATCACTGCAACATGGACAGGTCGACCCAGAGTACGCTCAACGCCTTGATCGTAGCTTTGAGCTTTATCAAAATGGCCATAAACCGATTCTGATCCTCGGTGGCATCAGCGACAGTAGAGCTGTTAGTGAAGCAGAAAAAGGTCGAGACTATTTGTTAAAAAGAAAAGTTGATGATGCGGATATCCTGCTGGAGGACGCCTCGCTACATACACTGGAAAACCTGCAGAATGCCCGTGATATTATTCAGCGAAAATCACTCGATACTGTCTTCATATTAATCACCAGCCGCTACCATCTTAAACGCAGTCAAGTTATCGCTGCCGGTCTGGGAATGCAGCCAACTCTCTGTGCGGCCGAAGAAATATTTCTTTTTAGCTGGCACAAACTGCCACGCCTGCTGCTCGAAGCTTTTTATATTCACTGGTATCACAGCGGCTCAATCTGGTCACGGCTGACAAACAATAAAAAAAGCCTTTCGCGCATCAGATGAATATCGGGTAATCCATGGTTCGGGTTAGTACTTGCTTGATCAGCCCATTATCCGTAATCTTCACCTTCAATACTAATTTAAAGAACCAGGCGTGAACGCAATGAACCTTGAACAAGCCCGTTTTAATATGATTGAACAGCAGATCCGTCCCTGGGATGTGCTGGATCAGAAGGTACTTGGTGTTGTCGCCGATACCCCGCGCGAGCTGTTTGTACCCGAAACACAAAAGCAACTGGCTTTTGTCGATATGGCGTTACCACTCGGACACGACGAGTTCATGATGGAGCCAAAGCTGGAAGCTCGGCTTTTACAATCACTGTCTGTACAGCCCCAGGACATGGCGCTGGAGATCGGCACTGGTAGCGGCTACTTAACTGCCTGCCTGGCGAAGCTCGCCAACCATGTCCACAGTGTCGAGATTCATGAGGATTTCAAACAGTCTGCACAGCAACGACTGGATAACGCCGGGATTAAAAATGCCACCCTGTGGCATGGGGATGCCGCCTTTGGCTGGTCAGAACAACCTGGAAAATATGACGTCATTGCTGTGACTGGTTCACTACCCGATTACGATGATTGTTTCGAGCAAATGCTGAACGCGGGCGGTCGACTGTTTATGGTGGTGGGTGACGCACCTGCCATGCAGGCGATGCTGGTAACACGGTCTGGCAGTAAAGAATTTGATCGCAGTGTTTTATTTGAAACGGCTATCAACCCTCTGGCAGGGCGCAGCCGGGAACCGGCATTTAAGCTTTAAGAGCTTTGTATATAAATTATTTCCAAACAACTTTCCGTCCAATTTTTAGAGGCCGAATAATGAGAACCAAGGGATTTAACTTTGCACTGATGCTATCACTTTTGCTGATGTACCAGTCTGCAAACAGCGAAGACCTTTTGCAGATATATCAGGAAGCGCTACAGGCGGACCCGGCCCTGGCTGCGGCTGAAGCGAACCATCAGGCAACACTACAGGCCAAACCACAGGCGCGTGCTGCATTTTTACCGCAACTCAGTGCATCTGCCGGTTATGATTACACGGATCAAAGTTATAAAGATTCCGCAGCATTCTTCAATGATGATGATTTCACGACCAAACAATACGGCCTCCGTCTCGACCAGACTCTTTTCAACAAAACCCGTTGGGCACAACTTGATCAGGCAGACAGCAGTATTGCTCAATCAGCAGCCGAACTGAACGGCGCCAAACAGGATTTAATCACACGTGTTGCACAGGCTTATTTTGATGTACTGGCGTCGGAGGACAACCTCGAATTTACCAAGGCTGAGAAAGAAGCGATTCACCAACAGCTCAAACAGTCCCAGCAACAATTTGAAGTCGGCCTCATCGCCATTACCGATGTCCACGAAAGTCAGGCCCAGTATGACCTGTCGGTTGCGCAGGAGATTGATGCCAAAAACCAGCTCGACATCAATAAAGAGGTGCTGCATACCATTATCGGCCGTTATGCAAATGGGATGAGCAGCTTAAACGAAGCCTCTCCATTGCCCAGGCCGGAACCTGAAAATATCCAGCAATGGGTAGAGACTTCACTGGACACTAACCCTGAACTCAAGGCCGTTGGCTACGCCGTCAAGCTCGCAGAGCAGGAGATTAATAAACGCAAAGGCGGTCACTACCCGACACTGGGGCTGGCTGCCACCTACGGCGTGAATGATTCAGATGGCGGTTTCTCCTCCGGCGAAGTCACTGACACCACGATCGGACTGGCACTAAATGTACCTATCTATACCGGCGGACTAACCAGCGCTCAGGTTTCCGAGGCTCGCAGCCTGCATCAAAAAGCACTCAAAGAAGAGGAGCGCACCAAACGCAGCACCGTACAGCAGACACGCGCATCCTATCTCAATGTGCTGGCGGGTATCAGCCGGGTCGCTGCACTCAAACAGGCACTTAAATCCACACAAACGGCTGCAGATGCCGCCCAGGTGGGCTTTGAAGTGGGCACACGTACTTCTGTCGATGTGCTGCTTGCTCTGCGTGAAACCTACCGCGCCCGGCGCGATTATTCCAAAGCGCGTTACGACTATATTCTCAGTACCTTGCGTCTAAAGCAGGCCACAGGTTCACTCAACGGAAATGATCTAAAGATTGTTAACAGCTGGTTAAAGTAGTCATCATGGCACCGATTTGTCGCCAGAATGACAGCCTGCTGCTTGTTGTTGATATCCAGCAGAAACTGTTGGCTGCAATGCCACAAGCCAGTACAGATAAATTGATCACCCAGAGTGAGTATCTACTACAGGCAGCTGGGCTACTCTCTATCCCCGTGTTTTACACGGAGCAATATCCTGATGGTCTCGGCCCCACGACCGAGCGAATCAGGCAGGTTTTACCGGAAACCGCCCACTATTTCGATAAAACACAATTCTCCTGCTGTGGCAGCCCTGACTTTCGCGAGCAGATCCGCGCCAGCCACAAACGGCAGGCTGTGCTGGCTGGCATTGAAAGCCATGTCTGCGTCCTGCAAACCGCACTGGAGTTACAGGACGATGGACTGGAAGTATTCGTCGCAGCAGATGCCACATGCTCCCGTAGCACAGACAACTGGCACAATGCGATGGCGCGTTTAAGTCAGGCTGGTGTTACTGTCACCAACACTGAGTCCGTTTTATTCGAGTGGGTGCGTGATGCCCGTCATGAACAATTCAAGACGATTTCAGCATTCATCAAATAAACTTGGAACCACGCACCCCAATCCCATTTCCGGAAACACTCAAACCAGGATACTGGGTTATCTGGTTTGGTCTGGGGCTGTTCTGGTTAATCAGCAAACTCCCCTTTAGCTGGCAAAATTTCATCGGCTCAGGCGTTGGAAAAGTCATGTACAGCCTGATGGGAAAGCGTCGCAAGATCAGCGCCACCAATCTGCAACTATGCTTTCCTGATAAGTCTGAGGCCGAACGGAAAGAACTGCTGAAAAAAAACTTCCGGCACCTGGGTATGTTGCTGACGGAATCCGGCTTTTCCTGGTGGGGTAGTCGTAAGCGACTGGAAAAGCTGGCACACTTTAATGGCAATGAGCACCTTGAAAACGCACTCGCCAGGGGAAAAGGCGTAATTCTGCTGTCTTGCCATATGACGTCGCTGGAGCTGGGTGGACAACTTGTCGCAATGCGGTTCCCGTTGCAGGTAATGTACAAACGTTCACGCAACGCATTAACTGAAGCGATCATCCTGCGTGGCAGACAACGATTCACCCATCAGGTTTTTAAGCACGGCGATATTCGTGCCATGCTCAGGGGGCTAAAGGAAGGGCTGGCGGCCTTGTACTCACCCGACCAGGATTTTGGACGGCGGCGCAGTCTGTTCGCTGAATTTATGGGTATTCAAGCCGCTACCGTACGGATGACAGCTGTACTGGCCAAACGTAGCGGTGCAGCCGTTATCCCCTGCTTCCCTATTCGACTGCCTGATAGCAAAGGCTTTGAAATTCGTATCCTGCCACGACTAGAGAACTTTCCCACTGGCGATGATGTCAAAGATGCCAGGACAGTCAATGCTGTGATTGAAACCATCGTTAAGCAATATCCTGAACAATACATGTGGCTGCATCGGCGCTTCAAAACCCGCCCTGAAGGCGAACCACCGATCTATACATAAAAATTACTGTTCAGGTAGTATTCAGCCAACAATGTCTAAAATGATGCGAATACAATCAGGATTACTATCAATGCATTTTCGTTTAACAATCGTGACAGCCTTGTTTCTGCTTGGCAGCACCGTAACTGCTACTGAAATCAAACCATTTATCGCTACCTATGAGGCCATAAAATTCGACCTGGTACTCGGTGATATCAGAGTCAGCCTGCAACCTGACGGAGACAACTTTATTTATGAAAAAGCGTCCAGCACCAAAGGACTGGTTGCACTATTCCGTGATGAAAAAGTGATGGAGCGAAGCACTCTTTCTTTTTCAAAAAAAGGTTTACGCGTACTGGATTACCACTACGATCTCAAGCGTGGTGATGACAGCCGCACAGATAGTTTCAGGTTTGAATCAGCAGACAGAGTAACCGGTATTTACAAAAACCGGCCTTTCTCACTGGACGTGCCACCAGGCACGCTTGACCGTTCAAGTATTGAAGTCGCACTCATGCAGGAAGCAAACTCGGATACAGAAACACTTAACTATACCGCTGTTGATAAAAATAAACTAAAAACCTATAACTTTAAATTTCAGGGTGAACAGACTGTCGAAACACCCGCAGGAGAATTTCAGTGTCTCAGTTATAAAGTGGTACGCAGTTCCGGTAAACGTTCGACTACTTTATGCATGGCGCCAGAGCTTAATAACCTGCCTGTAAAAATTACCCACGACGAAAAAGGCACGGAATTTTATATGCTGCTGAAATCATATAAATAGAACTATTCTAAAGAGCGCCTAAAATAACTTCGAGATTTCCCCCAGCAAGCACGCCGTTGCACCCCGGTTGTTTTCAACCAGCTGACGCCCTGCTTCACCCAGCGCAGACCGCTCCTCTGGCTGTTGCAATAATTGTAAAACTGTTTCAGCTAATTCCTGACTGTTCTGAATAATTTTAATTGCACCTACCTCAAGCATGGAATCGATAATCGCTGTAAAATTAAATACATGTGGACCCGTCAGAACGGGCAGCCCCAGGGCCGCAGGTTCCAGCGGATTATGCCCTCCTGTTGGCACCAGGCTACCCGCCACAAAAGCGATATCAGCAGCGGCATAGAGCTGCAACATTTCACCCATACTGTCACCCAGATAAACTTGCGTATTGGTATCCGGTAATTTATTTCGACTACGTCTTACGATAGAAAATTGCTTGCTCTGACAGAGCCTGGCAAGCTCATCAAAACGTTCCGGGTGGCGGGGAACGAGTATTAATAATGCATTGGGCATGGATTCAAGGATGCCACGATGCGCAGATAAAATCTGTGTATCCTCCCCTTCATGGGTGCTGGCCGCAATCCAGACCGGGCGATTTCCAAACTTGCGCTTTATGGCTTCACCGGTTTCTTTTGCCTCTACCGGTATCTGTAAATCAAATTTAATATTGCCACAGACATGCATCTGTTTCTTGTCTGCACCCAGTAACTGGAAACGTTCGGCATCTGCCTGACTCTGTGGCGCGATGATTGAAATTTTTCCAAACAGCGGCCGAATCAACTTAATTATTTTTTTGTAGCCCGCCAACGAACGAGGTGAAAGCCGTGCATTCGCCACCAGTACCGGTATTTTTTGTTGCGCACATTTAGTGTAGAGATTCGGCCATAATTCGGTTTCCATCACGATTAATAGCTGTGGTTGCGTGCGATGCAAAAAGCGACTTATGACAGCCGGCAAATCATAGGGAAAATAAACATGCTCAACTTTATCTGCAAACAAACGTTTGAGCTGTGCCGAGCCTGTAGGTGTGGTCGTTGTCACCAGCAGCGAATAATCAGGATGGTCAGCCAGCAATCTGTTAATCAATGGCGCCGCAGCGATGGTTTCTCCTACTGACACTGCATGCAACCATATCCGACTTTTTTCTGGTAACGGCTGAAAAAAACCAAACCGCTCAGTAATACGTTTTTGGTAATCCGGGTTTTTCCGTCCTCGCCACCAGAGCCGCATCAAGACAACCGGAACCAATAAATAAAGCCCAGCTGTATAGAGCCACTTCATCAGCTGTTGCGAATATTTTCTATGAGATCTGTCGTCGAATGTCCATCCAGATAATTCAGCACGACCACCTCTCCGTCCATATTTTTCACGCAATCGTATCCGGCGATGTCCTCTGGCTTATAATCCCCACCCTTAACCAGTATATCGGGCAAAAGCTTGCAGATAAGCCTTTCAGGCGTATCTTCAGTAAAATGTGTAACCCAGTCCACCGAACGCAGGCCGGCCAGTATGGCCATGCGCTGCTGGAGAGTATTAACAGGTCGGTCTTCGCCTTTGAGACGGCTTACAGATTCATCGTCGTTAACCGCAACGATCAAACGATCCCCCAGCGCAGCAGCCTCTTGTAAATATGCAACATGGCCGGGGTGTAGTAAATCAAAACAACCATTGGTCATGACGACTCGCTCACCACGATTACGTGCATCAGCAACCAGTCTGGCAAGCTGTATTTCACTAACCACTCCACGCTTACTGAGATATTCAGGTCGTAAAGCCTGCTCAAGCTCTTCCTTGCTGACACTCGCCGTACCGAGCTTGCCGACGACGACCCCGGCCGCCAGGTTGGCCAGCACAGCCGCCTGCTCCGCTGCCAACCCCGCCGCGATTGAAGCGGCCAGCACTGCGACAACTGTATCACCTGCGCCGGTGACATCAAAAACATCACGCGCCCGTGCGGGGAGATAAAGCTGCGGCTCATCACCATGGAGCAAAGTCATACCCCGTTCACTGCGGGTAATCAGCAAGCCTGCTATAGCAGACTCTGTCAGCAGTAGACGGCCTTTGTTGATGATGTCGGCATCCGTTTCACATACCCCAACTACTGCCTCAAATTCACTCATATTAGGTGTCACAAACATGGCCCCGCGGTAGGCGATAAAGTCCATTCGCTTGGGATC
>Ga0190283_1001439_pt1 | contig 10634 bp, 11 predicted proteins | sample 48691801_MG_FD_161669 | JGI IMG/M metagenome (GOLD analysis project Ga0190283, IMG submission 161669) | Hydrothermal vent microbial mat bacterial communities from Southern Trench, Guaymas Basin, Mexico - 4869-18-0-1_MG | ecosystem: Environmental > Aquatic > Marine > Hydrothermal vents >...
CCCGATAAAACCGAGACAGATGAAAGTGTGTCCCCACCAGAGATATGGATAGATGCCCTCGGCCCCAGCGGTCGAAAAAAGACCGCCTATCCACCAGCCCACAAAGGACCAGGCGCCCCATGAAGGTTGCTGGAAAGCTAAGCGAAGACCTTCAAGAACAAACCCTGAAAGGGCCGCTAACATGAGCCACAAAGGTATAAGAGCATCTTCCACCCGCCTTTCGAGCCGGGGAACCCGCTGGAGATATCTGCGAATAAGCGCCCAGATGATCCCTGTCAGGAGTATTAGCCCGCCTACCTCCATGATCAGAGAAAAAATTAGATACGCCGTACCCTCTAAGAACGTAAAGATATAATGGTGGATGGCCAGCAGAGAAGTGCCGATGAAAAGGGACAGAAACCCCCAGAAAATAAAGAGATGCATCATGCCCGCGGCTATATCGCCCTGAAGCACGCGGAGTCCGAGAAAGGTATCCAGGATCATCCTCTTGAGTGCGTCCCCTGAAAAAGGAAGCTCCCGGGATCTCGCGCTCTTTTTCCATACATAGACGTGAGCGCCCACACCGGCTAAAAAAATCCCTGTGGCTAAGCCCGCCAGCACGTAGAAGATCCAAGCATCCTCGATCTGCCAAAACATGGTACGGTAGGGTGTCATGGAAGCCATCTCATAAACCCGGATAAAAGTACAGAAAACGTCTCACGCAAAGGCGCAAAGCCGCAAAGAAAATCTACAGCCTATTCGCAACAAACCTGGCTGCGACCGTCTGTGAATGTGATATGCCGCATCAACAATAATTTAAATATTGGTCGTTTTTTTATTGACTTGTCAAACCATTTATTTTTATATTCCCATAAGATATTCTTATACACGAAAAGTTTTACTTATAGGATCGCTCATGCGAATCAATCTCAACCAGCTCAGGGCTTTTTTCTTAGCGGCAAGGGAGAGGAGCATAACCAAGGCGGCCCAGGCCCTTTATGTTACCCAGCCGGCGGTCACCATGCAGATAAAATCCTTGGAGCAGGACTTGGAGGTTAAGCTTTTCAGGAAATACGGGAAGGGTCTTGATCTTACTGATGCAGGTGAAGTCCTTTTCGGTTATGCCGAGAAGATGTTCGAAATCGTGGAAGAGATGGAGTATGTTCTTAAGGGACACGCCGACTCGACCCATGGCTCTCTCACCATCGGCACAACGCGCAGTTTCGCAAGGCATCTCATGCCGGGGCTTCTGGCCCGCTTCCAGAAACGCTTCCCCAAGGTGAAAGTCATTCTCAAAGTGGGGAGTTCCCAGGAAATTGCGGACGGTGTTTTGGACTTCACATACGACGTCGGCACCATCGGCAGGCTGCCATATAAGAGCAAGCTAAAGGTCATCCCCTATACGAGAGAGGAATTCTGCCTGGTCGTATCAGCCCAACACCGGTTTGCGAAATGTACAGATGTGTCCCTCAAGGATCTTCAGAACGAACCGATTATCATCAGGGAAAATGGATCCGGCTCAAGATATGCCATCCTCTCCCTGCTCAGTTCTCACGGCATCAACCCCTCGGTTCTGTTAGAGGCCGGTAGCGTCGAGTTCATAAAAGAATATATTATAAAGGGTCAGGGAATATCCTTTCTCTATAAGCCTGAGATTAGACTGGAAGCCACCCTGGGTCTTCTCAAGCCTGTGCCGGTTAACGAAGGTCCTATCTTTGTGCAAACCGACACCGTCTTTCCCAAAGGCGTCGATCTCTCACCACCCGTGAAGGCATTCCTCCAGTTGATCGAGGGGGAGGTGCAAGGATAACCATGCAGACATATTTCAATAGACTGGATTCCCGCGTGTCGCGGGACAAACTAATTTTGATTTGTCATGAAGGATGCTATAGGAGACTGGAGACTGACCGAGACCATATCTCCTTCACCGTTCGTCGATCCAGGGGAGAGACTGTCTCTCCCCGCGTTCTTTGGTGAGCTGTACCTCTCGGAGATGTTGCTGGGGTATCTGAGATTTTTTACGAATAAGAGAGAAATCCCTCGTATAGCTTGTGTTACCTCAGAGCAAGTCTTGAAAAGGGTTGAGCGTAATCTGGCTCAGAAACTGCCTGAGAAGTTGTCACAGTTTCATCGGTCCAAGTTTTCCAGATTCGTGGGTTAGGACCTCAGGTAAACACCCTTGCCCTTAACCTTTATCTCACCACGCTTCTTCAGTCTGTAAACAATATCTCGTATTTTTCTTCCCTCAAAACCTGTCTTTTTTCTCAAGGTAGCGCCGTCAACTCCTTTCTTGAACCTCTTGATAATTGCTAATACCGCATCACTATCGGAGACCTTTTTTCGCTTTTTGGCTTTGGGCAATGCCTTGGCTCTTGGTTTTTTGGAAGCCACGGGTTTGTCAAGCTTCTCCACCTTTTTCATCAGCCTCTCAACTGTGTCTGTCGCGAGTTTCAGTGACTTCAACACCGCCTGCAAATCTTTTTTCAATTGTTTCATCGTTTTCCTCCTTTGGCACCCGTTTTAGATATCCACCCTCTCCTTCAGCTCCTTACCGCATTTGAAGAATGGTAACTTTTTCGGCTTTACCTTGATCTGTTTTCCTGTTTTTGGGTTCCTCCCGGAGTACCCGTCGTAACGTTTCACCTTGAAACTGCCAAGGCCTCGAATTTCTATCCTCTCACCATTTGCCAGGGCATTTGTCATCTCACTGAAAACCAAATTTACTATCTCCTCGGCCTTCGTTTTTGTGAGATCTTCACCCTTGCTCAGCGCCTCTACCAATTCAGATTTGGTCATAGTCCCTCCTGATAGATTCATTATGAAACAAACTCATAGGGCACTGGAGACCAAATGTCAAGCAATTTTGGCAGGTTGTTATTAATCGCGGTATTGAGGAATTAAAGGACATACCTCGAAGAGTGGTGGTGACTATTGACACACCAGTCCGGACTCGGTAATGTTTGTGAGGCTCTGAGCCCAGAGGACGCGGCTTTGGTTGTCCCAGAGGGAATTTAGGCTACTTCAATTTGAATGACGCGAGGAGTAATGGAGAACACCAGGCCAACCCTGTCAGGCAGAGCCATTTGGCTCTGACTCTCACGTGCGGGAAGGACCGGGATTTTTACCATCTTATGTGGGGCGAAAACAGTGACGCTCAGTGTTGAAAAATTCGACCTGATAGTGGTAGGTGCAGGTCCGGGAGGATCTGCAGCGGCAATGAAGTGCGCGCAAAATGGTTTCAAGACACTCATCTTAGAGAAAAGGAAATTGCCCCGGGAAAAGGTATGCACCGGTATGATCATGGGACAGTGGGCAAACCGCATAATCCAGGACGAATTTGGAGATATCCCGTCAAGGGTGCTCATTGATCCCGGACATTTATCAGGACACATGCTGCATGTTCCTGGTATCCCCGCTCAAATCATAGAGTACCGAACACCTATCGCATGGAGAAAAGACCTGGATTCATGGATGAATGAAGAGGCAGCAAAGGAAGGGGTAGAGATACAGGACAAGACGAGGGTCGTGGCGGTTTCACATGACGACCGGGGATGCGATCTTACTATAGAAAATGATGAAGGGCGAAAAGAGTTCTGGACACGATTCTTAGTTGGAGCAGATGGAGCAACTTCTGTTGTCAGGAGATCTCTCTTCCCAAGATTGAAAGTCCGGTACTCATCGCCCATCAGGGAATGTTATAAAGGTTCATTAGACATAGGAAGGGACTATTGCCACTGGTTTTTCCCTAAATCCCTTCCACGTCCCAGGTTCGATCTCCACCACAAGGGAGATTTTTTCCTCATTGAAGGGAGCGGGATTAGAGAGCTAAGAGAGGATATACGACTTACCTTGGCTGATTACGGGTTCAGCGCAAATGTCCAACCCTTGTGGAGAGATGGCTGTGCAATTCCATTGCTTCACAAAGAGCTGATCACTGGCGCCTTTTCCCCAGCCCGGGGCAACACTCTCTTAGTGGGAGATGCTGCAGGCCTGATCTTTCCGATTACTTATGAGGGTATCGGCACAGCTCTTAAGAGCGGGCTTCTCGCAGCCGAGGCATTCACCGAAGCAGCCGGCCAGGGAAAGCAAGCGGGGAAAATTTACCTTCAAAAACTGGAACCTCTTCTGTCAGCGATCAAGAAGCTCCATGGATTGCAGGAAGGCTTGAGTCTATCAGCCAAACAAGGAGCATCTGAGTTGGCAAAGGGTTTGAAGAACGCTTACGAGAAAACATTGAAGACTGTTTAGCGGCGTATGATGAGTTTCCTTTGAGCCAGGAACCTGGCAATGCTCACCTATTTAGTGCCTGAACGAAATGACTTCCCTATTTTTATCCCGCCATGCGGGACCAAAATCGATCCTGAACAGGGTTTGCCTTCAGTCACTCTTTGTCAATCTCTGTCATCATAAGCATATTTATAAACTGGGCTGTCGTGTAGATACTGAATTTCTGACTCCTCAACTTGGCATTGGCCAGATTGTGAAGGCATGAATTGCATTCTGTAAGAACAACCTGGGCTCCAATCTGCTCGACCTCGTCGAGCCGTCGACGGGCCATGGCAATGGAATTGGCTGGATATGCGCCGCGCACGCCCCCGCCTGCCCCGCAACAGAGGGCATCGGCCCGGGTGTGACACATCTCCACAAAATTGGGCGCGATCTTCGTGATGGTCTCTCGCGGCTCATCATAGATACCGCAGTGGCGGCCCAGGTCACAGGGATCGTGATAGGTTACCACCTTGTCGCTAATCACCTCAAAATCAAAATCCTTAAGGAACTGGGAAATATGAAGGACCTTGACACCGGCATCTCGGAGACCTTTATAGAAGCGATCATCGTTAAAGGTCCTGAAGCAGTATGGGCATCCGGTAATGACCTTTCCGGCCCCGGTGGATAAGATCATCTCAATATTTCTATTGATTAGTTCCCTGTTGATCCGGTACCCCACATCCTCCAACACACCGGAACAGCAGACCTCGTCAATAAGTGTGTAATCCACCTTCAACCGGTCAAGGAGATCAAGGGTCTCCATGGTTGTCTCATTTTCACGGAAGGAACCAACACAGCCGATAAAGTAGACATAATCCGCTTTTCGGTTGCGTTCGCGTTCGAAATCCTCCGGCTCTTCTTCGCCGTAGATATTATGGCGCATCTTGAGCGCCTCATTCATACCAATAAAGGCCGGATGCCCCACCCCTGCCGCGACCATATCTTTGCGGGCCTCTTTGATAATATCCGGGACGCTTACACCGGAAGGACAGTTTGTGGAACAGTTGGCGCAGGTGGTACACTGGAACAGGGTTTCGATCAATTCCTGATTCAACTCTGCGTCCCCGTCCATTACCTCCTGGAGGACGAGCATTTTGCCGCGTGCGTTGAGGGCCGGCCGAAAAGTAAGACCAAAGATAGGACAAACCGCCTGGCAAAAACCGCAACTGGAACACCTGAGTACCTGATCACGGAATTTTCTCTCAAACCCGTATTTCATTTTTAAGCCCATTTCGTAATCATTCCTATGATACTAATACCAACTATCAAATACCCAGTACCCAATACCGAGTCCCCAACCTAAAGCCCCATCTTGCCCGGATTAAGTATATTGTTTGGATCGAAGGTCCGTTTTATTGAGCGCATAACATCCATGGCCACATGGTCATGTTCCATTTCCATGAACCTCGCCTTGGCTAAGCCTATCCCATGCTCGCCGGTCAAAGTGCCGCCAAATCCAATGACCTTCTTGAATAGTTCGGTAGAGGCCTCCTGCATACGCTTTATTTCATCCGGGTTAGTGCCATCGATACTGATGGAAGGGTGGAGATTCCCATCCCCCGCATGTCCCACCGTAGGCATCTTGAGATCGTATTTTTTTGCTATATCAAAGATTGCCCTGAGCATGTCGGGGACCTTTGACATGGGAACGGACAAATCCTCCACAAAAAGATTATTGTTGATCCGGCTTGCAACCGCATAGGCCGATTTTCGGGCTGTCCAGAGCGCTTCCGCGTCTTCGGGTTTTTCTGCCCGCGTGACAGATCCCGCCCTGTTCTTCTTGAAGATGTCTATGATCTTAGATAATTGGTACTCGGTTTCTTCCTTAGTGTGTCCGTCGGCCTCGGCCACGAGAATAGCTTCTACTTCAGGCAGGTCAAGGTCAGTGTTTTGGTTGATGGCGATAAGGGTCTGCTGGTCTACCACCTCTAATGCGCTGGGCACGATCCCGGAATACATGATCTCGCTCACGGCCCGCCCCGCATCCTCGAGGTCCTGAAACGTAGCCATGGCAGTGGCGGTCAGGGCCGGTCTGGGGTTGATCTTTAGGGTGATTTCAGTTACCACCCCTAAGGTCCCCTCAGATCCCACAAAGAGTTTGGTCAGGTCATAGCCCGATACGCTTTTCATGCACTTAGAGCCGGTATGAAGAACCCGTCCATCAGGGAGCACCACCTCAAGGGCCAGCACATAGTCCTTGGTGGTGCCATACTTGGCCCCTTTGATGCCACCCGCATTGGTGGCAACATTGCCGCCGAGGGTGCATACCTTTCCGCTGGCAGGATCGGGAGGGAAGAAAAAACCGTGGGGGGCAAGGGCCTTTTCCAGGTCAGTGTAAACCACCCCTGGCTGGACCACGGCCAGGCGGTCCTCGATATTGATCTCGATAATTTTGTTCATCCGTCCCAAATCAAGCACAAGTCCTCCATGCTCAGGCACGGCCAGACCTGCCAGGCTGGTTCCGGCACCCCTCGCAGTGACCGGGAACATCTCCTGATTGGCGAGTTTCAGGATGGCCGAAACCTCTTCTGTGGTGGTTGCCCATACAGCAGCCTCAGGCCGGCGCTTATGTTCAGACGCATCCTTGGAGTATGAGATAAGATCGATCAGCCTATCTGTAAAGCAGTCCTCACCAACGATCTCCATCAATTCCCTTTTGATTTTTTCGTCCATATATCCCCTAATTTACGAGATGAGGTCGCTCACATTGATCTTAAGCATCTTTGTGCTGGCTAATATTCGAGCGGCATTCCGTTCAATAGCCTGAATTCCCTGGCCCTTCTCAATCAATCCCTTTGCCCTCTTTTCTATCCCTTCTATCATTTTGTTAATCTCTTTTAAGTCTGTTCTGGTCATAATCTGCCTGCCCCCTAATGCTTCTTTCGGAGATCTTTAAAACGTTTGGCCTTGACATCGTATCTCGGTAATGATCCGTAAGGATGAAAGGAAATATTATACCGCAGGTTGGTCTTAATCCTCAGCTGGTCATTCAGTTTTGCTAAAACCGCCTCTCTAAGGTTCTCCGCCTCAGGCTGCAGTTCCACCTTCAGAGAGATATCGTCCGTATCTCCCCTTTTTGTCACTATCGCCTCATATTCGTCCCCTAACTCAGTAACCCCCCTCACTGCCTCCTCAATGGCCGTGGGCGCAAGCAGCACCCCCTTTACCTTGGTAATATCGTCAGCCCGCCCAACAACCCCCCCCTTGATCATGCGAAAGGTCCGGCCGCAGGGGCATTGCTGTTCATGCCACATAATTATATCCTTGGAATCAAATCGAATACATGGCTGGGCCAGTCGGTCAAAGGCTGTGATAACCATTCTCCCCTGTTTGTTAGGCTGATCAATGATTTCCCCGCTTTCAATGTCCTCAATCTGCACGAGAAAGAGGGCCTCGTTCACGTGCAGCCCCCCTGACTGCTCCATACACTCATAGCTCCAGGCCCCGATTTCCGTAGCACCTATGTGGTCAAACACCTTGGCGCCCCAGGCATCCTCCATCCTCTTCTTGGTTGCTGGGATGCTGGCGCCGGGTTCACCGGCACAGGTGATCTTTTGAATATCAAGATCCTTTGCCGGATCAAGCCCCAACTTTTTCCTTGCAGTGTCAGCCATACCCAAAATGTAAGTGGGGGTTGCCATTATTGCCGTGGCCCTCAGTTCCTGCATCTTCAAAAGACGGGCCTCAGTGTTGAGAACCCCACCGGGCACAACTTCGCATCCTAATTTTTCAGCGCCATAATGTCCGGCCCAGAATGCTACAAAGATATTGTAGCCAAATGGAATAAATACCCTGTCCGATTTTCTGTAACCTTGTGAATAGAGGATATAGGCCCATGATTCCGCCCACCACTCCCAGTCCTCCCAGGTATCCGGTTGATAGACCGGCTGGCCTGTGGTACCGCTGGTCTGACGAAATTCTGTGACATCCTCCAAAGGAACGCAGAGCATATCGCCATAGGGATAGGGCTCCTTTTTCTGAATTCCCCGCATCATGCTTTTTTCCACTTTAGGCACACGTGCGATATCTTCCATGGTCTTGATGTCTCCCGGTTCTAAACCGGCATCCCTGTATAACTGGCCATGGAATTTGGAGTGATCGAACGCCCATTCCATAATACGTCTAAATTTCTTTACCTGTAGTTTTACAATCTCTTCCCTTGGCAAAGTCTCAAGAAGAGGATTCCAAAACACTTCTGATTCAGAAACCATTATAATCCTCCATTACAGCAATCGTGGTTCACCTGCTATCGTCTCCTTATCTCATATTCCACGACAACCTTTTCTTTGGAACCGGATGCTACTTTCAGAAAGGCGGACGGGATAACCACTTTGGCGCTCGTTTGCCCCGAACTGTCAAGGCTGTTCAGGGGAATGCTTTTGGTATACAGGGTCGACATGTTGTCGAGGATTGTCTTGGGGCCGTTGAGTTCGATTTCAGACGGGCTGATTTTCGACCGAACAAGATTCAGATCCGAGGGTAATTTTCCCACCCAATCCACCTGTATGGGGAGCGTTTTTTTTGTGCGCGTATCCAGATTCACATCGAGCACCATGGGCCTTACCTCCTTTAAGGAAAGCCCTGGGGGAATGGAAAGATGGTCGTTGGTAATGGCAAATGTGTTGGTTCCGGCGACAGCCTTGCCCAGATCCATCCTCACCCGGATCTGCTCGGGCCGGATGGATCTCAAAAGCGCCCTCGATCCTCTCAAGTAAAGACGAACAGAAGTTGCGGATGTGTTTAACAGCTCCATCGCGGGGTTTCGGTTGGCATACTCCACGGGAATGTCAAACGTCTTGATGGCATCTAATCCTCTGCTGATGCTGAACCAAACTCCGGAAACAATGAGAAGGGCCATAAGAGCCGCGATCCTCAGCTCAATTTTCCTTCTTTTCAAATATTGAGGCTGGTTTTCCCGAATACCGAGGTGTTCCCTGAAGGCTGAGACAAGCGGCTCCCTTTCATTGATATTGAGCAAATCATCGCCTCTGGTTATGGTAATGGTGCCCCTTTCTTCGGATACGACAACGACCATGGCGTCCGTGATTTCCGACAATCCCGCCGCAGCCCTGTGACGGGTTCCGAAGGCGGTGGGAAAGTCTTTTCGATGGGAAAGAGGTAGTATAACCCCGACCTCTACAACGCGGTTTCCCTGGATGATGGCCGCCCCGTCATGGACAGGGTTGTTTGGCCAGAAAACGCTTTCAATCATCTCTGATGAAACCTTGCCATCCCAGGGGATTCCCCTCTGAACAACCTCCTCCAGGTCTTCCTTGCCGGGCAAAACGATGAGAGCACCGATACGCCTTCGCGCTAAATAAAAGACACTTTCCGCAATGATCTCCACGGGGGTTTTCATTCGCTTTTGGGGCAGTCCCCAGAGGATAGTCCAGATATTTCTTGCCCGGAAAACGGATCTGATTTCGTTCCTGAAAACAACGATGACGATCAGCGCGGCGACCGCGATAATACCTTCCATCATCCAACTGGTCAGAATGAGCCCCATGGATACGGCCATCCGTTGCATTATCCAGAGAAAGGCAATTCCAAGCAGAACTCTGAAAGCATCTGTTCCTCGAAAAAGCGCATAGAGACGAAACAGGATATAGCTGTTAAACGCAATATCGATAATATCCTGCCATCGAATACTGGACACAAAAATCAGAATTTTTTCCAACGCCAATCACTCCGTTACGCTAAAGCGCAGGGTTTGAAAAATTTTACCATCAGAATCAGTAATTTCTACCCGCCAGGGGCCAGCATCCGAATTCCGAATACGTATTTTGCTGAAGCATGACCACTTGGGTGGCTTGAGGGTCAGTTTTAAATTTTTATCGGGCTGGTCTCGTTTGAACCAGTTATGATAGACAACCGTTTTTTCAGGCACCGGGTCAAAGGCGGTGAAGCAGGTTGCACTTTTAAGTTCCGCTGAAAAAATGATCGTCTCATTCTTAGGCTCAAGGTCTTTTATACCCTCGCACATGACCGCTTTCACCAGGGTCAGACTATGCGGTTTTTCAGTGGCCGCGGGTTCGGCAGGGTCATCACCTTCGGCCCCATGGATATTTTGGGTCAAACAAGAAAGGATTGCGACAATCAGGGATAGAACTGCAATTGTATTTTTCATTTTTTTCATGGAAGCATATTTCTCGCTCGGGTGATATGAATTTACTTCTTCGGAAAGGCGGGGAGATAGTAACGGCCTGCTTTTCAAGGAAAAAGATAACGGAACATCGTGGGGAAGTCAAGGAAAAAGCAAAGGGCCCACCAATGAATTTCTCCCTTTTCAGGGTATCCCTTTGGCCGAGAGAGCTCCTAAAGCCTGGCGAGTTTTCCCTTGACTTCAAGGGCAATAATGATATTGACTCAAGATTAGAGCAGTACGA
>Ga0190283_1001441_pt1 | contig 10616 bp, 10 predicted proteins | sample 48691801_MG_FD_161669 | JGI IMG/M metagenome (GOLD analysis project Ga0190283, IMG submission 161669) | Hydrothermal vent microbial mat bacterial communities from Southern Trench, Guaymas Basin, Mexico - 4869-18-0-1_MG | ecosystem: Environmental > Aquatic > Marine > Hydrothermal vents >...
CTTGGTTGAGGCTAATTGCGAAACAGACTTCACCGGTAAAACCGAGGATTTCACGAATTTTGTAAAGGACATTGCAATACAGGTTGCAGCAACAAACCCGGTGGCCATCGATCGAGAAAGAGTGCCGGAAGATGTCTTAGAAAAAGAGAAAGAGATCTATGCATCGCAGGCCAAATCATCAGGAAAACCTGAAAAGATAATTGGAAAAATCGTGGAAGGAAAACTCAAGAAGTTCTTTTCTGAGACATGTCTCCTGGAACAGCCTTTTGTGAAAAATCCTGACATCACAGTCCAGGATTTAATGAATGAATTAATAGCAAAGACAGGGGAGAATATTGTAATCAAGCGAATTGTCAGGTTTCAGTTAGGAGAAACACAATGAAGGACGAGATTCTTTCAGAACTGCGCCGGAAAATGACCAAGTCTGCCGAGGCCCTTAAAAAGGAATTCAAGAGAATCCGGACGGGACGGGCCTCCACTGCCCTTTTGGAAGGGATCAAGGTAGAATGTTATGACACTCAAATGCCTCTTGAACAGGTCGCCTCTATGGCTGTCCCGGAGAGTCGCCTCATCACCATTCAACCCTGGGACCAATCCATTATCGGCAATATTGAAAAAGGGATTCTCAAATCTGAGTTGGGCCTGACCCCGATAAATGACGGTAAAATCATCAGGATCTCAATCCCTCCGTTGACAGAGGGAAGGAGAAAGGAGTTAGCAAAATTAGCAAAAAAGATGGCCGAGGAAAACAAAATATCGGTCCGCAATCTAAGACGAGAAGCCAATGAAATGTTCAAGGAGCTGAAGACCGAAAAAGAGATCTCAGAAGATGAGCTTTACAGATCACAGGACGAAGTGCAAAAAATAACAGATGAATTTATCAAGAAAATCGATGAGATAACCTCCCACAAAGAAAAGGAGATCATAGAATTTTAATCTTCCACCCCATTATCCCTCTATTATTTACAAATTCTTCAAAGCAGCATTCTAATTAGATGACCCAAATTAACTCCAAACAACTACCTGAGCACGTGGCCATTATCATGGACGGCAACGGAAGGTGGGCAAAAAGGAAAGGTCTCAACCGCATCCGTGGACATCGAAAGGGGGCCGACACTGTAAGAAAAATCGTGACCTTCAGCCGCGAAATCGGTATTCGATGGCTCACGCTCTATGCCTTTTCCGAAGAAAACTGGAAAAGGCCTGCCCTTGAAGTCCAGGCGCTTATGAAGCTGCTGAATCTATTCTTGAAAAACGAGCTGAAGGAGATGCAGGAAAACGGGATACAACTAAAAACAATCGGCAGGACCGCAAGACTTCCAAAAACCACGAGGCAAATCCTTCAGGACACTATCGATAAGACCTCTTCGAACAGTGATATGACACTGACACTGGCCCTCAGCTATGGGGGTAGACAGGAAATCTTAGATGCCATACTAAAGATCGTCAGCCAAATAGAAGAAAATAAAATCTCTACCAGCGATATAACCGAAAAACTTGTCTCAAACTCCCTCTATACATCAGGGATGCCCGACCCTGATCTGCTGATAAGAACCAGCGGGGAATACCGTATCAGCAACTTCCTTCTCTGGCAGATTTCATACAGTGAAATTTATATCACACCGACCCTGTGGCCCGATTTTGGGGAAAATGAATACGAAAAGGCCCTCAAGGATTATCAGATGAGGGATAGGAGATTTGGGGCAAGGGGCTGATGAATAATAAAGGATGAACATCGAACGTCGAACATTCAACATCGAATTATGAATGGCGGAAAACTATGCATCTAAAACGATGGCTCACAGCCATAATCGCCATACCGATACTGGTCTTTCTTGTAGGCTTTGGACCAAGGTGGATGTTCTATTCTGTGCTTTGTGCGGCTTCTTTGGCAGGTCTCATGGAATTCTATGGCATAACTGCAGCCCGCCTGCCTCGCTTCGTGTGTTGGACCAACTATTTCTTGACGTTTCTGCTGTTTGCCGTCCTATACATAAGACAGATTTTGTTAGTGCCAGTCATCATTCTGCTGTGGGCCCTCGTCCCCATGTCTTTATTCATGCTGGCCCATTCTTCATCCAAACGGGGATTGACGGAAGAGCTTGCCAAGGCGGTCCTTGGCCCCATTTACGTAACACTGCCGCTTGCGCTTCTCGTACTTATTGATTTACGCCCGGGGGGACAGGCATGGATATTTTTTCTACTTGTCGTAATCTTTGCAAGCGACACCGGCGCTTTTTATTTCGGAAAACTTCTTGGGAAACACAAGCTTTATGAAGCTATCAGCCCCAAGAAAACCTGGGAAGGCGCCATTGGAGGACTCATTGTCAGTGTGATTGCGGCATCCATATTCCTCCGCTTAATCGCACTCCATCCTTTAGACCTGAGCATTGTGATTCTTGTTGTAGCTATGTCCGCAGCAGGCCAGATAGGCGACCTATCTCAATCAATGTTAAAGCGGAACCACGGGGTAAAAGATTCGGGGCATATTCTTCCCGGGCACGGGGGCATCCTTGACAGGATCGACGGCCTTCTCTTTGCCATCCCCGTTCTTTTTGTTTATCTTTTCTTTTATACGGTATAGCATTGAGATAGTCGCGAAAGACGCAAAATTCAAAAAAATGAAAAATATAACCATATTAGGATCTACAGGGTCTATCGGTGTCAGCGCCCTCAAGCTAATTAGCGCCAATCCTGAAAAATACAAAATTATTGCCCTTTCTGCCGGCAATAACAGCGACCTCCTTTTACGCCAGATAGAAGCCTTCAGACCTACAGCCGTCGCCGTCCTGGAAGAATCTCTTGCAAACGAAGTTAAGAGTAGACTATCCGCCGGCAACGCTCCCGAGGTCTTCTTTGGAGTAGAGGGATTTATACGTCTGGCAACCTTAAAAAGCGTGGACACCGTTATTTCGGCCATGACCGGCGCAGCAGGCCTGATACCCACTTATGAAGCCATTAAGGCCGGAAAGGGCATCGCCCTGGCCAATAAGGAAACCATGGTCATGGCCGGACCGCTTGTAATAGCCGAAGCAAAAAAAAGAAGTGTTTCTATCCTGCCGATTGACAGTGAACACAGCGCCATTCTCCAGTCCTTGAAAGGGCACATGAAGGAAGACCTGAAACGGGTAATTCTGACTGCCTCAGGAGGACCTTTCAGGGACCTGTCCCTCCATGAGATGCGTGAGGCAACCGCTGCCCAGGCCCTCAGACACCCCAACTGGAGTATGGGACCTAAGATCACCATAGATTCGGCCACCATGATGAATAAAGGTCTCGAGGTGATTGAGGCCAAATGGTTGTTTGGTTTGGAAATGGATCAGATAGATATCCTGATACATCCCCAAAGCATTTTACATTCCATGGTAGAATATAAGGACGGGTCTATTATAGGGCAGATGGGGATTCCTGACATGACCATCCCGATCTCCTATGCCCTCTCCTATCCGCGACATATACGTACCGGCCTTGCCCCATTAGACCTCGAAAAAGTTGGGACACTCAGCTTTGAAAAACCGGACATGAAGCGATTCAAATGTCTGGACCTGGCTCTGAAGGCAGCGACAAAAGGTGGGAGCATGCCTGCCGTTCTCAACGGGGCCAATGAAATAGCCGTCGACGCCTTCCTGAAGGGGACGATCGGTTTCTTAGAAATCCCCGATCTCATAGAGAAAACCATGAACGCCCACACCCATTCTTCTGTCGAAACCATTGAAGCGGTAATGACCGCAGACAGGTGGGCGAGGGAAACGGCCAGGGGGTGGCTGAATAGTTGAGTGGTTGATTAGTTAAAGTCTGGAGAACTACCATGCAATTAGATCAATCTATACATTTTTTTCTTTACTATATACTCCCCTTTCTTGTTGTTCTTGGTATCCTGATATTTTTTCATGAGTTGGGTCATTTTCTCGCCGCTAAATATTTTGGCGTAAAGGTCCTGAAGTTCTCATTGGGTTTTGGTCCGAAACTGGTGGGTAAAAAGGTGGGAGAAACAGAGTATCTCATTTCCGCCCTCCCGTTAGGGGGCTACGTAAAGATGCTGGGAGAAAACGCCGATGATGAGGAGGAGCCCCTCTCCCCTGAAGATGAAAAAAAATCATTCAGCAACAAGCATGCGGGTAAACGAATCGCCATTGTTGCTGCAGGACCCGTATTCAACCTCCTTCTGGCGCTGATCATCTTCTGCGGTTTTTATATTGTGGCAGGGATCCATGTCATGACCCCCGAAATCGGGCAGGTAAGAGAAAGTTCGCCAGCCAGTAGGGCAGGTTTTCTGAAAGGTGACATCATCGTGTCCGTGGGGGGCAAAAAAACAGAAACCTGGACTCAGATCAAAGAAGTCATACAGGGAAATACAGGACAACCAATTGATGTGACAGTGAAAAGAGGAAACGATTTTGTTGCCCTCACTGTAGTACCGGAGATCTCTGTGACCAAGAATATTTTTGGCGAAGAGATAAAATCGCCGCTTATCGGGATTATCTCCGCCGGTAAATTTGAGAAGGTGTATCTTGGGCCTCTCGGGGCCATCAAAGAAGGGTTCCGAAAGACCTGGGAAATAATAGAGCTGACCTGTCTGACAGTCGTGAAGCTTATCCAGAGGATCATTCCGATTGAGACCGTTGGCGGACCGATCCTTATCGGCCAGATGACCGGCCAATTAGCTCAGGAAAACTGGACATATCTTATCCCTTTTATGGCAGTTATCAGTATAAATCTGGGCATCCTGAACCTCCTCCCCATACCGATCCTTGATGGTGGTTTCATTGTCTTACTCCTGATAGAGCTTATCATTGGGAGACCTCTCAATATAAAGAAACGTGAATTTCTACAGAAAGCGGGGATATTCCTTCTTGTTCTCCTGATGGTTTTCGTGGTCTATAATGATATAAAAAGACTCATTGAATGATTGTCGATTGGCAATAACCCGCAACCCCTTTGGATTGACTATTGACTACTGACTATTGACTATTGAAAAACGTGGAACCCGCAATCCCGCATGCTGCGGGATCTCCACTTCGCTACGACTCGTAACCCGTAACTCGCAACCCGCATATGCTCTTAGCCATAAACACATCTACCCTGCAGTTTGCTCTTGCTCTTCTGGATGAGGATGGAACTCTCATGACAGAATACCTGATGCCTGGAGGAAAAGGCCATTTCGGAAGCCTTATGCCTGCCCTCGATTTCATGCTCAACTCGTCAAAATCCGAGATCAGGGACGTGAAGTGCATTTCGGTTGCAAAAGGGCCCGGGAGTTTTACCGGTCTGAGGGTAGGGATTGCCTTAGCCAAAGGATTATGCCATGCCCTTCAGGTTCCTGTTGTCGGTATATCAAGCCTCGAAGCCATGGCTAATCAAATCCCATATACAGATTTACCCGTGGTCCCTGTTCTCCATTCCAGGAAAGGAGAGGCCTTTACCGCTCAATTCACATGGAACGATAACGGGGAGCTAATAAGATCAGGGGACGATACCAGCCTGAAATTTGAAGACCTTCCTTCCCTGTTCCAGAAACCGGCCCTCTTCATTGGAAATGATTATGCGAACCAGGGACCGCATATCAATAAACTACTTGGCCCCCTCGCCCTCTTAGCTCCAGCCTGCTTCTGGAATCTAAGGGCATCTTCAATGGGATCATTGGCGCTTAAGAAATTTCTTTTGGGCGATCTCGATGACCCATATCTCCTCAACCCTGTCTATCTCCGCCCCCCTGACATACAACCAAACCCATTTTCGCCGTTTTCCAACCCAAAGAGTCCCCCTTGACCAGCGACAATTGTTCGAAACCTGCAATAAAGTGAAAGATCATGGTAGATGAGCGTTAGTAAATATCAAGATATCACGGATGTTCCGCCGTCCCCGTGAAAGGAAGGAGAAAACCATTGCCAAAGCGTAGGGAAAAAGATTATTTTTGTAATCTTGTATCTGAAGATGTTAAAATTGCTTTAAAAGTTGAACCTTCCCTCAGTCGTGAACCAAGACACGAACTGTTTGTACAATGCGATCAACTTGAGTGCCAATATGTCGACCATAACCAATCTCCCTGTCCTCTGCGCCTCGATCTCTTTGCCGAAGAGATTGAAAAGCGTGAAGAAAGACGTAGAAATAGAAGAATGGAACCGTCTTAGTGTAGATTTTTCCAATGGATAACAGGCAATCATTTATAGAGCTTGAACAAACAGCGAAGACGTTAGGGTACGATAAACGGAATTTACAAGCGTTTATAGAAATTTTTGATAACGTCTTGGATTCGGTTCGTGGACCCTTGGTGGCGCTTGATTCAGATTTGAAGGTTGTAAAGGCCAATCATTCCTTTTACAAGACCTTCAAGGTTGACCGTGAGGGAACAGAGGGGATGTTAATATATGATCTTGGCAACCGGCAATGGGACATCCCAAAGCTTAGAGAATTACTTGAAGATATTCTTCCTCAGAAGTCCACATTTAATGACTTTGAGGTGGAACATAACTTTGAGACCATAGGCCGAAAGATAATGCATCTGAACGCCAGACGCATTTACAGAAAGCCGGAGCAGACCCAGATGATCCTCCTATCCATCGAGGATGTGACTGAGCGTGAATATTATAAAAGACATCTTGAGGAACTTGTTGAAAAGCGAACGGCCGAAATCAGAGTAGCAAGGGAAGAGGCGGAAAAAGGCAAACAAATGGCTGAAGCCGCACTTCTCGAAACAAAGAAGTTAAAAGACCAACTTGAAGCTGAGAGAGCGTATCTACAAGAAGAAATCAAGCTCGAATACAACCATGAGAACATTATTGGTCACAGTGATGGGATCAATTACGTGCTTTATAAGGTTGAACAAATTGCCCGCAGCAATACAATCGTCCTGGTTCTTGGCGAGACTGGAACCGGCAAAGAACTGGTCGCCCGGGCCATCCACGGCCTGAGCTTGCGCAAAGAGCGAGCCTTGATGAAAGTGAATTGCGCCACACTGCCTTCAAACCTTATCGAAAGCGAGCTGTTTGGTCACGAGAAAGGCGCTTTCACAGGCGCCCATTCCAGCCACTTAGGGCGATTCGAGGTCGCGGCCGGCGCCACCCTTTTTCTGGATGAGATTGGTGAGTTACCGCTGGAATTGCAACCCAAGCTGCTCAGAGTCGTCCAGGATGGTGAGTTTGAAAGGTTGGGCAGCTCCCATACGATCAAGGTCGATGTGCGGATTATTGCGGCCACAAATCGAAATCTGGAAGAGGAAGTCCGAAGGGGCCGGTTCCGTGAGGATCTCTGGTACCGTTTAAATATTTTCCCTATTACCATGCCACCGCTCCGGGATCGATTGGATGACATTCCGCATCTTGTGGACTTTTACGTCAAAAAAATCTCCAAGCGAATGGGCAAGTCCATTGAGATCATTCCGACAAGCGTCATGAATGCCTTGCAGAATTATCACTGGCCCGGCAATGTCCGGGAACTGGAAAACGTCCTCGAACGGGCTGTAATTAACTCATCGAGGCCCAAGCTGCGTCTGGTGGATGAACTGAATACTCAGAAAAAGGATTTATCGACTAGGCGAAAAACGTTGGAAGCAGTTGAGCGCGAACATATTGTGCGAATCCTCGATCAAACTCAATGGAAAGTCAGCGGAAGAAACGGGGCGGCAGAGATCCTTGGGCTCAACCGCAGCACGTTGCGGGCCCGAATGCGAAAACTCGGTATCCTCAAGCCATAAAGCCTGGAAATTCTGTTTTTCATCCGATCCATGATCTACGTCGAAATATAAAACCAAGTCATGCACCGACTTCCGAAGATAGAAAGCCGGGGACGATTTCCCTGAATACCCGCCTGTTTTTTGTGACCAGTTTTAAGCCGTTCTTTGTCCGTTCATATACCCTCTCCAAGTATCATTCACTTGACCTAAAAGATGCCAAAATCGTGGTCATATTTGACCATTTGCCATATATGACCATTATTTGCATCAACCTGACCCTTCATAGCCAACCATTCGAGTTTCAATATTAATTGACAAATCAATATCTTGGATCAAATAAAGTTGCATTTACCCAGTCTGGCACGAACCTTGGATATACAATAATCAGACGTTTGATTTTTTTAGACGGCAGACAGGACGGAGAGAGTTCTGAATTTGGGAATATACCGTGATCTAAACCTTTGATGGGACTTTCCCGGAGAGGAGGGCTTCCGTGTTTATCGTAAGGATTACAATGAAGGCACGCATGGAAAAACGAACGGAGATGATGCAAACGCTTCTCTCCATGATTGAACCAACGGAAAAAGAGAAGGGTTGCCTGAGCTATAACGTCTTCTGCGATATAGAAGGTAAAACAGTTTTCAATCTGATTGAGGAGTGGGAAACCCGTGAGGATCTGGACCATCATATACGGTCTGAAAGATTCGGTGTTTTGCTCGGGACAAAGAGCCTTTTGGCCAAACCTTTGGAAATGAAAATCCATACGGTCTCCAATTCGGAAGGGGCGGAGGTCGTCAATGCCCTCAGGGGCAAGTGAACTTCTAAAAAGAAAGGAGCGTATTTATGCCTTGGGATAATAATCCTGGAGGCCGGCAAGAGGGTCCCCCAGATCTTTCCGAAATGATAAAGGATGATTTTGATATGCAAAAGGAGAGTCTATGAGAATCTTGCTGATTTATCCGGAGTACCCGGCTACGTTTTGGAGTTTCAAGTACGCCCTTAAATTTATTCACAAAAGGGCGGCCTTGCCCCCGCTGGGCCTTCTGACAATAGGGGCAATGCTGCCCAACGAATGGTCGAAGAAGTTGGTTGATGTGAACGTGGAAAAGCTCACTAAAAAGGACCTGGCGTGGGCTGATTACGCCTTTATCAGCGGCATGGTTGTGCAAAGAGACTCAGCACGTGAGATCATCGCCTGGTGTAAGGAGGCGAATCTCAAGGTTATAGCCGGCGGGCCGCTATTCACCAGCGAATACGGTCAATTTGAGGATGTGGACCATTTTATACTGAACGAGGCCGAACTGACCCTGCCCCCCTTTCTGGCGGACCTGGAGAACGGGTGCGCTAAGCACATCTACGAAACACCCGAGTTTTGCAACATTCATAGAACACCTGCTCCTCTGTGGGAGTTGATGGATATGAAACACTATGCCTCGATGAGCATCCAGTTTTCGCGCGGTTGTCCATTCAACTGTGAGTTCTGTAACGTAACCGCATTATTGGGGCATCGGCCACGCATGAAAAGAGCCGAGCAGATTATTGCCGAACTGGATGGACTTTACGATCAAGGGTGGCGTGGACAGATCTTTTTTGTGGATGACAATTTTATCGGCAACAAAGGCTACCTGAAGAACCATCTTCTGCCGGCACTCATTGAATGGCAGAAAGGCAGGAAGGAAATACCTTTTAACACGGAGGCCTCGGTCAATCTGGCCGATGACGAGCCGCTGATGGAGATAATGGTCAAGGCGGGTTTTGATACGGTCTTCATCGGTATCGAAACGCCCGATGAAGAAAGCCTGGCTGAATGTAACAAACAACAGAACAAGAACCGTAACCTGCTGGAGAGTGTAAAGCTAATACAGCGGTCCGGACTGCAAGTGACAGGAGGGTTCATCGTCGGATTTGATAACGACACGCCTTCCATCTTTCAGCGGCAGATTGAGTTTATCCAAAAGAGCGGTATTGTGACGGCCATGGTCGGCGTTCTAAACGCTCCTGCCGGCACGAGGCTTTACGAACGAATGAGAAAAGAGGGCCGCCTGATCGACTTTGTCTCTGGAGATAACGCAGATGGCACAACCAACATCCTCCCAAGAATGGGGCTTGATGTATTGCGCGAAGGATACGCAAAGTTAATGCAGCACATTTACTCACCCGAGCATTACTATAAACGAGCGATGACCTTCCTCCGGGAATATAAGAGACCAAAGGTCAGCAGGACTCCCCTGGATTTTCAACGTCTGCTGGCAGTCTTACGTTCAAGCATCCGCCTGGGTATTTTCGGCAAGGAGCGATTTCAATATTGGAAGATCTTGTCCTGGACGCTTTTTCGCCGACCCAAAATGCTCCCGCTGGCTGTTACGATTGCGATCTATGGCCATCACTTCCGCAAAATCTGCAAATTGAACATTGCTCAGTGAGAAAGAAATATCGTGGAAATGATCTTCATATGGGAAAAACGGTCAGGTGCCGGCCGAAACGGATGACCGCATCCAACCTAAGTGGTTGCAAGGTCATCGTAGGCAAAAATATCACAACATAATTCAAGGAGGTATTATCAATGAAACCGGAAGCTGAAGTAAGAGTTAAGTATGGAGTTTGGGGTCTTGTTGTCGGGGCAGTCATCGCAATGATCATCGGTTTTTCGTTTGGGGGTTGGACAACCTCCGGCACGACCAAAACCATGACCGAAGAAGCAGTCTTGGCGAGTCAGGCGGCGATCTGCGTCGCCCAATTTGTGAAGCAACCGAACCATGAGGAGAAACTTAAGGAATTAGAGAAAATCGATTCATGGAAGAGAGCTGAATTCATCGAAAAGGGTGGCTGGGATAAAATGCCCGGGCAGGAAAAGGCTGACTATGCTGTGAGCCGAGCATGCGCCGATGGGCTTGAACTTCTTATGAAAAAATGAGTTAACTGTTAAAGGCAACTCATATGTGGG
>Ga0190283_1001443_pt1 | contig 10609 bp, 4 predicted proteins | sample 48691801_MG_FD_161669 | JGI IMG/M metagenome (GOLD analysis project Ga0190283, IMG submission 161669) | Hydrothermal vent microbial mat bacterial communities from Southern Trench, Guaymas Basin, Mexico - 4869-18-0-1_MG | ecosystem: Environmental > Aquatic > Marine > Hydrothermal vents > Microbial...
CGGAACGGCTTATACAGATGATGTTCCCATTTTCTTTATTCCGATGACCCTGACCTACACCGTCACCGCTTATGACGCGGCAGGCAACTGTTCCGGGGAGAGTGAGCCGGTTTCCGTGACACTGACGGGCCTGAACACAGCACCGTCTGTCACGGTCACCGAACCGGCCGGGCAGGATTCTGCCGAAGACGGCATACCTTATCATATAAGATGGACTGACAGCGACCCGGATGACAATGCGCAGGTTTCCCTGTATTATGACACCGACAGCGCCGGAAATGACGGCATTCTGATCGTCAGCGGTCTGGAAGAGGATGATGAGACCGATGAGCATGCCTGGGACACCGCGGGTGTGCCCGCGGGGGAATATTATGTGTATGCGGTGATCAGTGACGGGACGAATGATCCTGTCACCGCTCACAGCAGCGGGACAGTGACAGTCACAGAAGGATCGGAAGTCTCTGTGACCGAGGTGCGGGTGGGCGGCAGCAGCGACGATGCCGAGGAATACGGCGGCGGAACCATCTATATCACCAGCACCGACCTGGAACTTGTCCGCGATGATGGCAGGAACAAGGGAAACCAGACTGTGGGCATCCGGTTCGACGGGGTGGCTGTTCCGCAGGGAGCCGTGATAACCGCAGCGTATCTTGAATTTGAAACCGACGAGACAGACACGGAGCCGACCTCCGTCATGATCACAGCCGGGGCATCCGATGACGCGGCGACATTCACAGCCGCCTCCGGGGATATTTCAGGCCGGATCACAGTCGGCAGTTCCGTCGCATGGAACGATATCCCGCAGTGGGACATCACTGACGAAAAACATCGGACTCCGGATATCAGCCCGCCCGTTCAGGAAATCGTGAGCCGCGGGGGATGGGCATCCGGGAATGCGATGGCGTTCATCATCACCGGCTCGGGCCGGAGAACCGCGGAATCGTATGACGGTGATCCGTCGGCAGCGCCCCTGCTTCACATAGAATTCACAGCAGACGGTGAGGACACTGTTCCTCCGAGCGTGCCGCAGAATCTGACGGCGGAGGTGATCCCGGTGATATGGGGATATCAGGTCAGCCTTTCCTGGGACGCATCCTCGGACAACATCGCGGTGGCAGGCTATGATGTCTTCTGCGGTGACATCGGACTGACCGGGACCCCGGCAGACACATCATACATCCATGACACGGAAAGCCCCGGGGACTGTGCCTACACAGTGGAAGCGTACGATGCAGCGGGCAACCGTTCCGGGAAAAGCGCGCCGGTCTCAGTGACACCCGGGAACACTGCTCCTTCCATAACCGTGTCCGCGGAACCGGGCACTGAAAATCATACCTTTATTATAAGGTGGTCAGACGATGATCCTGATGACAGCGCTCAGATTTCCCTGTATTATGACACCGACAGCGCCGGGAATGACGGCGTTCTGATCGTCAGCGGCCTGGAGGAGGATGATGAGACAGATGAGCATGTCTGGGACACCGTGGGTGTGCCGGCAGGTGAATATTATGTTTACGCGATCATTGATGACAGTGCGAATGATCCTGTCACCGCTTACAGCACAGGAACCGTGACTGTGACAGTGCCGGCTCCGGAAATTGTCACGTTCACCGCGGAACCACAGACCGTCACAGCAGGTGAGACGGCCACCCTGACATGGGAGGTGGCCAGTGCGGACACAGTCAGTATTGACCAGGGGATCGGCACAGTCGGTCTGACCGGATCAACAACCGTGCAGCCGGCAGAAACCGTCACATACACCCTGACTGCCGAAGGACCCGGGGGAACCGTCTCGGCTCAGGCCGCTGTCACCGCAAACATCCCTTCGGGACCTGTGACACTGACAGCATCACCGGAAACCGTTCAGAAAGGCGGATCATTCACCCTTTCCTGGACTTTTTCAGATGTGCAGAGTGCCTATATTAATAAAGGTGTCGGCACTGAAAACGGTTCCCGGAATGTCTCTCCGGATCACACTGAAACCTACACCATAACTGTCTCCGGAGATGACGGACCTGTCACCGCGGAAGCCACCGTCACCGTCACCGGAAATCCGGCACCCCAGCCGGAAGGATCCTTCGGCAGGCAGTATGAGGACCTGATCCCGCCGGACGCTGTCGTTGACAGCTACGAGCCGGAACGGTTCTCTGTGATCACCGGTCTGGTTCACGATATTAACGGCGACCCGCTTCCGGATGTTGACGTCACAGTTCACGCGCATCCCGAATACGGAACCGTTCACACCGATGCCCAAGGCCGCTTTTCCATCCCTGTGGAGGGCGGTGCCGCCATGAAGGTGATTTTCCGAAAGGCCGGGCTGATTTTTGCACAGCGCCAGGTGCATGTCCCGTGGAACGATGTTGCCGTGACAGAAACCCTCCGACTCATCCCCGAAGACACCGCGGCCACGACCGTGACCTTTGACGGAAATCCGGACACGGTCATCACCCATCAGAGCACGCCGGTCACGGACGAATTCGGAACCCGGTCCGCCACACTGGTGTTCCAGGGGGACAATCAGGCATATCTGACTGACGAAAACGGAAATGACGTCCGGGAAGTGACGACCATCACGGCCCGTGCCACCGAATACGCCACCCCCGAATCCATGCCGGCAAAGCTGCCCCCGACGTCAGCGTACACCTACTGCACGGAACTTTCAGCAGACGGCATGGAGAGAGTCCGGTTTCAGAAACCCGTGGCGGTCTGGGTGGACAATTTCCTCGGATTTGAAGTGGGAGAGGCCGTTCCCTCGGGATATTACGACCGGGACCGGGGTGTCTGGGTTCCCTCTGAGAACGGCCGGGTGGTCCGGCTCCTCGACACCGACAGTGACGGCGTGACAGACGCGGTCGATGCCGACGGCGACGGAAATCCCGACGACCTTGACGGAGACGGTTCTCTCAGCGACGAGGTCACGGGACTGGACGATCCTCAGAGATATGCGCCGAATGCGGAATTCTGGCGGGTGGAAGTGACACATTTCACTCCCTGGGATTTCAACTGGTGCTCCTTTTTCAGCCTCCTGGACATGCTGACCCACGGGCCGCCGGCCGCGGACGAGCAGTGCGACGACTGCGAGGTGGAGGAAGGCTCTTATGTGGAGGCGAGAAGCCGGATTTTTCACGAGGACATCCCGGTCCCCGGAACAGACCTGACCCTGCATTATGCCAGCAACCGGGCCGAGGGATACAAAAGCGTCATCACGGTCCCTGCCAGCGGCACAAGTGTTCCGGACAGTGTGAAACGGATCCTCGTCAGGGTCGAAGTTGCCGGACGGACACTGGAACAGACCCTGGATCCCTTGCCGGATCAGAAGGCCGAATTTGTATGGGACGGGCTTGATTTCCTGGGAAATCCTGTGAACGAGACAGTGACCGCCCGCATCGGCATCGGATTTGTATATGACTCGTTCTATCTGAAATCCGGGTACCTGGCCATGTCCTTCGGCATGTTCGGCACGGAGATAACCGAAGTTCCCACACGGGATGAGGTGATATCCTGGCAGCGCAGCGAGATGGAGATCAACAGGTCTCCCGGAAAAGCCGACACAGTTGCCGACGGCTGGACCCTTTCGGAGCATCATCTCATAAATCTGAGAGACACCTCCGTTCTGTACAGGGGGGACGGCTCTTTCAGCAAAAACAGCGTCAGCATTATCACGACGGTGGCCGGAAACGGGGAGAACGGATACTGGGGAACTGACGGAAGTCTCGCGACAGAGGATTATGTCGTATATCCGTCAGGTGTCACCTCTGATGCGGAAGGAAATTTTTATATTGCCTCCGGGACCGGCATCCGGAAGGTGGACAGGGACGGTATTATCACGACAATAGCAGGAGGGCCTGACGCCGACAGCACGGAAGACGGAATACCCGCCGAAGATGCCAGGATCCGCTATCCGAGGAGTATTGCCTTTGACAGATCGGGAAATCTTTATATCTCGGAAGGCGGTCTTGACGGCGACGGCCACTACCGGGTGCGTAAAATAGACACGGACGGCATCATCACCACCGTGGCCGGAAACGGACTCCCCGCAAAAACAGACGAACCCGGGGACGGACGCCCTGCCACGGAAGTCAGCATCACACCCATAGGCGTTGCCCCGGATGCCTTTGGAAACATTTATATCGGAGAATCCCGGTTTGTCAATTCGTCAGGTGAAAATACCGACGATCCCGTTTTCAGGGTACGCAAAGTGGATACAAACGGCATCATCACCACCGTGGCCGGAACCGGTGAGAAGGGAGTCGGTTCCAGCGGCATACCCGCCACCGAATCCGCATTGAGCAAATCAGGCAGCATTACTCTGGACGCATCCGGCAATCTTTACATTTCGGATCTCGGACGCATCCGGAAAGTGGGGTCGGACGGTATCATCAGCACCGTGGCCGGACTTTACAGTTATACCGGCGATAACAAGGGGGACGGAGGCCCCGCTCTCGAAGCGGAACTCTCAATCGCTTATTCGGTTGCCTTTGACACCGAGGGAAATTTTTACATTCCCCACATATACGGGGGTAACAGGACAGACTGCATCAGAAAAGTGGATACCGGCGGTATTATCAGCACGGTGGCCGGAATCGGCACGATAGGTTACAGCGGCGACAGCGGCCCTGCCGTTCTGGCAGAGTTTAATAATCCCAGGAATCTGGCTGTCGGTCCTGACGGTGATCTTTATATTCCTGATTACTACAACCACCGTGTCCGAAAAGTGACTCTCGGGCCCGCCTCCTTCAGCGGCGAATTCACCTTTGCCGATGGGAACGGCCTGGGATATGTGATCTCCGATGCGGGACGGCACACACAGACCACTGATCTGAACACCGGCGTCGTGCTGCGGGAGTTCGGGTATGACGGGGCGGGAAGGCTTGTGAGCATCACCGATCCCCGATCCGAAACACCCCGTGTGACCACCATAGAACGGGACGGAAACGGCGTGCCCACGGCGATCATCTCGCCGGACGGGCTGAGAACAGATCTGACCGTGGACAGTGACAACCAGCTCACGCATGTCACCTGGCCGGGAAGCAGCAGCCCGTTTGTATTGGAATACGAAAACAACGACGGCCTGCTCACCGAAAAGACCGAGCCCGAGGGCAATGTCTTCACGCACGTCTTTGATGCGACCGGACGGGTGGAATATACGACTGATCAGGAGGGCGGACGATGGGAGTTCACCCGGGTTGCGGATGCGGACGGTGCCATTGTTTATGAGACAAAGGTGCATGTGGGAGATGATGTGTATAATGTCACATCCTACACAGACCATACCGATTCCACGAGTGCTTACACGTCCGACATCACGGGGCCGACAGGCGCTCTGACAGAATTCGGGCGTTCGGCCGACGGTCTGAGTGCGACAAAGAAACTGCCCTGCGGCTCGGATCTGGCATTTGAATATGACACCGATCCCCGGTGGCAGACAAAGCTCGTGAAAAAAATGACGGAGACAGCACCTTCGGGGTTGACAAAGGTTGTGGAAAGAGGTAAGAGTTATGAGGATACGGACTCGGACGGGTTCCCGGATGTCATCACCGAGACCGTGACGGTGAACGATGCAGAGACAACGACCTTTGTGCATGATATCGCCCTGGCGAAAAAGACCGTCACCTCCCCGGAGGGCAGGAGCGTGGTCACGGAATACAATCCCGCCACCCTGCTGACATCGAAGGTGAGCGTTCCCGGTCTGCATGACACTGTGTACGGGTATGACACAGAGGGACGGCCGGAGACGGTCACGACCGGCACACGGCAGAGCGTGTTCGCATACAACAGCCGGGGAAACATCGCCTCGGTGACCGATCCGGAGGAAAATGTTGTCACTTATGATTACGACGACATCGGACGGGTCACGGCGGTTCACCGCCCGGATATCACGGACACGGGGAATGAGACGGTCATCGCCTTTGATTATGACGAGAACGGCAGCATGACCGTGCTGACCAATCCGTCCGCGGTTGACCACGGGTTCGGTTTCAACAAAGTGAACCTGAACAGTTCATACACCACGCCCATGAGCGGGGATTACTCTTATGTGTATGACAAGGCCCGCCGGCTCACACGGAAAGATTTTCCGTCGGGTGCGTGGATCAGGTACAACTACGATCCTGCGAAGCTCGGCAGCATCGAAACCTCGGAGGGGGATGCCGTCAGTTTCGCTTATTCCTCCTGCGGGACAAAGGTTGAATCAGTCAGCAGGGACGAAGAGCAGATCAGTTACGGATATGACGGAAGCCTCGTCACATCCGAGACCCTGACCGGCACGCTGGCTCGGACACTCTCGTACACTTACAACAGCGACTTTGCTGTTCAAAACTTCACTTATGCGGGTGAGACCCGCACTTACGGCTATGACAATGACGGCCTGCTCACCGGGGCCGGGGACCTCACCGTCACCCGCAACGCCGGAAACGGGCTGCCCAAAAGCGTGACCGGCGGCTCACTGAGTCTGACCCGGGGCTTCAACGGCTACGGCGAGACGGAGAACGAGAGCTTCTCGGCAGGCGGCACGGAGCTTTTCTCATGGTCTGTCGTGAGGGATGACAACGGCAGGATCACTGAGAAAACCGAGAATCTCAGTGACGGCACGACAGCGAATTATGAGTATGACTACGATGCTGTCGGGCGGCTGCTGACCGTCACGAGGGACGAAGCCGTTGTTGAAAGTTATCAGTATGATACACGGCCTTACGGCATCCGTACTTATGAGGAAAGATACGGCGTCGGCAGATTGCTGAGGTACAATGACGAGGACAATCTGCTCGAAGCAGGCGACACGGATTATCAGCATGATGAGGACGGATTTCTTGTCAGCAAAACAGAGGGAACGCAGGTCACGACTTATGATTACTCTCTCCGTGGGGAACTGCTGCGGGTTGATCTGCCTGACGGCAGGGTCATTGAGTATGTGCATGACCCGCTCGGCAGGCGCATTGCCAAAAAAGTTGACAACATTGTCGTCGAGAAGTATCTGTGGCAGGGGCTGACACGGCTGCTTGCTGTGTACAATGCCGATGACACGCTGAGGATGCGCTTTGAGTATGCAGACGCACGGATGCCCGTCGCCATGACCAAAGACGGTGCGACGTATTACCTCGGATATGATCAGATCGGCACGCTGAAAGCTGTTGCGGATGCCTCCGGAAGTGTGATAAAGAGGATTGAATATGATGCCTTCGGGAACATTCTCGACGAGACGAATCCCTTGTTTGCAGTGCCTTTCGGGTTCGCAGGCGGCCTGCATGACAGAGACACCGGACTCGTAAGATTCGGCTACCGTGATTATGACCCGGAAACAGGAAGGTGGACCGCCAAAGACCCGATTCTTTTTGCAGGCGGGGATACTGATCTCTATGGGTATTGTGTAAACGATCCGGTGAATTGGACGGACAATATCGGCCTTATGGTTTTACCGCCTGATCCGTCCGGCCTTCCCTGGTGTTGGGAAACTGATCCTTCGCATGGGGATCCTAACGGATTACGACTCAGACATCCGTCAGGGGCTGTTCTGGATTTTCATTTCGGGCGTCCCGGGCTTCCCGGCTACAGAGGCATAGACCATTGGCATTACAATATGGGGGATGATCATCTGCTCGGCGGAGATGAAATCCCGGACGGAGAGTGTCCGGAAGATGAAACTGCGAGAAGAACTTTTCTGGAAAGATTGGTGGATGTGCTGAGAAGGATCAACGATTTTATGCAGAGAAATGTCAGACCCCGCGGACCGACACCTTTGCCTCTGCCGCTGCCCATGCCTGGGCCGATTCCGATTCCGATTCCCTGAACCTGAACCGGACAGCATCAGAAAGTTCCTGTGCCGCACTGCGGAACTTTCTGATGCCCAACTTTTTTAAGGTTGCTGTATGAAAATTGAAGATATAGAAAGAGAACTTCCGAACGGTTTTCATGATGCTCTGCTGCAAAATATTTTTATTGACTATGACAGACATGAGGCTATTTTTGAGATGAAAGTCTGGATCGGAGATATTGATTCCGAAAGTAAGGAACTGCGGGAGGTTTATCGCAAAGGACAACTTAAACTGGGCGGCCTTCGATATTGTATAATCGAAGCACCTGATCCGGGATATCCTTGGTGTGATACGAAACTGACGATTGATGCGGGTACGGTAGGCTCTTTAAAAAAGGCTCCGTCAGTCCGACTGCCTGAACCGCTGTCCGAAGAAGTGTCTGTTCACTGGCTTTTTATCCGACAATGGAATGCCTTTATTTATGTGTCTGCCACAGATGCGCGGTTTGAGTGGACTGAGGAACAGGCGCAGTGAGGACTGCGGGCGGTGTACGGGGTCGGGCCGCATCAACTTATTGATATTAAAAGAATCACATGCTTATTTTAGCCTCAAAAAGGGCCTATATCGCTCTTCTCGGGGCCAAAAAGGGCGATATAGAAAAAACTCAGAATCCTATAATGCTCTTTCTGATGCCAAAAAGAGCCCTGAAAACGCCTATTTTTGAGCCTGTTTCATTTATTTTTCAATATGTTATCGTGGCCCGACCCCCGTACCCCCCCTGCTGACCGTCACGAGGGACGGAGCCGTGGCCGAGAGTTATCAATATGACACACGGCCTTACGGCATCCGTACTTATGAGGAAAGATACGGCGTCGGCAGATCGCTGAGGTACAACGACGAGGACAACCTGCTCGAAGCCGGAGACACGGATTATCAGCATGATATGGACGGGTTTCTCATCAGCAAAACAGAGGGAACGCAGGTTACGAGTTATGATTACTCCTTCCGGGGCGAGCTGCTGAGTGTGACACTGCCTGACAGTACCGTGATCGAATATGTGCATGACCCGCTCGGCAGGCGCATTGCCAAGAAGGTTGACGGCACTGTCACTGAGAAGTATCTGTGGCAGGGACTGACACGGCTACTCGCTGTGTACAATGCCGATGACACCCTGAGAATGCGGTTTGAGTATGCGGATGCACGGATGCCTGTCGCCATGACAAAAGCCGGGGCGACGTATTACCTCGCCTATGATCAGATCGGTACGCTGAAAGCTGTTGCGGATGCATCGGGAAATGTGATAAGGAGCATTGAGTATGATTCCTTCGGGAACATCCTCAGCGACAGCGATCCTGCATTCGCAGTGCCTTTCGGGTTCGCAGGCGGCCTGCATGACAGAGACACCGAACTTGTGAGATTCGGTTACAGAGACTACGACCCGGAGACGGGACGCTGGACGGCGAAAGATCCAATAGGATTCGCGGGCGGGGACACTGATCTCTATGGATATGTCCTGAATGATCCAATTAATTTCACAGATACGAACGGATTAAGTTTTCAATCTGCTGCCCAGAGTTTTGTCGAAGGTGCGGTGAGGGGCGCAGTTGGTGCCGCTGTGGTCAGCGGTGTTGCGGTCGGTGCTGTTTCCGTCGGTGTGCCGGTTGCAGCTGCCACAGCGGCACTGGGAGCCGTAGCGGCTGTCAGCGCCATTGCCATTGGAATTGATACCGGGGTTGCTATCAGAGATGGCAACTGGGATCAGATTGCTTCCATCGCCGGATCATTGGCAGGAGGATTTGCTGCCGGAGGTGCCCTCGGACGCCCGGTGGCTGAAGGTATCAACGGCGTGAAGAGTCCGCCATGGAGTATGAAATCTGACTGGGGGCAGCGATATAAGCCCGGACTCGGAACTGTCGGGAAATGGTTCGGAACCGGAACAAACCCGGGGAGTGCGGGTCTTTCAGTCGGAATAATCGGTGCCGGCGTATCAGTTGACACTCAGTTTTCTCCGTGTGGGGAACAGCGATGAATCCTCAGACGGAAAAGCCGAAATATAAGGATATTAAAAGGCAGGGAGAAGTCAGTATGTGGGATTTGCTGACTCTCATGTCCGGAGGAGTGGCGCTGGGAAATGCATACGTTGCGGCGAAAGGTGCGAAATTGGGGAATTTCTGTTTACTGGCAGCCCTGGCTGAAGGATTGGCGGTAGGCGTTATCTGTATCTGGATTATCAGGGCGGCGGGAGAAACTGTGCTTCAGCATATGGGCCCGCATCTTGAGCAGCAGGAAGAACTGGAATTACGGATGCAGCTTACATTATACGCTGTATATTTTTCAGCAGTCGCCTGGCTTGCTGTATCGGGTTTTCTGGGCTATCATATTACAAAACTGTTTATTAAACTGTTCCTTTTGTAATTCGGTTGCAGGCTGCCTGACGGGGCGGTGATCGAATATGTGCATGACCCGCTGGGCAGGCGCATTGCCAAAAAAGTGAACGACGTCATCACCGAAAAGTATCTGTGGCAGGGGCTGACTCGGCTGCTTGCTGTGTACAATGCCGATGACAGCCTGAAAATGCGCTTTGAGTATGCCGATGCACGGATGCCCGTCGCCATGACAAAGGGCGATGCGACATATTATCTCGGATATGATCAGGTCGGTACGCTGAAAGCTGTTGCGGACGCATCGGGAGATGTGGTAAAGACGATTGAGTATGACGCTTTCGGGAACATCATTTCCGACAGCAATCCGTTGTTTGCAGTGCCTTTCGGGTTCGCAGGCGGCCTGCATGACAAAGATACCGGTCTTGTAAGATTCGGATACAGGGATTACGATCCGGCAACTGGCAAGGTGGACAG
>Ga0190283_1001445_pt1 | contig 10598 bp, 12 predicted proteins | sample 48691801_MG_FD_161669 | JGI IMG/M metagenome (GOLD analysis project Ga0190283, IMG submission 161669) | Hydrothermal vent microbial mat bacterial communities from Southern Trench, Guaymas Basin, Mexico - 4869-18-0-1_MG | ecosystem: Environmental > Aquatic > Marine > Hydrothermal vents >...
TAGGGCACCGGAGGCGCGAAGCCGCAATCACAGATACCGCAATCGATGTACTGCCGGCGGTATCAGCGGACGGCTTACTCACACCTTCACCCAGCTTAGGTGACGGTTCCATCCGTACCGCGACCGTGATGAGGGGGCGGCTCGTGGCGATCAGGCCTGAATCCGCCTGGCGATTGCTCGCGCGGAGATGCTCGACGAGAAAGTGCAGCAATTGACAGGCAACTACGATCGTCCGGCGTCCCCGCCCTCCCTAAACCGTTCGGGCATCTACGTATGGGGCTACCGGAGAGCGCAGGGTAATGGTGTGGGCTGTCGATAGTCGCTTGCGGGTCGCAGCTGGAGCGAGCCGCTTCGGAACGCGATCGAGGATCATCTCAGGGCCAAGCGAAAGCCGATATCGGCCGGTAATGACAAGCAGTCGGGGAAGTGGCAGAAGCTATTGACACAGTGTAGGGCTTCTAAGTTGTAATATCAAGAGCCGCTACGGAGAACACGCCACGTACCGCCCGACGGACCGTGCGGATTGTGATAGAGCGGGCTTCGCCCGCAGCCCATAGCCTTTAGCTATTAGCCATTGGCCAAGAAAAAAGAAGATTAATGAACACTCCAACTTATTGGACGGTGGCGAAATATTTCGTCCCAGCCTGCGCAGACATTCCGGCTCCATAGTCTATATCTATCAACACGTTCGTCATCAACGTTTCTGAAATTTATTATTCCTGCTTTCCGAATCTAAACCAATCGGAGTGATACCCAGTCTTGTAGGCGATGTGACAATGGTACTGATATTTGCCGGATGGGAACTCAGGAGGAACGAAATCCGTTGCGACATTCTCCAATGTCTGATCAGGGCCGATTCTAAAAGTAACAGGTCCCAACATTGCGCCGTATGAACCCCCGTGCGGCATAATGAGATCGGTCCACGCTGTAACGACATACGACTCATGAGAGTAATTCGTGGCACTCACAACAAACTGGATGTTACTTCCTTGTGGCGGAACAATGATAGGTGCATTGACCGCTTCTACATTGAGCCAAACATCGAGAGACACGCCAACATCAAGCTGGTAGATCATTCTCGTTTTGGAATCAGAGTACCATAGGTAACGGCCGTCCCAAGCCACTCCTTTACCGGCCCCAAAATTATCATATTCTGCGAGATAGTTACCGAACGTGTCCATCTTGATAATTTTAGACTGGTCACCCCCCGTGCAAAACCATAAATTCTTACCATCCCACGCCAAGTCATGCGGATAGCCATCGTGTGAATGAAAAGAATGCAGAATTTGACCTGAGGTTGATACTTTGTATATCATATCCGTCCGGTAATTTGATACCCAAAGATTATTTCCGTCCCAGGTTAGACCACTATTGTGGGAGCCGGGCTCAAATAAGATGGAATCTATTACATTTCCGTTGGTGTCGATTTTCAAGAGATAATTGGTTCTAGAATCAGACACCCAAAGGTGTTGGCCGTCACAGGTAAGTCCCTGCGGCCAATCACATTCCGGGGGAACTGGTATTTTCTTGATTAAATTACCAGATGTATCAAATTTCCCTATCCAAAATTCATCATAATGTTTCCAAGTTACTATGGCGTAAATATACTGGCCATTGTGCGCGAGTCCATAAGGAACTCCTCCATCTGGGAAATCAAAGGAAAAAACAACAGGAGGTGTATCACGGTTTTCTTCTTGATCGTTGAAATTTAAGGCCTTTGGATCCGTGACGATATGATCCGATCGTAATGTATCTTTTGTGTGGGATGATACTGTGATTCCCAATAATATTATGATAGTCATCGTGATATTCTTGATTGTCATGATAGCATCCTTAATTGTATGTCTAAGATTCAGATAAAAATCAGACTATTGATTTTCTGTTGAATTGAATCGTTGAACCGATATCCTGTCACTGCCACCACCCTGCTATTTGTATTCAGCGACCAACAGCAAGTTGGTTAGCACCGAGTCCGGCCCGCTTGTAGATCCTATGAGTGCTTGCAGCGGATATTCCTCCCCTGGCTGAAAGAACCCTGGTGCTTCAACATTAATCACGATAGATCCACTATCCGGGATACCACTATGGAGCACGAGGTTTTTGATTGGCCGCTCTAAATACAAGGCACCATAAGGTGTTTTAACGGGAACATCACGCACACCGGAGCCCAGCAGTACGAAAATAGGTGCAGCTTTGGGCTCGCCGATGATGCGTAGACTATGAGCAGGATCTTTTAAGTAATAGAGATGCGCATGGAACTCGTCGCAACCGATATCGACCGTATCTTCACTCACTCTCGGATCGTCCTCGAAATCTATGGCCGGAAAACCGAGTGCGTTGTTATCCCCGCTGTTGCGGCAAGGAGAATTAGAAGTCAAATGCCAATCTTGATGTCGATCTACGAATCTAGGATCCTCGTCGATATTACCTATGCCGGAGTATAATGGACTTATGTTCGAGTAGGTGACAGACATCGACATAGGTCCCAACACGCCTCCGGGACTTCTGATGATACAGTTGGTAATCGTGGGAACTCGCGTTCCACTAGCCCACACGGCATAATGATGAGATGCGGGATGCGGGCACTTGTTGAAGAGTATTGTGTTGTTCGTGATAATAGGTGAGGCATTATAAGAGTAGATTCCACTGCCCCTCCCGATGGAGCTTCCACCCGCAGCGTTGTGAAGGATCAAATTGTTTATGATGAACGCGTCGCAACGATATCCTAGATAGATGCCGCCTCCCCTGCCTTCCTCGGCTCTCGAGCCTTTCCACCAGATTCCTTGCGCCTGGTTTTCAGCAATTTTATTGTTCGATATCAAAGGCGACGAGAAACAGCGACATAAGATGCCTCCACCTAATTCTTGATCGCTTCCGCCTCTGGTTTCTGAACGATTGCCACGAATGACGTTACCGATAATCGTTGGAGAGGACATTCTGCAGTAAATCCCCCCGTTTTGGTCGGCACATCCGTTGGTAATAGTAAATCCCTCGAGAAGACATTCAGGACCTTCTTGATTTTGGAACTTGACTACGCTGTCAAAATCCTGCATGCCATCGAGGATCGTTCTTTCAGGTCCTTGTTCGCTCTTGAGAATCAGGGTCTTGCCCAAAAAGTCGATTGTCTCCCGATAGACTCCGGGGCGCACAATTATAGTATCGCCTGCGAACACATCCGGCTCAGCTATCGCCGCCTGAATAGTGCTGTAGTCATCGGGAACATAGTACGTTTTGCAGTCCGCGTATGCGGTGATGAAAAAGAACAGAATGAATACGAAAATGACTGATTTGCAGCTCATCGATTCGGCTCCTCGGCTCCAGTGGGCATTGATCGGAATCACGCTTCCATCGCAAATGTAACAAGTTCTATCGCTTTTTATTGACTTCTATTGAATCGTTATCGTGACAACGTCGGATTTTTTGTACCACTGCACCGATTGAAACCAAACAACGAGTCCCACAAGATGAATGGGAACATATGATCTCCAGCGCACCTCTCCGATGGAGTTCGAAAACTTTATGCGTCCGAATTGCCGCGGCTGCGCGAGGTCGAGCGTAACATTGAGATGCGGAACAAAGGTGTTTCCTAATCCGTCGAGGCTGTAGGCAAGATAGGTCGTTGCGATTGCGGTCGCATCGCTGACGGAGAACTCTCCGGACTGTCCAGCAACGAGCGGATCCGGTGAAACTGTCAACGTGAAGAGGTCAGACGACCTCTGAACGGACAGCAGAACTCGCTTCAAAAGTCTTATTCTCGAAATCCCCATTTTGAAGAACAACCCGCGCTTCTACGAGGGCATCTCCAAAATTCCAGCCGGGACAGGGATCGCTGACGAGCAGATCGGTGTCGGCGCCGAAGGTAAAATAGGCTCCAGGTTTCATGAGCGGCTTGAAAAAAATCGAAAGCGTTTCCGGATGCGGGTATTTAGAATCATAAATCCAGGTGATATCATCCAGTGACATTCCACCGATACGATTGATCACGGGTGTTGTGGATTTCTGAAAGCACCCTTCTCCGTCAAAATCCAATTAGGCATCGGGCCAGCTCGCAAGACTTATGGTAATAGAATCGATGTAATTGGAGCTGGAGTTGCGAATCCGGTAGAAATCGCGATCTACCAGGTTGTTCTTGCCGTCGGTGACGATCGAGATCGTACCGTCTGTGTCTCTAGGACCGCTATGCTTGATAGCGGATATCGGAATTTCAGTCGAAGAGAGCTCAGGATTTCATTCATCAGGATCTCGCGGAGAACTCCAGACCACCAGCACCAAAAGGGGAAGAACTACCATCGAGACACAATTGTTTCTCTTCATGCTGAGCTCTCCTTCTCCAGAAAAGCCTTCATACACGGCTCTTACAACACGTCAAAAGACAAAGTTAACAGGATTTATTGAAATACTCGCGAGCCGATTATTTCGCCCGCAATAGGTAACTCGCAGAAACAACAACTACGGTTCATATATTTCGAATTTTTTTCTCCGAATGATCGTTGCTGCCCGAGTACGGATTTAGACAAGTGAAGCAATAGGCTATAACATCTTTTGACGCAGTCCGTTATAAGATTTTCAAACAAGTCAATTTATTGTGCAAAAGGCATATACGCTGACATTGACTGGCTCATGGTGCCAACCAATCAAGAAGAGAATCTGAAGCTGTTTTTTCCCATGGTGAACAGGTAATTTTCTACTTTATCGAGCTTTCCAAGCGCAACGATGAGCTGGAGTGACGTATCGAGGATTTGGAACAGATATCTCCACCGCGCCCCTCCTCCACGCCCGCGGGCATGATCGCTCCCCACGAGAAACGACAGGGCAGAAAGCGACAGGAGAAAGCATGCCAGAAACCTGGCCACAAAGAATCGCAGAGGACGTGACCCTCGAAGCCTGACCGAACAGAGGATCACCGCAGGGCCAAGCGAAAGTGTCAAAAAAGTGTCAACGCCGACGAAAAAGCGCGTAATTTCGACGGGGAAGTGGCAGAAGCGATTGGCACAGCGTAGGGCATCGACGTTGTGATACCAAGAGCCGCTGCGGAGAACACGCCACGTACCGCCCGGTGGACCGTGCTGGTCGTGATAGGGACTGCTGCTGTAGTAACCCGAAGAGTATCAGTCATGGCACCACTCCCACTCGTTGCCCGCCGCATCGTATAACCCGTGCCCGTTGGCCATGTCGAGCACTACCGGTGCAGGCGGCGTAATTTGTTGATTCCCGTCGTAATAGCCCACCGGCGCGGTTTCTGGAAGAACTCCCTCGTGAGGATCGCCGGAGTAGCTGTAGTTCGCCTTCAAGCCGTCGATGCTGTTGTTCCAAGGATACATGTAGTGAGGTTTCGCGTCGCTGCCGGGTTCAATCATCCACGAGGTCCTCGATGGTCCGGTCGAGTGCCCTTTGGAGATACTTGTTGCCGGTTGTTCTTCTAATGGCTTCCGTGGCAGATAGAGTCGACATGAAAGAACGGCTGACCCGGCCTGTGATCCATGTGCGTTTTCATCCGGTGGTCCAACCTATTTTAGCTCGGCTTTTTTGAGGTCCGCGCTGCATGCGGCACGCCACGCATCCAAGGTTTTTTGCATGTCGGAAAGTATGGATGGGTGGATCGCGGCGAGATCTTTTTCTTCCGCTCGATCGACGATCAGATCGAAGAGCTGATAGGTCTCTCCTCTGTCTTGGCTGATGATCTTGTAACGGTTGTCGATCAGGGCGATCTGCTTTCCTGATTCAAAGCCGATAGGCCGGGGCCGATCCTGCATCGTTCCCTCGATGAGGGGTAGAAGACTCACACCGTCCATGGAGCCCGCGGACGGATCAACATCTAAACCGAGGATCTCCAGGACCGTCGGAAGATAATCAGAAGTACAACAGGGAATCGCTACCTGTCTGGGGTGTTGGATTTCTGCCGGCCATACCAGCAATCCGGGCACACGCACGCCCCCTTCGAATAGGCTGCGTTTGCGACCTCTCAAATAACCTGTCGAACCCAGGTTGTGCTTCTGGATACGCGTTCCTTCGGGACCATTGTCGCTGCAGAACCAGAGCAACGTATCTTGGTCCACGCCCAGCTTGCGCAGCTCCTGCCGAAGGCGCCCGATCTGTTCGTCCATGGCGGTGAGACAGCCGTAATAATGCTGTTCCTTTCGAGATAGATGGGCATATCGGTTTTTGTGTTCCGGGCCGGCCACAACCGGGGCATGAGGGCTATGGAACCAGATTACGGAAAAGAACGGACTTTGCTGGTCCACCGCATCCTGAATAAAGGGGATCACCCGGTCCATGATCACCCGCGCGTCATCGCCTTCGAGGTTGTCCATTGCGCATTGGCCTGGCCCGGTCCAGTAGGCGGTACCAAAGGGTTCACCAGGGTCCAGATTTTTGACCGTCCCCGGAATATCACCTTCGGGCTGAATCATGGGATTCCAGGTGGGCACCTTGGCCTCGGTGGAGAAACAGACATGGAAACCGTTTTCCCAGGGAGGCGCATAATGTTCGGCTCCCGTTGGCCCACCCCGGTTGGAGTCTCTGACCGTCTTCGTGAGCGTACCGAGATGCCATTTCCCGAAATGGCCGGTTCGATAACCCCGGGATTTGAGCACTTCCGCTATCGTGAGCTCCTCTTGGGGCAGATGTCCTCGATTGGCGCCAAAGATGCCGTAACGATAGGGATGGCGCCCAGTCAGGCAACTACCCCGGGTGGGGGAGCAGACCGGTGCAGCGGCATAAAAACGGTCGAATCGGATGCCTTCCTGCGCCATGGCGTCGAGGGCCGGCGTTTTGAGATGACGATGCCGGTTATAGCCTGTGTCGCCCCAGCCCTGGTCGTCGGTCATGACCAGGATGACATTGGGGGTGGAGCGAGATCGACCATTCTTCAGCCGATGGGAAGCCGCGCCGCACCCTGAGAGGGTGAGGACGGCCGCGTTGATTCCGGTATATTTCAAGAAATCACGGCGGCTTATCATCTTTTTTGATTCCATTCTGATTCTTTGTCCCTCGGTGTCTTTCCTACACCCTGATGAAGTGCTCCTACCATCTCGATACGACGTCGGTTCCTATCTTCAGCGCTGCCATTGCAACAACCAGGGCAAGGACTCTTCGCAGCCGATCAGGTCGCGTCCGTCGACTGAGCTGACTTCCAACTCGAGCCCCGGGGAGTGCGACGATCACGAGTAACACGGCAGGCAGGAGCGGAATCTGTCCGGTAGCCAACTTTCCTGCAAATGCGGCAAGGGAAGCCAAAAAGACGAGCGCCAGGTTGCTCCCGATGACGACACGCGTGGGCAACCTGAGAATAAAGAGCATCAACGGAATCAGGATGAACGATCCACCCTGCCCGAAGCACGGGCGATTCTCCGCGACATGATCTCGCGCCTGAAGCTATCCCACTTCGCCATCATCGCCACCGACAGCCAGAAGGAAGCCAAGCGGCCCAGCAACGTCGGCGCGCCAGGGGGTGAAACCGGGATCGATGCGCGTGTGATCGATGGCAAGGCGTTGGTCACGTCGGTCGCCGTTCTGACCGATGGTCTCACGGGTTCATCCGCCGAGTTCGTGGCCGTCGCACTTCAGGAGATGGGGCGGGCCTGCGTCATCGGCACACGGACGAAGGGTGAAGCACTGCCGGCTGAGTACACGACGCTGCCGAACGGCGACGTGTTTCTCTGTGCCGTTGCCGATTTTGTAACCGGAGCCGGAAAGAGACTGGAGGGTGTCGGCGTTGCGCCGGACATCGAAGTCGCCCTCTCACAAGGCTCGTTGCTCGAAGGACGTGACATTGTTCTAGAGGCAGCCGTCGATTGGATTCGTACTCAGGATTAGCCATCAGAGAGTGCAGTTCTCGTTGAGGCTGTGAGCGAGCGTTGCAGATGAATCTGAGGACCGATATCGCAATGCCGACATATCTGGGATCCGTAGATGGGCACCTCTCGAACAATGATTTTCTCACGGAGCCGGTCGGCTACGATGAGATCGTCAGGACCACATTCGACAGATTTGTGAAAGACTGAAGGACGCGTACGCCCTCCCTCACCATCAGTGTTTGGATGTTTCATTTCCATTGCCGATGGCTGCCGTAGGTTCTTTGTCGTACCGAACATACCGGTCGGGCTACGGTTGGCCGTGACCGATGCGGCAGGTAGAAAGTGACTTCTGGAATTACTCTGATCCGAATTCAGGATTGAATTCCGGGCCGCGCCGGCCTTGAAAGGTCGATTTCAGGCGTTTGTCTGACGAACTGCTTTTCCGTCGCGTGATCGACGGGCCGAAACGCAGTGCGACGGCCCGTCGATCCGCTCGGCTTTTTCGCCACTCCTCCCACGTCCAGCAGTATTTAATCTGAGATTCCGAGCTCATGGGCCACCTTCTTTCGGAGCTGCTCGAGTTCGTCGGCAATATCAAAGCCCGGCAACCTGCCAGCTACGCGGACCACCCTTCGCGCGCAGTCGTCCCATGATCTCCTGGGTTTTTCGGAATGGGATCGGTTTTGGGGTCAATCGGCAGAGATCGATATCACCGGACATGTAAGCGCCTTCGGTATAAAACTCAATGGCCGAGCCGCCGACCACGACAAGCTTCCATCCCTCGTCAGCGAATAGGCCGGTGACCACCGCGGCCAACTTCAAGGCACGTTCCAGGAGGTCCTGCGTTTGTTCGATTTCCTCCAGCACATCCATAGCGTCGCTGTTACCCCCCGTGAGATGAGCAAAAGCCGATCGGATTCTAACCCAATGGCAGTGAGAATAGCGAGTTAAAAACCACCACACTCTCCATGGCCGCACGATAAGCGCCGCAATGACCGCCCAAGCCGGAATCACCTATTGGCGCCCACGCCAGCCGTTAGCATTTTCCACGTTTCTTGCCATTGCCATGCCTCCATTCATGTCAACGTCGTTTGGAAGTCTCCTTGGATGTGACGGATGAGCCAACGATGGCGAATCGAGACGTTTGCCATCTTTCGCATTCATAATTCCTGAGCCCTTTTTTGGCGCTTCTGAAGGCCCTCGCCCAAATTATTCCCCACCTGTTTCAAGTCGTAATCTCAGATCGGAATCCGGCGCTTCTGGTGTTTTTTTTTGAGAAACACTCTGGAAGGCGACTGCCAGCAGGCATGCACGAGTCTCAACCGGCCTTCTGACGCGCATGGAACCCCAAAAAAGAACACGCCCTAACACATTGACTACAAGCCGCCTGGGAAAACTCAGATGACGACGAGGTCGAGGTGCCTGGAAATCTGACAGATTGACGGTCCAGAAAATCTGGTCTTGGTTTTCCAAACAGAGGAAAATCTGGTATTTCTGGCACCTTCCTAAATTGAGGATTTGAGGATCCATTCTATGACCACCCAGGATTATGCTTCGATCGTGCTCACCAACAGCTCCCAACTGATCGTGGAGAGCCTTGCGCGGGCAGGGGCGGATTCGTTCGTCGGTTACCCGATTACACCGGCCAATCTGCTCTACTTGTATGCTTCGAAACGATTCCGCATCTTTTCGGCTGCGCCGGACGAGATCACCACTTTGCAGTTGATGAGCGGGTATGCGGCAGCGGGAAGAATCCCGGTCACGGCCACGTCCTTTCCGGGGTATGCCCTGATGATCGAGGGCATCAACATGGCCGTCATGATGGAACTTCCCATGGTGATCGTCCTGGTTCAGAGGTTGGGGCCAGCCACCGGTACGGCGACCCTCGGCGCCCAGGGAGATATCTCCCTCCTGCAAGGCACGATCTCAGGAGGCCTGGCCCTGCCGGCATTCAGCATCAGCAGCCCGCTCGATTGCTGGGAGCTATCGGCTGAAGCCGTGGAGGTGGCGGTGAGGCACAGAACTCCAGTGGTCATCTTCACATCCAAGGACGAGGTCATGACGAAGTACAGTCTCGACCTGCGCACGCTGAGGCCGATTTCCAGAGTGACGCGTGCCGAGTGGGGAGGCAACGGGTCCGGCAATTCCGACGGGAATGGACAATCCCTGGTGCCCCCCTTTCTCCCGGTCACGTGCAGGGATCGGCAGGTACGTTTCACCGCATCCACCCACGATGCCCACGGGATAATCCAGAATGCCAGCCCTGAAGGGCTGAACAATTCGGTCAGGCTGCACAAGAAGGTGGTCGAGAACCTGCCGGAATACACGCACTACGACCTGGACGAGCAGACCGGCGCCGATACCTTGATCGTCTCCTTCGGGATCACCGCCCAGGCCGCCCGCGAAGCGGTGATCCGGATTCGCGAATCCGGGGGGCAGGTATCCCTGCTGGTCGTCAAGACCTTGCTTCCCATTCCGAAGGCCTACTATGAAATCTGCGCCAGGTACGGCCGGGTCTTCTTTGCCGAGGAAAACCTCACCGGCCAGTACCGGCAGTTGATGTTCGGCGCCACTTCCCCGGAGCAGATCAGGGGAATCAACCAGTTTGGTAAAATGATCACGCCCGAGACAATCGAGAAGGCGGTGCAGCATGCGTAACAGGATGTTCCTCAAAGATATCGAGCTGCCCTTCTGCAAGGGGTGTACCCATACGAATATTGCCGAGAGTACGGACAGGGCTCTTCAGAAATTGGAGCTTTCGCCCCTCGATGTCATCATGGTGAGCGATATCGGATGCCACGG
>Ga0190283_1001446_pt1 | contig 10582 bp, 7 predicted proteins | sample 48691801_MG_FD_161669 | JGI IMG/M metagenome (GOLD analysis project Ga0190283, IMG submission 161669) | Hydrothermal vent microbial mat bacterial communities from Southern Trench, Guaymas Basin, Mexico - 4869-18-0-1_MG | ecosystem: Environmental > Aquatic > Marine > Hydrothermal vents > Microbial...
TGCCGATTGTCAACGTGGCTAACTCCATATCCACCTTTTTTGTCATGGCATTTCTGACCGGGCTCATGGCAAAGATCCCGGGAAGCCGTATGCTCAGCTATATGCTTCTCTTTTGCGGAATCACCGTTGCCGGCCTCCGCTTTGTGGTGCCCCTCGGCTTTGACCTCATCTACCCGGTACTGTATGTCCTGAAGGCCCAATATGAAGTCCTGTTGGCGCTCTTATTCTGGAATCTGGCCAATGATCTGTTTAATACCAGACAGTCCAAGCGTCTATTTCCCCTGATCACGGCCGGAGGCGCTATAGGAGGGATTCTCGGCAGTTTTGCTACCCCCCCCCTGGCCAAGGCCATAACCATGGATAATTTGATGTTCGCCTATCTGATAACCACCGTAACAGGCGCCATTGTCGTTAAAAAAATGGGGGCCAAATTTCCCACCCTGTTACTCTCAGACAAAAAGGGCAAAAAGCCAAAAAAGAAGACCTCTGTCATAAAGGAATTCAAAAACATATTGCCTCTTATGAAGGAATCCACCCTTGTCAAAGTCCTTATCCTCCTGACGCTGCTCCCCAATGTCATCATCCCGATCTTGAATTACCAGTTTGCCTATACCGTTAATTCGGCCTTTGCCACCCAGGGTGGAATGCTCAGCTTTTTTGGGTACTTCAGAGGCTGCATGAATATTGTCAGTCTGATTATACTGCTGTTTGTGGGTAGGGTATATGGCCGCTGGGGTCTCCCGATTGTCCTTATGTTTCACCCATTCAATTATATGCTTGTATTCTTGGCCTTTCTGCTGCGGTTTGACATCTTCTCGGCCATGTATGCAAGGGTATCGACCAATGTCATAAGAACCACCATGAACGGTCCTGCAAGGGCCGTTTTGATGGGTCTGTTCCCGTTGGAATATCGCGCAATGATCAGACCCTTTTTGAGGGGGACAGTGGTCCGTATAGGGATATTGTTGGGGGCCGGCATTATTATGGTCTCTGAAGGGCTTTTCTCCCCGAGATACCTTTCCATTATAGCTATGGTTTTTGTGGGGGGATGGATTGCCACGAGTTTGGCGCTTAAAAAGAGTTATTCTCAGATCTTGCTCGACCTTATTTCGAGGAATATGCTCGATCTCAAATCCTTGGAAGAGAAGGACGTGGGGAGCGTCTTCGCGGACAAACAGATACAGTCCGGGCTCGTGAAAACCTTCCTCTCTTCCCGCGGGGAGGACTGTCTGTGGCATGCGCGCATACTCAAATCCCAGGGCGTCAAAGATCTTGACACCCATATCCTGACGGTCCTGAAACAGAATGATGACATAACCAGGATTGAACTCCTATCCATGCTGTCTCCCGATGCAGGCGAACAGTCCATTTCCCTGTTCAGAGATTTAGTGGCTACTGAAAACCGTGATCTCACAGTTGCCGTTGTAAAAGCGGCAAACAGACTTCCTGCCGGACTTTCCCACAACTTCTGCAAAGAAGTATTTGAAACAAGTAAAGATCCGGACGTAAAGGCCTACGCTGTCATAGGGCTCTACAACAAATCCCCTGATGAGTACAAAGGGATCATTGATTCATGGCTGAATTCTGATGATCTCTCTGAAAAAAGGGCCGGCATTATCGCTTCGGGTGAATCCTCGGACGAATCCTATATCTCCCGCTTGAAGGGCATGCTTGAAGAGGAAGAAGACAGTTCGATTCTCCCCTTTATACTGACAGCCCTTCACCGTCTCAAGGCCCCTGAACCGAACAGCTTTGCGGCTCCTTATCTTGGTCACCCTGCAGAACCTGTTCGATTAGCCGCCTTAGAGGCCTTTGACTTGAAAGACGATGATGCCATCAGAACGGTAATCGGTCTGATGGATGATGCCTCAGAAGGGGTCTGTAAGCTTGCACAGGAGAAAATAAAGACATCCCCCTATCAAAATGCCCAGATTCTTGTTGAATCGCTGAATATCCCCAGACGTAAGGTGCGCGAGGGGATATTTGTCCTGTTGCAATCGCTGAACATCAAGGATCTTGATATCTTTCGATTCGCCCGCTCCCAGGTAGAGCGATGTTACAACTATTTGGCCGAAATGGAAGGGCTTCGGCTTCTCCCCGAAGGTCAGGAGAGAGACCTGATAATAGACCATCTGGAAAATAAGAAACATATTGAATTGGAAAATATCGTTCGGGTCCTGGCCACCGAGGACAGGTCAGGCCAGATGAGGATTATCTGGAGAGGCCTTTTTTCCACTGATGCGCGCCAGCGATCTAACAGCTTAGAGGCCTTGGATGATGCCATGGACACTTCCCTGTCAGGCATTATGCTCCCTCTCTTAGAAGGGATTCCGCCTGTTGAGACCTTAAAAGTCGGCATTAAAAATTTTAAACTTCCTGATTTTGGTTCTGATAAGGGCGCGGTCTGCTCCCATCTCTTGGGCAAACAGGATTGGGTGACGGTGGTGTTGACCCTGTTCCTGATCTCTAAACAGGGGGATGACGGAATCGATATGGAAAAGATCAAAGCATTCACAGAGTCAGAGAATACATTTATTCGACAGATGGCGCTCTGTGCCATGGATATAGGGCATCATGACCCAGGTAAAATGGAGGATAATATGGAAACGGAGATTTCTATCCCTGACAAAATCTTGCGTCTAAAGGGGATCAACATATTTGAAGGCCTTTCCGTGGGCGAGTTAGCTGCCATTGCATCGGTGACAGAGGAGGTTAATTATCCGGCCGGCGAAATCGTTATCAGAGAGGGTGAATCCGGTGAGACCATGTTTCTCATTATCAAAGGGGAGGTATCTGTTATCAAAGGCGCGGGGGAAGAAGGAGAACGCGAAATAGAGTTGGCCCGGATCGGCACCGGAGACTATTTTGGTGAAATGGCCCTTTTTGAAGATGCTGTTCGGTCTGCCACCATTCGTACGGCGGAAGAAGCCCGGGTTTTGATCCTCCACAAGCAGGAGTTTACCGAAATTGTGAGAGAATACCCGCAGATTGCCCTTCATATATGCAAGGCGCTTAGTGGAAGGATACGTGAACTGCATGAAAAGATTAAGAATTGAATCATGGAGTAAGAATGAGTAAATTCCCCGCCAGATGACCTGCCAACCCAATGTATCCAATGATGCCCCGCCGCAGGGACTGACCCGAAAATAATCACAACCTCCTCAGGCAACGGTAATACACCAAGCTGCATATTTGCTAAGGCATCGGACTTTAAGGGACGAAAAGGTATCTTGGAGATATCAATGAAAAACCTGGATCTTTACCTGGATAACATAGAGCGTTGTGATGATATTTACAGATTCAAAATCCATGTCCGTTTGGCAAGGCCTTATAGTGAAGACCTGCGGTTATGGTATTCTATCCCTTTTGACCAATGGGAGCACTGCTCCTGTGACCTCATGGATTCATTTGTACTCGCCGCATTGCTGAAGGCTATGGAAGACAATGCCACATTAAAGGTCCATGGCCCTGTCTCTCGCTCTTTGCTTGACAATCTGGAAGAATATCAGCTCATTTTCAGTCTGTGGTTCCCTGGAAAATACAAACAGATTGAAATAATACCTGACAGCGAGGTAGAGGAAAAAAAGGTCAATAATAAGGTCATGCTCAGCTTTTCCGGGGGTGTTGATGGGGCATTCAGCGCACTAAACCACATATTACGGCGAGGTCCCATCAAAAGGAAGTTGTTCGACGTTAACACTATCCTTTATGTGGAAGGCTTCGACGTCAATATAGACTATGACAGGGAATGCAAGAACGTGGCTGAAAGGAATAAGAGGCTTTTTTCAGGATACCACGATTTGAGATTTTTGAACGTAAGGACAAACCTGAAATATCTCCTTTCCATCAAAAGGTTCTGGACATCACATGCATGCGTGCTTGCCTCAACGGCATCTCTGTTCCGCAAAATATGTGGGGGTTGTCTCGTGGGAAGCAGTCATTCATATCTTCACTTAGCCCCCTGGGGCAGTCATCCGCTGACAGATCGATTGCTCTCAAGCAACAGCTTTGAGATTCACCACGATATGGTTTTTACCAGAATAGAAAAATTAGAAGCCCTCTTCGCCTGGCCTGAAGCGCTCGATAACCTCAAGGTGTGCTGGGAGGGGCAATACAGATATGATACCCCCCCTGACACCAACTGTTGCGCCTGTGATAAGTGTGTCCGCACCATGTTGGCTTTCAAAGCCCTTGACCATGAAATACCCTCAAGCTTTCCTGGGAAGCTGACCGTTGACAAAGTCAGGGGGCTCAAGAACAAACCCTTCGACTGGTCAAGGATGGTCTTCCTCACCGAAATTCTGAATACTGCCAAGAAAAACCGGAGGGAGCATGATCCGCTCTTTGTCGCCCTCGAAGAAATTATAACGGAGCAGAGGACTGATGATTGATGATTGATGATTGATTATTGACTAATGACCAAATACCCAGTACCCAATTTCAACCCGTAACTCGCAACCCGTAACTTGGCGCCCTTGGCCCTTCAATCAACAATCATCAATCCAAAGGCCCGTAACTCGCAACCTGCAACCCGCAACTCGTAACCCGCATCCTGCACACGGAGAGTAACTAATTAATGAAAATCACCTACATATATCCACCCTTGTTTAAACCTTTCTATCCCATGGCAACGCGGATCATCACTGAGAATCTTTCAAGAAACAAAAACCTTGAAGTGACTTTCGGTGATATGCCTGTAACAACCTATGCCTCAAATACAGCCGACCACCTCTATGATGAGATCATGTCAAACGTCGCTCTCCGGTCTTCGCCAAATGTCGTCTCATTTCTGGACCAGAAATATATGGTTTATAACATCTTTTATGTATTTATGGCCCAGGGGTATTTTGACGAATATATCCTGATCGACCCTGACACTGAATATAACATTTTGACCTGCCTCAACTTTTGTGACCTCCTCATCTTGAAACACCTGCTCCAAAACAATAAAAAAGTTGTATTGGGCGGCCCCCTTATAAATATCGGGCTGTCCCCCTCCTTCATCCGAAACTTCATGAAACTAATGGGCGTTCACCCCTCTAAACTTGTGGAAAACCTGATTATTGTCTCAGGCAGCATCGATCTGACCACAGATCTGTATGAGATAATCCGGAACTGGGAAGATACTGCTATTGTTCGTAATAACTACAGCACGGTCTTTCAGTGCGAAAACGATTTTCTGAAAGATCTTTACGAAGATACGGGCGAGGTGCCTGTTCATCTCGGATTCAGTAATCACTGCTGGTATGGAAAGTGCAAATTCTGCACCTACAGGGAATTACCCAAAATGAACTTTTTGGCCGGACAGGAAATTAGGACTGTCGCCGATTCCATTCACAGACTTATGAATACCTTCGGGTCTGATCACATCAGATTTATTGACTCATATTTCAGGAGGAATTCTGTGCAGGTGCAAGAGATACTTGAGCAAATAAAAGGATACCATCTTACCGTTTATACCGGCATAACCATGCTCAAAGACAAACGATATATTGAGTTTTTAAACAGCTATGTCAACTGTCTGTTGATAGGCCTTGAGTCAACTTCTGACTTCTCTTTGCTCCAGGTTGACAAAGGTTACACCAGCAGAGATATCGAAATTGCCGTTGACAATATTATCAAATACATGAGCAGGGATATTTTCTTAGAGATATCTATTATCGTGGATTTGCCGTGCAAAGACTCAGAAGATGTCAAAACCAACTACAGGAGAATAGCAGAACTCAAAGATAGATTAACAGGGGAAGGGTTCAGGGTTGCATTCCATATGAATATCCTGAGTGTCTTCCCGAATCTGGAATTGCTGCACACAGAAACCGGGCTGCTCAGAAGTTCAGATAATCAAACTGATATGAATCTTTCCACCGGCAAAAATTATATTATAAGCACCTTGCGGCAATGTGGCATGGACAGAACCCTACAGCTTCCATCGAACTGCGTCCTCAGGGACGAGCAAAACAAATATAACCTGCTCTATGGCTATATCAGCTCAGATGTGCCGATCGTCCGTCATGACGTTGATGGCAATGTCCTGCCATCAGACCTGGAATTGATGGATGAAACGGTCATGAGGGAAATCCTGACGAGAAAAAGCCGCAGAGGGGTATAAAGGGGATCTCTTTCATTGGAATTATACAGTTTGCTCTATAACACTCAGTTTGTGGAGTTATGCAGTTAGATAAATTATAAAATAGGCAGTTTTTATTGCAATAATTTTTTATCAGGAAAGTTACACAGGAACTGTTCAATCACTGGTTTCGGGCGGCTGCGCCGCCTGAAATGCGGTGCTGACTACGTCCAGCCCCGCATTAAAGATTTTAGATGAAATCTAAAAGAATCTAAATCTGATTTCCATATACAACGTATAAATTTCATTGACATAACCTTAAATCAAGATTATAGTTGTAGTAAAATGCATCATTATGATGCTAATTGCGTCGACGATAAATAGATCAATGATAGGAGGTTATGATGACCACTGTATCTTTAAGAATAGACCGAGACTTGGCGTTTCAAGCGGAGCGTGAGGCTAGAATTCAGAATAGATCAAAGACCAAACAGCTTGAGTACTGGGCAAAATTAGGCAAAGTCATTTCATCTAAATTAAATATTACAGATGCTTTTGCCGTGTCTCAAGGTATAAAAACGATTAAATTAGAGATAACCCCATCTGTTCAATCGATTCTTATTGATTCAGACGCTATATTTAATGATCTCGAGAACGATAGGACTAAAGGACTTCTTGCTAAAAAAGTAACGTCTGCCAAGATATACTATGAGGCAAGCGTTGAACATCCTGGTTACCTTGATCGAGTGAATTCTATCACAAGAGAAAGGCAGACTGGTTCGTTTGAACATGGTGAGTTTAAGGCGCTCTAATGGCTAATCCAAGACAACTTTGGGTGTTAGCTGGCGGGAATGGAGCAGGCAAGTCTACATTCTACTATCTGCATCTTGCCAAATACGGCATCAAGTTTGTGAATGCAGATTTGATAGCTAAAGATATAGATTCGGAGAATCCGGAAGGCTTAAGCTATCATGCTGCAACTGTGGCCGCTAAAATCAGAGAAGACTTGATCTCGCAAGGAGTATCTTTTTGTTTTGAAACGGTTTTCTCTCATGAATCAAAGATTGATTTTCTTGCCCAGGCAAAGGCTAATGGCTATAAGATCATTCTTGTATATATTCATTTATTTGATTCAAGCTTGAATGAAGCCAGAGTCAAACAGCGTGTCTCAGAGGGAGGGCATAGCGTCCCAACCGAAAAGATTCACTCTCGGATACCCAGAACTATGCAACTCATTAAAACAGCTTTATCTATAGTCGATGAAGCGAGAATCTTAGATAATTCCTCTAAGGACGATCCATTTCAACAAATCATTGTGATGAAGTCTGGAAACTATGAAACAAAAGCAGATCCCTTACCGGAGTGGGCAAAAGATCTGCTTCCCACCTAACGAAAACTCAACAAGGAACAGGCTGACTGTGTGTTGAGATGGTTCTCAAAAGAGGAGGGATCGGCGAGAAGAGCTTATCGCAGATATGTGAAAGAAGGGATTGACCAGGGGAGACGTCCGGATCTGGTGGAAGGTGGTTTGGTTCGTTCCATGGGGGGTTGGTCTCAAGTGGCTTCCATGCGCAAGCTTGGTCACAAAGAGCTGTCAGATGAGCGGATACTGGGGAGTGGGGATTTTGTAAATGAAGTGATCAATGAGGCAAACAAGGTATTGAGGTATCAGTTTACAGGCCGAGCGCTTTCGGAAAAGATAGATCAATACATCAAAGAATTGTGCCAAAAAGAAGGGGTGAATATTGCAGAGTTAAGGTCAGGCAGTCGCCGCCCCAAAGTTTCGAAGCTTCGGCGGCGTCTGTCAACCGAGTTGGTGGTTAGGTACGGGGCGCCATTAGCTGAAATAGCGAGGCACGTTGGTGTTTCCACCTCTGCCATATCTAAGGCCATAAAAAGAACAACTGAGGACTAATTCATCAAAGTCAACAACGTCCCGGATAGCCCAATTGGCGTTCGTTAGTTTTAAATTCTAAACATGGAGGAGTTAAAAATGGCAGAAGCAAAAGGATTGAGTAAACCGGTAAAACTGAAAAATGATCTGGCAGAGTTTTTGGGAGCAACAGAACTTCCCAGGACAGAGATCACCAAAAAAATGTGGGACTATATTAAAGCGAATGGACTTCAGACAAAAACTGAAAATGGGAAGCCTGAGAACGCAGGCAAATTCATTGTGGCTGATGCTAAACTACTCCCGATCTTCAAAAACACAAAATCCAAAAGCAAATCAGGCAAGGTCACTGACCTTACAAAGATGAAAGAAGGCCAGACGATCAACATGATGCAGATGGCCGCTGTTGTCGGTGCAAACATAGAATAAGCTTAAGGTGTCGGGCCTGCCTTTGACTCTTGTATAAAGTTGATATAACTCACTGAAGACTTGAATCCATCATGGTGCAGTAAGTAGTATCGTCGAAAGATTGAAACAAGAAATGGGAAGGAAAGAAACTTCAAAAAGCATATTGGAGAATTAAGCAAAAACATTAGCAAGAGTCAAAGGCAGACTTGATGACCCCTACTTGAAAAAACCTTCTTTTTGCGAGTTACACTTTAATATTCAATATGTTAGCTTTGCCCGATCCCACTTTACCACTATCCTTATCCAGGCCGATTTGGTCGGTCGCCAACTTGCCGTTAAAACGCATCAAGAAATTGGCGTCACTTTGACGCCAATGCGCCGGTCTGCATCCGACCAAAAACAGGAGAGAGTTCTCCGGTCACCCACGGAACGGTGGACCTGACGGGTCTTTCGTCTTTTCGCTGATGCTTCAGGGCCAGGGCCGCCGCATTTTTTTCATAGAATGCGTGGGGCTCATAGGACCATCCATTTTGAAGCCGAGCTTCTTCCTTCTTCAGGTTGTAGTAAAGATAGCTCCCGGCCAGTGGGGCAAACAGCCTTGTCTTCCAGCCAAACTCCCGGTAAAGTCTTTTGAGGAGCATATCCATCTTTGCCCCAACAGGTTCATTACCCCGGGACCATTTTTTCATTGCCCACACCGCGCCTGCGTAGGTGGTTTGAAGCGTTTTTGCCTTCAATGCAAAACGGCTTCGAATCCGCTTATCCGGATGATTTTTATATTTCTGCCAGCCATTGAGCGTGGTCCGAATCAAACGGGCAAGACTGGGGCCGTTGACCTCGAAATCCCGGCGAAAGGCATTGAGAAGGTATTCTCCTTCCCGGCCGTTGCGGATGTGTCGATGCCTGTAATTGAAGCGGTATTGACCGTGGGTATCCGCAGCCGGAAACTCTGATTCGGGAAGCAGGGTTCCGTCCGCCTTGTGCTGGGCGTGCAGTGGCGTACCGGGGATCGGGGTGTAAAGCATGAATTGGTGGAAATCCGCATCATGGCTGACCGCATAGTCTATGATTTGATCGATATTTTCGGGGGTGTGGTGTTCCATTCCGATAATGGACGATCCCAGGACGCAAATACCGTGGGATTGTAAATGGCGGACAAAGGAATGGGTGTCCACCTTTCGGAGTTTCTGATACCGGCTGTTCTCGCCTTCCAGCCCGGTCCAAACCCAGGAAATTCCCAGTCCCACCAGTTGCTCTATGGTATAGCTTTTTAACACCCGGGCGGAACTGAAGACATATAAGGACCATGCTTTCCGGTTCTTTTCCATCAGTTCGAGCAATCGAAGCGCCCTTTTGCGATGCATAAGAAAATTCTCATCCAGGACAAAAAAGGATTGGGTTTTGAGTTCTGTTTCAATCCGCTGCATTACGCTGAACAGCTCGTCGCCTGTTTCGTAAAAATTGAGAAACTTACCCTTCCCCCCGAACATGGCGGAAGTGGAACAAAAATTACAGCCCATGGGACAGCCCACGGAAGGGATCAAAATGGCGGCAGTATCCTCGGCTTTTTCGCTCAGCGGGACACCCATGATCCGGGTTCCGTTCCCCGAAGGCGTCACTGGATGCCTGACCGGCGCCGCCTCGTCCTGCCCGAGAAACTTTCTAAACCATTGGACGCCGTCTCCTTTAACGATATGGTCCGCATCAATTATTTCATGGACATCCTCCTTGTTGGCCACATGCCCGCCCACAACAACCGTTGCATTTGGCTGGTATTTTCTGACAAGATCGCACATTCTTTTGAGTTTTCCAATATTGGGCATAATGGCGCTGATACCCACAATGTCATAGGAACAATCTTGAAGTTCTTTGATAAAACGGTCTTGAGAGGGAAAGTCCAGGAGGGTGCAGGGGGCGTCAATATTCGCCTGAAGCAGCATCAATCCAAAGGACCGGTGAAACATGCGAAGGGAAAAGGCCCCTTGTGTTCGAGTAACCTGATTTTGATAAAGCTCCATTGGGTTGATCTTGCGGCTTCCATAGACGTCGTCTTGGGCATAGGGTCCAAAAACGCTTGACAACAGCACCTTGGCCCGAGTTCCAAGCCTGTGAACAGGCTGTGTTTGCATCATCATCTCTCTCCATCAATCTTTGATTATAGGTTTTTGTCAGTTGAAGTAATGTCATTATGATAGTACAATAAAAAGGACGGTTAA
>Ga0190283_1001449_pt1 | contig 10571 bp, 10 predicted proteins | sample 48691801_MG_FD_161669 | JGI IMG/M metagenome (GOLD analysis project Ga0190283, IMG submission 161669) | Hydrothermal vent microbial mat bacterial communities from Southern Trench, Guaymas Basin, Mexico - 4869-18-0-1_MG | ecosystem: Environmental > Aquatic > Marine > Hydrothermal vents >...
GAAGATGTCACAATTGAAATTGTCAAACTTCGCATCCGTGTCCGTCAGTCAGCGGGGCGTTATCTGCTCGCAGTCATAGATGAAAATGAACACATTCCGTTTTTTATTGATCTGAAAACAGGATATCCCTAAAGTTCGCTTTGCATTTAATCAGATAAATATGTCAAAAAAATAGAGAGGAAGATAAAATGAGAAAATACCTGGCATTTTCCATCATTCTGACAATGACGCTGGGCTTTTTCGCGGGTACGCCGTCTATGGCCGAGACACCAATCAAATTCGCCTATCTTGGCAACCCGGATCCTCATAAAGCCGCTTATACTGCTGGAGTGGTGAGTTTTGTCCATCTGATGGAAATGGGCAGTGGCGGACGATTACAGGTAAAAATCTTTCCCGCGGGGACACTGGGAAAAGAAACGGATATCCTACAGGCTCTCAAAAGCAACGCAGTGCAGATAATTTCAGCTTCCATGGTGACACTCTCACGGATATTTCCGCCATCCCAAGTGATGATGTCACCCTATCTTTTCAAAAACGACGCATTGGCCTGGGAAGTGGCAGATAGCCCTTATGCTCAGAAACTTCTGGAGGCATTTACCGAGGAGACCGGCATCAAGGCACTGGCCATCGTTGATTCAGGCTTTTTAGCCATCACCAACAACAAACGCCCCCTTCAGACACCGTCTGACTTCATAGGCATCAGGCTCCGCGCCATGGGTCCCCTCCAGATGACTATGTACAAGGCGTTGGGTGCCAGTGCCGTGCCGATTCCGTGGCCTGAGACCTATGCTTCGCTCCAAACCGGTGTGGCAGACGGGCAGACGAATCCTGCCTTTGTCGTCGCGACATTCAAGCTTTACGAGGTTCAGAAATACATGACTTTGGCAAATTCCCAGTTCGGTTATCAGATGTGGCTGTGTAATAAGGCGTGGTATGACGGTCTTCCCGAAGATGACAAAAATATTATGAGAGATGCGGTCAAAGGCGGCCGGATGTCCACCAGGAGTATGTCTCTGTTGCGTGAACAGGAATCCCTCATCCAACTGAAAAATGAGGGGATGGAAATATCCGCCCTGACCGGTGAGAATGTTTCTGCCCTGCAGAAACTGGTGAGGCCGGCCTGCCTGGATTGGCTCAGAACTCAGATGGATGCCAGGTGGGTGGATGACCTGATTGCAGTCATTGATAAGGCAGAAAAAAAACTGGGATATAAGGCACCTTCCTCAAGGGGGGATTATATGCACCACCGACGCAAACCGCGCCTTAAATAAAACCTGATTCCCTCCTCTTATGACTGGAAAAAATGATTCCGGCAGATCAACCTGTGAAAATATCCAATATCTGACTGAAACAACCTTGCATATTATCCAATATCTGCATATAATATCCCCATAACAAGAACATCATCATTGGCAGGAGGATATATGCTCAGACGCAATATTGACACTGTTTTATCAGAATGGAAGACAAGCCGGACCCTGCTTGTCAGAGGGGCCAGACAGACCGGCAAAACTTTTTCGGTCATGCATTTCGGCAAAACGCATTTTAATCGTATTGACAATGAATCATGGCAACCTGAACATGATTCGGAAAGCCGGCGGGAATTTCTCCGATGTTCCGGAGACATTTTCCGGCTGCTGTCCCGAATCGCCAACTGACAAATATGACAGATATTCTCCTTATTCAGCCCCCAGTCAGGGATTTTTATCTCACCGCAAAAAGGACCATTCCTTACGGGCTGGCCTGTATTGCCGCTGTGCTGGAAAATGCCGGATTCTCAGTGGACATTTTTGACGGGCTTGCCACCTCCAAATCACGAACCATTGCATTGCCCCGGGAAATGGCGTATCTCGAAGAATACTATGGAAAACCTGATGTGTCCCCTTTTGCGCTTTTCCATCATTTCAGGCATTTTGGCTACAGCTTTGAGCATATCGGGAAAATCGCCAGGGACTCCGGCGCGTTTCTGGTGGGGATTTCCTCTCTTTTCACGGCTTACAGCGATGAAGCCATAAAAACGGCTGAAATTGTCAAAAAATTTCATCCGGAATGTAAAATCTTACTCGGCGGCCATCACCCCACGGCTATGCCGGAAAGTGTTATGGAATGCGGGGCCGTGGATTTTGTTCTTCGCGGGGAAGGCGAAGTCACCATGCCGCTGCTTGCAGAAGCGGTTAAAACTGAAAACTGGAAACCGGATTCAATACCGGGGATTGTCTTTCGCAAAAGAGATGGAACGCTTCATATCAGCGAGCCTGCCATGATGGAGGATTTGGATCATTATCCATTACCAGCCATGCATCTTGTGAAACATTCCTTTTACAGGAGAGGAAGACAGGGAAGTGCGGTGATCGTGTCCAGTCGGGGCTGTCCCATGAAATGCACTTACTGTTCGTTGGGATCATCTGCCCTGAAATATCGGCGGAGGTGCGTTGAATCTGTTCTCTGCGAGATTGAAAACGCCATTACCCGTTATGATACGGGCTTCATAGATTTTGAAGATGAAAATTTGTCTTTGGACCGAAAATGGTTTCTGAAGCTTTTGAATGAGATAAGGATACGTTTCCGAGAATACCGGCTCGAACTCCGGGCCATGAACGGACTTTTTCCGCCGTCGCTGGATGAGGAGATGATTCAGAAGATGAAGGACGCGGGCTTTAAAACGCTTAATCTTTCTCTCGGGTCAACGTCCCCGGCCCAGCTCAGGAAATTCCAAAGGCCCGATGTCAGAGAAGCTGTTGAAAAAGTTATTCTTCTCTCGGGAAAATATGATCTTGAGGTGGTGTGCTATGTGATTGCAGGTGCCCCGGACCAAAACGCGGAAGATTCTCTTGCCGATATTCTCTACCTTGCGCGGAAAAAGGTTCTTGCCGGGATATCTGTTTTCTATCCCTCACCCGGGAGCGCAGATTTTGAATTATCCGAAAAAGCAGGGATCCTCCCCGATCATTTTTCAATGATGCGATCCAGTGCCCTGCCTCTCTCTCACACCACTTCGAGACTTGAATCGGTTACGATTCTGAGGCTGGGGAGAATCGTGAATTTCATGAAATCACTTACAGATCGGGGAATGGCGATTTCAGAGCCGTCACCGTTCAGGAAAGGGGATATCACGGATATTTCGGACAGAAGGAAGATCGGAAAAGAACTTCTCGGCTGGTTTCTGCATGACGGAAAAATAAGGGGGGTGACGCCTGATGGGAAGGTGTTTGAGCATAACATCTCAACCGAACTGACGAAAGCCTTTATTTCTTCAAGACGATGAGACATCTGCATAAGGTGGGTTCCGCTCGCTTCGCTTCACTGCACCCACCCTACATTCCGGGTATTATTTTTTTGGTAATCCTTTATCCTTCTTTTTCATAAGACCCTCAACCGTAAGCGTTGAACGGACTTTTTTCGCCTCTCTGACCCTGTCTGTTTTGATCCTCATGTCGCTCACCCTTAAAAATTTCAAAGAATTTTCAATTCTGTAGAGAACTTCCTTCAACTGCCTGATGGTGGCGCTGATGGTAATTCGCACCGGAATGCTTATATATCGGTCCCTGGCAGGAGAGTCTTCTCCAAGTTCTCTGGACTTTAAAACCCGCATTGCCGTCACCTCGACCTCACTTCTGCCTGCGATATCATTCAAAATGTTCTGAATATCCACCGCTGCAAGTGCCTGGGTCTCACCGTTCAGAAGGCTGGATTCCGCACGGTCAAGGTTTCTGTTTAAAAGGAGGAGCCTTGCATTCAGCCTGCTTTTTTCCTGAACCATCTGCTGATATTTTACCAGCTTTCTCTGCTTCAGGGCAATTTCCTCTCCTAATGGCTGAAATTCCTGCAACTCTGGAAAAAAACGATATATCGCCCCCAGCAGAAGCAGGATGGCTCCGATGATCAGTATGTATTTTCTTTCTTTGGTCATTTACCATTCACCATTATTGCCCAATCACTTTAAGTCCTATCCTGAACCTCTCTTTGCCATCTTTTCCCTTTGTGATGGTGGACGAGAAAACTGCATCCTTAAAAAGAGGCGAATCCTCCAGAAGCGGAATCAGGTCAGAGGCTGATTCTGCATATCCGTTCAGTTGCATTCCCTTTTTTGAAAATGTAATTTCCTGTATCCATGCTGTTTCAGGAATAACCTGAGTGAGTTCTTTCAAAATCTCCAAAACAGACACACGGTTGCTTCGAATCGAATTCAGATACGCCTCCATATCTTTCAATTCTTGAGAGCCTGTCCGAATCTGATCAAGATTTCCAAGGTCTGATCTGAGACGAGTCAACTCTGTGTCCAGTTCTTTCAACATGAGCCTTTGTTTCAGGATGTGGCTCCCTCCCCAGGCAATTCCCGACAAAATGAGCATGACAGCCAGGAAAAGCATCGTATAATAGCCTGCCTTGCCAGGTTTCTTTTGCAGTTCAGGCGGAAGCAGATTGACCTGCATGGGCGATTCGTTCCATACGCCTTTCAACGCAATGCCGAACGCGGGAACCAGATCGCGGGAAGGGATATCTTTTCTGGAAAATTCTCCGATACGGGCATCCATCTCTGTTTCTGACTTCAGAAGCCTGAGAACGTCCCTGTGTGATATGGCCCCGCGTTTTTTCCGCGTATAGGCAAAAAAATTGATCAGGGCTGTTGAACTGCTTTCTATGCCGGATAAGCCTCCCCGACCCTTTGCTCTCGCGCCAGTGCGTGGAGAGGAAAGGGAAAAATTCAGATAAGGTTCAACAGCAGTCTTTTTCGCCACAACGAGAAGCACCTTCAGCCGGTTTTTCCGCTTGTCTTCGGAAAGAATCTGATAGTCAAAATGGACATTGTCCGCAGCCAGAGGAATATATTTCTCCATTTCATATCTGAGTGTTGAGCGAAGGTTTTCCTTTACTGCCAAAGGGAAATCAATATCTCTGCATATCGTCATATCTTCGGGGATTCCGAGAAAGATGTTCGTCGAAGGAATTCGATTCTCCTCCATGAAATCCGTCACCATTTCTCCGACGATTTCCAGCCTCTCCCTGTCTGATCTCCGCTGAGACGCATCTTTTTCCAAAGCATAAATCGCATGAGCTGAAAGTCTGACACCCCTGAAGGAGGTCTTCAGATATGCAATGGCAATATGTTCATTCTGTATGTCAATACCGAGACTGTTCTGAAAGCGCAATATAAATCCTCCTGAAATTCACAATTCATAATTCATAATTGTCACCATCCAACCATTGTAACAGACGATACTTGTTTTTGAGTTTCGGGTCTATTTTTACCATCACCCGCACCCCCTGCCGGGTACGGCTGCCTTCTATCATTCCCACCGAGCGTATGGTAAAGAAAGCGGACGTTTTCAATGTGATATAGGGACGAATGGCTTTATATGCCTCAGCCCCGATAATGGGGACCAGTTCGCTCGGTGAAGTGAAATCTTTCTCCTCTCTGAATTCCATCATTCCCATCACCAATTCATCTGTCATCTGGGGAAGTGCCTTCAGCATTTGCGGAGATGCCGCGTTAATGTTTATTCTGCTGAAATCAAACTTTTTTTTTCTGGATACCGTCTTTTTGATTTTTCTCACCGGTGTTTCATCCTGTAAGACCGTGATCATCTCTTTCAGTCCGCCATAAAAAATTTCCGATGTCATGCCCCTGACCAGCAGAAGTTCTTCAATTGAGTCTAAATCACCGTCTTTACACTCATAAGGCGTTTCAAGAGAAAGATAATAATCATCTTCAGCACCGTTTAAAAGATGGAGATTATCTTTGTCACGCCAGTCCAGAACAGAATCCGCAATGATATCTTTATCCTCATCTTCAATATCAAAACGGTCCAGCATCATCTTCAGCAGACGTCTGTCTGCTTTGTTGATATTGATCTTTCCGCTTTCATTTTCAATTTTCACTTTAAAATAACCTTGTGCAAAAGGAATCGCGGGAATATCAGCATTGATTCTCCATTCAATTTTATCTTGTTTTTCTTCCTCTTCCCCTTTTTCAGGCAAAGGCGTTTTCTGAGGCATTTTCACATTTCTGACCAACTCCGTAATCGCCGTGTTCAGTCCTGCCAGGGCAATATAGTATGCCTCGGTTTCCTCCTTGAAATTGCGGGTGATATTCACCTCAGTCCGCATGGTATGGCAAAATTCGCCCACAATGACAGACAGAAGTGTCAGCACCCACAGCACAAGAAACAATGCAATTCCTTTTTGATCACTGGTCATTTGTCACCGGATGTTCATCAGCGTCATGGACTGGCAGATAAGGGGAGGGGACTCCCCGCATCCGTTATAATCAGGAAATCTTTTTATGAAAGCATAATCAGCATTCCCTGGGCATTATCCGCAGCCAACTTATAATAATCCCTCATCGTTGTGAAAGCCCAGGTAAGATAACTTATAACATCTTTTTCATTCCGATAGCTTAGATCGGTCATTGCCAAAAACGCATCATTAACACGCTTTGCCAGGTCTTTCTCAGATATTTCGCTGAGTACATTCAGAATCTCAACGACCTCAGACGGTGTCAGCCATCTCGGAGGTCCGTAATCAAGCGCTTCTCCGATTTCTTCGCCGCCCATGATCGCCTTTTCCAAAGGTGTCTCACCAGGGTTGTCACAATAAATGCCAGTATATTCCCCTGTGAGCAAAAGATGAAGATTGTCCCATGCTTTTTCAATACTGTAAACATCGTCTCTCACTATCTCGGGTGATATGTAAAACAGGGAAGCTGTCAAATCCGGATTTTGTCTTATTTTCTCAGCTTCTTCCTCTTTTGTAGGTCTGAAAAGACAATAGATGCCCATTTTTATCTCCGTTTTTTATTTTTTCCTGATATTCTGTCATGGTTCCACTTTCCTGATTCTGTCAGCCTATTCAGATAACCATATTTTTTCAACTCACTGACCGACGACATTACAAAAGGTTTAAACCGATCACTCACCGGGTAACATTACCTGATTCCACGGGACTGACACGGACATGCCGTCCGATGCCAGACCCGCCTGAAGATGGAACAGCGAACTGCTTTCAGATTTTCTGTCGGGCTGAACTGTTGATAAGATGAATCTGGTCATTTAACGTCCAAAAATCATAAACAACACCCACAAGAAAAAGACCGCCTGTCAGCAGATACACAACCCCGGTGAGCCATTTGCCGATATAAAACCTGTGAATTCCGAAAAGGCCGAGAAATGTCAGCAGAATCCAGGCAGTGTTATAATCCACGTCTCCTTCCCTGAATCTCAGATCAGCTTCACGATCCATGGAGGGAATCAGAAACAGGTCAATGATCCATCCGATACCCAGCAGTCCGAGTGTCAGAAAGTAAATGGTTCCGGAAATCGGTTTTCCATAATAAAATCTGTGCGCTCCCAGGAATCCGAAAATCCACAGGATATAGCCGATTGTCTTACTGTGAGAATCACCTTCCATATTATGCTCCTTTCTCCTTTTTGGCTTCCAAATCTTCGGAAGCCCGATGTTTCGGTGAGGTTCGGAGTCTCTCCTGAACCTTGTCACCAGTCAACTCTCTCAAAGCATCCCCGGCAATCCACCGGGCTGCTTTTGAATCCTTTTGCCTGTTTTCCTCAGCGACCTCAATGGCGCGTCTGTTCAATTCCGGATTTCGCTTCCCAATCTGTCGCAAGGCCCAGTTGACCGCTTTTTTGACAAAATTTCTCGCGTCTTTGGATTCTTATTGCCGGACGGGGTTTGCAACCCCGTCCGAAACCTTTGCCGGCGGTGATTGACGGAACATTGCGGCCAAGATTGCCGGACGGGGTTTGCAACCCCGTCCGAAACCTTTGCCGGCGGTGATTGACGGAATATTGCGGCCAAGATTGCCGGACGGGGTTTGCAACCCCGTCCGGCAGATCATATATGAATAAAAACAGTTGGTTATACATGGGCAGCAAACCGATCTCTGCTCACTAGCAGATGCCGCCTGTCTTCTGTGAATATTTCCAGTGTGACTGTATTCTGATATCCGGCTTTTTTGAGTGCCCTGATGATCTTGGGAAAAGGAACGGTTCCCTTTCCCACGGGAAGATGCTCGTCTTTTTTGCCTGAATTGTCGCTCACATGAATATGAGCGATCCGGGTTCCCAGTTTTTCGATGAAATCAAGGATTCTTTTCCCGCCTTTTTTGCTCTCAATATTGGCATGTCCGATATCCAGCGTCAGCATGAACTCCGGAAATTTCTCAAATATTTCGACAAACTCCTCCGGTTCAGAGAAAAATCCGTAATTGGGAAACATATTTTCAAAGCACAGGCAAATCCCTTTTTTCTCAGCTTTCTCCGCGATTGCCTCAAGGCTTTGGAATGCATATTTTCTGACCGTGTCCATCACATAGATTCCCAGGCCGCTGACCATGCTCGGATGCAGAACCGCCTTGGACACTCCAAGCTCCGCTGCCACCTCAAGGGAGTTCAGCATTTCATCCAGCGATGCCTTTCTGATACTTTCGGTGAAATCTGCTGTATAGACAAAGCTGGGAAGGTGACAGACAAGCCCTAATGAACAGGCTCCCAGTGCCTTCAGAATATCCTTTTTATACTCCCGAATAACAGAGTAGTGGGCACAAGGAGGATCCATGGTCAGTTCCAGGTAGTCAAACCCCATTGCCGCAATCATTTTGATTTCATCCAAGATCGGATTCACCGGGAAATTCATTGCACCGTATTGCATCATTCGTTAAACGCTCCTCCTTTTGCCTCGTTTTTTATATTTTTTTCTGAACCGTTTTGTAAAAGGCTGTCTCCTGAGCAGCACATACGTCGCTCCTGTGCCACCGTCGCAGGCTCTCGCACTTGAAAACGCAATGATCCATTTGCGCCAGGGCCCGCGGGTCAGCCAGTCCTGGACTTTGGTTTTCAGAACCGGCTTTGCCGGAGAAGAAAGGCCCCGTCCATGCACAATGAGAACCGCCCTTTTGCCCGTCAGTATCGCCTCTTTCATGAATCCGTCAAACACCTCCTGTGCGGCTTCCGCGCCGAGTCCGTGAAGATCAACATAAGCCTGCATGGAGAAATCTCCTCGGTGCAGACGGTCTGTCAGTTCCGGATTGTCACAGTATCCCGTGCCTTCGATGTATTCCGATGTGTCCGAAAGAACAAAACCTTCCCCTTTTTCCACAAGGTTTTTCAGGCGCAACAGACTTTCGGGGTCAATGAGATCGTCATTGAATATGCTTCCGGGGTCATCAAAAATATCCGGAGGGAGCTCAAAATCCGCTTCAAAATATTTTCCTCTTGGAATGGGTGTCACCTCAGCCATTGCTTTGACAAACAGCCGTTGTTCATATTCAGGGTGATCCGGTTCCACGCTGACATGGGGCACCACAACCGTTTCAGCAGGGGAATCATCCGCAAGCGGGAGCGACTTGCCTTCAAGAAGCTTTTTCAGATTTTCAAAAGGTCTGTACGTCCCGGAAGCCCCGGATTTTTTTTTCTTAAAATCTGGCATGATTCCCCTTTTACTTTGGAAAATTCCGAAACAGACATTAAGGCAGAATAAGCTTCCGAAAGCGCAACTTATCCCAGTGAAACACATAACATATAACATATAATCTGAGATGAAAGCCCTGTCAAGTCCAATGTGCTTTGAAAATCAGAAATGCGCGGGGAATTGATAATGGTCACAAGCGAATACCAGCCAAAAATTTTCCGGGACTTTCCCTTGGGAAAACAGTTTTCACAGATCGCGGATGAACACGGGGGAACGCGGATGGTCCCCATACATCATGGTCGGCGGATGATCTGATTATAACGCTTTCAGGGAAAGCCTGAAATCAGTCCTGCGTCGCACCTTTTTAACCACAAAGGGCACACAAAGCTTAAACCTGCACGTTCGGCCAGATTTGTCTGCGGGAGCATCCCCTGAATTCGTTATAATCAGTATTTATTTTTTGCAACATCATTGAAAGTTAATCATTTTTTGATGGCATGGCACGGATTTTGCTGTATTTAAGTATATCTGGAACAAGAAGCTTGCTCTATGCGCGAAAGCATACACTGCATTTTTCGGAGCACTATTGGAAAAAATGCCGTCCATATACGTTTTTATGATTGCCGGGTTTTCAAACGAACTTCAAATTTTATTGACTCTGTCGATAATTCTTATACAATGCAGATGATTCTTTCAACAATATATTTACAGGAGGCATTTATGTATTTTGAAAAACCGGGAAAAGTCAACACAGAAGAAACTCTGAAGCTTGCATACGACCGTGGAAAATCGCTGGGATTAAATGAGGTGGTTGTGGCTTCCACAAAAGGGGATACAGCCTGCAAAGCATTGGAAATATTCAAGGGATTCAATATTGTTTCAGTAACTTATTACTGCGGGTTCAAGGAGCCTTTTAAAAAAGTGATGTCGGATGATGTTAAAAAAGACTTGGAAAGACAAGGAGTGACGGTGGTTTCAGCAACCCATGCCCTGTCCGGTGTGGAACGATCCCTTGCAAAAAGATATTCAGGGTCTTATCCGGTGTTGCTGGTTGCCGACACCCTCAGACTTTTTGGTCAGGGAACCAAAGTTGCGGTGGAGATATCCATAATGGCCGCTGATGCAGGAACGCTCACAGGAAATGATAT
>Ga0190283_1001450_pt1 | contig 10562 bp, 8 predicted proteins | sample 48691801_MG_FD_161669 | JGI IMG/M metagenome (GOLD analysis project Ga0190283, IMG submission 161669) | Hydrothermal vent microbial mat bacterial communities from Southern Trench, Guaymas Basin, Mexico - 4869-18-0-1_MG | ecosystem: Environmental > Aquatic > Marine > Hydrothermal vents > Microbial...
GGACACGGCGCCTGTTCCCTGATTCTGATCCCGAATCAGTTCATCACTGATTTTAAATGTGTGAAGAATCACCCTGTCACACAGGAACCAGGAAATATTCAGCAGGATAATTCCAAGAATCCCATAAATGCAAAGATCAAGGATATCTTCCACAATGCCGTTGCTGGGTCCTACCAGTGTTCCGCCGATGCACAGCACCAGTCCGAAATAATAACCGACAACCGCAAGGGCAAGCGCGGGGTTATCTTTTTCAACCAGTTCAGTCGTAAGATGATACTCTTTGTGGAGCAGATCATTGACCAGCTTGCCAATGAAAAAAAGGACGTAAAATATGGCTGTCAGAACGATGCCCGTAATAAAATCATCAAGATTCATTGCTTATTTCCCCCGGCCTCCGGAGCGACTGCGGAACCCTGTCCGGGTGCGGCCTGTTTTTTTGTTTGTTGTGCTGACGGTGCTTATTCTTTTGCTTGTTGCACTGGCAGTGCGACCCATTCTTTTGCCCACTTTCTTTGCAAATGATGTTTTTTTGGCCTGCTCTCTGGCCTTATGGCGTTCAAAAAAACCGGGCTTCTTTTTTTTTGTGACTGACCCGCGGGTTCCATATTCTTTATGAGTCCCGAAAAAAGGAACCTTTTTGGATTTGGAACGCTTGTAAGCCTTATAATCCTTCCTGTATATAGGAAAGGACAGATCAATGTCAAGCTCTTCAAAAAGCGGTGATCCCCTGTCAAATTCCCATAATGATCTGCCCCTGTCATCTCTCCAGCGGCCATAGCGGTTATTTCCCACATACTGATAAGCAGCCGGGACAGCAGAAGATATGATTTCATTCCCTGTTTTTCCGGCAATGACCATCCCTAAGAAGGCTTCATTGGCCATATAATATGCTTTCGGAACTTCAAGCCATTTGGTTATTCCAGATTTGTTTTCCTGAACAATACGATATTTGTGAAAATAGCTTTTGAAAAAATTTCCCTCTTCTTCCATGTCTTCAAGGAGTATTGAATAGGAAGGGGCAGTTCTGAGAGATTTCACAATATCTTCAACGGGCAGGTCATTACCGCAACCGTACAAAAACAATACAGTGACAATGCCCGTCAGCAAAAAACGTCCTGTGTGTTTGTGATATAAGTTCATCAGAGATAATTTATCCTGTTGTAAGGGTTGGTGCAGCGACATTCTTTGCCCCGCTGCAGTTTGCAAAACAGTTTGTTCTGCACAAACAAATTGCAAATTTGTTCTAAATGTAGTACCACAACTTACAAGTTCGTCACCCCCTCTCTTATATAATAGATACAAGGGGGGTGACGAATTTATGATTTGCTGTAGTAGGGCTTTCCTCATTTCGAGCACTTCCCTGTCATTCCCCGGATATCAACCTTTATGACCGCTGTGATTTTCAACTTTGCGTCCGAATATTCAAACGGCCCGATGCCCGAATACTGCCGCATGATAATATCCAAGGCCCTGCGCTTTGACTCAGGTGCCTCCACGAATGAAGCCTCTCCAAAACCGATAACGCTTTTGTATTTCATGCCCCAGTCACAGGCTTTTTCGCCGGTTTTTATTTCATAGCCTGTGTCGAACTCAAAACAGACCCTGTTATTCTTCCTGATCAGATCCAGCTTCTTTCCTTCTTTTGCAGAGTGGAAATACAATGAATCCCCGTCATATCCGAAGCACAGAGGAACAATGTATGGATATTCCTCATCTGCCAGTCCGAGTCGGCAGACGGATGATTTTTCAATAATGGCTTCGATTTCGCTCCTGTCTGTGATTTCCTTGTCTTTTCTTATCATGTCTTAAACCTGTGGGTAATGGGGTTGAGAATATCGTTCAGTCCTTCTGAGACAAAATTCGGCAACGCAAAAGCGGAAAAGTGTATTCCCGGATTGTAATAGCGGGTCGAAATTCCTGATTTTTCAACACGGGCAGGGTCAAAGTCCGCTATCGGACAAAGGCTCTCTGACGCATACCCGAAACTCCAGAGTCCTCCGGCATAAGTAAGGGTGGAGAACAAATATAAGTGTATTTTTTTGAAAAACGGACGCTGATTCATAAGCATGGAACGCTGTAAATCCTGATCATAAAACGGCGATTCCGCCTGGGAAATCAGGATGCCGCCCGATGCAAGTACGGAAGTGACGTTTTCATAAAATGCTTTGCTGAAAAGCGGGATTGACGGTCCGATAGGATCAGTGGAATCCACCATGATCACATCGAATTTTTCTTGTGTCCCGGCAACATATTTTGCGCCGTCTTCAATGAGAAGTTCAACGCGGGGATCATCCAGAGCACAACTCACAGAGGGGATGTGTTCCCGACATACATTCACCACCATCTCATCAATTTCAACCATCACCACTCTTTCGACCTCCGGGTGACGGATAATCTCACGGACAGTGCCTCCGTCGCCGCCCCCGATGACAAGGACACGCTTTGGCGAAGGATGTACAAAGAGCGGTACATGGGCGATCATTTCATGATAAACAAATTCATCCCGCTCGGACAGCATAATGATGCCATCATTTAAGAGTATGTTCCCGTGGCTGCGGGTTTTCACCACATCCACTTTCTGGAACTTGCTTTGGCCTGAAAAAAGGGTTTTTTCAACCTTGAAGCTTAAACCTGCCAAGTCATCCCTGTAAATCTCTTTTACCCATAAATCCAAATTATTACTGGCATCCATCTTTTCATTCTCCATAAAATAAAATTCAAGTTTTCTCAGGACGGCGCTAAGCCGATCCTGGGCTATTTTACATACCCTCTTAGGGGTAATCATTCAGCATCATCCCGTCCGGCCCTGTTATCTCTGACAGCTTTGATTTGCCAACATTTCGGACGGGGTTGCAAACCCCGTCCGGCCCTGGACTTTCTGCTTTTCACTTTCAACTGCCGAAATTTTATAATTCAGAAAAGTCACCGCATACCCGCAATCAAGCTCATACAGACTTTTCTCCGTCACGCTGTAGTCCGGCAAGGCCCTTGCCACGGTGGGATGTAATGAAAGAAAATGATCTTCCACGCTTGTGGTCAGGGCAATCGAGAATTTTCCGGGCTGAAACACGGAGATGATTTCTTTTATGACCCCAGAATAATCCTCCTTGATGATATTTGTCTCAAAACTTGCATAGGAGCTTCCGGGCTGAGGGGTGACATGAACCGTACAATAATTTGTCCCAAAAATTCCATTCAGAGAATATCCATACGGAGAAAACAGATAGTCGTCCATAATCATTTCAGTTTTTTTCTCGTTTCCAATCCCCGGGAGGCGAGAGCAGATGTCACACAAGCCTGAACGCTCTCCGGCCAGGGCCGGCGTTCCTGCGTTTTTTTCGTAAAAGATTTCCATTACAGAGGGATCAAGATTGTTCATCAGCACCCGCAAGATCGCATCCGGCTCAGGTACGGCCCCTGCTTTTGCCCAGCAGAAGATATGCAAATGATCATAATTGGCAGGCCCCAGCCTGTAACTTTTGCCGGGGAAAAGTTCCAGCATACGGGCCGCGTCATCTTCAAAATCTGAAGGCTGTTCATGAGGAAACATAAAATTTTTTCGCTCATAGAAAACAAAGGCGATATTGTTCTTATCCACAATATTGAGAATCTCAGGCAACGCATTGATGAGGATGGTCTGACCGCAGGTGATCATAAGAATACCATCCTCCCACACAAAAAGGCTTGATTCGGACAGGAGATACGCATCCGCATATTCTGTGGATATTTTGCTGATGACAGAGGCGTTGCTTGTGTTTACCACCCTGTTCCATCGTCCGCCAATGTTGGAACGCAGACCTGGCTGAAGAGAGGAAAGCATTATTTTAAGCCTTTTTTCAGGGCCTTCAAATTGTGTTGCAGATTCCAACGGGTTTTCCTTCTCAGCAGTAAAGAGTTGAAAGTGGTTGAAAGTGGAAAGTAAAAAGTCAGATGACTTTCAACTTTTTCCTATTTATATTGACATCAGGGAATTCCAGCGATCCTCTTCAGTTTCCACCTGAAGTCTCCGCTTTCTGAGAAGGGCTGTCATTTTCTCATCATTAAATCTCAAATAGGGATTCACTTTTTTCTCGTCAAGCAGGACTGAACAAACATGGCCTGAGTCATATTTTTCCAGAAATATGTCAATGTCCTTGTTATCCGGTTCGAGCGTTTTTGCAAACATCATGGATGCTTTGACATAATCATGGCCTGCATAAATGACGGTTTCGTCGGGAAAGGTCATTAACATTTTGACTGATTTGAAGAAACCGCCTATATCTCCGGAAAAACAGTTCCCTATCGTGCCGTTAAACAGCGTGTCACCGGAGATAAGAGCATTTCCTGTATAAAAACAGAGAGAGTCTTTTGTATGTCCCGGGGTATGGAATACCTCTATCTTTTCCCTTTCGATTTCAAGCTCCTTATTTTCACGCAGGATTCTGTTGTCCAGATATTCGGCACCGGAGCGGTCAACGAGGTTTTTCGTACCAACCGTATGATCCGGGTGAGAATGCGTGTTTGCAACAAATTTCAGTTGAAGGCCATGCTCATCAACAAAAGAAAGGATGGCTTCAACAGCCCCGCCGTCAATAGCCAAAGCAGACGATTTGCCATAAACCAGATAACTCAGATTGTCCGATGAATATCGGAATTGTTTAATTTTCATAATTGGGGACCTTATTATTATCAAAGTTTTTTTTTTGAAGATTCTTCCACTGTAAATTGCTCACTGACCTCTGATCAGCCGCTGTTCCCCGCAAAAAATATACAGTCCTGAACCTCTGGCAGGACACGCCAATGTCATATTGAGTTGTGACCCGAGTCTCACTGCAAGGGCGGTCGGCCGGGACATCGCGAGGATGATGGGAATGCGGGCGCGGGCAGCCTTTTGGACAAGCTCATAACTGATGCGGGAAGACAGCACCAGCACAGAGGCATCTTGAAGTTTTTGGGTAAGAAAGAGTTTTCCCACAGCCTTGTCCAGCGCGTTGTGGCGTCCCACATCTTCCGCGACGGATAAAAGCTCAGAATTTGCACTGTAAAGGGCCGCCGCATGGGATGCCCGGGTCTGGCCGCGTAGCGGCTGATGCTCGGAGAGCGTATCCAAAAGGTTTATCGCCATTCTGATTTCCACTGTGGTGTCATTCGCTACCGGGCGAATGCTCTGATAAAGTTCCTCCACGATCTGCTTGCCGCAAAGGCCGCAGCTTGTCTGGCTGACAAACTCCCGTCTTTCAAGATACTGGGGAATTTTTTTCAGTCTTGATTTTTTCAGCGTGACGGTCACAACATTGGTATCGGATCCGTCACAAAATCCGATGGATGTCAGGTCACCCGGGTCATCCGCGATGCCCTCACTCAGACAAAACCCGGCAACATGGGCAATTTCATCCCCGGGGGTGCGCATGACAACAGAATAAGGGTTTCCCTGAACCCTTATGGAGAGCGGCTCTTCACCGATAAGTCTGTGGGATGAGGATGTTTCAGCTTCCTGATTCCAATGTATGACCTGATGATCTGTAAATTTATCCACAAAAGACCTCCGAATTGCAAAAGTTGAAAGTGACAAGCAACTCTGCAATCTGATGAAGTTATTCAAAGAGAACTGCTGATCCGGAAAACACCGGTGGCAGTGATTTCAGCAGACTGAGAGAACTTAAATTTAATACGTTACTACCACTAAGATGTAGGGTGGGTGGAGCGAAGCGCAACCCACCAGACACTTAAATTTAATACGTTACTACCACTAAGATGTAGGGTGGGTGGAGCGAAGCGCAACCCACCAGACACTAAGATGTAAGGTGGGTGGAGCGAAGCGCAACCCACCAGACACTTAAATTTAATACGTTACTACCACTAAGATGTAGGGTGGGTGGAGCGAAGCGCAACCCACCAGACACCTTCGGATATCCGCACAAGGTGGGTTACGCTGCGCTCCACCCACCCTACGTTGCCATAGTGGGAGATTCTTTTCTGGAAATCACCTTACTGATGTCAGTCGGAGCAATTCCTCCTGTGAGATATAAGGAGATTGCGCCCGTTCAATACCTTTCCCCCGGTCGCACAGCAAATCCCCGCGGCCCATGAGCGATTCTCCACCGGTCTGGTCCAGTATGATTTGCGAGTTGCGTGATGTTGTCACCCGAAGGCAGATTTTGAGCGGGAGGTTTGCTTTTATGACACCGGTGACGATTTTACTGTCCGGACGCTGTGTGGTGAGAACAAGATGAATGCCTGCGGCCCGACCTTTAGATGCCAGTCTTGCCACCAGCGTTTCAAATTCCTTTTTTTCCTGTTTGCCAGCCAGGATAAGGTCAGCGAATTCGTCAAAGACTATGACATAGAACGGGATATCTCTTTTTCCTGCCTGAAAACGCCTGCCCAAGTTTTCAAAGCCTTCCTGCCCGAGTTGTCTGTAACGCTCGTCCATTTCCTCCACAGCGTCCTGGAGACAGGGAATCGCCGAAGCCACATCAGTGATAATCGGTTCTGTCAGATACGCACAGTGGGAGAAGAAGCCAAAAGTGAGTATTTTGGGGTCTATAATGGAAAGTTTGAGGGTGCCTGGCTCGTTTTTTGCGATCAGTGACGCCACGACACATTTCAGGAATTCGCTTTTCCCGCTGCCTGCGGCTCCGGCCACCAACGCATGACACATATTGGGATCGGCAAAATCGGCAAAGAGGGTCTGACGATCAACCCCGATACCCACAGGAAAAGAAACAAGGCGTTTATCCTGAACACCTGCGTCGTTTCTCGCTATATCCCGCCAGAATACGGTGTCCGGGTGTTCTTTGGGGATGTCAATGGTGACGCAGCCCTGGGCAGGTTCAATCAGGGGCGGCTTCTTCAGGGAGAGCGAAACCTGCAAATCTTCGGCGCGGTTTGCCAAAGACACGACTTTCACGCCGGACGCGGGTTTTACCCTGTAGCGTATCAGTTGCGGGGCTTCATGTTTGTCAATGATCTCGACTTTGAGTTTGAAAGCTGCATAGCATTTTTCAATTTCTTGGGACAGGTTTTCCGCGTCTGATTCTGTCTGCTCTGATGCCGGCCCCTCTGCCGGCCCCTCTGCCGGACGGGGTTTGCAACCCCGTCCGGAATGTTTTAAAAGGTGCGGACGGGGTTGCAAACCCCGTCCGGCAACAGTGTCTGATTCTGGCGGGTCTGATGTGTCCGTATGCGTTGATGACGATGTCTTCTCACCAGCCAATTCATAGAGAACAGGCTGAACAAGGTCTTGAAAGATGGCATCAAGTTCCTCGGGAGATGCGGAAACTTCATGCAGTTCTGGTTCATAATATTCGAGAACGCCACGGAAGCCAAGACCCGGCTTTGCCATGGACAACAGCTTTGCATAAATGGCGATCTGAAGCAGATCGTGTTTCATGTTCGTTCCGTGCGAAAGCTTGTAATCCACGATCTCCAATCCGTGTTCGGGGTGGGTTCGCATGGCATCTATCTGTCCGGAGATGAAAATGCTGCTTTTATTTACGTCAAAACGGATATCCTGAACTGAGAATTCTTCTGCGAGATAAACATCCTGCCAGGATCGAAAACCCGGGGTTCGGGCACGCAATTCTGACACGCGGCCGCAAAAGGCTCTCAGACATTGCCCCAGATGATAGGCTGAATCAATTTTCTGAGATTCGAGAAGCTTGGCAAGTTTTTCCTGTGCAAACTGCTCATACATTTCATGCCAGAGGGCATCTTCATCGGCCAGCTTTGCCGCTTCTTTTGCGGAAGTCAGCCAGCCGACGTACTCCTCTGCGATTTTGTGAAAGAGCGTTCCGTGAACAGGAATGCTTCCCGGGGGCGCAAAAAAAGACGTTTTCGGATTTTCTCCCCTGAGCCAGTGCTCACGCCATTTTGCATCAAGGCAGGCGCATTTCAACTGTGTTACATTGATTGATCTGATTGCCATAAAAGCACCGTCATGTTAGGCCCGACATGGACCTTGATTTCCGGGATATGTGCGCGGGCTTCGTGGAGCAGTTCCTCTGGCACGGGTGTGGAGAGTTTTTTCATCAGATCGTCCACACTCATGAATTTATTTTGCTCAACAATTTCCCGTATTTCCCGGATCACTTCTTCTGTAACCTCTCCAGCCGGTTCTGGGATAATGTCGTCTTTTCCGGCATCCGGGGACAGAGGCCGCATTATCCGCTCCCAGAAGGATTTGAGATGCTCACGAATAAATTCAAGCACCTCATGACGCTCGAACGGGATATTCTCTTCTCCGGCATCAACATAAAGATCATAAGCCGCATAGAGATCGGGGATTTCGGATTTTTTCAACCGAATGATATGCAAGTATTGCTGTTTTGCCTTTTCAATGATCGGGCCTATCTTTTTCCATCGCTGCCCAGGAATTTCAGGCTGTTCAGGAGTTCTGAAAAACACGATCTTTGTTCCATGATTCGCAGAATGGTGAATCTCTGCTTCCCGGGCAATTGCCTGCCAGCGGTTTGAATTTGAGCCGCTTTCAAAACCAAAGAAGAGCTGCCGGTCTTCTGATTTCCAAAGCAGCGTGAAATAACCCTTCTGGCTTTTATATTTCTCGACAGTAATGTCAGGAAGACCCGCGGCCACCTCATTGACCAGCCAATACAGCGTATTCGGATCAAAAACAAGGCGTTTGGGCTGTGTTTTCACTTCTTCGACCGCTTTTCTATAATATTCCGAAAGTACAGGCGGGTCTGGAGGCGTTTCTATAATAAGTACCTGCCAACGGTTACGGCACCGGTGCAAAAAATCCCGGACACCTAATTCATTTACATCTGAAAACAGTTGATCCAGGCAGTTATCATTATCAGTAAATCGAATCTTTTCCTCCTCGATATCCCATCCTTTGAACCGTTGCTCAATCAGATCAACAGCCTGTTCCCTCTTTAATCCTTCGAGTTCTATGGGCGGACTTAACCGGTTACGATGGGCATCTTCCCACCACGGCTCAATACTTTTAGTCCACGGAGCCTGATTCGCCGTAACCACCGTCATCTGATTACAGCTTTCATCCATAAGAACCTGTATCACTGATCCGAAAGCCTTTGCGAGAACAATCTCTTTCCCATAATTCTCGGTCTGGTCAAAACAGAAGACAAAAGGCCGGAAAAATCCTGCAAGCTGGCAGAAATCAAGAATCCGATGCTTGCAAACTTCATTCATCTCACTGCCTGACATCTCAGGATGAGAGATGTCTTTGGACCTTATGCCAATCTCTTTTGCCTCATCCGGATCAATACTTCCCCCCTGGAGCCAGTCTTTGCAGGTTTCCCTAAGTTCAAATTCAGAGGGAAAGTAAGCATAAGTGAACAAAACATTCAGCCAGCTCAAATGAGACGCATACAGATGTATTCCATTGCGTTTGATCTGCTGGCTGCACTGTTTCAGTAATTCATTATAATTCTTGCGAATCCAATCCACCCATTTGCCATGTTTCCTGGCTCTTTTTATTGTGATTTCACGAAAGCCCTGGGCCGCAGTTGTTTTGCTTTTGGCAGGGATTGTGCCGCGTTCAATTGCGTCTGCGATCAGATAGACAAAAATTCCATGAGCAAACGCCTCAAGTTGCGTCGGCTCTTTGCCGTCAGAATATTCTGCTTCCATTCTGTCAGGAAAATCCAATTCCTGAACCATTTTGAGCAGAACAGATCTCCAGCACGCGGACGCATCTTCAAACGGGCGTAAATAAACAAGCGTTGCGCGCTGGTTTAACTTGCGAAACAGCCGGCCGATGAGATGTGATTTTCCGTAACCGGGCTGAGGCGATACTGCAAACTGGGCATGAACAAGCTTCCCTTTTCCTGATTGTCGGCCGTTTTCAAGCAGTTCAAATTGCTGAAGGACAGCTTCCAATGGTTTGTCATTAAGACCGGCCACGGCTTTTTCAATACGCCGCGGCTCGGAAACGATATCATTCTCAAACGGATTTATCTTTGGCTGTTTCTCCATAATCTCTGCACCACTTATCCTCTGAAGCGAACCATCAGATGGGGATTGCCAACCAGGTAAATTGCTCCGGTTCTGGTCTCTTCAGATGACAGGGACCAATCCCCGAAACTCAGCACGGCTTTGTCTTGACGACACGTTTTTAGAATAAATGCTTTGAGCTGATCCATAGGCGCGCCAAGTTCCTGCTGAAGTTCATATATCTCCACGTTTGAAAAACCGGCCCGCTCCTTGACTTTGCTGTATGCTTCAAGCACCTTGTCCATAATCAGCTTAGGCGGCGGTGTTTTCTTTTCCTCGGGTTCAGCTTCAACCTGCGGACTTTCGGGTGCCGGTTCCGGGCTGCTCACAGGCTCGGTTTCAGCAGAAGTTGACTGCTGTTTAGCTTCAGCAGGAGAAGCAGACGATTCAGCCTGCGGACTGCTGACGGGTTCGGCCTCGGCAGGGGCGGAAGACGATTCGACCTGCGGGCTGCTGACGGGTTCGGCCTCAGCAGGGGCAACAGACGATTCGACTTGCGGGCTGCTGACGGGTTCGGCCTCGGCAGGGGCAACAGACGATTCAGCCTCCGGGCTGCTGACGGGTTTGGCCTCAGCAGGAGAAGCAGATGATTCAGCCTGCGGGCTGCT
>Ga0190283_1001451_pt1 | contig 10559 bp, 8 predicted proteins | sample 48691801_MG_FD_161669 | JGI IMG/M metagenome (GOLD analysis project Ga0190283, IMG submission 161669) | Hydrothermal vent microbial mat bacterial communities from Southern Trench, Guaymas Basin, Mexico - 4869-18-0-1_MG | ecosystem: Environmental > Aquatic > Marine > Hydrothermal vents > Microbial...
TCTTGCTACCAAAGTTTATGGAAAAATGGGAGATGGACCGAATGATGGAGGGCTATCAGCATACCATATTAAAAGAGCATGTGAGGAAAGTTTAAGAAGATTAAAAACTGATCATATTGATCTGTACCAGCTGCATGTTGCAGAAAGATATATTTCATGGGAAGAAAAATGGCAGGCAATGGAGCAGCTTGTAAGAGAAGGCAAGATAACCTATATAGGAAGCAGCAATCATTCTGCTGGAGATATTGCTATAGCGCAATGCGCTGCCAAATCCAGGAATTTTTTTGGCATAATATCAGAGCAGTGCCGCTATAATCTTACTTATCGTGATGCAGAATTGGAAGTGCTGCCTATCTGTAAGAGATTAGGTGTTGGAATATTTACCCATAATTCATTAGCTGCAGGTATTCTGGCTGGGAAGTATAATAGGGACGACAAGGTAGGACGTAGAGTTGAGAGAAGCGATCTAGGAAAGAAATATATGGAACAAATTAATCAATATGAAAAACTATGCAAGGGAATTGGGATAGAACCGGCATTAGTAGCTACTGCATGGTTAGTACAAAATCCTATTGTTACCGCTCCTTTAATCGGGATACGTACTGTAAAACAATTAAGAAGTACTCTTGGTGCTATAGATATTACCTTACCAGAAGAAGTGCTGGATAAACTGGATAGTATATGGCCCGGACCAAAAGGAGAGTATCCTTTTCCTGTTTAATCAAGAAGAATATTAATCTTTAAAATACTTAGCAATGAAAGGACTATCTTGTGAAGAAACTTCCAAATATCATTATATTCAATCCAGACTGTTTTAGAGGTGATGCACTTGGACACATGGGAAATCCTGCGGCAATAACTCCTAATTTTGATGAGCTTGTAAGTAAAGATGGAGTATCCTTTCAAAATGCTTTTTCCCAATCACCTGTCTGCACGCCTAGCAGGTGCAGCTTTATGACTGGCTGGTATCCGCATGTAAAGGGGCACAGGTCAATGCATCATATGCTGAGAAAAGATGAGCCTAATTTACTAAAAACCCTAAAAGAAATGGGTTATTATGTTTGGTGGGGGGGAAAAAATGATCTGATCCCCGGACAGGATTCCTGGGAATCGCATGTCGATAAACACCATAAACCCGGTAAAGATGTTAAAGAACTCGGTGGAGTGGAAAATGTAAGAAAAGAAAGAGGAGAAGTTGGAAGTAAACATTACTATGCGCATTATGGGGGAAAAATAGATAAGGGTAAAGATGGTTACTATAATGATTCGGATTGGGACAATGTTAATTCAGCCATTGAATTTATCAATAGTGCTCCAGAAGATAAACCATTCTGCATCTATCTATCATTGACATATCCCCATCCTTTTTTTGCAGTTGAGGAACCATGGTTTAGCTTGATTGACAGGAAAAAAGTTCCTCCCAGGATCCTAACTCCAGAGGATTGGTCCAGTAAACCGGTTAGATTTAAAGAGCATATAAAAAATAGGAATATTGAAGATCTGGATGAAGAGTTCTGGACAGAATTAAGGGCAACCTATTATGGGATGTGTTCAAGGATCGATCATCAATTCGGGCTATTATTAAAATCTTTAAAAGAAAATGATATTTATGATGACACAGCTGTTTTTGCATTTTCCGATCACGGGATCTTTGCGGGTGATTATGGCATCCCTGATGTTGTGCAAAATTTATTTCAGGACAGTGTTACGAGGGTCCCATTTATTGTAAAACCTCCAAGATCTATAAAAGTAAAACCCGGGATAAGACAGGCCCTGGTTGAGCTTATTGACTTTCCGGCAACGGTAGAAGATATTCTGGGGATTAAACCAGAGCATACTCATTTTGGAAAGTCACTTGTCAGTATCATAAAAGGTGAAACAGATATTCACAAAGATGCAGTTTTTTGTGAAGGTGGAAGGCTTTATGATGAAAAGCATGCTTATGGAGCTTATAGATTTGAAAATAAGCACGAACCCAAAGAGGAGTTTGCATGGTGGCCCACATATCTTGAAGAGAGAAGTGATCCCGGACCAACTATAGGTGTGATGGTCCGTAATCATAAATATAAATATATAATGAGATTATACGAGGATGATGAATTATATGATCTATCAGTTGATCCCCAGGAGAATAATAATTTAATCGATGATTCATCGAAGGCGGATGTTCTATCGGAAATGAAAGATAGATTATTAAAATTCTATTTGGAAACGGGTAGTGTGGTCCCACATGATTTAGATGACCGCTTTTTTAAAGACTCTTATAATAATAATTACAAGGGTAGAAAATTTAATTATAAGTAAATTCCAAAAATGTAAAGAACATCAAGGTTGTTTAGATGAAAAGAGAAGTATTTTTAGGTATAGATGGTGGAAGCAGTAAAACAGCAGGAGTGATCATAGATGATTCTGGTAAGGTACTGGCAGAGTACATGGGGCAAAGATCTGCTGTAATCGGTAAGCCTTCAATGAAGTCCAGAAAAGTATTGTCACACCTTGTGGAAAACCTATGTCAAAAATTTAAAATTGATAAAAATGACATCAATTATCTGGGTATCGGGTTAAACGGAATAGATTTTAAGGATGAATTTGAGATGCAGTTAGAGGAGATCTCTAATTCTATAAATATACCGATATCAAAGATTAAATTGGTCAATGATGCCATAGTTGCCCTGTGGGGTGCATCTAATGGTGAGAGGAGCATTATACTGCAGTTTGGAAGCGGATTTACCTCAGCATTTAGAAAAAATCATGGAGATGAAAAGTTATTTGATAGTTTGAATGTAGGAAATATCTTTGATCTCCGAAGCATGACAATTATAGCAGTTGCCAGGATGATAGATGGACGGAGAGAATCCACAAAACTTAAAGAAGAGGTTCTTAAGTATTTTGAAATTTCTGAAAATGATTATCCCGAATATGTATTCAGGGGAAAAATTCCAAAGGAAAAATCCTTAAGTATTGCATCTTTGGTATTTAAATTATGGCTTGAGAAAGACAGTGCCGCGGGGGAGCTTATCGACAGTTTGATAGATGACATAATAATCACTACAAAAGCGATTGCCATACTGCTGGGAAAAGAAAAGATCGATCTTTGTATAGGCGGCGGTGTATTAAAGCCAGCTCCGGAAAAATTCTGGTTATATCTTCGGCAGAAACTTGATAAGGAGTTTCCAAATATTAAATTTCAAAGACCAGTATTACCTCCAGAATACGGTTCAGCAATAATGGCCGCACATTCTTATGGATATGATCCAGTTTTATTGTATGACAAGTTATTAAAAAAATATACGGAACTAAAAAAGGAGACTAGATGAGCCGTTCAATAAAAGTATGTATCATTGGTGCAGGAAGTTCCTATACACCTGAATTGATAAATGGATTTTTGAAGTATCCATTTGATGAATTACCAGTTACAGAGATAAGTCTACATGATATTGATTCTGATCGATTATCCGTTATGGCAGATCTTTCAGAAAGGATGATGGGGGATAAAAACCGAAAGGTAAGTTTAAAATATGATACAAAACTGGATACAATGGTAGAGGGTTCTGATTTTATCATAACCCAGATAAGGGTAGGTGGAATGGATGCACGCTATCTGGATGAAAGCATTCCATTGAAGTATGGGATCATCGGACAAGAGACCACTGGACCGGGAGGGATGTTCAAGGCTGTACGCACCATATTGCCAATGATGGAAATATCAAAAGTGATTGAGAAATATGCCCCTGAAGCTTATGTTTTAAACTATACTAATCCCAGCGGTATAATAACTGAAGCTCTATTAAATCATACAAAGATAAAGATAATAGGTCTCTGTGCTATAATGCCGATGCTTCAAGAAAAGCTTGACCAGTATCTAGGGGATAAATATAAAGATCTAAAATATTATTGTGTTGGATTAAATCATCTGGGGATCATCCATAAGATACTTAGTGATAATCATGACATAACCGGGGAAGTGATTGATTATCTATATAATCAAAATAAGTTAGGTTCAGTTATGTACACAGAAAAGGATAAAGTATTTATTGAGATATCAAAGATGATGAATGCCGTACTCAATTCATACCTTCGTTATTTTTTCTTAAGGGGAAAAGAGCTCAAGGAATTATCAAGTATGAAAAAGACCAGAGCCCAGCAGATAATGGAGATTGAAAAAGATATTTTTAAGGAAGCAAAAGATAAAAGTGTCTCAGGCAAGCCATTAGCCCTTGAGAAGCGAGGGGGGAAAGGCTATTCAGAAATTACATTCTCGGTTATGTCAGCAATTTTTAATAATACTGGTGAAGAGATAGCAACAATTGTTAAAAATAATGGATGTGTTGAAGGAATTGATGATAATGCTGTTGTTGAAATAATGTGCAAAGTGGATAAGTATGGGGCACACCCTATTCCTGTAGGAAAAATACCACTTAAGATCAGAGGTATTATACAGGCCGTTAAAGCTTACGAGACCTTAACTGTTGAAGCAGTTATAAAAAAGGATAAACATTTGCTTCAGCAAGCTTTACTAAACCACCCGATAGTAGGAGATTTTGAGATCATTGAACCCCTTGTGAATGAGATGATAGAGGCACTTAAATTGGACTTTTTGAAATAGTATTGGATAAACTTTTATAGATTAGAAATAAATACCGGTTTATTGAATAATCTCTTGAAAACCTGAGAGGTAGATTGACAAACTTTATATTGTAGGTATAGTGGAATATGTTTGCCTTTATACATTAGTATAAATATTACAAAAAAAGTTTATCGGTTTTACTAAAAAAGTGCATCAAATAAAGCTAGGTGTAACAAAGTGGTATAAAAAATTGATAGTTTCTATTATTGATTAGTTCTAGGTATTGAAAAATTCTTTCCATCTTCACATTGACACTCATTACTTTTATATTATATTCTTACATTAAGTAATTAATATCTTAAACATCGGAATAGAATCTATGAATAATATTAATAGACTAAAATTAGCCAAAACAGGAAGCTCAAAGTTACAAAATGTAATCAATACTTCAATCATATTTAATCATATCCGGGAAAATAGTCCTATTTCAAGAGCTGATATTGCAAGAAATTTAAAGATCAGTGCACCAGCAGTGTCCAGAGTTATTAATAAACTAATAAACAAAGAATATGTTGTAGAAAGCGAAAAAGCAAAAACAAACATAGGTAAAAGACCTACTCTATTAGAATATAACAAGAAAAAAGGAACTATATTAGGCATAGACCTTGGAAAGGAAAGACTCAGAGCCTCAATTGTTAATTATAATTTAGAGACTATTTTAAGCCATGAAGGTTTTAAAATCTTAAATGAAAAAACTATTGAAAAAAAATTGGTTCAAGAAATAAAGAAATTATTTAATAATACAAAAAAGAAAGATCTAAAAGCGATAGGCATTGCCATACCTTCTATGGTTGATATAAATAGTGGCAAGATATTGGGTAAACTAGAGACACATATGTATCCTAATTGGAGTGATATAAACTTTAAAACTATATTAGAAAATGAATTTAATGTTCCAGTTTTCATAGAAAACGATGTAAATTTAGCAGCTATTGCTGAAAAAAGATTTGGACAAGGAAAAAATTTTAGTGATCAGGTCTTTATTGAGATAAGCGAAGGAATAGGAATGGGATTAATAATAGATAATAAGCTACTTAGAGGTAATTACGGCTTTGCTGGAGAGATCGGATTTATGATAACAGATACAAGAAAATTCTATTCTGGAGTTAAGTATAAGGATTATGCATATAACTATATTACGGTTCGAAGTCTAAAAGAGCAAGCTATGAAGAGGACAGGGAATGGTGAAAAATCTATAATACTAGAAATAGCCAATAATAATGCTAAGAAGATATCTGCTGATACAGTTTGTCTGGCAGCTATAAAAGGAGATGCACTTGCACAAGAAATTATAAATAATCTGGTAAATATGTTAGCTTTAAGTATTATAAGTATAGTACTTATAGTGAATCCTCAAATTGTGATAATTGGGGGAGAAATATTAGATTTACCTGAAGCAGATCATTTGTTTTTAAATCCTCTTAAGAAAAAAGTATCGAATAATTTACCTTTCAAACCACCTGATATCAAATTTTCCGCCATGGGAAAGGAATCAGGAGTGTATGGAGCTACATATCAAGCCTATAATTCATTGACCACAAGTGAATTTCCATATAGCATTGATTAAAAGTTTGTTTGATGGGTGTACTGGCAGTTACACCCAATTATCAGTTTAGAGTTCCAATACAACCAATATTATTTTGAACAATCTAAAATTAAAAATTACTTGACAATGATAATGTGTTGTATTATATTACTTACCGTTAGTAATAATTATGCTAGACAATGAAATGTTTTATATTTTTTAAAACTATAAGTTTGAAAGTGCAAAGTGGCATTGGCGGTTCCAGAACAAAATATACTGTTAAGGTCTTATTTTTTAACTACTTTTAAATGAAAGATATGAATTAGTCTTTAATTAACAAAAGATTAAATGAAGAAAAGGAATAATTTAATAAATGATAAGTACAATAGAACAGGAGATTAGAAAGAAGAGGAGGTGATGTTTTGAAATAATCTTATGTTATCTGAAAGGAGGTGTTAGATGATAATAGAAAGATTTGTTTTAAAGATTTATAAGTCAGTTTAAAATAGATGTGTAGTTTTAAAACAAATCAGTGTAGCTTTAGTAAGAATTTTAATTAATTAAGGAAAAATGAAGAAGTCATTATTATGGCTGACAATAACAATAATGTGTGTAGCACTTATAAGCACATTTGCTCTAGCAGGATGTAAGACAGAAGCTGAAGAGATAGCAGAAGAAGTAGAAGAGGAAGCAGAAGAAGTCGAAGAGGAAACGACTGAAGAAGTAGAAGAGGAAGCAGAAGAAGAAGCAGTGGAAATGGAACCTGTTACGATTACGATGACCACATGGCATGCTGAAGAAAATTTTGTTAATTTATGGAATGCTCTAATATCGGTTTTTAATGAAACGTATCCTGATATTACTGTAGAGTATGATCCAGCCAGTTTTGAAGTATATGATGATGTCACTTTCTCAAATCTTGAGCTAGGTACTGCTCATGACATAGTATATCTAAGACCTTTTGATCTGGGAAGACAAGTATATGAAGCTGGATTCTTACATGAATTAACTGTAGATGAAATGCCAAATCTTGCCAATTTTCCAGAGGCCAATACTGGACCATTTTCTTCTAACGGGGTAATCTATGGTTCACCAGATAGAGGTTATTCCCAGGGTGTATACTATAATAAGGATATGTTTAATGAGTATGATTTGGAAGTTCCAGAAACCTGGGATGAGTTTATTGATGTCTTAGATGCTTTAAAAAATAATGGTAAGATTCCGAGTAGCCTTGGTGGAGGAACAGGTGCTTACCTGGACCAGATTTATTATAATACTGTGGGCGTTAATTTATGGAAAGGTGAAGAAGGAAAAGCAAAAGTGATTTCCGGAGAAATGAGATTTACCGATGACCCATTTGTAAAAGCATTTGAAGCTTTTGAGGAATTGATGCCTTATTTCAATGAAGATTTTGTTGGTGCTGACGCATTTGCTGCTTTTGATTATTTTGAATTTGGAGAAGCTGGAACGATTATTGACGGTACATGGAATAACGGAAGACGTCTGGAAAATTCTGATTTTGAAGTAGGTTATTTTACGGTTCCCCCTCAAAATGCTGGTGATGAAATTTATAATGTATTCATTAATGGCGGGGCTTTAGGAATAAATAAAAATTCAGAAAATATAGAGGCAGCACTGGTGTTTCTTAATTGGTTAGCTACAATAGAAGCCTATCAAGCACGAATGGATGTAGGTTTTGCTGATATCCCAATCTTAGCTGCTGATTACGATACTGAAAATGATTTACTAGCTGAAGTTGTAACAGTAGTTGGTGAGTCTACCATAAGTGCCTGTGTTCACCGGGATAGATTAGGTGCTCAGGACCCTTCTGCCGCAACATTGATGCGGGAAGCACTTCTTAATTTGTTAAGCGGAGATTTTACTGCCGAAGAAGCAGCAAAACATATTGATGATGGTTTAGCAAAATGGTATGAGCCTTATCAATAAGATAAGATAAAGTAATATAATTATGAAATTATGGGCTGCTTTTTATAAGTAGCCCATAAATATGTAATAAATATATAAACAAATATTCATATGAATATAATAAATAATATAAAAAAAAGAAAAATAAGATATTTCTTATTCTGGTTCTCATTGCCTGCAATTATATTATATGCTGGTTTTATGGTGATACCTATTATTAGCTCTTTTGGTTACAGTTTTTTTACTGGAGCAGGATTGACTCCTGACAAATTTGTAGGATTTGAAAACTATATAAAAATTTTTACTGAATTCCCATACAAGGATAGATTTATAAATGCTCTAGGAAATAATTTTTTATACTATCTGGTAATTACTGTTCTACAGACTATTGGAGGACTAACAGTTGCAATATTAGTTACAAGGAAATTTAAAGGTGTAAAATTTTTTAGAAGAATAACATATTTACCCACCACGATAGCGATTTTAGTAACGGGTTATTTATTCAAAATGTTATTTAGTCAAAGAATAGGAGTAATAGACAAATTTTTAGAGATGCTACATCTTGGTTCTTTTATAAGACCCTGGTTTGGAGATCCTGATACTGCTCTGTATTCTATTGCTATAGCAGCTACGTGGCAATGGATGGGCATTGTAATATTACTATTTGCAACTGGAATTGATAGTATAAGTGAAGATGTTTTAGAAGCAGCAAGCATTGATGGCGCCAGTGGATGGAGCCTAACAAGACATATAATTTTACCGTTAATGGTACCAGTTATGAGGATTGTTTTTATGCTAAGCTTTATCGGAAATTTTACAGGTTTCGATATGGTTTTTGCAGTAGAAGGAATTGATGCGGGACCAAATTTTTCAACCGATATACTTGGAACTCTATTTTACAGATCTTCCTTTTCAGCTCCATCTCTTGGGGGATGGGGAATTGGTATGGGGAGTACTGTTGCTTCCTTGTCATTCTTAATTATTGGAATTGGATTAGTTATGATTATATTTATTTTTAAAAGATTTGAGAAGGAATAATCGTTTTATGTTTGAAAATATTAAAAGAATGAAAAAGCAAGATCTTAGAATTACGGGTTTAGTTTCGAAAATTCTTTTGTATGTTATCTTGATTATTCATAGTTTTATAGTTCTTTTTCCAATCTATATGATGATTGCAGGCTCCTTAAAGGATAGAAAAGAAATATTTTATAGCCCTTATAAATTTCCGGTCAATTTTAGAATTGAAAATTTGATTGATGTAATTATCAGAGGCAATATTGGTAGAAATTTTTTTAATAGCCTACTAATAACCACATCAGCAGTTATAATAATATTATTGGTATCATCCCTAATTAGTTATGCACTTGCAAAATATGAATTTAAATTGAATAAATTGATATATTATTCATTTGTTATTGGATTATTTTTACCTATCAGGCTAGGTAGTATTAATATAGTTAAAAACTTAATTGACTTAGGTCTATATGACAATCTAGCATCAGTAATAATCATAAATGCTACATTAGGCCTTCCTCTGGCTGTTTTTATATTAACTGATTTTATAAGGATGGTTCCTGAGGAATTGAGTAACTCGGCCAGGATAGATGGCTGCAGCGAACCAGGAATATTTTTAAAGATAGTGCTCCCACTATTGAAACCAGCAGTTATCACTATTGTTTTATTTAACACTATAAGAATATGGAATGATTTTTGGTGGTCACTGCTTTTAATAAGAGATAAAAATTTAAGACCGATAACTCTTGCCGTATCGAAATATTTTGGAGAACATGTAGCAGATTATGGAAAAATATTTTCTGTTCTAACTATTTCATCAATGCCATTGATCATTATATATTTAATATTATCAAGGTTTTATATCCGTGGTTTAACAGGTGGAGCTTTTAAGGAATGATTTAACTCATAAGACCAGTGCAATAATCAAGTAGAAACTTAAAGGTAATTATCTGAAAGACTAATAATTGTTTGGCGATAATGATTTATTTATAAATATTACTAAAAGTAAGTAATTATTAATTTTGATAACAAAGAGAGGAGAAAAAAATGGATAAGAAATATGAAGTTTTTAAAAAAGGTAGCTATAAATTTGATCTGCCTATGGTAATTGATGGTGTTACTACTAAAAATACAGACATGGCTAATCTATCTGAAGAAAATGATTCAAATAGATTGGGATTTGGCTTTTTTAGAATGGATAATACAGAAGATTCATTTACCATAGAATCCTTTCCCTTTGATGAAGTTGTTGTGATATTAGAAGGTATATACAATGCAAGGGTAGGAGAAGAATTGATAAAACTGAAAAAGGGGGATGTTTTCTATATGAAAAAAGGTCTTAATGTGACTTTTAGCAGTGATAGTTATGTTGAAGCATTTTATGCAAATTATCCTGTATAGAATAGTTTGTTTGTAAATTAAATAAATAATAAGACAGGAGTTTCTGTGAGATTGTATATTGGAATA
>Ga0190283_1001452_pt1 | contig 10553 bp, 9 predicted proteins | sample 48691801_MG_FD_161669 | JGI IMG/M metagenome (GOLD analysis project Ga0190283, IMG submission 161669) | Hydrothermal vent microbial mat bacterial communities from Southern Trench, Guaymas Basin, Mexico - 4869-18-0-1_MG | ecosystem: Environmental > Aquatic > Marine > Hydrothermal vents > Microbial...
ACCACCCTACCTCGAATATTGTGCCGCCCGCTTACCCACCCTCAAATATTGTGCAGCCCGCTTACCCACCCTACCTCAAATATTGTGCCGCCCGCTTACTAATCAGACTCACGTTTCAAATGTGATCCTAAATAAGGTTATAATAAAATGTCATACCGTTTTTGCGCCCCAAAGCCATGTAGATATTTTGGGGCCGGCAACAAAATCTAACTTAAGGAGGATAAATGTCTAATTATCGCCGCGCTTATGTATCGGGAGGTACTTATTTTTTTACCGTGGTAACCTATCACCGCCAACCCTTGTTTCATCATGAAATGGCACGACATTCATTGAATAACGCAATTGCTAAAACTCGGCAAAATTATCCTTTTACTATTGAAGCTTGGGTACTTTTACCTGAACACTTGCATTGTATTTGGACTTTGCCTGAAGGGGATGATGATTTTTCTATTCGCTGGAATTTAATCAAATCTCGCTTCTCTAAGTCGGTTAAATCCCGTTTTCATCGTACAGATTGGATGAATGACTCAAAACAAAAACACCGTGAGACGACGATTTGGCAAAGACGTTTTTGGGAACATCAAATTCGTGACGAACAGGACTATCATAACCACTTTGATTATATTCACTATAACCCAGTTAAACATGGATGGGTAAAACAAGTTAAAGATTGGCCTTATTCGACTTTTCATAATTATGTCAAAAAAGGTTTTTATCCGGCTGATTGGGGTTTCTTTTGTTGACAGAGAATTTGGTGATTCATGGAATGGTGCCAGGTAGGGTGGGTAACGTTGTTGCCCACCATTTAAGCAAAGAGGTGGGCAAGCGGGCGGATAGATAGGGGCTTAAACCAAATCTCGTGCCGCCCGCTTACCCACCCTACATGTGCTATTATCCCTGCAAAGGGATAGCATCCGTCACGTCACGATAAACCAAATCACGCCGATTTGAATATCATTCAATTTAGGTTTTATAATATTATTTGATTCACTAATCAGACTCACGTTTCAAATGTGATCCGAAATAAGCTTATAATAAAATGTCATACAGTCAATTTACTTTAGCCACTGTCAAAAAAGCTTTTAACCTCACAACTTCCGAAGAAGTTGAACTTTTTGCGCCGGTATCGAAAATCAAGTGCAGTGAATATTTAGCAGAAATGCTTCAATACAATGTCCCTTTAGCCCTTGCCAGCAATACTGAAAAAGCGCGATCCGAGATGATTATCAGCCCTATTTTAATTGAAATTAGAAAACAACTGAACGCGGGCTTTAATTTATTTTCGGGTATTGAATTTGATGTGGAATCTGCAAAGGGTTTAACCGGTTATTGCGATTTTATTCTGAGCCATTCCCCAGAAAAACTCTTTGTTGCAGCACCGGTGATAATGCTGGTGGAAGCCAAGAACGAAAACATTAAAGGTGGATTGGGACAATGTATTGCAGAAATGGTCGCCGCCCAGATATTTAATGAACGTGAAGGCAATGAAATTTCTACCATTTATGGGGCGGTTACTATTGGTACGATTTGGCAATTTCTGAAACTCACCGATAAAGGCGTTGAAATTGATTTGAGTGAATATTATCTAACAGAAATAGATAAAATTCTGGGCATTTTAATCAGTGCTATCCAAGAAAACCAGTAAGCTCGCTAAAGCACCAGGGGCAACGCCCCTGGTTCAAACTTTAGTTTGGGCCGTGAGGGCAATATTATGAATCATTTTAAAATCAACCTGTTACTCATCGCTTTCGTTTTCCAGTTTATACCAACAACCGTCATTGCGGCCGGCAAACATGCCTTGCTGATTGGTATCCAAGATTATAGCAACACGCCTTTCAATTCGCTTAAAGGCCCAGTCAATGACATTAAATTGACTGAGGATGTGTTGCGTAAACGGTTTGGCTTTTCTAACGATAATTTTATCACGCTGTTGGATGACAAAGCCACTCACACCGGCATTGAAAATGCCTTTGAGGCCTTGATTAAACGCTTCAACCCGGATGATTTTGTCTATATCCATTATTCGGGGCATGGCTCGCAAACCGCCGATTTAAACGGTGATGAAAAACAAGACCAAACGTGGGTGTCTTATGGTGCGCGCACCAGCGATGAAGCGCATAAAGACAACTATGATGTGTTGGATGATGAAATCAATGCGTGGATGGCCCAGTTGTATGACAAAACCGATCAAGTGGTGTTTGTCTCGGATTCTTGTCACTCGGCCACGGTGAGCCGTGGTTTTACGCTCACTCGTGCGACAGCAGATGATGATCGGCCCCATATTTTGGGTCAACTCAGCTACGATCGGCCAACAACTGAGCGTGGTATTCGCGTCGGTGCCGCACGAGATCATGAGTCGGCCGTTGACTTTCCGAGAGAAGATGGTCAACACTATGGCATGTTTACTTGGCATTGGGTGCAAAATCTACAACAAGCCCAAGCCGGTGACACTTGGAATCATATCTATAAGCGAACTTATGCCCAAGTCACCGCTAAGCGCGGGGTTGTGCAACAACCACAAATGGCCGGTGAGCGCAGCCAACAAGTGTTGGGGGGTGACTTTACACCGCAACCACCGACGATTCCGGTCACGCGCATCAATGATAAATGGTTCAAAATGCCCGCCGGTTCCCTATCCGGCGTGACAATCGGCTCCGTTTATCGTTTGTATAAACCCCAACATCCCAATCCGCAAAGCTTACCTCGCTTGACGATTAGCCGGGTTAAACCTTTCGCCAGCTACGGCAAACCCAAAGGCATTTTCAAAACCGGGGACTTGGTGACAGAGGAAAGCCATGCTTATCATTTTACCCCGATCAAAGTATCCTTAGAGGCCGACTTTCCAAATGGGCAAGACAAGCCCTTGTTACAAGCGATAAAGGCCGCTTTCCAACCCAGTGCCGACGGCAAAAAACGGTTTGCCGCTTACAGTCTCACTGACGATCCGTCCAATGCTGAACTACGTTTGCACCTATTGCGCCCTAAGCGTCAAAATGGTGAGTACATCCGCCGGGCAAAAAATGACTATTTGCCAAAATATTTTCAGGATCAACCGCCGGAATTATGGGTTTTGACACCTGAGCAACGGTCATTATACGAAGAACACCTGCAAATGCGTTTTGCTAATCTCACCAGAGGCATTGAGTTGCTACAGGACAATTTAAAGAAATTAGCCCGTATCCGTGAACTGAAAGGACTCCAAAGCCGTCGCAGCCGCAGATTACCGGTGACACTGCAAAGCTATCTTCTGAGTCCAGACGATTCTTGTTTCAGCGGGCCGGATTGTCTGGAACTGCCCAATGATTTGGGATGGCATCGCAAAACGGGGCCTTATGCTTTGCCGGAGATTGAGACACACACACTGAACGAAGGCGATATTATCACGTTCACCTTGCATAACCGAACCAGACGGCGGGCTTATTATTGTTACATTTTCAATATCAGCCCCGACGGTGCTATCTCTTCTATTTTTCCTGAGCCAGAGGATCTGATGGAATATGCCCGTGTGAATGCGAGAGAAACGCTGGATTTGATTGGGGAAACCGGTTTAATGGCGGAATTGGTGGGCGAAGAAACCATCAAATTTATTATCAGCCGTTACCCGATTGATGTCAGTTTGTTGGAACAAGAAGCTTTTGAACAACGTGGTGAGCAGTTTAATCTGTCAGAACTGTTATTGTTTGCACATACCGTGTATGGGAAACGTGGGCGCGTGTCGTTGCGAAATGATGAATGGGCAACCGGGTTGGCAGCGTTTGATGTTAGGTAATTTTTAAGAGAGGGGCAACCGTGGTTGCCCTTTTGATTTCGGCAAAATACCCGATGTTATGATTAATTACTTACCTAATTGCTAGGCTCGCTGTTTTTGGGTTGGTTCAAGTATCTTCATTTTGAGATATCGTCTTTTTTTACCCGCCCTAGTTGTCGAGGTTTTTCCACATTGGCACCGTTTTCAAGCCATTCAATCGTCTGTTCATCAGTGTGTGTCGGATTAACCCACGCAATTTGTTTAAGTGACACAACCTGCTGAGATAAGTCATTAAATAATTCTCTGACTTTTTCATCTGAGGAAATAACCATACCGTCTGTGGCTAAAGCGGCTTCCAGCAAATGCACATCTTTTAGCATGGCATTCACTTTATTGGGACTTGTACCTAATTCTTCAATATTATCATGTAGTTGCTTTTTTACGCTGTCGGTTAAATTGACACCTGTAACCATCTTTTTTTTGGCTATCATGTTACGTAGCCACTTTTTCGCAAAAAGTGATTGATGCTTGTTCCATTCTTGAGAAATGGCCGGTGTCATCACAATTTTGTGGCAAATATGCAACACCGCTGATAAACATTCACGAGATAATTTTGAGGTGGGATGTTCAGTTGTCCCGGCAGCCTGTGCAATACTGGCATCAATCACCAAACGTTTAGATTGTTTATTTTTCATTGTGCTTGTTTATACATCACCGCATCCAGATAAGCTTGTTCAGCATGAAGCTCAACTTCCCCAAAATCTTCCGGCCATTCTTCGCCAAAAGCCCCATTTTCATCAAGTGTAGCCGTATCTACCACCGTCGCGCCATTTTTGTCACGAGTAAACCAATGTAATTTCACGCGTTCTGGAGCCAATTGTCCTTTAGTCACGAGCGTTTGAACACCTCGCAACAATAATGAACTATGTGTCTCTGCCACCACTTTCACACCTCGGTTAGCAGCGTCTGCCAATAGTTCAGCCATTTTGATTTGCGCTCTTGGGTGTAGATGAATTTCGGGTTGTTCGATATAAACGATTTGTCCCGGTTTTGCGACTAATAGGGCAACAATAACCGGCAACGTTTGCGATACGCCAAACCCAACGTCGGCAATGCTGACTAAATCTGATTCTCGTTGCTCATCAATTAAGCGAGCAACACGCAATTCAACACGATTAGCATCCACTGATTTCGCTTCCACTTTCCAAGTCAATCCCAATTTTTCCAGTGCTTGTCCTAATTGTTTGAAGTGAACATTTTCTTGATTGACTTGCCAATCACGAATAAGACGAGCCACATAATTTTCAAAGGTGCCAACGACTTGATTGGTATTATAGACAGCCGTTGTAGGATAATGACGTTCCGGATTGCCTCGCAACCCCGGAAGATGAATAATTCTATCAATGTGACGTTCCTGTAAAAAACGTACCGGAAAAGTCAAGCTATCTGGTGAAATAACCGGCAGATTTCCTTGAGATCGAAGCACAATATCAAGGAGACAGCCGCTGCGTTCAACAACCCACTTATACCCATCCTTTTCACGCGCTTTGAGTTCATCAGGTAAAATAGCTAAAATTTGTTCATGAGACATCCCAGCAGAAATTTCATAAGTGGGTGTACTCGGACGATGGAAAATGGATTTGTCTACATATAACTCGTCTTGAGAAGAGGCTTTGTAGACGATGTTCACTGTTTCACCGTCCTCCATTTCTATACCAATCGAAAATTCATCTAAGCCTTTTTGACTACCCAATTGACTGAATAACTGAGCAGTCGAAGTGAATTTGACATGATTACCTTCAAGTAGTAAAGGGAGAGTGTTATAGCGCGCTTCCAAGGTTTGTTTAAGCAACAACAACGGCTGCATCATGCTAGACTTGCCAGAACTATTCGCACCGGCAAGCAGTGTCAAAGGCGCAATATCAATCGCTTGTTCTTGATAGATAGATTTATAACCCCGAACAGAGATTTTGGCAATCCCCGTCATCTCGAAACGGATAGGTGTGTTCATTTATTGTCATTTTATAGTCATGTGATAATGATCCGATGGGCGCATTCCCATTTTCATCAAGAGAGAGAAATTGATATTAATAATGCCCTTTTTTTAGGAATGCGCCTGTTCCGATTATATAGACATCCTAAATAATTTGTGAATTTACCAATCCGATTTCTTTTCGATCTCGGATTTTTTAGATTTGTATCCCCCATTTGGAATAAAAATAGGGTGAAAAATAAACCCAGAAATGGGTTTATATTTAACACCCCAGGATGGTGGGCAAGCGGGTGATAGAATTCTGGGATTATGTTTGAGAAAGTGGCACCCGCTTACCCACCCTACATTGTCAAAGTCATTAAACACCATACAACACAAACGCTGCCCAATACATCGGATCGCTATAGCGTCCGCCCTTTTTGATAAACTCGCGTTTGGTTGCCGTCAACGCTTCTATTTGTCCAACGCCCTTTTTGAGTTTGCGGAAAAAGCTGTAGATAAACTTCGCCGTCACTTCATCGGATATCGACCACAATGTCAACAGGGTATTTTTATTGCCGGCGACATAAAACGCATAAGGCAATCCCATCACGCCTTCCCCGCTCACCACCGAACCCACACCCGTTTCACAAGCCGACAATACCATCAAATCGCTCTTTAAATTATAGCCCGCCCACTCGCCAGCGGTGACATAACCATCAATCCCCGGCGGGTTATTGACTTGTCCTAACACAATTGAAGATAAGGCTGGGACTTCGGTACTCAGATAACCATGTGTCGAAAACACCAAATAACGGTAGTCTGGGTGCTTTTCTCCTAACACCTCGGCGCGAAGACGATAGCTTTTTTCAAACAAAGGCAAGGCTTTATTTAAATGGCCTAAGTTTTGGTAAACTAAAGCCAAATTGTTCAGCGTCGTGAGCGTGTCTGGGTGTTTTTTTCCTAATACTTCTTGTCTCAAACGATAGCCGGTTTCAAGCAAAGGCAATGCCTCTTTTAATCTACCTAAATTATTGTAACATAAAGCTAAATTATTCAAGCCCGTAAGAGTTTGTCGGTGTTTTTCTCCTAAGGTGTCTTTAGACAGACGATAGCCGGTTTCAAACAAAGGTAAAGCTTCAGACAAGCGACCTAAATTTTGGTAAAGCATCGCCAAATTATTCAGGCTCATGAGAGTGTATGCGTGTTTTTCGCCTAGCACTTCAGTCCTGATTTTAAGCACTTTTTCAGCCAACGGCAGAGCCTGCTCAAATCGCCCTTGTTGGTAATATTGGATAACTTGGTTGTCATAAGTTGCAGCTAACTCAAGCTGCGGATCAAAGGCAGCAGCTTGAGCAACCAACGTAATTAAACCCATCACCAATGCCATAAACCCTTTTTTGAGTGTCATTAAAATATTCTCCTTGTCTGAATCAGAATTTTCAGAATTAAAGAATTTTCAGAATAAATTTTAGGAAAGCTAAAACCGTTTTTTTAATTCTGTCAATCCTTAAATTCTGTCAATTCTGATTCAGACAGTTATTTTACATTCGTTGATTTCCAAATTCGTTGTACTAATCTGTGGTGCTAACCACCCAAACTTTGTCAAAATAAAATTGTACACTATCTTCAGGTTTTGCCCAAGCATTGAGCGGCAAAATAATTAACCCGAACCAAACGGGTAAGACAAATAACCACCGTAAATGTCGCATTGTACCTCCTATAGACTGTTCAAAGAAATCAGATTTTTTTGAAAAATAGGATTTCTAACAAGGGAAAAATGAGAATGCGCCTGTACAAACTAAAGTTTGGACTCCGGTTTTGTGCATCGCGCACCATGTTAGGATCAGCATCAGGCACCGATTGCCCGGCGAACAAATCGAGCCAATCTTGATCATCTTTGTCAGACATGATATATGCTCAGATTAAAATGGAATGAGGGTGTCAGGAGTCCAAGTTTGGGCCGGCTTTCTTTAGCGATATCCTGTATAGACGATCACTGAGCAAAAAATGTGAGGCCGTTTAAACTTAATTGATACCATAGAAACTGGATTGTGTTTACCATGCAGACTCGAAAGTGACTCACATCGGAGTCCAAGATTTAAACGGAAAAATTCGTTTATCCGCGCAATTCGTTGTACTTCAATCGGATTTCTTTAACCTCATAGCTCACTCAATAAATCCAGCAACCCCGCCCAGACATGCGGCTATTTACCCTTATAAATATTATGGCTATTTGGCACAATTTGGGGGCCATAAACTCTTTTGAAACCTTTCAAATGAAAGTATGGCCCCTAAGTCGCGCCAAAAAACCAAGACTTTTTGTAGGTTTTTAGCAGCGGATATCGTGGTGAAAAGAGGAGTCCAAACTTAAGTTTGGCAGGACTCCAAAGCAAGCGTAAGGTGGATAGCTCACTCAATAAGTTTTAGATGCTTTTATTGAAACAGAAAAGATGAGTATCAAAGGAGGACTGGTGGATGTGAAGATTGACGAATGCCCTCCAGTCAATTTTCATAACTATCGTTCTTATGCTGTGAAAGTTAATTAAAAGGAGAGCAACTCATGCAGAAAAGTTTACGTCGTTTTTTCTTAATCAGGGCTATATTTTTAGGTTTGCTCACAGTTGTTGGCTCGGTTTTTTGGTATGCTAAAATCGCGGCTGAAACGGAATGGAATTTTAGCAACGGAATGAATTATTATAATAAAGAAGAATATGTCGAAACCGCGCAATGGTTTCGCAAAGCCGCCGAACAAGGACACGCCCAAGCACAATACCACTTAGGCCGTCTGTATGACAGTGGCAAAGGAGTGATTGAGGATAACCAACAGGCCGTCAACTGGTATCGCAAGGCCGCCGAACAAGGATTGGCTCAAGCACAATACCACTTAGGCCGAATGTATGACAGTGGCAAAGGAGTGATTGAGGATAACCAACAGGCCGTCAACTGGTATCGCAAGGCCGCCGAACAAGGATTGGCTCAAGCACAATACCACTTAGGCCGAATGTATGACAGTGGCAAAGGAGTGATTGAGGATAACCAACAGGCCGTCAACTGGTATCGCAAGGCCGCCGAACAAGGAAATGCCAACGCGCAATACCACTTAAGTAGAATGTACGCGACGGGTGAAGGTGTCACCAAAGATAACCAAGAAGCGAGCAACTGGCTTAGCAAGGCAGCCGAACTAGGACAGACTGACGCGCAATCCCTTTTAGCACATGTCAAACCGTCTCAGGTGGCGGCCGAACCGAGAACAACTCGAATCGTCAAACCGTCTCGCCTGGATGCTGAAGAAGCAGAACCACCCCAAGCGGAGTCGGAAGAAAGCAACGACACCGGCATCGTCGCAGAAGATGACCAGGGCTCCAATACGCCCACCAGTTGCCCTGATAACCAATACGCGCTCATCGTGAACGCCACACCTGCCACGAGTCGAATTAGGATTATGAATATCCAGCCCAAATACCGGCCAGGCCTATGTCTTACGCCAAGGCGCTACGACATTTATGTCACACACCGGGGCTACCACAGCTATCGAAAATGGACAACCCTAAAAGAGGCCGATGTCTCTGTTAATGTGGCACTCAAGCAGATTGCCAAGCCAAAAACATCTTCATCGAGGCCAAGTTTTAACTGTGCTAAAGCCACAACAAGAACTGAAAGAACTATTTGTCGCAATAGTCAACTCAGCAACGCCGATGTGCGACTTGCTAGAATCTATTCACGATTACGCAGTTCATTACCAAAATCAGAGGCTAAGTGGTTAGGCAGACAGCAACATGCTTGGTTAAAAATGCGAGATGCTTGCTCTGATAACGTAAGTTGTTTATTAGAAACATATAACGCTCGAATCACCGAACTAGAAAACATCTTTGCCAAGCCAAAAACATCTTTATCGACGCCATTAGTTTTTGGGGTACCAAGCAAATATCCACAAACCTCGACACGGCGATTAAGAAGGGCAGATATACGCGGTAAATCCAAACGGGCATTACGTTTGATGCGTAACGAAATTTATGCGCGGCATGGTTATATTTTCAGCGATCCCAATTTGAAGCGGTATTTTGGGAACCAGCCTTGGTACAGCGGGAATACAACAGATGCAACAAAAGTCTACTATCGACGTCTTTCACAAATTGAGCGGGATAACGTAAAATTGATTAGACGGAATGAGTAGAGAGTTGATTTTGGTATGGATTGTTCTGGCGTGTCAACTTTCGCATAACAAGCGTAGGGTGGGTGTAACGAAGTTCTACCCACCCGACGATTAATCATTCATTCATCAATTAATCCTTGGCGTAGCTCGCTACGTCTAAGTCAAGCGTGCGAACAAATTGGGCTAATTAAGCCTCACATTTTTGTCGCCGCTACGTCTAAATAAACCAAGTACAACTAATTACGCGGATAAAGGAATTTAAGAACGCGAATAAACGAATTTAATGGCTAATAGAAAAGCCCCAACGGGGCGACATTAATATAGCCAGTGTATCTACCTGGAGCATCGCCCCTGGAAATGACGCGGATAAACGAATTTAAGAACGCGGATAAACGAATTTAATGGCTAATAGAAAAGCCCCAACGGGGCGACATTAATATAGCCAGTGTATCTACCTGGACATTACGCAGATAAACGAATTTAATGGCTAATAAAAAAGCCCCAACGGGGCGACATTAATATAGCCAGTGTATCTACCTGGACATTACGCAGATAAACGAATTTCAGATGAATGACTTGGCTGTACCTCGGAAAGTTTATAAGGGTATGCAAAAAATTGGCTTAACTGAGCCTCACATTTTTCTCGTAGCGACGTCTAAGTAAATAAAGTGTGTGGC
>Ga0190283_1001455_pt1 | contig 10528 bp, 9 predicted proteins | sample 48691801_MG_FD_161669 | JGI IMG/M metagenome (GOLD analysis project Ga0190283, IMG submission 161669) | Hydrothermal vent microbial mat bacterial communities from Southern Trench, Guaymas Basin, Mexico - 4869-18-0-1_MG | ecosystem: Environmental > Aquatic > Marine > Hydrothermal vents > Microbial...
TGCGCGCAGGCGAGTGAATATTTCAGTACGCTTTTCCCGGTTCATCGAATGTTATTTGACGTCGGTTTGAAGCTCTGCCCCAATCGGAGTTAACTGAACTTCGCGTTTGGCCTGTCGTGCATCAATCATATTTTTAATTGCAATCAGGAGGCCTAATCCAAGAAACGCGCCAGGAGGTAAAATAGCCAGCAGAAAGCCCTGGTAATTTTCAAACAGGGTTAGTTCCAGTATAGAGGCTGGTTGCCCTAATAATAGTTCTGCATTTGCAAATAAAGTACCATGACCGAGAACTTCACGAAGCCCACCCAGGGTCATTAGTACCAGTGTAAAACCCAGCCCCATTGCAATTCCGTCCAGCATGGCCGGCCCAATCGGTTGTTTTGACGCAAAGGCTTCAGCGCGGCCAATGATGGCGCAGTTGGTGACAATTAGTGGAATGAAAACACCTAAGGTCAAATATAAATCATGAAACCAGGCGTTCATGGTCAGCTCAATGGCTGTGACGGCTGAAGCAATGATCAGAACAAAAACCGGGATGCGGACTTCCGGGCGAACCAGGTTGCGTAGTAGTGAAACCAGTCCATTGGAAATCAGTAAGGTGATGGTGGTTGCAATCCCTAATCCCAGGCCGTTAACAACCGTACCGGTGACGGCTAACAACGGACATAGCCCGAGCAATTGAACCAACCCCGGATTGTTACTCCAGAAGCCGTCTTTGAGGATGGTTTTCATATCTGCATGCCTGCTTTATTTCGCGGGAAATCAGTGGGTCACGTTAACTGGAAATCAGTCTACCACTTTTTAACAGGAGGGGGTCTAGCCCGGATGTTGCACTCGAATCCGGGATTATGGCCGAGAGATTTTTGCCTACAGGATGTAGGTAAGGGGCGTAAGCAGGAGCGAAAGCTTTGTTCAGCTTGTACAAATAGACAAAATGCAATGCTATTCATTGGGTTGCAGGCTATTTGTGCAAGCTGGGCAAAAATAGCCAGCCAGAAACCGGATAGTAGGTCTGGTACAATTTGTACTTTTCTAATATACGCATAACTGGCAGATTACGATAGATTATTTGTTGCTTTTGAGCGATCGGGTGCAACATTCGGCTAGGCAACCATGCGGGTGTAATGGAATAGTAGTCGTGATGCCATTCTTTGGAAAAGAAAACAGACAATCTTGATCTTAATCATAAACACTGATTGTCACCACTGCTATTGTTTGCGGTTAAGCTATCCATACAGCAGGTACACCATGACGACGTCTGAAAACACATTTAAACTGAAAATCGGCCTTGCAGAAATGCTCAAAGGCGGAGTGATCATGGATGTAACCACCGCAGAGCAGGCGAAAATTGCTGAAGATGCCGGCGCTGTCGCTGTCATGGCGCTGGAAAGAATTCCGGCAGATATCCGCAGGGACGGTGGTGTTGCCCGCATGTCAGACCCGGATATGATTCAACAAATCAAGGAAACGGTTTCTATCCCGGTGATGGCGAAGTGCCGGATCGGGCATTTTGCCGAGGCACAGATTCTTCAGGCTCTGGAAGTTGACTTCATCGATGAAAGTGAAGTTTTGACGCCTGCAGATCAGGCACATCATATCAACAAGCAGGTATTCAGCGTTCCTTTTGTCTGTGGTGCCACCTGTCTGGGCGAGGCGCTGCGGCGAATTGCTGAGGGTGCTGCAATGATACGCACCAAAGGTGAGGCTGGCAGTGGCAATATTGTTGAGGCGGTACGGCATATGCGCGCCCTGCAAAATGAGATGAAAGGCCTGACGATCCTGGATCCTGAGCAGTTGATGACGGCGGCAAAAGAGATGGCGGCGCCCTACGAGCTGGTGTTATCTGTGGCAAAAGAGGGAAAACTTCCGGTACCTAATTTTTCAGCCGGTGGGATTGCCACGCCAGCGGATGCATCACTGGTCATGCAGCTTGGTGCTGAGTCAGTGTTTGTTGGCTCGGGTATTTTTAAATCCGAAGACCCGGCGGCACGTGCAGCAGCTATCGTTAAAGCCGCCACGCATTTTGATGATCCGGAAATCCTGCTGCAAATCAGTCGTGGTTTGCAACCCGGTATGAAAGGTTTGTTGATGCAGGATATTCCAGCCGAAGAGCGCCTCGCAAATAGAGGTTGGTAGTATTGATTTGATTGCTGTACTGGCTTTACAGGGCGCGTTTCAAAAACACGTTGACGTGTTGAACCGTTTAGGAGTAGAGACACAGCTGGTCAGAAAACCTGAAGAATTAGATTCATGCGCTGGGTTGATTATTCCCGGTGGCGAGTCGACGACGATCAGTCGTTTGATTGAAGAAGCTGGTATGTTCGATGCGTTACAGGCATATGCTGCCGAGCATCCGGTGATGGGTGTATGCGCGGGGATGATTATGATGGCAGCAGAAGTAGATGATCAACGGGTGAAGCCATTAAAGATAATGTCGTTCAGGGTAATACGCAATTATTATGGTCGACAGCTGCATAGTTTTAGTGCAGGAATCCAGCTGGGATTTGATGCCGGTGGTAAAGACTTCAATGCAATATTTATACGCGCACCACAGGTTACAGAAACCAAGGCCGGAGTAAAAGTGCTGGCAACATATCAGGACAAGCCGGTGATGCTGGCAAGCGGAAAGCATCTGGCGTTATCTTTTCATCCTGAACTGACCCGTGATGACCGAATACATCAGTACTGGTTATCACAGTTTAATAATTGACTGAAAAATAAATGAGGCTGTCTAAATGAATTCAAACAAAGCTACGCTGCCGGTATTGCCCAGGCCATTATCATTCCCGCTGAAAATGATGCCGGCTTCTATCAGTAGTGCTGTGCTTGTCAGTGTCCTCAACCAGATCTTTTCCCAGGCTTTGAAAGATGGTGAACTCGATTTTTTACAGCAGCGTTTCATCTCGGTTCAGGTCGAAGACGCAGGCCTGGAATTTTGTCTGACACTGGCTCAGGGTAAGTTGGTAAGTTGTCGCGATAAACAATCTACTGATCTGTCACTCAAGGGTACGGTCTATAATTTTTTATTGCTGGCTACGCGGCGTGAAGATACCGATACACTTTTTTTTAGTCGGCGACTGGGTATGCAGGGCGACACCGAGTTGGGTCTAGAGGTTAAAAACTTTCTCGACAGCTTTGATGTAGAAGAAGGACGCTTGTCCAGACACATTGACAGATTATTGCAAAAAACAGTGCCTATCTATGAGCGACTGTTTGGTTAGCCCGCATTTCTTACCAGGATTTGGATTTCTGGGGTAAGCTGGCAAAGCAGGTCGGTCGATCGCCCGCAGAAGCATAGTTGTAGCTATGGCTCAAGGGGGATCGGCCGAGATGCGAAGCCAGCTTGTTCCAAAAACCAAATAGGACAGAGTGTCAATTCATCGGCATAGCAAAACAGATGTAACTTTTTGAATACATGCACATAAGCTTAATCAACCGGTCCGCCTGGTGAGAAATGCGGGCTTGTATCTTCAGCTGCCGGCAATTCGTTGATAAAACCGCAGCCGGTAGAGTAACCGAGTATACTTTTCATCATTATTAAAACCTGAACGATCATGCAATACATTGTTGCAGATCAAACCCTGGCCTGGTTGCAGGGTCAGGCGAAAAATATGTGGAGAATCCGAAGCAAGAAAATTGTTCAGCGCATTAACGGCTTCGCGGGTTGTGGCATCTTTATTCCAGTCTACATTTCGTTTTCTTGCCGTATAGCGCATATGCAACTTGCCGTCTGTGCGAACAGAGAATACCGGGCCGTTGCGTACTGGTCGAATTACTTCGTTATTTTTAATATTGGCCGGGATCGACATGGCCTGTGGCGACATTAGCGCTTCGATGTAATCGGGGTTGAGGTCGCGTAAATGGATATAGGCCAGCTCATGATCAAGTAGTGCATTTTCACCGCCCATTGCAGCCGGTGAGACACAATGCAGCATCAGTGCATTGATCTGCTTTTCCACAGGGTTGTAATAGCCGTCGGTATGCCAGTGTATGGGCCGGTTTGTGTAGGGTATATATCGTTTATGCCATGGGTCGTAGGCAACTTTTAATGAGGTAATACCATCGTTATCGGCGCCCATGTTGTTATCGAGTTCTGTTAATCCAAATTCACGGGCAAGCGTTGAGGGTATGCTCTTGTCAGGATTGCTCCCGCTGTTGCTGACATAGATTGCCATGTTGCTTGACTGGCAACGGGTCTTTAGTGCATTGAACTCGGCCTTTGATAAATTGTATGGGTCTTTGATTTCAACAATCAGATCCTCGGCGCGGCTGGGGCATTGTTCCATTTTGTCATCACGCCATATTCGATAGGCCTGATCATCATTGAGATCGTATGGGTTGCCCTGCAAAGGCAGGCTGGCTGTCATCATGGCGATTTTGCTCCCCTACTAACCAAAGGGCCAGCAGGCAGGTGTAAACAATTAGTTCTATGATTGTGACATAGGTTTGGCAGTGGGTTTTTGCTTTGGATCAAATGATCTTAAGAGGCTCATCTCGTAGTGAATTATCCAGCCCAGGTTTTCCATGCCAGAAGCCATTGCACTGGCTTGTTGGCATTAATTCCTGAAGTTGTGCTTCGGCATCATCAGCCGATAGTTTGTGCTGCAGGCAATCATGAAAACAATCAATAATCTGTTCTGTATGTTGTGATTGCGGACTGATGCGCAATACATCAACATCGGCGTCGGCCAGTTCATCAATATACCCGACCAGATTGTGTGTGTGCGCAGACTGGGTCTGAATGCCATTCAGCACCAGAAAAGGTGTTTTTTCGCGGGTTTTCAACAATAGTCCATCCGGGTAATCCAGACAGCGGAACTGACAGTCGTCCTTGGGCAGGTTGTGTTTTCGAGCAGTAAAACAACGGGCTGAATAAGCCAGTGGTAATCGTCCGTAGGCAAAGACTTCAGTTTCGACACCCTGTGGGCGTTGTTGCTGAATATCGGCAAGTGTCACGCCTGATAGTTCAACCGGCAAAACCCAGCGCTTCAGACCGTGTTTGGCGAGTACCGATAGCGTGCGGGCGTTGTAAATATTGACAGCTGGCCCGGTGACAAAATCTGCATTACCGGAAAGTAGCTGCACGGCGCTCATATCGTTGGCTTCGACCATAAACCGACGGTTGTCACACAGTGTTCGCATTGCAGACAGCTCTGAACCTGCCTCAAGCAATGTCAGAGATGACAGTACCACCTCCTTACCAGCCTGTTGCAACAATTCAGCCAGTTCAAACCAGTCATCAAGACGCAGGTTACGCCGTTTGGAGCAAACGGTTTCACCCAGGTAGACAATATCAACCGGCGTTTCTGCAATACCTGTGTAGAAACTGAAAATGTCGTCGCGTGACCAGTAATACGATACCGGCCCGAGAGATAATCGGAGTTCAGTTTGAGGTGCTGTCATGATAAATAACCTGTATTAAGTCAGCATTTAACCTAGAAACCTCAGTTGGGCGCGAAAAAGACGCGTAAGCAATTGGTGTGCATGGTGAATCAGAAAAACTCGTAGTCACCTTATTGGTGATGAGCGCTTTTTCTGATTTGCCAGGTACGCCAAGGGCTTGAGTGGACTTTCGTGATCCAACTGAGGTTTCTAGGTTTATTGCCATGGTCGGTGATAGGCGCCAAGAGTAGTCTGTGCGCCTTCCGATACTTTCTGAAGTTCTTCAAGCCAGCTCCGATGAGGAGTAAAGCTGTCCGGGTCTTTCAGGCAGGCATCAATGGCCGCACGCCAGACACTCGTCACCTGTCTGACATAAGCCGGGCTGCGTTGACGGCCTTCAATCTTTATCGCAGCAACGCCGATTGATTGTAGTTCGGGTAGTATCTCGATTGTATTCAGGCTAGTCGGTTCTTCGATTGCATAGAATGTTTCTCCTTCAACCTCGAAGCGACCCTTACACAAAGTCGGGTAGGACGTATGCTCATCATCCTTGTATCGATCAATCAGTACATGGTTGAGTCGTGACTCAAGACCTGCGGGGGTTTCCTTCCAGGTAACAGCACTGGCCGGCGAACAGGCGCCAAAAGTATTGGGTGACTGGGAAGTCACATAAGAAGACAACTGGCAGCGGCCTTCGACCATCACACATAAACTGCCAAAACCAAATACTTCAACAGGAACCGGACTTTGTTCGGCAACCTGTTTAACCTGCTTGAGCGATAAGACACGCGGCAGAACGACGCGACGTATACCAAAATTCTGGTGATAAAAGTGGATTGATTCAGGGTTGGTGGCGGAAGCCTGTACCGACAGATGCAGGCGAAGATCGGGCCAGCGTTCGCTGGCATAATCCATTACACCGATGTCGGCAAGAATAAGTGCGTCAACTTTCAGATCCGCTGCGTGATCGACAGCGTCCTGCCAGCGCGACCATCCAGATGGCTGGGGGTAGGTATTGATAGCTACATACACTTTAACCCCTCGTTGCCGGGCGTAGTTAATACCGTCTTCCGCTTTCTGGTCATTGAAATTAAGTCCGGCAAAATGTCGCGCATTGGTGTCGTCCCGGAAGCCGATATAAACCGCATCAGCACCATTATCGACAGCCGCTTTCAGTGAGGGCAGGTTGCCCGCAGGGCAGACCAGTTGTAGCGTTTTGTTTGATGATGTCATGATAAAATCAACCCTGGTAGTGAAGTTCAGTGGTCATGGATTTGGTTGTCAGGCTCGGGGGACAGGTTATACTCTGGCCAGTATGATGCCGCCGGTTCATTTCTTCAGCAATCAGATTCAATACCCGCCACTTTTGTGAACACCATGTAGGAGCCAGCAAAATATCTGTTGAAGCCGTAGCTGTGAGCCGGTGAAAAACGACCTCTGCTGGTGTCATTTCAATCAGGTCCGCAGCAAGAGTAATATATTCATCAAGCTCCAGTGGCTGATATTCACCCCGTCGCCATTGATTGGCCAGTTGAGTTCCTTTGACAACATGCAGCGGATGAAACTTCAGGCCGTCAACACCCAGATCCAGCACTCGTTGCAGTGTTGAAAAACAATGCTCAGATGTTTCACCGGGCAAGCCGAGAATCAGGTGTGTACATATTTGCAGGCCGTATTTCCTGGCCAGCCGAACGGCCTGTTCATATTCGGAAAAACCATGACCGCGATTAACGCGCTCCAATGTTTTATCGTGCGCCGACTGCAAGCCAAGTTCCAGCCATATTTCGTAACCTTTGCGCTGGTAGTCAGCCAGCAAAGCAATAACTGCTTCAGGTAGACAATCAGGGCGAGTGCCAATTGAAAGGCCAATGATATCAGCTTCGGCTAATGCCTGGTCATATAACTGGGCGAGACGGCTGACGTCAGCGTAAGTATTGGTATAGGCCTGAAAATAGGCAATAAACTTTTTTGCGCCAGTGCGCCTGTTGATAACAGCTTTTCCGGCGGTTATTTGTTGTGCAATGCTGCTGGGCTGGCGTCCGTTGGGACTGAATGAAACATTGTTGCAGAATGTACAGCCTCCACGGCCTTTGCTGCCATCACGATTCGGACAGGTAAAATCTGCGTCAATGGCAACCTTGTGAACACGATAGCCAAACCGGGCCTGCATGTGTTTTCCAAAGGTGTTGATGTGTTGTGAAAGTTGCATAGTCTATGTGTGTTTTTTTATGATAGCAGGCTGGTTGTTAATGTTGCTTTCGATAGAAAAAAAGCGCTGGTGGCAGGCTCCATAAATTGACCGGCCCAAAGCGTAACTCCGGCCAATAAATTTTGGGTGCTGGTTTTTTGCTTTTAGTGGTTGTCTGTTTTGAGCTGGGAACAGCGTCAGTGTCTAACCGCATTTTGAATCACCACAGTTAAGGCAGGTCATGCAGCCATCCATGCTGATAACAGCCTTGTTGTAACATTTTTTACATAACTGAGCGCTGGGTGGGAAATCGCTTTCAGCAGCAGCTTCTGTTTGCTGGGTGCTGCTGGCTTGAATAGACTCATATTCCCTGCGTTTGGCGTCAAGGCTGTCTCTCTGGGCGTTATCCATTTCAGTATGCTTGATCATGCCGATCATTTTCAGATGACATTCGATGGCATCACCGATTTCGGCAACCAGTGATGGTATGTATCGGCCTTTATTGAAATAACCGCCTTGTGGATCAAATACACTGCGTAGTTCATCCACCAGAAAAGTAACGTCGCCACCTTTGCGAAACACAGCAGAAATAATTCGGGTCAGCGCGACAATCCACTGGAAGTGCTCCATGTTTTTCGAGTTAATAAAGACTTCGTATGGACGGCGGATTTCATGTTCAGTGCCGGGGTTGAGCACCACGTCATTAATAGTGATGTAAAGTGCATGATCAGATAATGGTGTTTTAATTTTATAGGTAGAGCCGAGCAGCATATCCGGCCGCTCAAGCTTTTCATGCATATGAATAATTTCAGCAGTGGAGCTGTTGTCAGATGAATCCGGTGCTGGTTGCCTGATGTCATTTTCGTTAACCGGTTTATTAACGACATTAAACCCGGTAATTTTTTGATTAATTTCAATAGCCATTATTTATCTCCGCTAAAATTTTCCGTAGTAACCTTCTTTTAAGGCGTCGTATAAATTAGCGGCGGTATGCGTTTCGCCGTCATAGTTAATTTCCTCGTTACCTTTAACGGAAACTGTGCTGCCATTCTCCAGTGTAAATTCATAAAGGCTGTTCTCCAGGTCACTGTCCTTGACCAATACACCCTGGAATACTTCCGGGTTAAAACGAAACGTGGTGCAACCTTTCAGGTTTTTTTCGTAGGCGTACAAATAAATATCCTTGAAGTCTTCAAAAGGAAAATCCGTGGGTATGTTGGCGGTTTTTGAAATTGAGGAATCAATCCATTGTTGCGCCGCTGCCTGAATGTCAACGTGTTGTTGGGGTGTGACATCTTCAGCGCTGATAAAATAATCCGGCAACTGACTGGCAGTTTCTTTGGCCTGTGGCTTTGCATCCGGATTGATAATCTCCCGGTAGGCCAGTAGCTCGTAAGACCAGACATCGACTTTTTCCTTACTCTTTTTACCTTCACGAATAATGTTACGGCTATAATGATGCGCAAAGCTGGGTTCGATACCATTGCTGACATTATTACCCAGAGAGAGCGCAATCGTCCCGGTCGGCGCAATTGAGCTGTGGTGTGTGAAACGAGCGCCGGTTTCAGTGAGTGCTGCAACAAGTTCCGGGTCCAGAGAGGCAATTTTTTGCATGTAACGGCTGTATTTCGTGTGCAGTACTTTACCTTTAATTGTGTCACCTGGCTGCCAGTCGTCTTTAACCATTTCCGGCCTTTTTGCCAGCATTTCGGTTGTCACAGTGAAGTCTTCTTCCATGATCGGAGCGGGGCCTTTTTCCCTGGCCAGCTCCAGTGCGATTTTCCAGCCAGTGATGGCTAATTCGCGTGTGACACGTTCGGTGAATTCCAGCGATTCTTCAGAGCCATAACGCATGCCGAGCATGGTGAGCGTTGAACCCAGGCCAAGGTAGCCCATCCCGTGCCGACGCTTGCGATACAGCTCTTCACGTTGTTCGGCTAATGGTAAGCCGTTGATTTCGACCACGTTATCCAGCATACGCGTGAACACACGAACAACTTCACGGTAGCTGTCCCAGTCGAATTCGGCTTTTTCAGTGAACGGCTTACGAACCAGTCGGGTTAAGTTGATTGAGCCAAGCAGACAGGCGCCATAAGCTGGCAGGCCCTGTTCACCGCAAGGGTTGGTGGCGCGAATGCTCTCGCAAAACCAGTTGTTGTTCATATCGTTGTATTCGTCAATCAGAATAAAACCCGGTTCGGCATAATCGTAGGTGGAACTCATAATGACATCCCACAAGCGTCGTGCAGGAATCTGGCGATAGATTTTGCAGGCGACTTTCCCCGCATCATTTACGACGTAATCATCTTTAACTGGCCAGTCACGCCAGATAATTTCAGCCGGGTTTTGTGGATCCAGTGAGCCGTCTCGTAATTCATCTTCTGAAACAGGAAATGCCAATGGCCATTGCTCATCACTTTTTACGGTTTCCATAAATTCACGGGTGATCAGTAATGACAGGTTGAATTGACGCAAGCGTCCGTCTTCACGTTTGGCGCGAATGAAATCCAGGACATCCGGGTGGCCGATATCGAATGTGGCCATCTGTGCGCCACGCCGTCCACCCGCCGATGAAATGGTGAAACAAATCTTGTCATAAATATCCATAAACGACAGCGGACCGGAAGTGTAAGCACCTGCTCCTGAGACATAAGCGCCTTTTGGACGTAGTGTGGAAAATTCATAACCAATGCCTGCGCCGGATTTTAAGGTCAGCCCAGCTTCATGAGCCTTGCCGAGAATGTCATCCATCGAATCGTGAATGATGCCTGAAACCGTACAATTGATGGTTGAGGTTGCCGGTTTGTGAGCGTATGCGCCGGCATTGGATATAATCCGACCGGCAGGAATGGCACCTTTGTGCAGTGCCCAAAGAAAACGCTCGTTCCAGAGCCGTTGCTTTTCTGGCGTTTCCTCAACCTCGGCCAGGCTTTTCGCCACGCGCTGCAGAGTGTCATC
>Ga0190283_1001460_pt1 | contig 10498 bp, 12 predicted proteins | sample 48691801_MG_FD_161669 | JGI IMG/M metagenome (GOLD analysis project Ga0190283, IMG submission 161669) | Hydrothermal vent microbial mat bacterial communities from Southern Trench, Guaymas Basin, Mexico - 4869-18-0-1_MG | ecosystem: Environmental > Aquatic > Marine > Hydrothermal vents >...
GAATACTTACCAAACAAAACTTTGTCACCGACTTTCAGGTCAAGCGCACGTACATCACCATCATCAGTGATTTTGCCATTACCCACAGCAACCACCTCACCGCGGTCAGGCTTCTCGGTCGCTGAATCAGGGATCACAATCCCACCAGCGCTAAGTCGCTCTTCTTCAACACGCTTGATGACCACACGGTCATGCAAAGGACGAATATTCATAAAAACTACTCCTTAAAAAATAGGAAAATTCAAAATAGCAAACAGGCTATATATTATTATCTGGTTTATGAGTGTTAGCACTCAATCGCAGTGAGTGCTAATAATAGGGTCAAAGTTCTGGAAGTCAAGGGGGAAGATGTCTGGCAGCAGAAGAAATGGAAGCCTTGTTGCTCAGTTAACACCGGCGAATTAAAGGCGCGGATACAGATGCGAGAGTAATTTCATTATATATCCACCTGTTGGCTATATGGTAAATCTACCCACCCAGTCACCATTTTTATAATCCAGGAATAATTCTTTCGCTCTCATTTTACCAGCTCCTTTAGATGTAAATTCCTTTTTAACAGGATGATTATTGGCAAAATACACCGGGTCGCATGTATCTGATTGAACTGCACGTAAGGCTACGGCTATTTTATCATTAACGGGCACACTGCTGTGCTCATATACCTCATGAAAAAGCAATCTTTTTTGTACTACACAGGAAAAATATATCTGCATTTCGGCAGTTAGTTGAGTTTTCCGTCGTTGTATTTTATTTTTTGCACGCCGGGTATAGCGAAGGACTAAATGACCACCCTTAAAATCTATTTTTTCTGAGTACTTATAAGGGTTAAATATATTTCTAAACACAGCTGAGTTTATAAGTACGTTCAACTTCGTCTTCCTGAAATTACAGTTTCTTTATTTCTGGTGAATAATCAGCTGGCTCCCATGCCATTGATTTAAACATGTCGTCCAACGGCGTTTGTGCGATGTGATTGAAATAATTGCTCATCGTCTTTTGCGCTAAAATTGTAATGACATCCAGCACATGTCGCTGATCGTATCCTGCAGCCAGGAATTCATTAAGCTCCTGTTCAGGCACCCAGCCACGATACTCCATTTCTGCCAGTGCAAAATTTCTTAATGCATTAAGCTTTGGATCGGAAAGTGAACGCTGCTCGCGAAGTTCGACCAATATATCTTTTGGCATCCCGGCCATCTCCGCTAACACAGAATGCGCCCCTACACAGTAGGTACATCCGTCCTCTGTACTCACCGTAAGATAAACGACCTGTTGCTCAACAGCCGTCAGCTTAGCGAATTCACCTAAAGTCTCATTGAATGCCAAATACATTTTAAGAGCCGCCGGGGCATTCGCCAGGCCACGATAGAGATTGGGAATAGAACCGAAAGCTGCCTGTGCAGCTTTTAGTTCTGGTTTTACAGCCTCAGGGGCTGATTCAACGCTGTGTAGTTCAAAATTCATTATGCACTCCTCATTTCAGTGTGAAAATATAATGTACCGTTCGGTCCATATTCAGTTAAAAAATTTTAATCCATTACCGACAGAATTATTTTAACAATGCGTTTGATCGTTTCTCTATCTGCTCCAGCCTTTACCATGTTCTTCAGGCCGCTCATATTACTGACCAGATAATTTGCCAGGCTCCGTACATCCTTATCTTCAGGAATCGCACCCTCTTGCTGCGCCTGAATAATCGCTTTCTCAAAGATAGTGGTGATTTCGTCAAGACTGTCACTCACAAGACTGGCAATACAGGCATCAGTCTGTGCAAATTCATTCGCCGTATTCATCAGCAAACAACCACGCCGCGCATCAGGCCCACTCGTTTCATTGGCAACATCTAGAAACAAGGATTCTATAAAGGCTTTTCCTGAACCGGCCTGCTTCAATTGCATCAATAAATCATCGGCCAACAGGTTTTGATAATTCTGGATAGAACGCTGGAATAGTTGACCCTTGCTCTTGAAGGTTTGATAGAAGCTGCTTTTTGACAGGCTCATTGCATTCAACAAATCTTGCAGAGATGTTGATTCATAACCTTTACGCCAGAACAGCTCCATAGCTGTATTCAGTGCTTGATCAGGATCAAATTCTATTGGTCTTCCAATGTTCACGCGGGAAGAATAGGACCGAATGGTACATAAGTCAATAGCAGACTCTAAATTTACTGCTAACGAGCGCAAGGTGGATAAATTAAAACCCGAACTAGCAATATTAAATATTATTGGTGAGGTTCCTGAGTTCTGGGGAAATGTAGCTTTTGTTCGCTACTACTTCTTTTCAGCTTCGCAGCGGGAATTTTTCAGCGTCCAGCGTTTACCATTTTTCTGATGCACAAGTACGCATTTTGAACCGGAAATGACGAGTCGGAACGTCTCCGGCTTACCCATGTCCCGGCCCATTAAGCGAGAGCTTTCCAGGGTCTGGCGTGTTTTGCGTTCTATTAGCAAGCTACTGTCCTGAGTCAGGGCATCTGCTGCAAGGGTAATATCAGGGACACTCAGGGCGGTTGACACGACCTGCATCAGTTCGCTGCGGCTTGCCTGATTCGGGTCAACGATCAGGGCAGGGATATCTTTGTTCACTGCCATTGAGCTGCAGGCGGATGTGAAAGCTGTCAATAAAACCCCGACAAGCTTCTTCATGGCGTTATGCGCATAATTCTGTTTTCTAGCCAGACAGATTTGGGTGTTATGCCATCGCTGGCAGCGAGCGACGGTTTTTCACCGGCCCTGGCTTTGCCCGATGGTATAGGACATCCGCCGTTTTCCCTGTATCCAAGTGTCGCCGCGAGGCGGCTTTCAGCCTCATCTCCTAACTGGTGGGTATAATCATCAGCCACAGAACAACCATCAAGTACTACACCCGGAGCAGCAACCGTGTTGACGGGAGAAAAACCATCAGGGTAGTCACCAAAGTTCTTTTCGTTTTCGCCCACAAAGTTAATCGTGAAATAAGTGGTGCTACAATTATCCGTTGGAAAAAAACCGTAGGGCTTGCCACAGGTGGTTGATCCTATCTGGATCACTTCAAGGTCTACACCACGCAGGCCATTGATTATGGCCTCACTGGCCGAGCAGGTGCCGGGACCTGTAATCACAAATACTCGGGGTAAATCGAGCGTCGGTAACGGTTGTCCCGTCGTAGACTGAGTATGGAATGGCGTGCCTGTCAGTGGACCCCCGGTAAACGGGTTAGTAGCAGGGTGTTTATCATTGAATTCAATATCCTCAAAAGTTTTCCCGGTAGTCAAACCTTGACCTGCAATCATATAGCCCAGTTGGCTGGCGATATAGAGAAATCCTCCACCGTTGTAGCGCAGATCGACTATCAGATCACTTATATTTTCTGCTTTGAGTTGCGAAACGGCATCGATTAACTGCTGCTCAGCAGTTGCAATATGGTCATTAAATACCATGTAACCGACTTTTCCGGTTGCAGTAGAGAAGGTTTTTACGTTCTGCACTGGCTGTGACGTGATTTCTGCTGAAGTCATGGTCACCGTGCGGCTGGCTGTTGAGCCAGGATCCTGAACCAGGAAAGTATGCAGTTCCCCTGCACCATCCGGAAACAGACCTGCATTAAGGATATCAACGTCAGTGCCATCTACCACTTTAACGCCATCAACTTCCAGCACTGTTACACCTCGCATCAGATTGACAGAAGTCGCTGGCGAACCCGGCTCTGTGTAGGCAACAACGATTTCCCGTGGCGGGGTCGGGGAAATGATTGTCCAGATCGCGCCGTATCCGGCCGAGACACCCGACTGTGATAATTTTACCCACTCATCAGTAGAGAATGTGAAGTGAAACCTGTCTTTAGGGTTGCCGGAGGCTGTTGTGGCAGTCGTCTTGAGTAATGGAAAATACTCGCTGGTGCTGCTGTAACTGGCCGGGTTTCTATCCTGAATTTCGTCATACCAGAGATAGACATCGTTACTCCACGAACGCAACCAGTTATTTTCGTTGAGTATCGTACCCTGGGTATCTGGAAATGACGATCCGGTTCGCGGAGTCGCGCATCTCGCCACAAAATTATCCGCCGATTTATAAACACCGGCAACCCAGGTATTTGATTTAGATGAGTCTCCTCCCCCACCGCCACCACAGGCGGATAGCGCCAGTAGAAACAGATAAAGAAACGCTCTGGCCGATTTCAGAGAAACAGTATTCAGTAGTGACGTAGAAATTGAATCATTCATCGAGTGCCTATACGTTTGAGATTATCGTCTACAACTGCTAATTAAACCATGACAGAACTGTATAGTTCACTCGATCTGACCAAAAGACTCACTCATCAGCCAGTAACTTAATAACTGACAGTCTATAAGATTAGTGCCAATCCTATTGTGGCGGTAATAAATCATCCGGATCATGTCGTGATTTACCCTCGTAAACACGACCTTGTTCACTGGATACCTGAACGCCTCCCTGTTCACTGGACATGTGAACTGTTCGTATCTGGATGTGCTGTTTTGCATGCTTCATCAACCAGCGTATCAGGGCTTGTCGAGTCACCGGAATCAGACAAAGAAAACCGATTGCGTCAGTAAAAAAACCGGGGGTCAATAACAGGGCGCCACCGAAAAGCAGTACCATACCTTCAATCAATTCCATCGCAGGCAACCTGCCCTGCCCCAGGTTACTCTGATAACGCTGCAAGGTCGCCAGACCCTGCTGCTTTAACAACCATGTGCCAACCACTGCTGTAATGATCACAATTGCAATCGTCGGCAACGCACCGATACTGCCGCCAACCTTGATCAGCAGATAGAGTTCAAGTACCGGGACTATGATAAATACAAACAGTAACAATGGCATTGTGAAATAGTTCTTTATTAAGTAGAGATTGTTATAGTGCTGAAATCGATATTATCAAGCCCCTGGTCAGTATAATGCTTATTCACGACATAACAGGAATAAATTTGATACCCTCTCGTCATAGCTTCAAATAGTGGAATAAAAGAACGGCAATATGCAAAGAACGGGTTTATATTCAACAATCCTGTGCCTTCTACTGTGGACTTCCAGCCTGCAGGGGAAAGAGACTCGTGACCCAGGTGAACATTTCTTTCAGGAAACTTTTGGTGATTTTCAGGAAGAACTGGCCATAGCCCGTGATGAGAATAAACAAGGTGTTCTGATATTTTTTGAAATGGATGACTGCCCGTTTTGCCATCGAATGAAAACCACCATTCTAAACCTGCCGGAAGTACAGGACTGGTACCGTAACCACTTCAAGATTTTTTCGCTGGATATTGAAGGCGACATTGCCATGACGGATTTTAATGGCCAGCAAACCACACAAAAAGATTTTGCATTTAAGCAGCACCGGGTACGTGCAACGCCGGTGATCGCTTTTTTTGATCTGGAAGGAAACCCGATTAGCCGTTACACAGGGGCCACACGGGACGCAAAAGAATTCTTGCTGCTAGGAAAATTCATTACAGACGGTAGCTACAAAAAAACCAATTTCACACGTTACAAACGTGAACATAAAAAATAATAATAACCCCTATGCGACGCCAGACATACTTACTTCTGACGCTATGCATTCTGGTTTTCTCGACAACAGCCGAACCTCTACCAGAACCCCTAAGCTTGCAAGCCGCACTAGCCAGACAGCTTGACAATCATCCCCAGTTGTCCCGGCAAAAAGCGCAACAGGCACTGGCTGAGGCCAGGCATCGCCGGGCTGCCTCAAAAGACGACGTCAAGCTCGGCGTGGTACTGGAAGGACGCTGGGTTGAACCTTCCAGAAATGCTCTGCATGATGACCACGATGACTCCCGCGCAGGCATTTATCTGGACAAAACCCTGTATGACTTCGGCAGAACCCGCTACGCCACTGAAGGCGCAGAAGCAGGCATCACAGCCGAGGAGAGACAGCTCCAGCTCAAGCTAATCCAGCAAAAGCAACAGGTTATGGAACGCTTTTTTGCAGTACTGCTGGCCGATCTGGATTTTGCACAGAAAAATGAAAGCATGGCCACTGCGTTCGTCAGCTTCGACCGCGCAAAAGACCGTAATGAACTCGGAGAAGTTTCAGATATTGACCTGCTGAAAGATGAAAGTAATTACCAGCAACTACGCCTGCAACGCCTGCGCGCCGAAAATCAGCAACGTCATAGCCGTCAACAACTGGCACTGGCTTTGAACCAGCCCGGCGAACTCTCCTCCGACTTACTACACCCGGCACTCCCTGGCAATAAGAACCCACTACCTGAATATGAAACACTGCTCGCGGAGGCGATAAAAAACAACCTCCAGCTCGCAGTACTGCAAAACCGGTTAAGTGCATTACAGTCCCGGCGCAAAGCTGCACAGGCAGAAAAAAACCCACGCCTGTTTTTAAATATGGAGGCTACCGAGTATCAGCGGGAAACCGCCTCACGCGACCCATTTATTGTCTCCCTTGGGCTGGACATACCTTTGTACCAGGGTGACCGCGTTCTCGCTGGCACAGCCGAGGCTGAAGCAGAAATCCAGACTCTGAAAGCCGATCTCCGGGTAAAAAAGTTTCAACTGCGGCAGGAGTTACTGAACATCTGGCAGCAAGTCCAGACATTACTAATCCAGCAGGAGCAGGCCGAAGTGCAAAGCAACTACAGGGATATTTACCTGGACCGCAGCCGTGCTCGCTACGAACTGGAAATCAAAACCGACCTCGGGGATGCCATGGCAGAACAAAGCGCAGCCCGATTATTTTCGGCCTCTACAGATTACAAACTGGCGCTGGCCCGTGAAAAACTGGTCGAGCTCACCAACAATACAGCCTATAGCGCACTGGCGCCTGAACAACCCAATCCTGACGGAGAGAGTAGTCCATGAAAATTATCAGCCCGTTACTGCTACTACTATTGATGAACTCTCTATCCGCTGCGGAGTGGCCGATTACACTCTACTGGGCGGAAACGATTACCCTGAGCACGCCACTGACAGGCAAGATTGACAGCGTCAGGGTTGAGCTGGGCACCCAGGTTAAAAAAGGTCAGTTACTGGCAACTCTGGATGCACGTATTTATCAGGCAGAAGTAAAACGCGCAAAATCGACGCTGACCCGGAACAAGCTAACTTATGAGGAGGCACAACGTGCTTTTGAACGTGCTAAAGAACTTTATGACCGCACAGTTCTTTCCACCACCGACTTCCAGCAGGTTGAACTTGAACACGCTGTGGCACGATCAAATTACCATATTAGCCAGGCCAGTCTTGCGAAGGCGAAAATCAACCTCGAATACACGCAGATACACGCCCCGATTGATGGCATGATTACCGAACGCCTGATCCACACCGGTGAAATTGTAAATAGCCGGTTTCAGGTGCAGCCACTATTACGGATGGCAGCAACCAGCCAGATGATCGCGCGTGCATGGCTACCCGCAAAGGACCTGGAAAACCTTGCTATTGATCAGCAGGTAAACTTAAATATTCAGGATCAGACTATACCATCGACTATAAAAACTATTGGCGTAATGAAGCAGGAGACAACACAGGGCAGCGAATATGCTGTTGACCTTGCTTTCACGCCGACAAAGAATATTCTGTTTCTGCCTGGATTGCGTGGACATGTAACTTTACCCTAAGTCCGACAGACTGCTAATGCAACCATCTGGCTAACAACCACGTAAATATGAACGAGACGCTGATTGTCCTGACGACTTTTCCTGATACCGCTCAGGCGGAAGCGTTTGCACGCGAGCTGGTCACAGCCAAACTTGCAGCCTGTGTTAATGTGTTGCCTAAAATGACTTCTATCTATCAATGGGAAGGACAACTGGAACAGGGTGAAGAACACCAGTTGGTGATAAAAACCCGACGTACGCACTTCGGGGCTATTGAACAACGGCTAAAAAAGAGTCACCCTTACGAGCTGCCCGAACTGTTGGCCATCCCGGTGGTCACAGGCTCTGACGGTTACCTTGCCTGGCTTAACGAAAATACTGATGCTGACTAGACTGATACTGACACTGCTTACTGTTTCCCTGATTCAGCCCGCCTTTGCACTGCTTTCGGACGATGATCTGCTGCCCGCCGACGAGGCCTTCAAGCCCAGCCTGAAACTGGTAGAACCCGGCGTTATTGAAGCGCGCTGGGAAATAGCAGAAGGTTATTATCTTTACCGCGATAAATTTAAGTTTTCCACCGACACCTCTGATATCACACTGCAGGAAGCTGTGCTGCCGCGAGGTGAAATCAAGCAGGACGAATTTTTCGGGCAAATTGAAACGCTTCGTCACGAGGTGAAAGCCCGCATACCCTATCAGGGAAATGCAGCCAGTCTTGATTTACTGACAGGCTACCAGGGCTGCGCGGATATCGGCGTTTGCTACCCGCCGCAGAAAAAAACGCTGACCCTGAAGCTGGCCGCAGCGACCATCACTCCCCCCACAAATAATAGTTTCGACATTCTGGGCGGATTACGAAACAACCTTGGCCTGGGAAACGAACCCGAGTTACTACCGGCAGATGAAGCGTTTAGCTTCAGTGCCCAAATCATCGATGGAAAAGTGCAGGCGGTATGGCAGATTGCCGAAAACTACCATCTCTACAAGGACAAAATTAAACTGGAAATCCCCGGTGTCACGCTGGGACAACCGGATTTTCGATCACCCGATTTTATTGAAGACGACCCGGAGCTGGGAAAGCTTGAAAGCTACCGTGGCCTGCTAACCTTGAATTACCCTGTCCAGGGCAAGCTGCCCTCAGGTGATATTCCGCTCAAAGCTGAATATCAGGGCTGCGCTGACCTGGGTGTTTGTTACCCCCCCATTCGGAAAACGCTACAGCTGACAGCTAGTTCAGACACAGCGACGGCCGCACTCGCTGCAACTGACAACACCAACAACATCCCGGCCGTGACATCTAACGAAGCACCCATTTCCGAACAGGACGCCCTGACCGCAAAACTGGCCAGCGGTAATATGCCACTGACTCTCCTCACTTTTTTTGGGCTGGGTTTGTTACTGGCCATGACGCCCTGCGTCTTCCCAATGATCCCCATTCTGTCCGGGATCATCATCAGTTCTTCAGGCGAGAAAACAACGACCAGCAAAGCCTTTATGCTGTCACTGGCCTATGTACTCGCCATGGCACTGACCTACACCGTAGTCGGTGTACTGGCCGGACTGTTTGGCGCCAATCTGCAAATCTGGTTCCAGAACCCCTGGGTGCTGGGCAGCTTTGCTACTATTTTCGTTTTGCTGTCACTCTCGATGTTTGGCTTTTATGAGCTGCAAATGCCTCAGGGCATACAAAGCAAACTGACTAGCTTCAGCAATCGTCAGGAAGGCGGCAAGCTCCTTAGCGCCGCCATAATGGGTTTCCTGTCTGCGCTCATCGTCGGCCCCTGCGTTACTGCGCCACTGATTGCGGCACTTGCCTACATCGGTCAGACCGGCGATGCCGTGCTGGGTGGACTGGCCCTGTTCTTCCTCAGCATGGGGATGGGCGCACCACTGCTGATGATCGGCGCATCAGCGGGAAAACTACTACCCAAAGCAGGCGCATGGATGGATATCGTCAAAGCAGTGTTTGGAGTACTCATGCTTGGCGTTGCGATCTGGCTACTGGAACGCGTACTGCCTACCGCCATCACTATGACGCTTTGGGCACTACTGCTCGTCATCTCAGGGATTTATATGGGAGTCCTGCAGCATCTGCCTGAGAAAATCTCCGGCTGGCGTAAGTTGTGGAAAGGTTTTGGTTATATCGCCGTATTGTATGGATCGCTTATCCTGATTGGCGTAGCAGGAGGCAGTAATAATCTGTATCAACCGCTTAAAGGTCTATCAGGACCCGCAAATGTTGATGCAGCCAATACCGCTCAAACGGCATTTCAGCCCATCAAGGGTGTCGCCGGACTGGAACAGGCGCTGGCTAGCGCAAGGAGCCAGGGCAAAACCTTGATGCTGGATTTTTATGCCGACTGGTGTATCTCCTGCAAGGAAATGGAACACCAGACCTTTACCGACGCGAAAGTCAGGCAAACGCTCAGTCAGGCGTTGCTTGTACAGGCAGATGTCACTGCCAACGACGATGAGGATCGCGCACTATTGAGGCACTTCGGCATCATCGGGCCACCTGCGATTTTATTCTTCGACAATCAGGGGCAGGAACGTAAACCTTATCGTGTAGTCGGCTTCATGCCCGCCAAAAAGTTTAATAACCACGCCACTCGAGCATTTAGCGCTAATGATGCAATCTAAAAAACGCTACCTGTTACCTGTTGTCATGTTGTTACTGGCTGCCGTGGCTGGTTTCTCGCTGTACCAGTTTACCCATCAACAGCAGACACCCGACTCCATGGCAGCGGTGGCCGTCACTCAGGCAGAATTAAAAAAACCCTCCAGCCCGCCAGACCTCATCGGTACACCACGACCAGACTTTACATTGCCCGATCTGGAGAATAAACCTCGTAACATTGGAGAATGGGGTGGCAAAGTACTACTGGTGAATTTCTGGGCAACCTGGTGTCCACCCTGCCGTCGTGAAAT
>Ga0190283_1001461_pt1 | contig 10478 bp, 11 predicted proteins | sample 48691801_MG_FD_161669 | JGI IMG/M metagenome (GOLD analysis project Ga0190283, IMG submission 161669) | Hydrothermal vent microbial mat bacterial communities from Southern Trench, Guaymas Basin, Mexico - 4869-18-0-1_MG | ecosystem: Environmental > Aquatic > Marine > Hydrothermal vents >...
GACGATCCCCTTGATAGGCGGGTTTCGGTAAATCAAAAATGGTGAAGGCGGTCGGAGAGTTATAACCAGGCAGCCAGGGATTCATGGCGTTGCCGATTAATACGTCGAGAAATCCGTCGTGATCATAGTCAAATACATTCGCCGTCAGGCTGATGGAGAAATGCTGCAGGTCATGCTCTGCGCTGATATCAATAAAATCTGCCTGCCCGGTTTCACTGAACTGATTTTGCAACAGAATGGGGTAGCCATAGCCGACCACTACGAGTAAATCCTGATCGCTATCGTTATCATAATCAAACCATAGTGCTGCCGATGGTAAACCATATTGTTCTGGTGATTGTGTGAAATTATCCAGGGCAGGAAGTGCGATGCGTTTGAATTTGAAACCGCCCATGTTGCGATAGAGTGCGGCTCGGTCAGTTGAAGATTTCAGGGGGTAGCTGAGGAAGACGTCCTGTAATCCGTCCTGGTCAAAGTCAGCCACCGCAACGGCGTCGCCCACTGACAGCAACCACTTGGCGACATGGCGTAACCTCGGATCGACTTTCTCCAGAACATCGCCGGGTTCACTGCGGATGCCGGCTTCTGCTGTTGGTATTTTTGTCAGATAAAAACCGGGTTGTTCGACCCCGGTCCAGTTGTTAGTCACCTGGTGTGCGAATACGCCGGTTACAGCAAACAGCGTTATGGTGGCAAGGCGTTTCAGATTACCGATCAGTTGAAGGCCAATAATATCAGACAGATTGTGTGTTTTTATTTGCCGGATATGTAGCCAGATCAGACGTAGTGTGTACCAGATGAATGCGGCGTAAAACAATGTCGATAGCGTTTCCTTCGTGTGCAGCCACAAATCGATGACAACGATTACAAACGCCATCAGTACCTGTCCTTTACGGCTGTCAGGAGAAGTGGCCGGGTCGGTAATCATGAAAAATGTAAACAGGTAAAACGAAGGCGCGGTCAGTGTGCCAAGGATGATTGTTTCAGCCGGCATGTGGTGTTGTGTCAACCAGGCTCGCAACAACAGAGCCAGACTGTAAAATCCCAGAAAAGCGATAACCAGTGTTGTACGTTGTATTCGCAACACAAATAAAAGCACTGATGCAGTGACAATAAATACGGCCAGAGCGGGCAACCCACCCCACTGATAGGCCGGAGAAATACTGATCATTTGTTCAGCAAACAGCAGGCTGGCGACAATACCAAATAGTGAGGGATTGTAAATATGCCGCTGCTTAAATGTGAGCAGATATTTTGAGCTTATAGCAAAAAATACCGGCACCAATGGCAGCCATGACCCATGTGCATAGTTGACAAGAATGCTTAATGACAAACCCGTAATCAAAGCACTAAAGGGAAACAGCCATTCTTTTTTGAACAGGCGATGTAATACAACATCCAGAATGCAGGCAGAGATAACAACTACAAGGATCTGTGCAGGTGACCGGTTAAAGCCGAGAAGTGTAATGCCAAGAACGACATAACAAAACAACAGGATTGCCACTGCTGTGCGTGGATCATTCCATGAAGGCCGACGAAAAATCTGCTTCATACTGCAGCGATTTCGATATGCGGGATTCTATCATCGAGATTCTGTATTTCGAGGGTGTTATCCGGGTAGTAAATCAGGTACAGATGTCCGGCAGCCTTGATAGAACGGTATTCAGCCAACACTTTGGATAGCGGGTTTTTTTCGTGTAAACCGGCAATAAAATAATGCCACTCACCGCTACGCCGTTGATTGTGAAGCTTTGACAGTAATGCGCGAAAAATATTAGCGTCATCATTTTCTATCGCTACTAATGCGAGATAAAAATAGGGCACAGGATTACCGGTGGCAGGTAATGGTTTAAGCGGCGAAAGTGTGGCTGCCAGGTTATAGAAAGGACGCAATATTTTCAGCGTCCGGCTGTAACGCTCAATATGTGTCTGGCGGAAATGATGCTGATCCCAGGCTGCAAGCGTACCCACGATTTTATTGCCGCGAATTGCAATAAGTATATCCTCTGTGCGTAACCCGGAGAGACGAGGGCTAGCCATATCTTCAATTTGATAAATGGGTGCAAACTGTTTTTTTGCATATTGTTTCTGGATAAATTTAAATACTTCCGGTAATTGATCTATCGAGGCAGTCTGAATGCGAAGTCGTGGTTCACGTACAGTTTTTCGCGGCAGATCCAGATGAATGGCCGGTGTCAGAATTTTGCCCATATCATGATAAACAGGCAACCCTGCGCGGGCGCCGGGCAAATTTTTCAGGGCAGACTCATTACCTTCCAGAATCAGGGAATAATAAAATGGAATCGGGTCGGCATCGTGTAACTGGCGCAGGTAACGGTAACCACGAGCCAGTAGAGTACCACCCCGATAGAGGGGATCACCGCGTAGATCGCTGAGGTAGCCGATTCGTTGCTGCTGACCATTGATAAATGCGTCCAGTTGTAGCCGTGTCCCCAATCCCGCCAGTCGCCCGGATTCTGTGTCGACACATTTAATTACCTGCGCCTGTTCACCCTGAACGCCCGTGCCGAGAAAGTAGGAAGGCTCGCGTCGAAAACTCACGGCGATCGAGCCATCCATGACATCCAGGTTCATGCGTTGACGCAAGGCATCATCGTCACTGCTGTCAGCCAGACTGAATTGAAAACGTGTCATCAAGTGTTTAGTATCGCATCAAGCGTAGTGGCATCAGTGTTTAAAGCAGGCGGTTTGATATCCCCAAGCTGCTGTCCTTTTTGCATTTGATGATGAGTGTAGTGTTGCATGGCATCCGGAATAACCCTGATTTCTACCGGCCCCAGTTGCCCGATCTCACGGGCATAGCGATATTGTGGGTTTTTTGATAGCGATGAATCAATTCCATCAGCCAAAATATTACTGTCACTGACGATTAGCAGGTAACAGGATTTTGTCGTCTGGTAAGGAGATAACATGGCAAAGCCATCCACGTTACTGAGCGCATCTGCAACAAAAGCATCCGTTAATTTCTCACCACAGATATCGCTGGTATGGTTGCAGCGGCCTTTAAATCTGAGCATGGGCGCGTTGTGATAGTAGCCCTCCATGCTTACATTATCACCCAGATTATATCGATATAAGCCTGAATCATTGGTGATAATGACCTGATACTCTTTTCCCTGCACAAGTTCATGGCTTTGTCTGACAGTATTATTTTCGTCCAGAAATTCATAGAACCCGCTGTTGGCGGTTAGAACTGGCGCAGGTGCATCAGACAGAGGAATGCTTACGATTCCCTCGGTCGCGAGTAATCCTTTTCCCTGAATAAAAGCTTGTGGGAAGAGTTGTTTCAGTTTTGCAAGAAAACCTGCGGAAGCCCCATCAGTCCAGCAACTGATCGTGTCCAGGTCTGGCCAGATTTGTCTGGTATCGATTGGATGTGATTGACAGGCGGCATTGATTTGTTTTGCTCTTTTAGGATTAAATTTATTCAGTTCACGCAGGAGTTGGTCTAGAATTTTTGGCAAGTGGTTCACCAGATCCAGTATAAAAGTGGGACTCCAGACAGAAATAAACCGCAAATCTTCTGCCTGTATCAAGGCAGATAGCGTGTTATATCGCCAGGTTTCAAAGTCAACGCATGCTGCCACATCAGCGTTTACCGCCAGCGTGTTTCCGATATCAGCGGCAAGTTTTTGACCGAAGTACAAAGCGTCATTATCCAGCCCGACAGGATGACCGCCGGAAGTTGTGCGCTTATTTCGTAATGCAGGGCTGATCGACCAGTAAGCGCTGCCCTGTTTAATCGCCGGTCGTGACAGCAGAAGGTCATCCAGCCATGGAAGAAGCGCATTCTGAAAAGACTGGAGGCTATTTTCGGTATACGGAATTATTTTAGCGCCCTGGGTGCTGCCTCCCGTCTCCTCAAAGCAAATAACCTCAGAAGCTGGATCCTGTGCCTGTGCAGTAAAATATGGCTCTAGTGTTTCGTAAGTCTGGATCGGCACAGCCTGCACGAAATCATCGGTGTTTTTAATTTCTGAAAATTGATGCTGGCGGCCGAATTCTGTTTTTTTGTGATGATTGACTATGCGGGAAAGTTGTTGTGCCTGTGTTTGCTGGATATTCTCCAGCTGCGAGATAAACTGTTTCCGGCTACCGGCAATATTTACATGGATTCGTTGCCAGCTTTCAGCTTTTGTTGAGGACATATGCTGGAGTTAATCCTGTAAACCTTCACGGAATGCTGTAAGTGCAAAACGACGAAGATTGCTTTCGGTTAATTCCGTGAGGCAAACGAGTTCATCACCCTCGTGATGCATCGGGTTTTTCTCCAGAAAGAATTTTACATCCGTTTTTTGCAAAGCCCGCTTGTCGATGCCTGACCATTTCTTTTTTAGATGCCCGTGCGTGGTTTTGAATTTAATCAATCCGGTTTCAGGATGATAGTGGTTTCCAAATTTTTCCTGTCCCATCCGATTCATAATTGTCTGAAAATGTTTCGGCGTAGGTTCTGAATGAACTGGATAAAACTTTTTGGCAAAAAGGCGTAGATACCGATAGGTGCGGTGTCCTTTTACAATCAAAAACCAGTACAGAGGCAGATCCGGGTTTTGTGCCTTAATTTTTCCAGCGAAATGACACCATGTCAGTGGCAGAGTCTGTTCACCCCAGAATTCATGATGAATAATAGTATCTCCAGAAAAAATACTACGTATCGTTTGTTCAAGTATCTGATGCTCGCCAACCAGCAGTGTTGTAAACCCCTGAATATTTTGCACGTTATCGCGTAGTAAAATTACCCAGTGTTTTTCGTTAAGATCCTGTAGGAAAAGGTTTTTATCGATACCGTCATAATAAAAACTGTACAGTTCGAAAATATTTTCCCTATCTTCTTCGGAAAGAAGTTTTATGGAGAGTACCTCAGCCCTCAAACGATTTTTCATAAAGCCACTTTTTGATAAATATAAACAGGTAAGCTGTTGTAGCGATTATGACTACTGTAGTAACTCCCATTATAGCTGCATGTTCCTCACCGGATGGTACATAGTAAACAGGGCCATCAACAGGTTTTATATACATTAACATGTAGCTTGCAAATCCTGCTTCAATAATAAAAAGTATTGCCATGGCTGAAAAATAACCGGCAATCAGTTTCGACCTGGCGGCACTGAAAAACGCCAGGATAACGCATAATAAAGATGACAGCATGTCATGCGCGATTCCATAATAAGGGTGCCAGTTATTCAAGCCATACATCATAAAGAGCTCTGCGATGCCTCGTGCAACCATGTTGCCAAGAAAAATTCCGAGTGGCCAGCGCAGATTAGACAATCGATGATCAGAAACAAGGAAAGCTGGAATAATATACCAGCAAAGAATCGCAATACTCAGCCAGAACAGTTTAGGGAGGGCAATGTTTCCACCAGGCAGAGCCGATGAGTTTTGCAAGTAGTAAAAGATGGTTCCTGTTCCAGCCAGTAACAAGATAGAGCTATAAAATAATTTTTGCATTTGGACTAGCCCACATATCTCATCAGGATTCCGAGTTTTAGGGCAATCTGGCAAAGCAGGTTGGCTAATCGCCCGCAGAGTCATGGTTGTTCCAGGGCTCAAGGGGGATTGGCCAAGATGCGAAGTCAGATTGTTCTAAAAACGGAATAGGATAGTAAAACAAATTATCATCATTATGTTAATACAACATGCTGAAATAGTTCACCTTACCATTGTTAACGGATCCGCCTGGTGAGAAATGTGGGCTAGAGTCGCATATTAATATGCGACTCTTCACCAGCTTTTGGTGGTGGTGTCCCATCCCTGAGTGCTTTACGCCAGGCCAGTATGGGTTTGAATAAAACATCCTGTTCAATCACAGTAAAGTCTGCTTTCCCGAAACGACGGATATTGGCTTGCTGCTGTCGTATGATTCTTACATCCTGTTTGATAATTAACCGCGACAGAGGCTCAAAAAAGAGACGTACCAGAGGAGCGATTTTACCAAAGCGAAAGCTGATGACGGTATGTACGCGTGTGCTGGCCTCATCAATGGGAGTGCATGATGAAGTGATAATATATTCGCGGTCGTTGGTGAATTTATAGTCAACCCGACTGGTAGCCGGAGCGATAAAACGGTCTGTATGCTTCATTTGTTCCTTGCCCGGGGAAAGCAATAACCAGACAACACTTTTTTCCCGTGGCTCCGAAAAATATTCAACTATAGCGCCGTCATCCAGAGTACGAATAGTTGCTTTTACGGATTTGGACGTAGGGGTGCGGAACCAGTGTCGATGTACATGGGTTGCATGAGGGCAATCCAGGAAATTTTCCAGGCAGCTTTCAACTGGTCCGTCGAACAGGGTATTCATTCTAAAACTGACCCAGCCGGGTTCATCCAGGTGAGGGAAAGGATAGGGTTTTGATGCTGCTGGTTGGCCGGGAGATACCCAGATATAGCCATTTTGTTCACAACAGGGGAAGCTGGGGACCGGGCTATGATCATCTGCTGGATCAGTGTCGCTATAGGGTATTTCAGCCAGTTTGCCAGACTGATCATAGCGCCAGCCATGATAGGGGCAACGCACAGTGCCCTCTACTATACTTCCGCAGGACAGGCGTGCATTACGGTGTTGACAGCGATCCTCCAGAGCAGCAGGCTGATTATTCCGATCGCGGAATAAAACCATGTGCCGATTAAAAAGCGTGAAGGGTACTGGTTTATTCTTCAGTGCCTTGCCACGGCAGGCTATATACCAATAATTTTCCAACATATAGACTGCTAGCAAACAATGCCGGGGTTGCCCAGGGAATGTTTACATCCCATTTTTAAATTCATCCGCATAAGTCAGGCCGCTGTCGCGTACCTGCTTGAGCGCAATACCGTATTCCCTGAGAATTTTCAGCGCGAATGTAATTCTGTTACGGAAATAAGAATCGGCTTCCGGGTTGTTATCTGCTGGATCAGCGTTTAAGACGCTTTCCACGTTACGTACAATAATCTGTTCAGGGATGTAGCAGATACGATTATTTTTATAACTGCTCATACGTAATTCAGCGACGGGATAACTGCCACCGTCACCGCTGGAAACAGTAACGATTAGCGCGGGTTTGTGTGCCAGCTCGCCTTTGCCCCACATGAGGAAAAAATTTTTAACGCCGGCCGGTACCTGACCATGATATTCCGGCGCAACCACCACGAAAGCATCACTGCTGGCTAGCTGTTCCGAAATGGGCGTTAGTCGTTCTTTCCATTCGGGATTACCCGCCCAGATGCTTTCATCCCAAAGCGGTAATGGATTGCCGGAGAGACTGAATAACCAGGACTCCTCGCAGATGTTTTCTTCAAGCAATGTTTTTTCAATGTGTTTTGCGACTTTAAGGCTTTGTCCCTGTTTGCGATGACTGCCGCTGATGATACTGATTTTCATGGTCTGGTTTTCTTGTAAAAAAGTACATTCTAAATGAAGATGGCTGATTGCTAAAGGAAACCATAAGTTTTATCTTGGACTCAAATGACCAGGCTATCTGAATTTCGTGAGCAGCTGGAAAAGGCCGATGTTGATTATTTAATGGTTGAGCCTTTGCGGCCTGAGCGCGCACATTTTCGTTTTACAGGTTTTTTTCAGGGCAGGGAGGTGATTTGGGATACGGAATTAATTCCACTGAGGAAGTCAGAGCAGTCACGACAGTCAGTCCAGATTGGAGAGGGAACTGATGATGAAATCCCGTTGAAAATAGTATTAGACTTACCCTGTATTACTGAGCCTGATGTTCTCAAGTCTATTATTATGATCCGAAATTATAAACGTTTACATGCCGGCAGGCATGAGTGGAGTCCGCTATGACAAGTGAAAAATCCGATGCTGCACCTGAGGTAATGATGTTGTTGGGCACCCATTGTCCGCATTGTCCGCAGGTATTGAATGCGCTGGGTGAGATGGTAAAAAAAGCGGAGATTAGCAAACTTGAGGTCATTAATCTTGAGCAGCGACCGGATATTGCAACAGAGCTGGGTGTGCGCTCGGTGCCTTGGGTCAGGATTGGCCGATTTGAATTGACCGGCTTACGCTCATTGCAGGAGTTACAGGAGTGGGCGGCCAAGGCCAACTCAACCGAAGGAATGGTGCTACAACTGAATGAATTACTGACAACCGGTGAGTTGGACGAGGCGGTTGATCTGGTGAAGAAACAGCCTGACTACCTGGACGCCATTATGGAAATTTTGGGTGAGCCGGAGGCAAAAATTAATGTCCGAATTGGCATAGGCGTAATCATAGAAGAGTTACAGGGAACGGAAACTTTACAGCAATACGTTGAACAACTTGGCGAGCTGACTCGTAATGAAGCTGCGCCAGTACGAACTGATGCTGCTCATTATCTGGCATTAACCGGCAGTGCTGCAGCCCGGCCTTACCTGGAAGCATTACTCAAGGATGAGAATTCTGAGGTTCGTGAAATTGCCGAGGACGGTCTGGCCGAATTGGCTTGATAGTAAGCTAACTTGTTGGAGTACCTGAATGCTATGCTGCGTTTGCAATATGGCTCTGGTAAGGAGAGATTACCAAAATCAGTAATGTGCGCTATGCGCAGGACAACAACACAAACAGAGGGAACAATATGTTTATTTCTAATCTGGAATTTATGACGGGCAAGAAGGTTTTGAAACATCTGGGGCTGGTGCAGGGTAGTTCGGTACGTGCCAAACATGCAGGAAAAGATATTATGGCGGGCTTCAAGAATATGTTTGGTGGTGAGCTTAAATCCTATACTGAACTGCTACATGAGTCCCGCGAAGAAGCGACTGAGCGTATGATTCAACAGGCCCAGGTAACGGGTGCCAATGCCATCCTGAATGTACGTTATTCCACTTCGAGCATCACAGCGGGGGCGGCTGAAATTTATGTCTATGGCACCGCCGTGGTGCTGGATAATCCGGAATAACCCATACAAAAAGGAGCAATAAAAATGGAACAAATTGTCATCACCCTGATTTTGCTTTCGCTAGGCTATTTTTTTGGCCGCCGTGCGGAAAAGAAACATTATAAAAGTATTATCGAGCGCGAACAGATCATGAATGCCTTGCCCGCCATGGCGAGCCGGTTTCCACCTGTCGGAGAGAAATTTGAGCAAACTCTGGTTGCGGGTAGTGTTGTCATTGCCAATGATTATTTCAAGACCTTCGCAGCGGGCTTGCGTAACCTCTTCGGTGGCAAGGTAAGCAGTTATGAAACCCTGCTGGATCGTGCCCGACGTGAGGCTATCCTGCGGATGAAAGAGCAGGCGCAGGTAATACAGGCGGATTATGTCTTTAATGTGAAATACGAAACTGCTTCTATCTCCAAGGGCAAAAGAAACAAAATGCCTATGATTGAGGTGCTGGCTTATGGAACGGCATTAAAGAAGCTTTGACTTGTGTAGTGTAATGGATAAAGGGTACATATCAGAGGTTCGCAAATGACACAAGACAAGGCGCAACACGCAGTTAATGGCCGCCCCCTTAGCAAGGGTTGGAACGCAGGATTGTGTCATTTTCGAGCCTCCCTTCGGGCGCAACGAGAAACTGTCATCAGCGGTGTGGCCTACAGGGATGTAGGTCAGGGGCGTGAGCTGGGAGCGGTAAGCTTTGCGTCTCTTGAAAAGGGCACGCCATTCTCGGCGATGCCAACATGGATGTTGGTAAGTACGATTCCATGGATGGAATCGATAGAGTCGAGTCGGGAGCAGAGACCGAGAACAACGCAGGAGCAGTTGTCGAGACGCGTCTTGCAGCTAACAGCTTCTCGTTACGCTGATATGTGCCCTTTATCCGTTACACTACACTAGATGTATTCTAACTCCCAGCCTCCTGAAGGCATCAACAGCACAGAGGAGCACCCGTTAAAAGAATTTTCCATCCTGCTGATTGGTGCATTGTTGCTAATCGTTATAGCGACTTTTTTACTTGGATTTTTTGGTAGCTATCTCGCTGGTAAAATTCCCTTTAGTGCCGAAGTTAAATTGGCAAACCTCTATGATGAACCAGAAAATAAAAGCGAAAATAATCAACAGTTAAAGCAGTACCTGCAAAATCTTGCGGACAAAATCAGCACAGCACAACAGTTGCCCGAAGAGATGAAAATCACGGTGCATTATGTTGGTGACGATGACGTGGTGAATGCTTTTGCCACCCTCGGTGGCCACGTGATTCTTTATGAGGGCTTACTAAAAAAACTTTCCAGCGAAAATGCCCTGACGATGCTGCTGGCTCACGAAATTGCCCACGTCAAATATCGCCATCCGATCAAAACTCTTGGTCGAGGCGTGGCAGCAAGTATTGCTCTGGCGGCCATTACGGGTAGTACCAACTCCAATGTGCTTGGTGAAACCGGGTTGCTCACCATATTGCACTATAGTCGCAAAATGGAGCAACAAAGTGATGAAGAAGCGATGCAAACCCTGTACAGGCTGTATGGACATATCAACGGTGGAGCAGCGCTTTTTATGGAATTTCAGAAAATGCGTGATGAAGAGAACCTGGGAGAAAG
>Ga0190283_1001462_pt1 | contig 10471 bp, 12 predicted proteins | sample 48691801_MG_FD_161669 | JGI IMG/M metagenome (GOLD analysis project Ga0190283, IMG submission 161669) | Hydrothermal vent microbial mat bacterial communities from Southern Trench, Guaymas Basin, Mexico - 4869-18-0-1_MG | ecosystem: Environmental > Aquatic > Marine > Hydrothermal vents >...
ATACGCTGCTTCGCTGTTTGATGGGTGAGGCGAGTACTAGGCGCGATGGTGGGTTTCACCGAAGGCTCCGCCCAGTTTTCTTTCTGTGTCTACGAAAAAGAAGTGGTAGGGGTGGCGCGACTAAGCCGAAACCTTGGTCTTTTTGTACGTCTCTAGGCCATTCGCTTGGCGCGGCGTAGGGGCGGTGGAGCGGCACACCTTCAATCAGGTCAACACTCGTCACTGAGTAGCGACTGCGAGCGGCACACCTTTAGTGAGGTCAACACCACCCCTTAGTAGCGAGCCACGAGCGAGCTTCACCTGAGCCAACATTGTCGTGAGGCCAACAGCGAGCGAGCCGCCCCGGTCTTCGCGCCGCGATGCCAGAACTTGCAAAATAAGCTCAATATCGCGACTAAGCCCAATTGGACAATACCTAGTCATAAGCCCGCTTCCCGAAGCGGAAAAAAAGGTTAAAACATGGCAAAAAGCTTGGTATCCACTACCACGGTTTTGACGCGAATACGCTGCTTCGCTGTTTGATGGGTGAGGCGAGTACTAGGCGCGATGGTGGGTTTCACCGAAGGCTCCGCCCAGTTTTCTTTCTGTGTCTACGAAAAAGAAGTGGTAGGGGTGGCGCGACTAAGCCTGTCCAGATAATATCTCGTCACGAGCCCGCTTCGCGAAGCGGAAAAAAAGGTTAAATATAGCAAAGAGTCCAACGCTAAGTTGTGACACTGTGACGGTGTGACAATGTGACACTGTGACAGTACGACAACCCACCGATTTCCTTTTTGCTAAAAACGCCTTTAGGCGCAATCGGTGGGCAATCAGTCACGCCTAAACCGCTAAAACTCTCTTTCAATCACGTAGTAATCCTCGTCACTGTTTTGCTTTCTTGATAGTGCATTCAACAAATTGACTGGGGTGTCTAAATTGGAAAGGAGAAAATCCACGGATTGCGTCATGTCATCATCATCAACAATTGTATCCTCAAATTGTTCGAGTACAGCTGCGTCCAACCGCTCTCTTACCGTTAATAACAAAGCGCTTGTGATGTTCTTTAACGACGCTTCTTCTCTGGTTAATAACCCCATCACACTTGATGGTGGAAGGGCGTTTTTAACACAATTGCTCTCCATAAGGTAGAGATTGTATTCTTCAATGATATTGATAATATCGCGCTCAGTAGCCGATAATGACGGGGCAATCTGGGGTTTCATGGTACACCTCTTGTTAATACATGCGAACATGTTTGGTATAAAAATCAATTAAGTCTTGTTGGGGGTGCGCTGATAACAGCATACTTTCCCCTAACGCCCTTACGTCCTTAGCGGGAACTTTAACTCCGGCAAAAAGGCGATCCAGTTCGTCGTAAAGTCCCATCATTTGCCCTTCCCTTTCCCTTTCATACTTCTTCAGAAGTTTGCGTTTTGCATTGTTTCTTTGGAAGCTGCTAATCATGCTGTCGGCCAAGAGTAACGCCGTAAGATAGCGTTCCTCGCCGTCAACAATCGCACGTACCGCATTCATACATGGTTTTGTTGAAATAACTGGTACCATATGATTCTCCGCGGGTAATACGGGAGTGAATATACTTCACTCCGCGTCGAGGTGTTAATTAGACGTCATCTTCATCGTCGTCGCTATACAGATTAAGCTCTTCTTTTAACTCCTCCTCACTCGTGCAGAGTAGACAATTTGTCGTTTTCTCTGCGATACCAGGCATAATATAAAGATGATACCTGTTTTCAGCCAGATAGTCCATCACGAGGAGTTCAGCCTTATGACGAATGCTGAGCATTTTCTTGTTATACTGTCTCCACCCCTCTATTCTATCACACATATCGTGACGTTTTCTTGACCAGAGATTGTATTCACGCTCAAGGTCATTATAAGCATCCACTTGAGCGTACAAGAGTGCAAACGTTTTCGGAGTAATAGTCATGTCGCGTTCCTATAGTTGGGCGAATATATATTATATCACATATTCATAAAAGTAACAATAGTAGTATAAATATCGTTGTCATACTGTCACGCTGTCACACTGTCACAGTGTCACATCGTTATTCTCTTGCTACGGAAAGAAAGTATTTAGCATGTATTAACTCGACTCTGTTCGCTCAGTGTTACATTTATATTAATGTGAATCGCTTGGCATGTGGTGATTAATGTGAAGCGCTTGGCATGTGGTGATTAATGTGAAGAGTGGCTTTTTTTTCTGTATCTATGAAAGAAAGAGAAAACGTCTTTCAGTGGTTATTATTATTATTACTCTTTTGCTTTTTTTAAGTGGTGCGACATTGTGACACTGTGACAATGTGACAATGTGACATTGAGACAGTGTAATAATTATTTTTAATTACCTATGTACATTTATGTAAATTACTGTATAATGCCCCTTCATTATGCACCGCCTACTTTCCTTCCGTAGCTACGAGTGGGGACAGGCAAAATAAAGGTTGCATTATTATAAATATCCTGTACAATGCTTCTCAGCCTTAATACTACCCTTTCCTTCCGCGTCTACGAGTGGGAATAGGTAAAATAAAGGTTGCATTATTAGAAATTTTCATGTATAATACGCCTCAGCCTTTATACTACCCTTTCTTTCCGCGTCTACGAGTAAGGGCGGGTAAAATAAAGGTACTCTCCTCTCCGCATCTACGAGGGTAGAGGTAAAATGAAGGCCCTGCTATTTAACAACTTAAAGAGACAATATTTATGTCATTCACACCTAGATTCATTAAGAATAACAATATACCCGCCAAGGGAAGAAAGCCTGAAGAGGGCGCGTTTGGTGATTTTGGTGATAACTTACCGTTAAAGGTAGAAAAGGAACAGGGTGAGGCATATCCCCTTGATGCGCTTGGCGACTGCATGTCTAGAGCGGCACATGCTATTCATTTAGCGACGGCTGCCCCCATCGGTATTTGTGCACAATGCGTTCTTAGCAGCGCGTCGCTTGCCGTAGGCTCTTATGCGAATGTGCTTCGGAAGTATCGCCACTTACCACTGAATAATTTTTATTTCACTGTTGGCGAATCAGGTAGCGGCAAGACAAGTGCTCACAATCTCGCCATGAAAGCGCATAAAGAATGGTCAGTATCAAAGAGTGACCAACACAGAGAATGGGAAGTCGAGTACAAAAATTGGAAACGTGACGTGAAAGACAACCCGGAGTTACCGGAGCCTATTGAGCCGATATCCGGTTCATATTTGCCAGAAGAACCAACGTACGAAGCGGCGGTAAAGACACTGGTTAATCAACCGTATCTCGGTATTTATACTGACGAGGCGGGACGAATGCTTTCTGGGTTTAGCATGTCTGGAGACCAACGGGTTAAAAGTATCTCTGGTTACTCTTCATTATGGGATGGTGGACTCGTTACGCGCTCTCGAGTGGAGGGTAATATTGCAATGCAGAATCGCCGGTTATCAATGCACTTGATGTGTCAACCGGTTATTGCCGAGAAAACCTTTTTCTCCTCCTCGACAATGAAAGGGCAGGGGTTTATGGCACGATTTCTCATGTGTTCCCCTGCTCCCGTTCCTATTGAGAAGCGGTTTGAAATTGAGTCAAGTGAGTATGACCCGGCTGTTGAGGCTGATATCGCGGTTTTTTCCGATAAGATTGCCTTATTATTGGATTCCATTAAGGTGACGCCTACGTTTGAACTGTCCTTAATGAGTATTTCCTTATCGGACGGCGCAGAAAAAGCCTGGCTCGCATTATCCTGGGATTTAATGCAGAAAGAGAGCACCGATTACAAGCGCGTTATAGAGATAGCCGCAAGAGTTAAAATGCACGCCATTAAGCTTGCGGCTACCATCGAATTGATGGAAAATGCGCTTTCGTTAGAGATAAGCGAAGAGAACATGGTGCGGGGTATTACACTGGCTCGTTATTATTTTAGTGAGGCGATTCGCTTGATTGACCTTACGGATGCTGAGCCAGATTCGTTATCACAGGCAGCTGAACTGGAGGATTGGATGCGAAGCAATTCCGCCAAAGCTGAACCCAACGGTATGTTTAAGCTAAGAACTTTGTATCGTGACCGTGTTTGCGGCTTAACTACCGCTAAGGCGGCAAAGGTTGCTATTCAGCCGCTTATTGACCATGGGCGGGCGCGTGAGCACAAGAGTGGTACCTCTATTCTGATAGAGTTATCGCAACAATAATGTTGGTGTCAACCGAGGTAAATAATATGATTACCGATGAAGAGTACAGTGAATACTGTTACCAGTCGAGTGTTTTACCGGTAACTAAACAAAAGGAGTTTACGGATATTCTGAAGGAAAGCGGTATTAAATCCTCCAGAGACATGACTAAGGAACAGTACGGTATTTTCATGAGAAAGTATTCTCATGATGATTACTCAATCCATCCTGAGGAAATTATTTTCCCAGAGGTGAACATTCCCTCTATAGATGTGGGTGCCATTACCTTTCCTCAAACTGAGCGTGTTTCAATGGTACGCTTGAAAGGATATGACAGCGATGTTGAACCAAACAGTATCCCGATTGAGTTACGCAACTTAAAACGGTGGACATGTTGGGGGTATATCGCTACGCGACGGAAGGATGGTAGTGTGAAATTGGGTAAACCGCCTTTTTTGCCAAACGGTAGATTTGCGGCTAACAACACGCTTAGTAACCTATCCACCTTTGATATCGCATTAGGCGCTTACAATGGTACTACTGGCGTCTCTAAAGTGTTCGCTGGCATTGGTTACAATTTCATTGAATCCGATTTTATCTGGGGCATTGATATTGACCATTGCTTAAAGGTTGTGAATGGTGAAATCGTACCGTCAGGATTGGCTTCTCGCATTATCTCGGCGTTTTGTGGCACCTATATTGAAATATCGCCGTCAGGGCTTGGCTTACGGGTTTTTGGCAAGGGGCGGTTACCAGTCAATTCAATTGAACATTCCAAAATCTTGCCTGGCAATCCTTACTACGAAAAGGAGTTTCCACACCAGGGGATAGAGTGGTATTCTGGAAAGAGTGCCAAAACATTGACCGTGACCGGTCATGCGCTTTACATCTCTACAACGGGATTGAATTCATTGCCTATGCCGTTGCGCTGGTTACGATACGCTTTCTTTCTACCCTCGCCAGCTGCTAATCCGTCAGAAGCCGGGCCTTACGTCAGAAAGGAACAGCCGGTTAATAGTAATCCCGCTTCTGAATCGAAGCGCGATAATGATACGCTCTTGACTAACGAGGACGTTCTTCGCATTGCATTTAACGCGAAAAATGGCGATAAGGTGCGTATGTTTTATAATAATACCGACGGCGGGGATAGAAGCCGTGGTGATTTTACGTTACTTGCTTTACTTGCCTTTTACGCCCTTGACCCAAAGGTAGGTGGCGGTATACAACAACTGGACTCCCTTTTCCGCTCCAGTTCACGGATGCGTCCTAAGTGGGATGAAAGACACTACAAGGGTGGTGTTACTTATGGTAACCACTTGTTAGGTGTTATTTCTAGCAAAGTTACTCGCACCTTCAAAGATAATCAACGATAGTCATTACCCCCGTACTTTTTAGTGCGGGGTTTTTTTAAAGGCCCGGTTATCTTGCCAATATTTCAAATAAAGAAGCGCCCCGGGGCTTTTTCTTGGCGCTATGTCAGGAACGCCCCGGGCTTTTCCTTGGCGCTGTGTAGGGGGCGCTGGAGCGGTACACCTTTATTTAACTCAATATTGTCACTAAGTAGCGACGGCGAGCGGCAATCCTTTAATGAACTCAACATCATCCCTAACTAGCGAGCCACGAGTGAGCTTTCTCTAAATTTAACTTCATCTTGAGGTCAACAGCGAACGAGTCGCCCCCGGGTTCTCCTTTTCTTAACCCTATCTCTTTCTCTTTTTCCTTCACCCTCCCCCTCAAAAAAGCACGATGCCTTGATATACGTCAAGGGAAAATCCTCGGAAACTAGTATAATACCCGTCTCAACACACTACGAGGAAAAAACCATGATTATCATTCGCACCGTGCGCGACACCCACCCCACACACCCAAACGCCATTCGTGTCGACCGTCGCACGTCGCTCGGCAACCCATGGCCGATGGAAAATAGAACCCCCACAGAGCGCGAACGTGTAATCGCCATGTACGCACGCGCCACACTCCCTACCATCGAAAACACCCGGGAATTCGCAGATATCGTTGACCGTGAGCGACACAATGTAACGACACAACTAACATGCCATTGTTACCCATATCACTGCCATGCCGACACAATAGCCGAACATGCCAGACGACACCTCAAACGTACAATATACCGTGTAATTGTAGCGGGAACACGCCAATACGACGATGCAACAGTCGGCGTGTGGAAATTATCGGAACTCTGGAGTCGAATCCTGCCACACGCAAACTGGCAAAACACTGAAATCGTAAGCGGAAAATGCCCAAAAGGAGGAGACAGATTTGGTGAAATTTTCGCCGCACAAAACCAAATGCCATGTCGACTATTCCCAGCCGACTGGAATACTCACGGACTCTCAGCCGGGCCGATACGCAACGATTGGATGTTGAAATTTGCAATGCACGAAAACCCAGTCGTTATCGCATTTTGGCACGGTAGAAAATCCGGCGGAACTTGGGACATGATTCGCCGGGCACGTCGCGCCAAATTATACCCGTACATTATCCCCGTCTAATCCCACCCCATTTGATTCTTCTTCTCAAACTTCGAGGAGAAGAATCACACACCCCATTCTAATTCCCCCCCCTTGATTAACCAAAAAACTCAACACCTTTCACACACCCACCATAGTTAACAAAAAAACCAACACCTTCACAAAATCAAAAAAGAAACGTGATTCTACCCACGCCACCTCACCTGACCGGCTTGACCTCAGGTTTAAAATGAAAAATCACAAACGGCATACCAATCCAACACCTTTCACACACCCCCCCTCCTGATTGACCAAAAAACTCAACACCTTTCACCAACCCACCATAGTTAACAAAAAAACCAACACCTTCACTGATTCACGAGTATCTATCAGCTTAATCACTAACCAAACTACCGGTCTCTTTGACCAAATCACCGGTCTATCGGCTTAATCACTAACCAGCTTACCGGTCTCTTTGACCAAACCCCACCGGTCTATCGGTTTAATCGCTGACCAGCTTACCGGTCACTTTAACCAAACTACCGATTGACTGGTCAATTTGAAAATCATACACCCCTGATTGACTAAAAAACTCAACACCTTTCACCAACCCACCATAGTTAACAAAAAAACCAACACCTTCACTGATTCACGAGTATCTATCAGCTTAATCACTAACCAAACTACCGGTCATAATGACCAGTTAACCCGTCAATATGACCAGTTAACCCGTCAGAATGACCAGCTAACCCGTCAGAATGACCAGCTAACCCGTCATATTGACTAGTCCACTGGTGTAGAGCAGCTGCTTTCTTTTCGTAGCTACAAAGAAAGAATGCCTATTATTATGTTACTGAGAATGAGTTTACACCCCTAATCACCTTTTTCTGCACCAAGCCCGCGTCCATCCATTTTTGTTGTAAGTCAGTTACCATCGCTCTGGTAAACTTAATGCCATTTTGATTGCCCCATTTTTTTATTGAATACGCAGTTGGGGATATCATCTTTTCATTAAGCGCTTTGGTGGCGTGTTTGTAAACATCGCTATTAACATCATTCCAACCGTTTTCACAAGTTAGATGTTGCTGATTTGAGTGATGTTTCGAGATAGCGGGTGTAGACTGATAAGATGTTGGTGGGCGTGATTCCGTGACCACGAATGAGCGAGTAATCGCCTCTACTTCTTCTCCGCTTTCTTTTTTGATTAATGATGCACGGATACCCCATAGTAACATAGCGGATACTTCGCAGAATATTGCCAAAAAGAGAAACACGCTATTTGATAGCTTTTCTGGGCTGACACTTAGCACGTTACTTAACGCTAATATTCCCGGTATTTCCCCTGATATAGATTTTAAGCCACTATCCATCATTGTGTCTTTCAGGGAAAGAATCTGCGACTGCTTCTCTTTCAAGGCGTTACCTTGTTCAATAATGGCTAGATAGCCGTTTAACTCCCGTTTCTTTTCAATTATGCTTGGGCAGTATTTACTAATATAATACCCACTTCGCTGGCAATTACCCACCCTGGTGGAGACAAGCCCTGCGTTTCGCCCTCTTGAATTAGTGGCGGGCGCCGCTAATAGCTTTTTGATAGCGATTCTCGCGTTATTCGCCCCCTTTCTCGCCTCCTTTATTGCGTTATCGGATATGAACAGACTATCATACTCTTTCTGCATGATATCAATTCTATTTTGCAGGTGACGATAGGTATCAGACTCTCTTTTATTTGTATCCCTTGTCTCGGATACGGCTTGTTGTAAGGCTGATTGTCCGGCAATTATACTAATACCCATTCCACCCAGCATTAGCCATAATGCGGCAAAGATAATCACCGTGTTTCTTTCCTTTAAGGCAAATATTAAGAAATTCGCGGATAGAAATTCTGCCACTGCTATTGTTGCAAGCATGGTGGCAAATATGGTGCTAATAAGAAAGTTCTCGCCTAATGTAATACCAAAGCTTATGGAAAACAGTAATGAACACATAGATAACGATACTGCGGTTACAGTGGTCATTAATCTTACTTTCCATATTGAGTTTTCACCATCAATCATGCTGGGTATCCTTGTTAACCACACCTGAAACCAGGTGTGGCGGGAAATATTATGATGTCGGGTTGCTTAATGAAACGTACTCACTCATACTTCCGTTGTAATTCGTATTGACCAAGTTACCCAACGCAATTAACGATTCTACGTAAATCGTTAAGGATGTCAAATTTGACGTAACTCCAGACGAGTTACTTACCAAACACGGCAAGGTGATTGACTGGCTATCTGTGCTACACAGGACGGTGATAGGGGCACTTTCTTCGATATTACCGCTTATATCTGTTTTCCCAACCGTCATCAGGAGTGTTGAGTTTTCATTCTGCTCTCCGCTCTGAGTAAGGGACACTTTGACATAGAAGTCATAATTGCCCCCAGCTACTGAATACGCAGCTGCCTCAATCTTAGATTCTTCCAATTCTTCTGCGAATCCAAAACCCGCGAAGATTCTAGCGTCCGCAGTGTCGAGGTCAGAATTTAGCATTTGGCGCGTCGTTCGTAACGCCTGAGAAAGTTTACCTTCCCGCAACGTTCCGTTTGCGGTATATCGTGTCCTTACAACGAGCGCGTACTCATTGTTATTTTTACTGGTAGGCTCCGTTAATGCCGGAACATTAAACACAATCGTTCCGTTGGTGACAGTACCATATTCAATAGGAGCATTAACGATACCCTCTTCCAACGTGTTTTCTATAAAAACGCCTTCATCGGCTTTTTCGCGATTGAAATTCATATCGTTACCGCGAACGGTAGACAACCCATAGAGCAGATTTTGGTACCCTGAACTAGCCGAGCAGGATAATGGTATCGGTTGTTTCTCACTCGCACTATCGCGTTCAAAAGTTATATTCTGACGTACTGCATCCAGCATGTCTGTTTGAATACTTGCATTCAACACTAAATCAGACGCTGTGACTGAGTAATCGACGCTATCAATCCGCGCCCGGATAGAGGGGGATATCCGCAAGAAATTGTTGATAGTCACGCGATTTCCGTTCGCCAATTCGTCAATACATACGTCTTTCAACGTGTCTATCACGTTCAGGACGATATCTTCCGTTAGCACCGGATTTCTCTCGGCAATGGCTTTGACGATTTTGTCGGTATAAATGGACGGTGCATTGACGTATGCCGCATAAGAGGGCGGGATGGTGAGTCTATTGCGCCGCAATGTGTATTGCAAGGGATTGGACATATTAACCTCTCTTTGTTTGATAGTAGTCCACTAAAAGATTTACTTGGTTGCGATTTCTCACAACATGAACCGGCGCTAACCATCGCATGAAAAACCGCTCCTGCGCCTGTGTTAACTCTCCGGTTTCGGATTTAACTTCTACCAGAAAGGTGTGGTTATTATAAGACACTACCAAGTCTGGAAAGCCGTCACCTAAATCAGCCGAACAAAAAACTTCACATCCACGTTCTTCAAGATAACTTACTATCTGAATGTGGTTCTTATCGCGCTTACCATGTACGAACATAATGTAATACCTCCTTTTAAAATTATACCATGGTTATAAGAAAGTGTCAATATCGTTTTCCTCTCTCACGTCATCACGTTGTCATGTTGTCACATTGTCATGTTGTCGCAATTGTCACGTTGTCACAATGTCACATTGTCACAATGTCACTCATGCAATTCAACTGCGTTGAGGACTGTGCCAGAAATTGCATCAGTGACAGTGTGACAACATAGCTTTTCTTTCGTAGCTACGAAAAAGAAGTGGTAGGGGTGGCGCGACTAAGCCGAAACCTTGGTCTTTTTGTACGTCTCTAGGCCATTCGCTTGGCGCGGCGTAGGGGCGGTGG
>Ga0190283_1001463_pt1 | contig 10454 bp, 9 predicted proteins | sample 48691801_MG_FD_161669 | JGI IMG/M metagenome (GOLD analysis project Ga0190283, IMG submission 161669) | Hydrothermal vent microbial mat bacterial communities from Southern Trench, Guaymas Basin, Mexico - 4869-18-0-1_MG | ecosystem: Environmental > Aquatic > Marine > Hydrothermal vents > Microbial...
TGATGAAAAACGTTCGTTTTTTCAAAATAATGGAAACACTAAATTGGGAATATGATCCCAATAGCGAATTATTACAAAGTCATTACAGAGACCTTAAAGATACTGATTATCGTGAATTTGCTGTGTTTCTTATTAAAAATGCAACCGTCAAAAAAGTTGATATGAATAAAAAAGAGTTGCATATTTTTGGAAAATTAACTGAAAAAAAGAAGGCCGTCAAAGAGGATGTTATCATTCATTTTGGAGATCACCCTTTTATAGCTTCAACAAAAACTAAAATAAGCGATTTAAAAGAAGGCGACATCATAAATGTAAAATATAAACTTAAAGTTCAAGATGAGCCTTATAGAATATTAAAAGGAGCTTCTATACAAGGAGATAGAAGTGTAGGTTTTGGTGAACTAGGACATACAGAAGGAATATTTATTAGTGGAAAAGTAACAGCCGTAGATTTAAACAACTATACTTGCACACTTATAATGCCTAAACCAGATCCTGCAAAAGGAGAATGGAAAGGATTTGAAATGTATGAGAAAGAGTTAAAACCACTAGGCATGGAACCAATAACAGATGAGATTTCTAAAGGCTGGAGTTTCTGTAAAAAACTTTATTATGGAACAGAAGCAGATAGAACATTTATCTTAAAACTTGATGATTGCATAGATCTTTCAGTCAACGGTCGCTTTTCAAGTTTAGATAAAGTTTCTGTTGGAGATAAAATAATATTTAGCATATCAACTACTCGTCCAAGAAAAACAGACAAGCATCCATATTATAGCCCATATAATATCCATGTTGTAAAACCTGGCCCACTTACTGGAGATGAATTAATATTTAAACCAAACCAGTAAATCTGGGAACGCTGAGCTCCAGCTCGGCATTTTAGAATTTGCGGATAACTAATAAACATTAAATAAAAGAGTAGAGGTGTTAGATGAAAGAAGAAGAAAAAAGAGAAATTAAAATACTTAAAAATATGAATGAAATAAAGAATAATAATATTCCAGTTCTTGAAAGTACAGATATTTTAATTGTTGAAAGCTCTCTGGCTGGATGTGTGGCTGCAATTGATTTAGCTCGTGCAGGCAAGAATGTTGTATTGTGTTCGTCTGGATTTTCATTGCCCGAAGAGATTGTTTTAGGTATTCGCCCCTGGGTAACAGACTCTGAATTATTGTGTCTTCCAGAATATGTGAAGACTTTTCTTGAGTCATGCGTTAAAGATATTTTACCAAATGGGGACAGAATTCTTCATGTAGGAAAAGTTAGTGACGGTTTCGAGGATTTATTGATAGAATCAGGTGTGAAATTTTATTATGGCATGAATGTCTGTGGAATTATGCAGGCAAAAAATAACTTGACAGGTGTTGTCTTTGCAGGCAAAGCTGGGATTCAGGCTATAAAAGCTTATGCAATTATTGATTGTACCGAATTCGCACAGGTGGCTCAACTAACTGGAGGGGAACTTACAGTCCGTAAACCAAATTTAGAGAGCATTAAAATAACTCTTTGTTGCTTAAGTAAGGGTGGAAATATCGACTTAATAAATAATTCTGTTGCATTTACAAACGGTAGAGTTGACTTTTATAAGCATTATGCTGAATTTTCCTTTAAAATACAGCTTGATTATAACCATCCTTTCCTTTTGTCAGAAGTCGTATTAAAAAGCAGGAAGGCATTACTTGCGGCAGGAAAGTTTCTTGTCAAGAAAAACAAAGATTTGAGTTTTTATCGAATGCCAGATTTTCTTTTTTGCGAACCTCTTGTTCGTATTAAAAGTGAAAAAGAGCACTGTGAAAGTGTTGCACAATTATGCCAGTTGCCAGCAAGTAACAACCTTTGGATATGCAGTGGAGCTATTGATGTAGATAATGAGTATATTAATGAGTATAGCAACTTCTATAAAAGGGTTCAGCTTGGTCTTGAAATTAATAAATTTTGTCTTAACTTCTGTGAATACAAAAACAATAGATTCAATGATAATGCAGAGCTTATCGTTTCTCGCTCTGGAAATGTTTCTGAATTTAAAGGTTCTAGTATATTTGTTAATGACCTTACTCCTTTGCATAGTTCAAGTGAAACTATTGAATTCAACATCAAGGCTTTGCCTATTTTATCAGAATGTGATGTTTTAGTAGCTGGAGCAGGAACAAGCGGAGTGCCTGCCGCAATTACAGCACAAAGAAACAATGCTAAAACAATCTTAACTGAAGCCTTTTCTGATTTAGGTGGCACAAAAACAATAGGTGGAATAAGCCGTTATTGGTTTGGATATGACACTGAGTTTTGTGAAAGTTTAGATAGGGAATACCATAAGCTTGAAATAGAAAATGGAATGCCAACAGAACTTGCAATGCTCTCTTTGCTTCAAAAAAATAATGTTAGCGTTTTACCTAAATGCGTCGCTGCTGGTGTCATAATGGAAAATGAAACACTAAAGGGAATAATTGTTGTAACAGCACAAGGACTGGCAGTAATAAAAGCTAAAATAGTAATTGATGCAACAGGAGATGCAGACATTGCAGCTTGGACAGGCTCTCCTTATGAATATGGAACAAGTAAAGATGCTCTTACGATGTATAGCTCTTTTGGAAAATTTATTGATGGTTTTTCAGAAGTTAATCGTCATTATCAATCCGTAGTTGACATACGAGACGCTGCAGATTTAAGTAGAGCAATCATAACTTCTCGTCGCCGTTCAGGTATTTTTGACAAAAAAGGTGACCCAGAATTACCACAACATTATTTTACATCAAGAGAATCAAGAAGAATTATTGGAGAAAAACAAGTAACCTATGGAGGAATTTTAAGTGGTGAAACTTTTGAAGATGTCGCGTTTATTTGTAAATCAAACTTTGATATAAAGGGTATTGCATCAAGTAATCTTATTCGTTGTGGTTATGTTTCTTGGGATTATAACGAAGAATTTACATGTGCAATTCCATACGCCGCCCTTATTCCTAAACATAGAAATAATCTTTTTGTAATAGGAAAAGCATACTCTGTGTCGCACGATGCACTTACCTTGGCCAGAATGCAAAAAGACCTTATTGCAATGGGAGGGGCAGTAGGCATTGCAGCAGCTCATTGTGTTAAAAATAATACCAAAAATATTTTACAAATAGATATGCTAAATTATCAAAAACAGCTTATAAAAGCAGGTATATTAACAGAAGAAAACCATACAAAATGGAGTAAGCCCAAGCAGCTATTATCTATAGACAATATTATAGAAAAGATGCAAAATAATTCCGCTAATCTACAAGAAAAAGTAACTCTTTTAAACCAAGGCTCATCAGTAATTCTAAGATTACAAGAAGCATTTAAAGAGTCAATAAATTTCAAAGGCAAAAAAAATATAGCAATCGCTCTATGTTACTTAAAAGACGAAACAGGAGTTTCTTTTCTTGTTGATGTAATAAAAGAGACAATAAAAGAAAATCTTCCTATAACGAAAAAACAATTACATCACCCAGCACCAGATCACGGCTGGATACAAGAACCAGCAACTATGATTTATGCTATAAGTTTAACTAGTAAACATGAAGAAATTGCAGGCGTATCAAAAATGATAGCAGAAAAAATAAAAGATAACATAGATTGTTATCACGATTTAAAGCAATCTGAATTTGAATATGTTTTAAGTATTTGTTTAGCAACAGAACGCAGCTCGAGTCCTAAAATGATCCCAGCACTTAAAACTTTACTTTCAAAGTCAAGTTTGAAAAACTTAGTCCTTCATTATGGAGCCGACCCCAGAAAATCTATAAATGTGTCTGCTGAACGAAGGGCATATCTGGAACTGGCAATAGGGCGATCTTTAGCCAAATGTGGAGACCTAAAAGGGGTTGAGATATTAAAATTATACAAAAATGATATGAGAGGTTTTTTATCAAGAAGTGCTTATGATGCACTTTCACTAATTAGCAAAAGAATAACCCTGGAAACGCTGAGCTCCAGCTCGGCACTAGATATTTTGCGAAGCAAAAAAGAAGTTTAAAAAAATAAAAAAATAATTAAATACTACAAATATTAAAATACTTAAATAAATAAAGGAAAACAATATGTTCAAAAAAACAAAATTGCTTGCGATATTCGCAATGACAATTATCAGCTCTGCGTATTCCGCAGAGGAAACTAAAAAATCATTCTACGAATGGGTTGATGTCTATAAAGCAAATATTTCAGAAGACACAGCAGGTCATAGATACAGAACAGCCGAAAAACTGGTTGCCTCAACTCGTTATGTTGAAGGAACGGACGCAGATAGAATTCGCACATTTACAATAGATGCAGGTGTAAGAATCTCAAGAAATGGATTCCCTGAAAAAGCATTTAGTGATTTTAAAATCGGTGATAAAGTTTCAGTGTTTTATCTGCCGTTTTACGAATCACAGTATAAAAATACAATCCCAATTTACCCAGAAGTAATTCTGAGTAGCTCAACAATTAACCCATAAAAAAAGGAAAACATGAAAGAAAATAAATTTAAAACGATCAACAAAGAGTTTGAATTCTGCGTTGTAGGCGGAGGAATGTCTGGTATTTGTGCGGCTATCGCAGCTGCACGAAGCGGAGTAAAAGAGATAAAATAGCTCTAATAGGAAATATTCAATATGATGACTTCCATTCATCTTCCCCAGAAGAGATGAAAAATGCAGTTAAAGAGCTTCTTGATGAATGTAAAGGAAAGCGTTTTATGCTTTCTCCATCTGCAGGTCCATTTGATAAGGATATATCTGAAGAGATGGTGAAAAATTATCAAGCATTTATTCATGCTGGAGTAGAATATGGTAGTAAATCTTAAATATAAAATATTTTTCGACAATGAATATGTCGTAGAACAAAAATGAGGAAATTATGAAAACAATAGTAATTACAGGAGCCAGCAGTGGCTTAGGAGAAGAGCTGACTCGTCGCTTTGCAGCAGAAGGAAATCAAGTTTGTGCATTGGCACGAAGTGTTGATAAACTTGAAACATTAAAAAATGAATATCCAGAAAATATTCATGTTTTTCAAACAGACATATCATCTGACGATGATGTTGAGAAATCCTTCAAAGCAATAGAAAAACAATTTACAAGTATTGATTTACTTGTAAATAATGCAGGTTTTGTTGGCGGCGGTGAAGTTGATAAAGTTGATTGGAGCAAAGAAGACTGGGAATCATCAGCTAAAGTTCTTGATATAAATCTAAAGGGAACGATGTATTGCTGCTTTGCAGCTATCCCTCTGATGAAAAAAGAACAAGCTGGACGCATTATTAATATTTCATCTATCGCAGCTTTACCAGGTGGAGCATTACCAATGTTCTTAAAGGATGATGGTAGTGTAAAATCAGGTGTTTATGCCATGTCAAAAGCTGGCGTTAATGCTATTGGAGAGACTCTTGGATATAGTCTTCATCAAAACAATATTACGCTTTCAACCATTATGCCAGGAGCTATTGATACTCCACTTTGGTATAATGAAAAAGGTGAATCCCGTTATCCAATTAAAGATGCTAAGTTAATGAGTGTTGAGGAAGTTGCAGATACGATTTGTTTTGTTGCAGCTCAGCCAAACTATATTTGTTTTAAAACAATAACAATGTTTCCAATCTGTGAGTGGAAGTAAGATATGAAAAGTAATAAATATGATATAATTATTGTTGGCGGTGGTCCTTCTGGGGTTGCTGCTGCTTTATCAGCAGGAAGAATGGGAAAGAAAACTTTAATCATAGAGCAGTTCAATTGTCTTGGAGGGGTTGCAACTGCTGGTGGTCATGGTCATATTTCAAATTTTGAGGAATTAGGCACTGATCGTAGAATAGCTGGCGGGATTTCAGATGAAATAGCTAATCGTATTGTTCGTGAAGGGTATGGAATTAGAAATGCCCATGGCGTTGATTACGAAGTAGAACGGCTAAAACTTATTCTTGATGATATGATGGAAAAAGCTTCGGTTGATATTCTTTATCATACATTTTTTTGTGATTCTATAGTAAAGAATTCAGAAATTGTGGGCGTAATCGTTCAAAATAAAAGCGGTCGTCAAGAGTATATGGCTAAAGTGATTATAGATTGCACTGGAGATGGAGATGTAGGAGCCAAAGCTGGCTGTGATATAGAAATAGGCAGAGATGACGATAATATCTGTCAGCCCGTAACCATGATGTTCACTATAGGCGGTGTTGATATTGACAAGGTAAATGCCTTTAAAAAAGAATATGAGAAAAAATACAGCAAGGACAAAAATCCATGGAATCTATCTCGTATTTATAAAGAAGCAGTAGAAAATGGTGATATGGAACCATTTCAAACTTGTAATATGGGCTGGTGGTGGACTGCGACTCGACCAGATCAAGTTGGGGTAAACTTTACACATGTTACACATATTGATACGACTAAAGCAGAGGATTTAACTCGTGCAACTATTATAGGTCGAAAACAGTGCTATCAAACGATAGATGTTTACCGCAAATATATTCCTGGAATGGAAAATTGTTATATGATTTCTACTCCAAATACAATTGGGCTTAGAGAAAGTCGCAGAATTATGGGCGATTATGTTGTGACAGAAGAAGACCTAATGAACCAGACTTATTTTGAAGATGCTATAGGTTTTGGTTCATTCTATATTGATATCCATAACTTAGATTCTCCAGGCATGTCCGAAACAACATGCTATCCTCCAACTGGCTTTAAGTATCAAATGCCATACAGAATGCTAGTTCCCAAAAAAATTGACAATTTGCTTGTTGCTGGTCGCTGTGTAAGTTGCACTCACATTGCATTAGGCTCACTTAGAGTTATGGTCCCATGTATGAGTATGGGGCAAGCTGCAGGAACGGCTGCTGCCATGTCAATTGATGAAAATATAACTCCTAGAAATATTTCCATTAAATTGTTGCAAGCAGAACTTCGTAAAAACGGAGGAATTCTTCATGATGAAGACATCGTTCCTGCTGGGGAATTTAATAACAATAACAATTTAAAAAGAGAAAAAAATGATTAATTTAGAAAAAACAATTTTGTATGTAGAGAAAAGTAAATGCGAAGAAACATTTAACTTCTATAAATATTTAGGGCTTGAAGTCGTAACTTCAGCCCCGCCACATTGGTGTGAACTAAAAATAGGCTCAATGAGCATATGCATTCATGGAGAACAACCTGAAAGTCAGGAATTTTTAGACCTAAATAAGTCTGGAACTCGTTTGGTTTTTGCAACAGAAACGAAAGAAGAACTAGAGGATATTTATCAAATATTTCTAAAAAAACTTACAATTAATAATCGCAAAGAATTAGGGGCAAATGATATTGCTGAAATTGATTTTGCGGAAGATAAAGGGCTTCATTATTTTTGGATTGGAGATCCTGCTGGTAATGTTGTTCAAGTTGAATATAAAGGAGAAAAATAATGAATAAAAGAGAATTACAAGTTATGGGTCTTAAAGAAGAGTATCTTGAAGAATACATTGAAAGACATAAAAATGTATGGCCAGAAATTCAAGAATGCTTTAAAAAAGCAAACTTCGGAAATATGTCTGTTTGCATTCAGCAATTTGATGACGGCAAACATTACATTATTAGTTACAAAGAATACACTGGCACAAATCGTGATGCAGATATGAAAATCCTAGAAGAAAATGAATTCGTAGAAAAATGGGGCAAAATATTTAATCCGATGTTTGTTCCGTTAAAAAACAACAAAGACAAAAAAAGCACTTGGACAAGTTGCCAAGAAGTCTTTTACTTAGCATAAACGAGGCAATAATGAATAAACCATATTATTACAAAGACCATCAATTAGGACAAACAATTGTTCGCTATATGATTGATAAAAAAAACGGACAAACTGCATTATTGTTAATACCAGTCTCAGCAAAAAATGAATATATTGAAAGAGAATATGAACCTGAAAAATGGCTAATTGGTTCTCTTGTTCAGTTGCATTTGAGAGATCACAACGCAAGTGGTATTCAAGGAATGAGCATGAGATACAGCCCATCAACTGCGAACCTAGCATTTGATGAGCAAAATATTATTCAAAAAAATGACGAAACTATTATAGAAACAGTCTTAAAAGCTGAGGGGTATTCTTGTCTTCATCAATTAAAATGGAGAAAAGGAGAAGAGGCATTTGAAGTAACAACAATATTTATAAATAAAAGTGATAGCGTGCAAACGCTTGATATGTTGAGTAGCTTTTCATTGGAAAACCTATCTCCTTTTTGCAATGACGATGCTAATGAAAGACTCAATCTACATCGTTGTCGTTCTGCATGGGCTCTTGAAGGCAGGCATACAATTGACAGCATGGAAGATTTACAATTAGAGTTTGCATGGGCATATCCAGAAGTAGAAAAATTTGGAAGCAATGGCTCATGGCCTTGTAAAAAGTTTTTTCCACTTGCGGCAATAGAAGACACAAAAACAAAAGTCTTGTGGGGTGCGCAACTCGCAATTCCAGGTTCATGGCAAATGGAAGTTTGCCGTCATCGCAATTGCATATCTCTTTCAGGTGGTTTATCAGATAGAGAAACAGGACATTGGTCAAAAGATATAAAACCAGGAGAATCTTTCACATCAGCACTTGCGTATCTCGCAACAGTTCAAGGAGATTACCACGACTTAACCCATGCAATAAATCACTTGCACCATAAAGCCGTAGATAAACAAGTTAAAATAGAACAAGATTTACCAATTGTTTTCAATGAATGGTGCACAAGCTGGGGAAATCCTACACATGATAAAATGATTGCTCTAGCCGATATATTAAAAGGCTCAGAGGTAAAATACATTGTGATTGATGCAGGCTGGTCAAAAAGTGCTGTAGAGGGAAACTTCGGACAAGGCGGCAACGGAGACTGGAATGTCTGTGAAAAAGCATTTCCTCATGGGCTTAAATCGTGTTCACAAGAACTAAAAAAGCGTGGTTTTATAACAGGAGTCTGGTTTGAATTTGAAGTAACAACAGAAGGAGCGTTAGTTTACGGAAAAGAATATGATGATATGCATCTTAAAAAAGATGGGAAAGTTTTAATAACGGAAAGTGTTTCAGGCAAACGAAGCTACTGGGACTTTAGAAATCCAGAAACAATAGAGCTATTAAGCAAAAAAGTAATTGGACTATTAAAAGATAATGAAATCGGCTATATGAAAGTTGACTACAACGGCAATATCGGTTTAGGCTGTGATGGGGCTGAATCATTGGGTGAAGGTTTACGACAACATTTAGAAGGCGTTCAAGAATTCTTTAAGAAAGTACAAAGAGAATTACCAAACATAGTAATAGAAAACTGTGCATCAGGCGGATTACGATTAGAGCCGTCAATGATAGGTCTTACTGCAATGAGTTCATTCTCTGACGCACACGAAGGTCAGGAATTGGTAATCTTAGCAGCCAATCAACATGCAATGATGCTACCAAGACAAATGCAAATATGGGCGGTTCTACGAAAAGAAGATACAGCACAGCGTTTATATTACACATTGGCTGCAACCTTTTTAGGAAGGATGTGTTTATCAGGAGATGTGGATAAATTAAGCAAAGAGCAATGGGGAATTTGTTTAGATGCTCAAAAACTTTACAGAAAGGTTGTTCCAATAATCAAACACGGAAAATCAAAACTTATTGATAGGCGTGGCAAATCATACAGAAATCCAACAGGAAACCAAGCATTAGTTAGAGTTTCAGAGGACGGTAAAGAAGCTATAATTATATATCATACTTTCAAAGAGGTATCAAAAAAAGCTATAGAAATAATTTTACCAGAAGGGAACTGGGAAATTAATGAAACATTAAACGGTTGCGTTAAATCAATTAATAAAAATGTTATAACATTAAATACAATGCCAGATTTTTCAGGGTCGGTTATTTGGTTAAAAAAGAAAAATGATTCTGCCTTTAGCGAAGTCAACTCTTAAAAAAATGATTCTGCCAAAGTTTTAATATTGCGGATTACGCTAAACCCCACTCCCTGAAGGTCGCAAATAAACACTAGCTGAAGCTAGAACTACAAACTGCAAGCAAAATAAAAAGTGTCAACTACTTTTTAAGTATAATTTAAAACATGCCGAAGATTATTAATAAAGAGATTGATATTGAAAATAATCTTGAAGTTTTTTTAAATGAAAATTGATAAAGAATATAAAATGATGTAAATTTAGAATTTACAGGACAAGTAAGTATCATTGACAAATGCCCCTATTTTAAAACATGCCCAAATATTACAAATATTACAAATATTAAAATATTACAAATATTAAAATATTAAAATAATAAAATATTAAAATAATAAAATATTAAAATAATAAAATATTAAAATATTAAAATAATAAAATATTAAAATAATAAAAAAGGAGAACAATATGTTCAAAAAAACAACATTACTTGCGATAATCGCAAGTGCGTCGTTTGCATTTAATGCGAATGCCGCAGAAGAAACAAAACCATTTAGCGAATGGGTCAAA
>Ga0190283_1001464_pt1 | contig 10453 bp, 4 predicted proteins | sample 48691801_MG_FD_161669 | JGI IMG/M metagenome (GOLD analysis project Ga0190283, IMG submission 161669) | Hydrothermal vent microbial mat bacterial communities from Southern Trench, Guaymas Basin, Mexico - 4869-18-0-1_MG | ecosystem: Environmental > Aquatic > Marine > Hydrothermal vents > Microbial...
GTGGACCAAAGCCTTGAGCAGATAAAGACATAAATGAGTCTATAGTAACAATTCCTAACGCTAATGATTTACCAACTTTTTCGCTATCTTCCTCAGCTTCTTTTCCTGGACCTGGCAATGCGTAGCCCGGCCCACTTTCGTAGACCGCTTGTTTCATTACGCCTGGTTTTGGGATTAGGTTGTATTTTTCTAATATAGCATAATTTATGTCACCATCATCTTTCATTGTTTCCAATAAGGCATCACCTACAAAATTATAAAGGCGTTTTTGTATTGTTTTTATAAATAGTTCGCTTGTGGCTAATTTTTCCAGCTGACTTGGATCATTATTTACTGCTTTTAAGATTGCCTCAGCTATTTGATGCAGAGCTTTGTCTTTTTGAGTGGCATCTGTTTTTATTGCTTTTCCCATAAATGATTCTAATCTTTTAGCTACTTCTTTTGGAATATCTCCAAAGCCAATGGCTCCTTTTTTACTTTCAACTTTAACTGCTTTTATTAAAGCATCTGTTAGACTCTTTGCTAACTCTTTAGAAGCTGGCAAGAAGAAGTCTTGCTCATTTGCTAAATTCTTAAGTATTGTATCATAGGCATTGTTATCACTTTTCATTATGCTACATATTTGATCGCTTTTCCTTGCTATAATATCATTAATAGTTTTATTCAATGATTGTAAAACACTTGAGATAGCTTTCTTTGTGAAGAAACCTGAAAAGCTATTTTTATAAGCTTCTGCGTATTTCGCATCTTCATTTACTAATTTTAATAAAGCTGGTGCAATTAAAGCTTTATAGTAATTAGGAATGCTCCAACCCACTTTTATTTTGCCATTTATGTTCTTTTTGACTTTTTCTAAATCACTAAGAGACCTTTTTGCATGATTTTTCATTGCTCCAGTTGTTTGACCTTTCCAAATCTCTTCTAATAAAGGAATTGATTCAGGATATTTTTTGAAAAATTTTGACAATCCTCCCGGCCCACGAGGTGCGGTTTTCGCAAGTGCTACTGACATTTCAGTTGGTAAGCCAATTAAATCAGTAATTGCCTGTTCAAACGCTGGTAATCCTGAACATTTGATTAAAAATTTCTTTACAGGATCTTCTACATTACCTTTTAATTTTGATACACTTTTTTCAAGGGATTTTATAAATTCAGTGTCTTTAGAAAAGACTTCTGCCATATCTTTTGCTAAGTCTCCACTTTTTGCTAGTGTAATTTGTTCTTTTGACCAATTTTCTTTTGAACGAAGTGTCTTTTGAACTGTAGTTTTTAAATCATTGTCTTTAATAAGAATTCCTGCTATGTTGCTTGCAAGTTTTGGATCCATATTGAGTCCTGTTATCATTAGCTTTTCTAACATGTGTGGAGAAAACATTAGTAAAGTTGAATAAAGGTGATCATCATCTTTTCCTATTACTGTTATACCATCCCAACCACCAAAGTAATGACCGTAGTCAATGTAATCTGCATCAGTTGAAAAATCAGATACTAAAGAAGACCATGAGCCTCTTCTTGTTCTTTGACTCCAACCGTTTACTAATAATTGGACTTGTTCTTTGTCGTAATATTCTGATGTTTTAATAATTTTATTCATACGATTAGCAAGAGCAGTATAAATTTCAGGATTTGCAGGCCAAGCTTTTGGCGAAAATTTTGCGTTCCATGCTTCATTACAGCATTCTAAGAATATTTTATCAAACACTTCAGACCATGGTTTTTTCTGACCTTGTGCGGCACGAATTTTACCATACTTCGTGTTTTCGTCACCATATAGATATTCCATCAATCCTAATATATCTTTTTTCTTGTATGTTGGATGAATAATTAACCATGGATCAGAACCAGTATCCTTACAGAGTTTTAAACTTTGATAAAGAGAAAATGAATTTTCTCTGATACTTCCTTTTATAGATCCATTTGGCCAAATAGCAAATCCATCTTTTAGCCAATCATCAAGACTTGGCGAGTCCAATCCTGTCCAGATACGAAGACTACCACCTTTAAAGTTTTTAAGCTCCTTTGTTACCCATGGCAATACAGCAAATTTTTCTAAATTATCATCATAGATTAAATAATTATCTATCCATAAAGTTCCATTAGGAGCGTTTATACTCAACATTATGGTGCCGTTTGTTAAGTGAACAACTTCTCCCATTTTTTTTATAATTTCTTGTGCTTTTGCAGACATTCCATCTTTAAATACTTTTAGTTTTTCAAATGCCGCAGATTGTTTTGAATACCATCTTTCTAAAAGTTTAGAATATAATCTACCCGAGACAATAGCATTTATGCTTTTGACTTTTTTCATGGCATTAGCTAATTTTTTAGCATCATCACCTGCAGCATCAATATCATCACAAAATTTCTTTATTCGATTGGCATTTATTTTATCTCCAGCTGAGTCATCGAATAATTCTAAACCTTTACGATACTCAGCAGCTAAATCACGACAAAATTGCGGGTCTTTACCTTTTGCATCTTTTAGTTTATATAAACTAAAAGGTAATTTCCCTTTATTGAGACCTGCTTGAATTAAGGCTTCATTTGCGGAAATCGCATCCTTATTTTTCAATAATGGTTTTAATTCTTTCGCTAATTGTAAATATGTTTCTGCTGGTAAATCAATGACATATTTTTTCCACTCTGGACCTACATCAAGTGTGTAAGTTCCATATTGACCAACAGTAATTTGAACCTTACCCTCAGACATATCTTTTTGCTTCATCCAAATCTGTAATTTATAATCACCCTCTTTTAATAACAACCAAGAACCATTGTCACGAATCCAATATTCATACATTCCTCCCCAGCTTTTGCGTTTGGCTGATATGTCTCCTTTTGCTCCTGATATGGTAAGCTTCATGCTAGTTGTAGAACCTCCTTCTGGACATGGGTCTTTGTCAATTATCCAACTAGTTTTTAATTTTCTATTATTTGAAATAGGCATGAAATTCCTATAATTTTTAGGTTTGTTATGAAATCTTTCATTCATTTTATCCTGCATATGCTCATAAGTTACTAGACGAAGTGTGTACATATCGCCAGCCTCTATCTTTGGTCCTTTCTTTTCAAAATACAAACGGTTTTCTGTGCCCGGGCCTGCTATACATTTTTTTACTATATCAGTTCTGATGAGTTTCATGCTGCCATCAATAACACGAAAAATGTTACATTCAGCACCATTCCAATAATCATTTCCAATCAAACGAAACCAATGAAGTTGAGCCCCTTGACTGTGTTCTAAATAGTCTTCACCACCATCATCACATATTTCTTGATGAACGATATTAATTGGCTCAAAATTATTAGCAAAGTTAAATTTATTATTTTTAACATCACTAGCCCATGGAGAAAATGAACCAAAGCCACCACTAAGGTTCATACCAAAGCGTCGTGGTGCTGGATTAAGTACATCATCTGTAACCGTGAATATTTCTGCGGAATTCGCATTTAATGCGAAACTAGCACTTGCGAGAATCGCAAGCAATTTTGTTGTTTTGAACATAATTATTCTCCTTATTTTTATTATTTTAATTTCATTTTTATCTGGTAACTCTGCGAATTATCTCATCTGCTTTTATACTTAGTGCCTGACCGAAAACCCCATAATTTGCATTTTCGACCGATAAATCGGAAACGTTTCTTTTGGCGTCAAATCAATTTTTGTTCTTTAATGCTTATTTTTTATTAAAAATTAGTTAATTAAATAATAATATAGTTCCATTTGATAAAATTGCAACTATATTTTTATTAGAATCAATAGCAAGTCCGCCTCTAACTATAGATGACTGTAACTTTTGTTTCCAGATTTCGTTTCCATTTTTTATATCATAGGCTACTAGAATATCTTTTTTAGATGTTTTATCAAGCCCTGCCACAATAATAGTTTTTTCTGAAATAATATAAGCCGTTATTTTATTTATTGATTTATTCTGCCATATAACATTTTTTATTTTCACTCGAGGTTTACCTCTTCCATATTTAAGTTTTTTCTTTAATTTGTTTTTTAATAAACTTAAAGGAACCTCCCCAACACCATCATAGTTTATAAAATAAAACAATGATGTCCCATCAGAAAAAGTATAATCAATAGATTCTCCAAAAGCATATTCAGGGTATAAACTGTAAGAAATACCTCTATATTTTGCACCAAAACCTTTTACAGGTTTATTGAGAATATTTCCATTTTTCTTGTTGAATATGGCTACTTCATAAACATTACCACCATTAAAACAGAGAGTATCGCCTTCAATATATAGATTACCCGTTGGATTAATTCCACTGCCTGTTTTCTTTGATACCACACCTGCATCTTTACTCCATATTTCCTTGCCAGTTTTTGCGTCTATCGCATAGACATAAATTTTATCATAATTTGCAATTCCTCCAACTGTGTAAAGAATACCATCTTCAATAACAATACCACATAAAAGAGCCCAAGTTGACATAAATTCGCCAAAAACGGGGATATATCTTTCTTGCGGAGCAATATGAAAACGCCAAAGTAAATCACCAGTAGCAGCTTCATAACAATAGATTTTTCCATCTGCGGATGCTACAAAAATTTTATTGTCATAGTATTCTGGTGGATATGTAATTGCTGCTGCAGTATAAGCTTTCCATTTTATAGACCCATCACTGCTATTTATTGCGTAAACCGCACCATTTCTATTTCCAACAAAAATAGTTTTATTAACAATAATTGGTGCTGTAAGCATTTTTGAAGAAGATATTTTTTTAGACCATTTTTCTTTAATGGTAAGCGGAATTTCTCTCACAAAAGAGGAGCGAGTAGCATCTTTTTTATAAGATTTCCAATCATTCTCTTTAATTGGAAAATTATTTAATTTCAATTTTTTATTTACAATTTCTAAAGTTTTTGTTCTAGTTATTTCGTTACAACTTGAAACAGCAATTTGACCGAAGAGTGAAAGTTCACATCCGCAAATCATAGGTCCCCAATGAAGTAAACCTCCTGTGGTTATAACTCCATCGTTACATCCAGGACGCATTGGCGAAATATATTCTGCTTTATTTGAATTTCTGTCAATACGCGAAGTTCCCTCTTTTACACGATAAAAAAGACTATCGTTATTTCCTGTCAATCTAGCACACGACTTTTTAGGAGGCATATTTTTAGCTTGAGTTATTTTTCCTGTTGCACAATCAATAATGACACTTTTTCCTACTCGTTTTTCATTAACGGCATAAACAATATCATCAGCAAGTAAAACACCATAACTTCCATAAGTTTTTTTTCCATGATATTTTATTTTTTTCATATTTCCAATTGACCAAAGCATATTTCCATTCTCAACAGATAGGCAAGTTACTGTTTTTCGTTGTGGACCTGCGATAATAATATATTTATCATTACATTGAATATATGCTGTCGGCGAAAAACCTGTTACCGCTGTTTGGGCTTTTTGAGTTGGCTCAATAGCATCCATAGTTTTTTTGTCGCTGTTTTTCCAAACAATCTCACCATTTTTTGCATTCAAACAAGTTACACTTTTTTCAGCTTCACAAATATAGATATTTTCATTTTTCATACATATTCCTCTAGCATCAAGAAGCTCTGTAAATTTCTTTTTCCAAATAATTTCAGATGTGTTGGGATTTATTGCAAGTAAATGTTCTCCAAAAGCAAAATTCTTATTCCCTTTATCATATCCATAACCTTTCCAAATTTTCCAACTCCAGCCTGAAATACCTTCCTTATTCTTTTTCCAGACATCAGATTTGACTTCATCTCCACCTAGCAATGCATATAAAACTCCTTTTTCTAAAGCCATCCATTTCCAAACTTTTCCAATAGGAGGTTTAATTTCTTTTATTACTTTTCCAGTAATATTATCTATAATTTTGCACGATTTATCATCTCCTAAATATAGTTTGTTTGGAGTTGCAATTAAAGTATTACGGTCAATCATAAATCCATCATTTAATTGTTTTGACCATAAAATCATACCATTGTAAGCATTGATACATAACAATTTATTAACATAAGGCAAATGTTTCTTTTTTGTAGACATATTACCAAAAACTCTAAAAATATATTTCCCTGATGCAACGGCAATTGCAGGTAATGGAGCAAATTTAGGTTCTGCAATAAATTGTGTTGCATAAGGGGCTTTTGCAATAATATCTTTTGAAAAAGGATTATTGTCAGAGCTATGATAAGGATGACTCCAAAAATCAACACCTTTAGGAAACTTTTTAGTGAGACTTTTCCCTGCGATGTTTGCTTTCCCTTCTGGATGCAAAACTCTTAAGATTTCTTTTTCTTTTAGCAAAGATGCCTTTTTAGACACAATTATATTCCCAATAAGATTATCAGCTAAATGGATTTTTTCAAAAGAACCTCTATCCACAAATAAACGAGTGCCAAGTAAACCTACTTTTTCAGCCTCTTCACGAACTGCTCTCACAGTTTGAGGATTAGGTGATTGAAAATAATATATATTTTCATTCTTTTGAGCTGTCGCAATAATATCTTTTGCAGTTTGATTTATTGGTAAACCAATAATTGCACAAATCTCTTTCTGCTTTATTTGATTTTCTGCGGCATTCGCATTTAATGCGAAACATGCACCTGCTAACATCGCAAGAATTTTTGTTTTTTTGAGCATAATTATTCTACTTATTTTTATTATTGTTTTCAATTACCAGAACTCTTTCTCTCAGAAGTCCACTCTTTGTCTCCATTGCGGATGGCTTTCAACGCCTTGTCTATCTCGGCAATTCCCATGGCACCATAGACATTGCAATTAACCCATTCTCGTTGGGGATTGATGTAGTGTCCGTTTCTAGTCATGATCAGCCAGGAGCCGTGCTTCTCGTGCATAAACTTTTGTCCCGATACAGCACCATCAATTAGAGCGACAGCTTTTGCCAAAAATATTTTTTTGCCAGTAACCTTGTATAGTTTCAAGTATGCCTCGCAGGCTAAGAACCCGATTGCTGGTTCAAGATGCTGAAAGGTGTATTTTTCAAGAACGCCTGGACCAATCATCGCTCCAAATCCTTTTTTACTCCATACTATAAATTGATCCTCAGCAAACCGCATACATTCTTCGGCATAAGCCAAATATTCGGGATTCTCACTCGTGTGATCCATCAATAATGAAGCGAACAAAATAACATCAACGCTAGAGTGGTTTCTATACGCATCAAAAAATTTAGTATCCTCGAATTGTGGTTGCCAATTATAAGTTTTTATAGTATTCGCGAACATCCAAGCAATGGCTTTGTCACGACTCGCCTTAAATTGAGTCATATCGTATTTTTTAATCAAATGATCAAGGAATCGCATTATCATAGTGGGTATCAGGCGACTTTTAGATGAAGCCTTTGTAGGTCTTCCTCTTTTGATGTCAAACTCCATATCCCAAGTCCCATCTTCTCCTTGTAATTTGACATAAGTTTCGCCCAAGCGTCTAGCATACTCAAGATATTTCTTATCCTTAGTTCGTTCATAAAGAGCGCACAATCCAAAACCAGTGTCAAATCCTGCGGGATCAAGTCTCAAGATATAGCGTTTGTAAGGGTATAATACTCTTTTCATTAACATTTTATCGGTATCTGGGTCTTTACCGTCCCAATATGTAAGTGGCATAAAATCCTGCAAGGCATCAGTCGGGCTTCCAGGCGGGTCGCTGAGTTTGATGATGTAATCCGCATTCATACGAGCGATCTTGATTGCCATTTCTGCCTCATCCGCATTCTTTGCGTAGTCATTAGCAAAAACCACTAATCCATGCATCAAAGCCCCCATGATCTTTGCAGGGTATCCGTATAATGGCTCGTTTGGATCAGGTGTGCCTGTTTTTAACCACTGTTGAACATGCCCCAATTCAAAGACAGCCCTTAATCCCTTTTCTGCTGACTCTTCGTATGTCATGTTGCTGGTTTTGTAGGGGCCTTTGAAGCAAGGAGATTTCTCTAAACTTCGCTCACCAGCCAATCCAACCACTGTTCCATCCTGAGATATTCCTTCCACTTTTAGTTTCAGCGTTCCTTTTCCGTTTCTTCGCACCATTACATTGCCGTCAGGAATCTTTCCCCAAATTGGAGTTAATGGCGCCCATGGCTCCTTTGCCTCAAAAGAATAAGACTTATCCTTATCCAGAACAGTGAAACGATATTTCACAGCCCCTTCAACCTTCTTGAAATCAAAAGCTGGTGCATATATAAAACGCTTGGCGAAATTATTCCAGAATGGGCGTTTGCCGGGAATGCCGGGGCGGACAGGTTGTAAGATTGCTTTCAGTTCCTGTTTATGCAGTGCGTCGTAATCGAACATTTTCAATTCCTTTTTGACTTCCTCTGCGGCACTCGCATTTAATGCGAAATATGCACCTGCTAACATCGCAAGAATTTTTGTTTTTTTGAGCATAGAGTTTTCCTTGTTTTTCTTATTTATGTCCAAGTTCTTTGTGCAGTTTTTCTGCACATAGCTCTTTTATTCTACTCGATTTCGTACTAACATTATCCTCAGTTCTTGGCGCATCATATTTGTATACTTAGTTTATTCAGCATCAATGCCCCAAGGCATTAATTTTGAATTACAATCCGTAGGTGAAACCTACGGACAAATGTATAAAAACGGAACCAACCCCGATGGGGTTGAATAAAAAAAACGGGGTTTTCGGTCAGACACTAATTAATTAAACACTTGTTTTATTAGTATTCATCAATGATTATAGCTATTTTGTTCTTTTACGAGTCAAGGACTTCTGAATTCATTAATTTAACAAACCTAACCCTTTCATTACTTCGCCGGCAATTATTGTATTTCCTATGTGATTATAGTGAGAGTCAGCATCACAATAAGTTGTGTGACCTTCCCATTGCTTTACTAATTCCTTGCTTTTTTCCAGCAAGCCAGTGCCTACATCAATTATGAAAGCGCCACACTCTTCTACTGTTTCCTCAAGAGCGGCATATCGCTCTACACGTTCCGGTTCCATTTTCACTTTCCATTCCGGACAATGGGGAGCCGGTTTAAAACGACTTAAATAAATAACATTTCCATCACAATCATCTTGAACTTTAGTGATATATTTGCGAAAATTATCCTGACTTTCTTTAAGTGATAATTTAACTGCAATATCATTACCTCCAATTGTAACAAAAACCCAATCAGGATTATGAGGTTTTACAAATTCATCAAATCTTTCTAAAATTTCATAAGATTTTGAGCCGCCAACCGCAACGTTTTTCATTTTCAGGTTTAGCTCTGGTTTCCAACAGAACATCAGTTCGGCAAAAATATCTGCCCAATTGCGATTCCATTTCATCATACGCAAATAAGGCCAGTCGGTTAATCCGTCCCCCTTTCTTCTATTTGTAGCACTGTCTCCATCAAAGATGATTGTTTGTTCTTTTTTTAGTTCTATGTTTATCATAGTTTTGCTCCTTTTTATTAATCGTTTCAATTTTTCGCATCAGCGACCCGTTACGACGGCTGGTTCTCGCAGACCCATTGGACGTTGTCGCCCATGGGGTCGCGCACGAGAAAAAAGTTTTCGTTTTTCGTTTTCATTCATTCAACTCCTGCTGGCCGGCAACACGGACATCGCAACGACCTGTTTCCGTCTGTCCGAGGCTAAAAACAAAGCCGTATTCACCACATCCTCGATAGACATAAAATCGTCTGCGGCAACGAGCGGGTTATCCTCTTTGGTCTGACGGTGCATTTCCGTGTCGACATGAGCCGGCGACAAGACATTCACCGCAATGCCATTCTTCCGAACCTCTCCCGCCAACGCCTGCGAAAAGGCGTTGATCGCGCCTTTGGACGCACTGTATGCGGCATTGCCGGGGAACCCTCTGCTGCCGGCACCGGAAGAAATGTTGATGATTTTTCCCCCTCCAGAACAGAGCATGCTTTTCAGCACAGCCTTGCAGCATAGGAAAACACTCGCCAAATTCACGGTCAGAGTTTTGTTCCAGTCATCCAATGAAGTCTCCAGAACGGGTTTGGGCTCATGAATGGCTGCGTTGTTCACCAGGATATCAATTTTTCCCCATTCGCTCAGAACCCGATCAACCAACCCCTGCACCTCTTCCGGGTTTGCCACATCCGCAGCGATTGCCAGAGATTTTCTTCCGATGCCCCGAATGATCCCGGCGACCTAATGCCCGGCAAAAATCGGTTATAGAATACCAGGATTTACGAAAGTTAGGACGTTGGGGACAACGTCCCTCCACAAACCCCGTTTTTTTGCAAAATGTGTATTTTGGATACCACAACGTGGTATTATTTTAATAGATTGTAATTCAAAATTAATGCCTTGGGGCATTGATGCTGAATAAAAATTGATTTGACGCCAAAAGAAACATTTCCGATTTATCGGTCGAAAATGCAAATTATGGGCTTTTCGGTCAGGCACTAATTAAATATTATTTAAATTAATTTGAATTTTCACGCTTTCGGGTTTTGGATTAC
>Ga0190283_1001466_pt1 | contig 10443 bp, 9 predicted proteins | sample 48691801_MG_FD_161669 | JGI IMG/M metagenome (GOLD analysis project Ga0190283, IMG submission 161669) | Hydrothermal vent microbial mat bacterial communities from Southern Trench, Guaymas Basin, Mexico - 4869-18-0-1_MG | ecosystem: Environmental > Aquatic > Marine > Hydrothermal vents > Microbial...
CCCTTTTTGACGTGGGGGACACGCAGAAGATCAATGCGCCGTCCATGCCGGACGTGAAGGAATGGGATGAAAAGAAGAAGCTGACTTTGGAAAAAGAATCTCTCGGTTTCTATATTACCGGACATCCGCTGGGCCGCTTTGAGGATTTGCTGAAAAGGTTCACAGATACTGATACCCTCTCGTTAAAGGAAAAGAATGACGGAGCCGCAGTCAGAATCGGAGGCATCATCACAAGGGTGAAGGCCATTAAAACGAGAAAGGGAGATGATATGGCGTTTATCATGACGGAAGACTTGCACGGGACTGTCGAAACAACGGTCTTTTCTTCGGTTTATGAAGATGTCAGAGATATTCTGACGGATGATACGCCTATTCTTATTGAGGGGCAGGTGCAAAAGGATGAGAATTCGGTGAAGCTGCTGGCAGATAAGATCATTCATATGGACAAGGCAGAGGAAACATGGACGCAATCTGTGAATCTCAGGCTGGATATTACACAGACAGATGAGAAACTGCTTCCCAAGCTGTATGATATTCTCAAAAGACACGCGGGGCCGTGCAAGGCTTATCTTCGTCTGGTGGATCCCGGGAAGACAGAGGTTATTGTTGATTTGTCTGAGAAAATAAAACTGAAGGCGGGTGCGACCCTGTCCTCCGAGGTGAAGTATCTGGTCGGCTATGAGGCTGTGGAAACCGTTTCCAAACGGGCGGAGGTGGGGGCAAATGTGAAGAAAAATCGGCAGTTCGGATATCGGAAATAAACCTGAATGGCCGGCTTCAGCTTCAGAAAAGCCGAGGGATAAATCCCATACGCATCAAGCTGAAATTGCCGGACTAAGATTGCCGGACTAAGATTGCCGGACGGAGTTTGCAACCCCGTCCGAAACCTTTGCTGGCTGGGATTGACGGAATATTGCGGACGGGGTTGCAAACCCCGTCCGGCAGATGGAACTATGTCTTAGCTGGCTTCAGCCTGCTTTGGCTTTCAGCCTCGGAATTTATTCCGAGGCTTCAGGAAAACATTAAATGCAGATACGCAGGAACAGATGATGAGAATCAAACATTTATCTCTCAAAAACATCGGGCCTTTCATTGAGGCCGATATGGAATTTTTGAATGACTCGGATAAGAGCCCGCCTGTTGTTATGATTACCGGCGAAAATGGCACGGGCAAAAGCATTATTCTTGATGCGATTCGTGGAATGTTCGGTCCGCATTATGGTATGTTGGAAAGAAATATCCGCAGACGGAAATGTGATGGCGAACCGAAAATCACACTTGAGTTGGAGGCAGACCAAAAAAAGCATGTCCTGATTTCTGGCGAAATTCGAGAGAAAGATATTACTCCTCCCCCACGAGCAGGAGAGCATCATTCACTGATGAAGATTCCGGGCAATGTTAATGATGGTGGCAATTGTCCAAACTGGATTGCGGACTTTTGGCCGTCAGCACCAGCAGGGGGGGCATATAAAGTTGATACGTTTAAAAATCCACAGCATAGAGCCTTTCTCTTCAAGGCATTAGATGGCAAGAAAACAAAGGAAAGCATCACGCAGCTTATCTGCCATTTTGACTACGTCAGAGACAGCCGGGACACACAGGAAAAGGCAACGGGTGAACGCCTTTATGAAATACTTGAGAAAATTATTGAGAACAGTCTGTTGGATGGCGGCAGGCTGAGTCATGTAGGCCGTTCAACTTATGAGCCGATCATCATCCAGAACGATCAGCCTGTGAGTCTGGAGAATCTCAGCGGCGGCAATGCGTATCTTATCCAAAACATGGTGGGTCTGCTTGGCAAGATGTATTCTGTGCATGTTTTACGACAGTCCCCCCTTTCCGAACTCTGCGAAACGCCCGGGCTGCTCCTGATTGATGAGGCTGAAAATCAGTTGCATCCCAAATGGCAGAAACGGTTCATCCCGTCTGTTCTGGATATCTTTCCGAATTTACAGATTATCGTCACAACCCATTCTCCTTTTATCATATCCTCTGTTCCCAATGCCCGGCTTCTCGTATGCAAGGCCAAAGCAGATCACTGTATCGTCGTTGATGAAACTGCCGAATATACCAACAAACCTGTGGATGAGATTCTGATGTCTCCTCTGTTTGAAGGAACGCAGCCGTTTAATGAGAAAATCACCCGTCTGATAGAGCAGTTGGAATATGCGATCATGGCAGATGATGAAAAAGGGCGTGAGCGTGTTGAGGCTGAATTAAAAGCTCTGAATCCTGATTATTTTTCTTATTTTGATATGGACAGGCTGTTGGAGAAAATTGCTGAGAAAGGAGTGAATAAGTGATTACAATAACGAGACTGCCTGAACCATCGAAGCTGACTGAGAAGAAAGACAAATGGCTGGCTGCTTATCTTAAAAAAAAGGGGGAAGTTCCCAAACACAGGCCGCCTTCCGGCCAATATGCACATAAGGAAATCCGTGATATTCTGGAAAGAATGAGCAACAATAAATGTTTTTACTGCGAGTGCAAACTTGGCGAAGACTCTGAAATGAAAAGCGAGGTTGACCATTATATTGAAGTGGCCGAACAGCCGAAATTGGCTTTTGACTGGAATAATCTTTATCTGAGCTGTTATGATTGTAACAGGAAAAAACTCTCAAATGCGACGATGCCTGTTTCCAACTGTTTAAATCCGTGTGACACAGCAGAAAATCCTGCTGACCATCTGACCTTCAAGCATGAATATATCAGGCCAAGAGCAAATTCATCAAAAGGCTGCAAAACAATTAAGAAGTATAAGCTGGACCGCTCTGAACTGAATTATTCCAGGCTGAAATGGGTACAAAGGTTTGAACATTTTCTTCGGAAACTGCGTGAACGACAGCTTGATAACGAAGGTCGGAAGCTTACGCTTCGGGAAAGGGAAGCAGTTAACAGCTTTAAGGAACCGCATCACGCTTTTTCTTTGATGTTCAGAGTTTATCTGTCAGAGGAAGACCTGTAAATTATTCTGAAGGAGGTTATCATGTGTAATTCAAATCAATGTTTCATGGCTGTGGTTACAGCTCTGGCACTGCTGCTCAGAGTAAGCTGGAGATCATTCAGACGAATATTTCCCGACTTTATTCTGCCTGTCCTTATAAAAACACAGCGTGGAACAAAATGTTATCTTTCAACACAATGAAACCCTCTTTGAAATATAATCAGATAAAAAATTTTCTGATTATAACGGAGTCCCCATGAACGTGCCTGTGAATGGAACATGCACGGGGGTTCACGTTCATGGGCACGTTCAAGGGCCTCCCCTGAAAGCGTTATAATCAGAAATTTTTTATTGACTGTCTGGCTATTTCGTGGCTCTATGCGTTTTATACATAAGTACCCGGCCAAAAATTTTCCAGGGATTTTTTTGGGAAAACAACTTTCACAAACCGCGGATGAACACGGATGAACGCTGATGAGTCAGCACCCTGCGTTCATCGCCGGTTCACAATAAAGAGTTGTTCCTCGTATGCAAATACCTGAGAATATATGGCCAGGTACCAGATTATCACTGACAATAATAATTTAACAAAAGGAGAATTAAGAATGAAGAGTTACAGATTAAGGGTTTGTCTCAGTCTTTTTGTATTCATGGCCTTACTTTCAGGGGCCCATGCTTTTGCTGAAAAACCCATTATTATCGGAGCACCCTTGTCAACGGCCTATCTTTATGGATGGGATGCAGAAAGAGGTATCAAACTTGCCGTGGATGAAATCAATGCAGCAGGCGGTGTCAATGTAAATGATAAAAAAAGACCATTTAAGGTTGAAGTCATTGATACCCGTGACCTTGAACCGGGAGTCCCGGTGAGTGAAGCATTGATGGCACTTGAAAGGCTGATTTTAAGTAAAAAAGCGGATTTTATTCTGGGCGGGCCAAACCGTTCGGAAGCAGCCCTTGCTGCTATGTCCTTATTGTCCAAGCATAAAAAAATCTCCATTGTCACAAGTGGTGTTTTAACTCCCAAATATCATAAAATGGTGGCTGAAAAGTATGAAAAGTTTAAATATTGCTTCAGAATCCACGGGGAAGCAGTAAATCTGATCGGTGAGATGATTGCAAACTTTGCAGACCTGAAAGAAAAGCATGGTTTGACCAAGGTGTTTATCATGGCTCAGGATGTGTCCCATGCAAGAGGGGCTGCAAAAGTGATGGGCAAAGTGGCCAGTTCCAAGGGATTCGAGGTGACTGGAACTGAAATTTTCCCCACAGGCACCACAAATTTTTCCATGGCACTTTTGAAAGTAAAAAAAACCGGTTCGCAAATTATCAATATCTGGATGGATATGCCTGAAAGCGCAATTCTGTTAAAACAATGGTATGATCTTAAAATACCGGCATTGCCTTTTGGTTCAACCCTGGCTGCAGCAGAACAGCCCGGATTCTGGAAAGCCACTGAAGGTAAGGGGCAATATACTCTGTGCAATGTTGTCAATGCGGGTAACGCACCTTCTGATGCAACCGAATGGACCATGAAATTTTATAATGCCTATGCCAAAAAATGGGGTGTTGAACCTGAAGGTCTTGGATCATCAAGCTCCTACATGGCTGTCTATGTGTTAAAGGATGCCATTGAAAGAGCAGGAACACTTGAATCAGATAAAGTTGTGACTGCTCTTGAACAGACTGACATGATGGGTGTTTACGGAAGACTCAGGTTTGATCCCAAAAGCCATCAGGTCATTGCTGCTCAGGATCCCAAAGACGGTGCTGTAGGCTCCATCCTCCAGTGGCAGGATGGCAAACGTGTTGTGGTATATCCGAAAAGTATTGCCAAAGGCAGTATTCAACTTCCACCGTGGATGAAATAATTTGAGTTATAAACCTTATTGCCGGACGGGGTTGCAAACCCCGTCCGGCAGAGGAGTGCGTCCGGCAGAGGGGGTTGCAAACCCCGTCCGGCAGAGGAGTGCGTCCGGCAGAGTGACTGCCTGTGAAATCATATACAGCCACAAAATCTGTCAGAATCAGGAACATTTTAATTGGGAACTTTCTATGGAAATTTTAGTTTATGGGACCATCAATTCAGTATCTCTTGCATTAATGGGATTGGGCTTTGCCATGGTATATGGGATCAGCCGTGTACCCAACTTTGCACATGGGGCACTGTATATTATCTGCGGGTTTGTGACCTGGACTTTGTTTCAAATAGTCGGTCTGTCTTATTTCGTGGCAATTATTCTTTCCCTTTGTGTGAACGGAATTTTGGGAATGTCAATGTACCGGTTTGTCCTGATAAGGGTCAGGGGAATGAGTATTTCTGAGATTATTGCTTCCTATGCCATCGGACTTGTCATCCTTGAAGGTTTGCGGTTTGGCGGATTCAGAGGCATGACTTACACCCTGCCTGTGTTCATGGAAGGAAGTCTCATGATCGGAGGCGTTCCCGTAGATTATCACAGGGTTGTTATGACGATTATCGGCGTTGCCCTTGTGGCAGGATTATGGGTGTTTACTCATTATACCAGGATCGGGCTTGCGTTGCAGGGTATGGCGCAGGATGAACGGGCAGCAATGATGCTTGGCATTGATTCGGATTTCATGGCCATGGTGGCCATGGGGTTCGGTGCTGTGCTTGCAGGTGTCGCTGCAATACTGATTCTGCCCCTCGGCAATATTGTGGTGGAATCAGGATATCATGTTCTGATCATGTCCATTGCTGTCTGCATTGTCGGAGGCCTGGGTTCATGGATGGGCGCCTTTTTTGCAGCCTTTATCATAGGTTATGCCCAAATTCTGACCGTCGTATATATTGGGTCACATTTTCAAATGGTGGTAGCAATTCTGGCTATAATCCTGACACTGATACTGAAACCGTCCGGCTTGTTCGGTCAGCAAAAAGAATTGGAAGAGAGGGTTTGAAAAATGAGCACTCAAAAATTAAGAAAAGAGCGGATTGACCGCGGGATCAAAGTCAGATCAGACGGACTTTATGCATTAATGTCTCTGCGGGAACTTTCCTATCTGACGCTGCCCCGATTTGTTCTGATTGCCGGAATGCTGTCTCTTCCATTCCTGATGCCGGATATGTACTGGCAGAGGGTTATTTCAATTGTCTGTATTTATGCCATTCTGGCCCTGAGTTTTGATTTTTTGGCTCACTATGTGGGACTGGTTTCATTGGGAGGAGCATTTTTCATCGGAACAGGAGGGTATGTTGCCGGGATATTAAATTCATATTATGGCATTCCTCCTGTTCTCACTGTTCCTCTTGCTGCAATTATCGGCGGTGCCATCTGCACACTGATGCTCCTGCCCTGCCTGCCATTGAAAGGGGTGTATTTTGCCATTGTGACTTTGATGTATCCCTTATTTATGGCAAGGATAATTGAAGCCTTTGATCTTTTCGGAGGTACAGACGGACTGGCCGGAATTGACAGTTTTTCTTCTGCTTTTGCAGAGCAGTATCTTGTGATCTGCACAGTGCTGATTTTTTTATTTGGGTTACGGCGGTTTGTCACAACAGATATGGGTCTGATCTTTACAGCTGTCATGGACAATGATCAGGCAGTGAAAGCCTCGGGTATCAATATTACCAAATACAAGGCACTTGCCGTATTCATTGCCTCTTCTGCGGGATGTATGGCAGGTGCGTGCCTCACACATATCTACATGTGGTCAGGCATATCCCAGTTTGCCCTTGATTTTTCCATATTGCCTATTGCTGCCACAGTTATTGGCGGTGCCGGAACACTTGCAGGACCTGTTTTGGGGTGTTTAATTCTGGTTCCTGTATCCGAGCTTTTAAGGGATTTCGGAACATTGAGAATTGTATTTTACGCATCCGTTCTTGTCGGATTCATCCTTTTCAGAAGTGACGGTATCATGGTTTTTATGCAAAGAAAATATGAACAGTTTGAAAGGTGGACAAAAATATGAATCAGGATATGGCTGAACCTATTTTACAAATGGATAAAACATCCAAGTCCTTCGGTGGTGTTCAGGCTCTCAGAGATGTCAGCTTTGATGTTTTCCCAGGTGATGTCTTAGGTATCATAGGACCCAACGGATCAGGAAAGACTACCATTGTCAATTGCATCACAGGTTTTGTGAAACCCACATCAGGCAGGGTTTATTTTAAAGGTGAGGATATTACAGGTCGGCAACCCCATAAGGTTGCCGATCTTGGTGTGACAAGAACATTCCAGATCATGCGACCTTATTACAGCTTACCTGCCTATAAGAATCTTGTCATTCCGCTATTTTCCCCCAGAGCCAAACGGACAGGGGGATGGCGGGGTGGCGGTCGCCTTGGGAACCGGCAGACAATTGCCATTGATATTCTGGAAGAGATCGGATTTGAAAGGGACTCCTATATTCCTTTCAAAAAAACATCCACTTTGCCTACAGGGTACTTGAAACGGCTGGAACTTGCCAGATGTCTTGCACTGAAACCTGAGATTATTATCTGTGATGAAGTATTTTCCGGACTTTCCATGAGCGAGATAGCTTCCATGGTGCCGTTGATTCAACGACTTCAGGATGAAGGCATTACCATCGTCATGATTGAACACCGATTAAGGGAGCTTTTTCAGGTTGCCAACCGTGTCATGGTCTTAAATTTTGGCCAGAAACTGACTGAGGGAACACCGACTGAGGTTATGGCAGATGAAAAGGTTAAGGAGGCCTATTTTGGATCGGAAGAAGTTGAGGAGGTTATGATATATGCTTGAAGCCAAGGATCTGATGGTTTTTTACGAGAATATGCTGGCTCTTAACAATATCAGTATCAAATGTGATGATAACCAGATTGTCGGAGTGTTCGGAGCAAACAGTGCGGGCAAGTCAACTCTCATGTATGCCTTATCCGGAATCATGCTGGATATTCAAAAAAAAGAAGACATGGCAGGAGGGGAAAGGATCACTCTGACAGGAGATGTGCTGCTTCAAAACCGGAGCATCATGGATATGAAACCAAGTCTTCGGGCAAAGGCCGGAATTATTCTTTGCCCTGAACGACGTCGTTTATTCAAAGAAAGCAGTGTCCTTGAGAACCTTCGTATTGGTGGATATCTTGCAACCAGGGCTGAGGCAAAACAAACCATGGAATATGTTATGGAGGTGTTTCCAGCTTTGATAAAACTGAAGAAACGATTAGGCGGGTTTTTAAGTGGTGGTGAACAGCAAATGGTTGCCATTGGCAGAGCTTTGATGGCACAGCCCAAGATTCTTTTGCTGGATGAGCCCCTTCTGGGATTAAGCCCATTTATGCAGTCCACTTTAATCAGGGGAATAAAAGTTATTCAGGAAGAAAGAAATATTTCTGTTATTATATCTGAACAATATGCCCGACCAGTGTTCCCTATTGTGGATTATGCCTATATCCTTGAAAATGGGGCGGCTGTCATGGAAGGAACACGGGAGGAACTCATGGATAATCCGGATGTGAAAGCAGCATATTTTGGTGTTTCATAAAAATAAGGAGTCATCCCAAATGGTGAATAATATCATTCCGCTTGAAGAGGAACTGTCTTTTTCAAGATTTGACAAAATGAGTGAAAAATATCCGGACAACACAGCCGTGTCATATCTGGGTGAACATTTTACATATAAACACTTAAGAAACTTAAGCGAACGATTTGCAGGGGGATTGCTGGAATCAGGAGTTAAAAAAGGAGATAAGGTGCTTTTATATATCCCCAACTGCATCCAGTGGGTGATTGCTTATCTTGGTATCCAAAAGGCCGGGGCAGTCCTTGTCCCGGTTTCCCCGATTTATACTTCCCATGAAATTGAATATATGATCAATAATTCAGGAGCCGAGACAATTGTCTGCATGGATACTAATTTCGGTTATGTAAAAGAGACCTTTGCAGGTTCCTGCCTTAAACGAGCCATTGTGACAAATCTTGCAGATCTTTTGCCAGTCTGGAAACGTGCTTCAGGTTTTTTATTTGACAAGGTGCCCAACGGCAAGGTGGACTATGATGATAAAATTTTATCCTTTAAATCAATTCTTAAAACACAACCTCTGACAACGACTATGGAGATTGATCCTGTCAAAGACCTTTCTTATATTCTTTACACAGGCGGCACCACAGGTTTTCCAAAAGGTGTGCCCGGCAACCATGTCGGTTCAACATCCTATATTAATGATGTGACCGATGATGTGGCAGGAGAACATTTAAAGGAAGGTGAAGATGTCTGTATTGCCATTAATCCGTTATTCCATATTATGGCTCTGGGATTTTTTATGGCCATTGGTTTAAATAAGGGCAACATGGTGGTGCTTATGCCACAACCCCAGACGGATGCCATTTTGGAATCTGTCCGGAGATACAAAGTCAGGTGGTTTTTAGGTGTCCCGGCACTTTATCGGATGATTCTGGAAAATGACCGAATAGATCAGTATGATTTGTCATCACTGCAATATTGCTTCTGCGGAGGTGATGTGCTGCCGGGCAAAGTCATGAATCGTTTCAGGGAAAAGTATGATCTTCCCATATACCAGGTTTACGGATCTACTGAAGTCGGGCATGTGACTTACAGTAAAATAGGGACAGAACCAGCTTCAGGTTCCATTGGCTATCCATTGAAAAGCCGTGAATGTATTGTAGTGGACCCTGTCACCCTGGAATGTGTCGGGGAGGGGGAAAACGGGGAACTTCTTGTCACCTCTCCTTATACTTTGAAAGAGTACTATGAGAAGCCTGAGGAAACTCAGAAAACATATATTACGGTCAATGACAAAGTCTATTGCAGAATGGGTGATTATGTCAGCTGCAAATCCGATGGTGAGCTGGTTTACATGGAAAGATCAGCTGATGTGATCAAGCACAGAGGCTACAGGGTGTCGGCTTCTGAGACTGAGGCCATACTGCAGGATCATCCTACTGTCATAAATGCCTGTGTAATAGGGATCCCCGATGAAAAGGTGGGAGAACGCATCAAGGCGATTGTAGTGCTCAAGGAGGATTCAAGAGGTGTCGGCGGTGTTGAACTGATTCGATGGTGCAGTGAAAGGCTTGCCTCATACAAGGTTCCAAGTTATGTGGAGTTCAGGGACATGCTTCCAAAATCAAAGGTCGGCAAACTGTTGCGCCGTGAAGTCAGAGATGATGAAAAGAGAAGAATGGAGAAAAAGAGCATGTAAGTGTTTATCACGGGGCACCTGACCAGATTACCATCAAATTAAGGGGGACCATCATGAAGAAGGGAATCAGAAATTTTTTCAACATTATTTGGAAACAGGGGGAAGCCTGGGCTTCGCTGCTGTCACCCTGGCCGACACCGACAGGGACGGGGATCCCGAGGTGATCGTGGGCAGATTCGTCCTGAACGGTGATTTGTGTGGGAGAACCCGCCCCGGGGCATTCAGGCCGTGTATGTCTCGGCCGATGACGACGGACAGGGAAACGGGAGTGTGAGAGAGTCGGAAGAGGCCCTGTGGCGGTATTCTCATCTGAGGGCGCAGTTGCCGAGGGCGAGACGGTTGTTTT
>Ga0190283_1001469_pt1 | contig 10437 bp, 9 predicted proteins | sample 48691801_MG_FD_161669 | JGI IMG/M metagenome (GOLD analysis project Ga0190283, IMG submission 161669) | Hydrothermal vent microbial mat bacterial communities from Southern Trench, Guaymas Basin, Mexico - 4869-18-0-1_MG | ecosystem: Environmental > Aquatic > Marine > Hydrothermal vents > Microbial...
GCCCAACTCAAGTTGCCTCAAGGCTTCTAGTTTGAATTCTTTACTAAATGTTTTTCTTTTACTCATTTTGACACTCCTGGGTTTTACCCCATTATAAAGTGTCCGTTTTATTCAGTACGATCCAACCCGACCCCTATATCCTATTCTATAAATAGAATCTCTATAGTCTTGATCTATATATCATGGACATTTTTTATGAATTAATCATTTTAGTGACAAAAACATGTTCATCACAAACTTGTAGAAAATATTTTCTACTTTCGTTATCGCATATAATAATGTTTTCATCTCCTGGGTAGATAAAATCATCCCAATACTCAACAAAATAATTAAACTCAAGTCTCACGCCATCATCAGGTTCCCATAAAATATTAATATTTTTGTCTAAAAAAATGGGCATTCCTGTAAAAACTTAAATATTCCTTCTTTTATTTTATAGGAATCAATAAAAAAATCTCTAATGTCGACATAGTTAACTGGATCATCTTTCATGATCTTCATTAAATGGTCTACATTGGAGATGTATGCGTACCAAATAGGGGCAGACTCATCTGAAGATAATGCATCAATCCTGGTTACATCAATGTCGGTACTTTCGTCTTCAAATCTCCAATATACTGGAGAGTCCTGTATTTTCATTACTCATTAGGTGAAATTTCTTTCAAAAAAGCTTCGTATTTTGGTAGAGAATACAACAAACTTTTTCTACCAAGATCATCTTTCGGTAAGTTTGGTAACACATCACTCAAGAAAGCATTTACATCACGAAAAACTGAAGTTAATATGTTTTTCGCATCTGATCTAATAATTTCCTGTCCTTGACTCCGTACGCTGATCTTACCGTTCTTCAGTTTATCAAAATAAACGATAAATGAAGAATCAGCACCAATAAACTCATATTGGGTGCTTTTGGTTAACGTTAATCTTCTTAGACCACTAAGCAATTCAGAGATTGATAGTAAAATCATCATCGCTTGCGAAGGGGTTTTATTTTTTGACGTCACAGTTCCGATATTGCCATGGAAAGTCATATGCCCCATATTGAAGCCTGTTAATCTTTCATCTAGGTCTTCAAATTCTATTTCAATTTTTAACATTAATTACTCCTGGCGGGAAAAGCTGTAATGACTCGGTTGTTATCAGTAGAATCTACTATGACCCGCACACGATCTACATTTCCGTTAACCTTAACTCTTTTTTCATATACTTGTATGGGATCGGATTGGTCTGATAGCCTAACTCCTTTCGTGACCACTGTATCTGCTGCTTTCTCAATTTGCTCGCGTGTCGTGCCTGGCGCAAATAAATCACCCGGCCCCTTTGGGCTGTTTCCTGTAACATGTCTTTCGTCAATGTGCTGCCACCCTTCTCGTGAATTTCCATCTTCAATTCGAGGTTTTATTCTTCCGGGAATTGTTGATTCACTATTTTCACTCGTCATCACCCCCGCCACCGGCACCCCGGTATCCGCCGGGAACTCAGTCGGCCCACCAGTCATACCAGCCTCCGGCATCGGATTCCCCATTGTAGAGTCATCCTCACCGTCATGCGGCTGAAAACCACCCGGTGGCATGGGCTCGGGAGGCGTGGCCGGGTAGGTGGTAGGTAGACGGATTTTTCTGGCATCTTCTTCACTCAAACCTTCAAAACCGGTGACTTGTTGATTCTCATCCAGAACCGGCACGGCAGACACGCCTGTCTGGTACCACTCACCACCAATGCGGCGTTCAAATGCGCCATAGCGTTCAGGGTCGATTCGTTTTATGCGTAAATCTTCGTTTCCTTCGATCTGATAGATAGATTCGCCACCGAGTCCCGGAGAGTAGACCAGTGCGATGAGACCGGTGGCCGCAGCAGCAACTGTTGACGATAATGTGAAACTAAAGCCTTTCATCAGATCCGTGATCCTTGGCAGACTCATGGCTTTCGTAGCACCCGCTTTAGCTGCGACCACCGAACCGATGCCGCCACCCAGCACTTTCGGCATCTCCATCTTCAAATCCAGCGCTGTCTGTCCAGGCGGACTGACTCCACCAGGTGGATTCAAATGAATCGCCTCGCTTCCTGTTACATTGACCCGGGTGCCATTGATGATGACTTGTCCGCCTTCGGTGAGGGTAATGTTGCCAGCAGCGGTGCCCAGTGAGATATCACCGGTTAATGACTTGATCAGGATATCTTTACCAACCTGGGTGACCTGATATCCTCCTATGGTCTGTTGTCGGTTCTCAGCAATCTGGATAATCTCGTTTTTAGCAACGGACTCGGTTCGGTTGACTCCGACCTGTGTCGTCTCATCATTCCCGACAATATTATTCTGATCCCTCTGCGCATGAATAAAGACCTCTTCCTGACCGTTTTCGTCTTCGAAGCGTAATTCATTGAAGCCCTTTCCTTTATGGGTCTGGGATTTGATACTCATGCGGGTCTTATTGGCTGGTAAGCCATAGGGCGGGGTGTTGACAGCATGATAAGTACGCCCGGTAATAATCGGCTGATCCGGGTCGCCTTCCAGGAAGTCCACAATCACCTCCTGGCCGATCCGGGGGATCGCCATGCCGCCCCAACCAGCACCGGCCCAGCCCTGACTGACTCTGATCCAGCAGGAGCTGTGTTCGTTGTTTTCGCCTTTTAGATCCCAGGGAAACTGCACCTTGACCCGGCCGTGTTCGTCACAATAGATCTCTTCGCCTTTGGGTCCGACGACATGCGCTATCTGTGGGCCGTCCATGCGGGGTTTAGTGGTTTGTTGAGGCCGCCAGCTAGTGGCAGACAACGCGTGACATTCAAAGTCATTTTGGTAGAAGGTGCCACCATCGCCGGCATGTGCCTCCATCACCTGGGGTTGTTCACCATTGTGTTCTACGCCGACGATCAGGTATTCCCGGTTCAGGGCCTGACTGGGGTGTTCGGTGACAAGGAAACGGTGGCCGGCGCTTAAATGCATGGCGTTGCTGCCGCCGGCGCCGAGAGAGGCGTCATTGCGAACCGACTCGAGCTGATACTGGGTAAAGCGTTTACCCGAGTCTCCGTCCTTATAACGGCCATAGGCGTTATAGAGCTGGTAGCTTTGCGGTTCACCGCCTTCGCGTTGCCGGAAGAGGTCGTGCTGTTGATTATAGCGGGGATTTTTAAAACAGTAGTCTCTTTGCTTGAGGTCGGTGGAGCGCACCGCTTCGCGCCAGACCAGTGCATTGATGAACTGGCCTTTGACCGCGCCGCTTGGCGTGTTGTTGTATTCAAGTCCGGGATCCAGCAACGCTGTGCCAAACTGGGACTGATCGGTAAAGATGAGTTTGGCCCCGGCTTTGTCGTGTTCCCAGAAATAAAAAATGCCTTCCTCGGCCAGCAGGCGGTTGATATAGGTCAGATGGCTTTCCCGGTACTGAACGCAATACTCTCGTGGCAGGTGGTTGTCCTTAAGACGAAATTCATGTTGAGGGATGCCCTGTTCTTTGAGGATGGTTGTGACGATATCAGGGACGCTGAGTTGCTGGAAAATGCGCGCATCCGAGGTCAGAGCCAGGCGATACAGGTCGGGCAGGATACTGATGTCATACAGGGCCCAGTCTCCGGCAAAGCCATGGCTGGTCATGCTTTCGACGACGCCGGCCAGGTAACGGGTCTGGTCATCGTACTTGTGATGAATTCTCAGGAGAACTTTATGATCGATACAGTCATTTAGCTTGAGGTCGGGATTGTGACTGGCCAGTGTCACCGAGCCATGATAGAGACCAGACAGTGCTTCCTGCCACTGGAAATCAACCACCCGCAGACTGTCCGCAGCCTGGCCTTCCAGGTCAAGGGTAAATCCCCAGTCGTAGAGTTGATCCTGCTTGATCTGTGTGGTGACTGCTTTCATAGTCCTGTTCCTGTTGATTCATTCAGTCGGTTGTGGATGCATTTAATCGGTTGGGTTCGTTAGGAGTAATGAACACAACGGGTTAAACGCAGTTGCTTTCTTTAAAAGAACAGGAAAGGCCGTCGGCCTTTCCTGTACAGACGTTAACGTCCTAGCCTTCGATCGGCGCACGCCAGTCGTCGGTTCCGGAGGTGCCGGCGGTGGTGTGTTCCCAGTCAATTTTGCGATAAGCCATGCTGACTTTCATCAGCTGGGTGTAGTCGCTGTTTCTGGGGTTTTGCGCATGCGGCATCACCAGATCAATATCGACAATGATGGCGTCGGTCAGTCTGGTGGAGAAGAAATGCTCCTGCTTGCCCTCTGAAGAGGTGCGATACCATTTGACTTCAACGTCGGGCAGCATCTCACCTGAGGCTAAAGCGTTGTACATCAGCGGTACGGATTTGTTCAGTGCACAGGTAAAGCTGAACGGCTTGTGCACCCGTTGACCCGCTGGCTGGCCTGACTGGGGATCGGTCGGGACGGTGACGTTGTGATTGACCTCCTGCACCAGGATTTCGTCTTCGTGGCCTTCGACGTAGACATTACCGACCGACTCAGAAGTGAAAGAACCCGCAGTGATGTTGCCCTGGGTGATGCCTTCAATGGAGATATAGGCGGGAGTTGGCATAGTGTTGCTCCTTAATGAATAAATGTTATAAAAAATAAAGTCACGCCTTGTGCGTGTGTCCTACGCGACAAGTTGTGCGTTGTGAACGATAAGTGGTATACAGATTCTGTGCCAATGTGATGGAGTTCAAGGTTTTTCAAGGACTTATCTGAAATGACCCTCATAAAGACAAGGTTATTTAAGCTGAAATCGAGCAAGAAGTTGCCCGATCCGGGCAAGATCTTGCTCGACTGTCTGTAAGTATCTGTTTTTATTGACCTTATTATTATGAAAAGCGGGCAATAAATTGCCCGGTTTAGGTTAAGCTTGAATTGGGCTGCGCTAAGTGATTGAAAAAGTACGGGTGCTGGGTTTTTAGTCCCTGTTTAGTAACGATATTGCCGTTATGGAGACACTACTCGAAGATTAAATCCCCAACTCCTCCCAGATATCATCAATACGTTTTTTTACATCTTCATCCATCATTATAGGCCTGCCCCATTCGCGGGTTGTTTCGCCTGGCCATTTATTGGTGGCGTCAAAACCGATTTTTGAACCCAGTCCCGAAACAGGAGAGGCAAAATCGAGATAGTCGATTGGGGTATTTTCGATGATGGTGGTATCGCGTGCAGGGTCCATGCGGGTGGTCATGGCCCAGATCACGTCTTTCCAGTCACGGGCATTGACGTCATCATCCACCACTATGATAAATTTGGTGTACATGAACTGCCGCAGGAATGACCACACGCCCATCATCACTCGTTTGGCATGGCCGGGATATTGTTTCTTCATGCTGACCACCGCCATGCGGTAGGAACAACTCTCAGGTGGCAGATAGAAATCCGTAATTTCGGGAAACTGTTTTTGCAGGATGGGCACAAAAACTTCATTCAGTGCGACGCCAAGAATGGCCGGTTCATCTGGCGGTCGGCCCGTATAGGTGCTGTGATAGATCGGCTCTTTTCGCTGGGTGATACGTTCGATAGTGAAGACAGGAAATTCCTCCACTTCATTATAATAGCCAGTGTGATCTCCAAACGGTCCTTCAGGCGCTGTATCGTCAGGATAGATAAAACCTTCCAGCACGATTTCTGCTGAGGCTGGAACGGTTAAATCGGAAAGCTGGCATTTCACCAGTTTGGTTTTTGAGCCGCGCAGCAAACCGGCAAAGGCATGCTCGGAGAGTGTATCGGGGATCGGTGTGACGGCGGCGAGAATGGTTGCGGGGTCAGCGCCCAGAGTCACAGCAACGGGAAAGGGCTCACCCGGATGCGCCAGTTGCCAGTCGCGAAAATCTAGCGCGCCGCCGCGATGCGACAGCCAGCGCATGATGACACGGTTTTTTCCAATCACCTGTTGGCGGTAGATCCCCATGTTCTGCCGTTCCTTCTCCGGCCCTCTGGTGATAACCAGCCCCCAGGTAATCAGCGGCCCTGCGTCTTCCGGCCAGCAGGTCTGGATCGGGTATTGGGATAAATCTATATCATCCCTTTCGATCACCACAGACTGGCAATCAGCATTTTTCACCACTTTAGGCGCCATGTGCAGCACTTTTTTAAAGACAGGTAAGGTTTGCCAGGCCTCCTTCAGCCCCCTGGGTGGATCAGGTTCTTTAAGAAAGGCCAGTAATTTACCGACTTCATGGAGGGCTTCGACAGAATCCTCACCCATGCCTTTTGCAACACGCTCTGCGGTGCCGAACAGATTAGCCAGCACCGGGATAGATGATCCTTTAGGACGTTCAAACAATAAGGCAGGGCCACCAGCACGCAGAGTGCGATCGCAGATTTCTGTCATTTCCAGATGGGGGTCGACTTCGGCGGTAATACGTTTGAGTTCGCCATCAGCCTCTAGCTGTTTTATAAAATCACGCAGGTCTTTGTATTGCATGCTCGCATGTTACTGACCGGGCTATATGGATGGCAAGGAGAGATGGGTTAAGATAGTTGTATGAATCTGCAATATCTCATTGTGGTGACTGCGATCCTGGCGGTTATTTTTTTCTGGTTGTTTGTGCGCAGCTTACGCAGCCGGCGTTTGCTTGGGAGTGGTTTCAACCTGCTTATGACGGTGCTGTTTGTCAGTGTTGCATCATTGGCGCTGGCTATTACGCTGCATCTTTATACCTATGCTCGGCTGACGGCGGAACAACCTGTTGCCAGGGTGGGTATCCAGCAGCTGGCGCCGCAGCGTTATAATGTCACCCTGTATGTGCCGGAGAAAACCCCTCGTAACTTTGTCATCGAGGGCGATGAATGGCAACTGGATGCGCGGGTGCTCAAGTGGCGTGGCTGGGCGCAATTGCTGGGGCTGGACGCACAATATCGGCTGGATCGTATCAGCGGTCGTTACCGGAATATTTCCGAAGCGCGTAGTCGTCCACCCAGTGTGCATGAGCTTGCTTATGACAGTGGTCCACTGGATTTATGGGAACTGGCCCAGACCAAACCCAAATGGTTGCCCTGGGTGGATGCTGAATATGGAAGCGCAACCTTTCTACCCATGCGGGACACCGCACAGTACAAGGTGGTGATGACGCAAACCGGCTTGCTGGCGCGTCCGGACAATACAGCTGCCGGCGAGGCCGTTTTCGGCTGGTGAAACTCCGTCGTCAGATTTTACTCTGGATGATACTGGCTGGCTTGTTGCCGTTGCTTCTGTTACTCATCGCTTCCATCGTTTTTGGCGGGCGTTTTTATCAGGGGCGGGTGGATGCCGAACTGACCAGTGAGTTGAACCGGATCAGCAGTCTGCTGGATGATCGTCTTCGGGAGCGTGGGAAGTTACTTCAGTCCATTCATCGTTCGCCGGTTCTGGCGCGATTTGCTGATAGCTTCGGTGAGGTGCTGCAGGCGCAGTATGTGACAACCACTTTCACAGAGCATAAAAACGAACTTGAAAATTATTTGCTTGACCTGCAACCGCTGATACCCGTGGATTCGGTGATTCGTATTGTCGATCAGGCTGGTCGTACGCTAAGCAAAATACGTTTCGGTACAACGACCCAGTTGAGTCTTGAAAGCCTTCCTCCGTATCGAATTCTTGAAGATGAACCTGACGAATTGCTGGCGGTGCGCCTGGCATTTTTGCCGCTGGATAGCGTCAGCCACATCCGCTTTCCTGGTAGTGCCAAGGATTACCATCCGCAGCCGCGGTTGCCGTTGCTGGATGCGGTTTTACCAGTGCAGGCGGAGAAACATCGAATTTATCTTGTTTATTCAAGCCAGGGTCAACAGCTTGATCATGCAATGGATCTTGCGCCCAGGCTACGGCAGTCGGAATTGCTGATCCTGGAATCCATGCCGGATAGTTCAGTTGAGCTGTTAGTAGATGATGCGATGCAGCGTCAATTTACAACGACCGTAGCGATACCGACTTTGACAACAGCTTTACGAGCCTTGATGGCCAGGGCAGAGGCAATGCCGGAAGGTGCTTTCTACAATAAGGCGGATAATTATCGTTATGTATTCACCGAGTATTATCCTTATCCAGACCGGCTAATCAGTTGGGTGCTGGCGGCGCGGATTGATCCCGCCAAACTGGCCACAGATTTGCAATTGCTGCGCAAGGGGTTGATTGTGGTGGCGTTGTTTACATTATTGTTGAGTTTATTGCTTTCTGGCTGGGTCGCACGCCATCTTGCTGAACCGATCAGCCGCCTTGCAGAAAATATCAGGGCCTATGGTCGTGGTGAGCCGCAGGCGCCGGCCATTCCCAGTGTCGTTCAGGAGGTCAAGCTGGTGCAGCAGTCATTCGATGACATGGCCGGCTCACTCAGGCAAACCGAGCAGAAATTATTACAGTCAGCGAAAATGGCATCGATCGGCGAAATGGCGGCGGGTATTGGCCATGAATTGAACAATCCGTTGAATAATATGCTTTCACTAGCAAAACTCCTGCAACGCAACCAGACACTGGATAATAACGGACAAAAAGATGTCGAATCCATGTTGGAGGAGACCCGTCGTGCTTCAGTTATAGTTCAGGGGGTTTTAAATTTTGCGCGTCAAACACCGCCACAGTATGAACAGTTTGATCTTATGCCCTGGCTGGAAAATTGTAGTAACCGCGTTGCTGATCTGGCGACTGAGAAACAGATCGAGATTCGATTAGAAAATAAAGAACCTATGCAGGTGGAAGCCGATCCTGGACAACTGGAGCAGGTGATGGTTAATCTGTTGACGAATGCCATTCAGGCAAGCCCTGCTGGTTCAGTGGTAGAGGTTCACGCCGAAAAAATTGCCGGACAGCTTATCATTCGGGTAAAAGATCAAGGGGTTGGTTTGTCTGAAATGGCGAAAGAAAAAATATTTGAGCCGTTCTTTACCACCAAAGGTGTCGGTGAAGGCAGCGGACTGGGGTTGTCGGTCAGCCTCGGCATCGTGCAGTCACATGGTGGTGAGCTGACACTGGAGAATCATGTGGACGGTGGGGTTGTGGCCGAGATAAAAATTCCGGAAAAACATGCGTAACATATATTTTATCGATGATGACGCCCGTGCGGGTGAGTTATTTCAGCGTTTTGCGACCGATGCCGGCTACAATGTCAGCGTTTTTCAGTCACCGGAAACAGCTCTGGAAGCTTTTGAAAATGACGTAGTCGATCTGGTCATCACTGACCTGAAAATGCCGGGTCTTTCGGGCACGGAATTACTGGCTGAAATACGCAAACAGGACAGCGAAGTGCCCGTTATTATCATCACCGGATTTTCCACTGTGGAGCATGCTATCGAAGCGTTGCGGCTGGGCGCGACAGATTTTCTTAAAAAACCCTACGATATTGAAGAGTTGTTGTTACAGATCGATCGTACCTTGGAATCAAGTGCGCTCAAGACTGAAAATCGTCAGTTAAAAACTGAATTGGCGCGCAGGCATAGCGATTCTAAAATGATCGGTGAAGCGCCGAGTATGCTGGCGTTAAAAGAACTCATCCATAAAGTTGCAGACATTCGCTGCAACGTCATTATTTATGGTGAATCCGGTACCGGTAAGGAGCTGGTCGCACGTGGTCTGCATGAGCAGGGCCAGTACAGCGAACAACCGTTTGTGGTCATCGACTGTGGTGCGCTCACCGACACACTGCTGGAAAGCGAATTATTCGGTCATGAGAAAGGTGCTTTTACCGGTGCTGATCAACAACGCATTGGCTTGCTGGAATCCGCCAGTGGCGGCACTGTGTTTCTGGATGAAATCTGCAACATCTCGGACGCGATGCAAACCAAATTATTGCGCGTCGTGCAGGAACAGCAAATCACCCGCGTCGGTGGCGTCAAACCGATCGATATTGATGTGCGTTTTATCACCGCGACCAACCGCGACATTGAAGCCATGATTGCAGCAGGTGAGTTTCGGCACGACCTTTACCATCGCCTCAACGTGGTCAGGATTGACGTGCCGCCACTGCGGCAACGGCGTGAGGATATTCCATTACTGGTGCAGTATTTTATTAAATATTTCAACCAGCGTTATGAACGGAGTGCTAACAGCTTTACAATAGGAGCTATGGAGCAACTCATAGCGCATGACTGGCCCGGTAATGTGCGCGAATTACAAAACCTGGTTGAGCGCCATGTTGCCCTGGCAGATGAAACAATCATGCCTTTACAATCTGCGTTAATGGCCACCGCCACAGCGGTTGGTTCCTCTGGCATTATTGATCACGATAACCCAGACCTGAAAACCCTCGAACAACGCTATATCACAAAAACACTGGAACGATTTAATGACAACCGGGAAAAAACAGCTGAAGCACTGGGGATCAACAAATCAACCCTGTGGCGTAAATTGCAGCAATAGAACAATTCTTCCTAAGTCCTACAGACTGCTAGACATAATGTTTTGACCTGCCCATCCCAACAAGCGTGGATTATGTTGAGATAGGTATCCCTACACAGAGCCGAGATTGAGAGGACAGGTCATGAAAGAG